>VOFK01003856.1_pt1 | contig 22187 bp, 23 predicted proteins | sample 5384121 | NCBI WGS metagenome assembly VOFK01 (sample SAMN12384730, study PRJNA508395) | human gut metagenome | isolation source: healthy gut J | host: Homo sapiens | reverse complement strand
CTCGATGCTTCGTTCGGTTAAAAACGCTGGGCGATGTTAGCGGCCGATGCCCAGCGGCAAATGTTTTTCAAACGTCCCCGGCGACAGATCGCACTGAGCAAGCTGGAAGTAAGCGGACCGGTGGCTCAGCATCAAGCGCCGATGCCAACGATCGCCGGGACACCTGAACCTTTACTCTTGATCAATGCGTCCGGGACGAGTATTATTCATAACGTTACGCAGGAACCGGACCGCGGGCGAAAAAAGTCTGCGGGTTCAATTGACCGAAAAAATTGTTTCGCCAACTGCTCTGTCCATTCATCCACCGCCTGCCGGCTGCCCACGCTGAACGCCAGATGGCTGTATCCTGTCCCGCGTTCCGCCTTTGGGGCATCCTCCATCTCCGGCGCTGTCATCAGTTCCAGCCGTGCCCCGCCCGCAAACCGCAGGAAATAGGATTGAAACCCCGTTTTAGGGTTGTGGTAGCGCTCTCCGCTCTGCCCGCCAAAATAACGGCAGTAGAATTCTCTTGCCGCCTCCAGGTCATTCACATACAGGGCAATATGCTCTATCCTCATACTGTCACCTTATCTGCAGCTGGATGAACCCAATGACAGCAAGGTGCAGCGGGTAGTAGATGTAAAACAGCCACTTCATCACCTTGTTGATCGTTTGGTTTTTACCGCGCTTGCCATTATACAGCGCCAGCAGCGGGATAGCAAGCACCACACATAGCTGGAGCAATCCGTACAGCTTATCCAGCGCGAAGAAGTACACCACCGCATAGATTGCCACATAAAAAAGACTCCACGCGATCTGTTTCTTCGGTTCGCCCCGGTTGGAGCCAATGGAAAGCACACACAGGGCGGCAATACAGCTCCAATCGCTGGGCAATGTAATCAGGCAAATCAGCAATACACCCGCAACCTTTACCCCCATGCTGCGCTTTTCGTCCTCACACAGCCACAGCATCAGCAGTCCGCCCAGCAGCGACCACACCACGCTGGTCTGGTTCAGAACATCCCCATAGTAGAACGGGATAAAGGAATGCCAATCCGCATAGCTATTGGAGGCCAACATATACGCAAAATGCGAAACCACCGCTAACATGAACAGTCGCAGCGCGTACTTCTTCCGATCACGGGTATAGTGGAAGCCCTCCGCAATGAAAAAACACATGACTGGGCAGGTGATCCGCCCAATAATATGCATCACAATAGGTACCGCCCCGGCGGCATACCCCGGGAACAGCAGCCACGCTATGTGGTCCACCGTCATTGCCACTATCGCTATCAGCTTCAGCTGGTTGGCATCCAGCCACTGATATGGTTTCAGCTCTGTCATTCGCTCTCCTCTTTTCCTCCGGCGGGCGCCGCTTCATTCGGGCTGCTGCGGCGCATCCAGCGGCAGCCCTCGTCACTTTGGTGCAGCCGCCTGCCTTTCGCAGAATCCGACCCTTACGGTTTCCATTATACGGCTTTTTCAAATTCCCTGTCAAGCCAAAGCGGAGCCCCCGGCCGCTTTCCGCCGGAGGCTCCCTATTTTCACTCTCTTGGATAAACTGATTTATCTTGGCAGACGGCGGTACAGCCCCGTCACATGGTGCAGCCGGTCGGCCAGCTCCGGGGTGATGCTATCCGGCGCGGCGCGCCACTTCCAGTTGCATCCCAGCGTGGAGGGAATATTCATCCGCGCCTCGCTGCCCAGGCCCAGCAGGTCCTGCATCGTCAGGATGACAGTATCACCAGGGCTTTGCAGCGCCCCGCACATCATGCCCCAGTTGGGGCCCTCCGCTTCGGTCAGGCGCAGGTACTCCCACGCAAACCGCACATCCTCCGGGGATGCCGTATGCATCCATCCCATGATGGTATCATTATCGTGGGTACCGGTGTATACCACACAGTGCCGGGGGTAATTGTGCGGCAGATAGTCACTGTCCTCCCGGCTATCAAAGGCGAACTGCAGCACCTTCATGCCAGGGAAGCCACACTCCTCTCTCAGACGATGAACTCCCTCCGTCAAAAAGCCCAGGTCCTCCGCAATGATGGGCAAATCACCCAGCGCAGCCCGCACCGCATGGAACAGTTCGATGCCCGGGCCCTGCCGCCACACACCGTCACGGGCTGTTGCGGCCCCGCCGGGAATGGCATAATAACCCTCAAATCCACGGAAATGGTCAATACGAATAATATCATACAGCGCCGCGCTGGCCCTAAAGCGGTCGATCCACCAGCGGTAGCCATCCGCTTTCATGGCGTCCCAGCGGTACAGCGGGTTGCCCCACAGCTGCCCATCGGCCGAAAATCCATCGGGCGGGCAGCCTGCCACCTCAATCGGCTCGTAATTTTCATCCAGCAGGAATTGCTCCGGAGCACTCCACACATCAGCAGAATCCCGCGGTACATAGATGGGAATATCCCCAATGATACGAATCCCGCGCTCATTGGCATAGCCCTTCAGGGCCCGCCACTGCCGGGTAAACAGGTATTGCAGCATCATCTGGAAGCCAATCTCTCCGGCATACTGCTCCCGCGCCGCCGCAATGGCACCCGGCTCCCGGGTTTTCAGCGGCTGTTCCCACTCGTTCCAAGGACGCCCGCCATGGGCATCCTTCAGTGCCATAAACAGTGCATAGTCCGGCAGCCAGTGCCCGTTTTCCTCGCAGAAGCGCCGGTAATCCTCCGGTGGGTTCTGCGCAAAGCGCCGGTAGGCGTGGTGCAGCACCTCATAGCGCAGCTGGTACAGCTGTCCGTAGTCCACCGAAAGCTCACTTTCGCACCACGGCAGCCGTTCATATTCATCGCGCTCCAGCAGCCCATCCCGCTCCAGCTGGGGCAGGTCTATAAAATACGGGTTCCCCGCCACCGAGCTGAACGACTGGTACGGTGAGTCACCATAGCTGGTCGGCCCAATGGGCAAAATCTGCCACCAGGTCTGCCCAGCCCGCTGCAGAAAATCTACAAAACGGTAGGCGTTATCTCCCATTGTGCCAATGCCGTAAGGCCCCGGCAGGGAGGATATGTGCATCAGTACTCCACTGCTTCTCATAGCTTTTGCTCTCTTTTCTATCACATCTTGGCTTGTGCTCCTGGGCCCAGCCCCACACTCTCGCCGCTTATCACGGTAAAGGGCACCGTCACCCGCCGGGCCGGCGCACCGTTCTCTATGGCATCCAGCAGCGTGCCAGTCGCTTCCCGCGCCAGCCGCTCCACCGATTGCCCAATGGTCGCCAGCCTTGGGGTCAGGTATTCTCCCAACGCCAGTCCATCAAAACCGATGATGGAAAGATCCTTGCCCACCGTGCGTCCGGCATCCTGCGCAGCCCGCATGGCGCCTATTGCCACCACATCCGCTATGGCATAGGCAGCGGTGATCTCCGGGTGCTCCTCCAATACATGGTGCATAGCCTGGTAGCCCTCTTCATAGCAGAAGCGCGCCTCGCCATACTCCACCAGATTTTCGGCCGGCAGTCCGCTTTGGGCAAAGGCCGCCCGTCCCCCGGCAAAGCGCTGGCCGGAAACATCGCTGAAGCTGGGCCGCCCGCCAATAATGGCAATGTGCCGGTGTCCATACTCCAGCAGCACTCGCACCGCTTGCACCGAGGCCTCAAAGTCATCGGTCGTCACACTGGAAAGGTTCGGGTAGTCCAGCCCTTCGGCCGGGGAGGTCACCAGCACCGCCGGCAGCGTAATGCGCCCAAAGCTCCGCTTAAAGTTATCAGCATTGCCGCCCAGGAATAGGATCCCCTGCGGCTTTTTCTCGGCGCACAGCGCGATCGCCCGCTGCACCTCGTCGGTATCCTCGTCAAAATAATCCACCAGCAGGGTATACGGGGTATTGTTCACCAGGCCCTGCAGCTGCTCCACCAGTGCGGCAAAAAGCTCATTTCTTACGCCCTTTACCAGCACCAGCAGGCTTCGGTTTACCGATTGTTTCAGATTCTTGGCGTTGGCGTTTTGGGTATATCCATTCTTCGCCACCACCGCTAGGATGCGTTCCCGCGCCTTTTCGCTGACATCCGAATGGTTGTTCAGCACGCGGGAAACGGTCCCTACGGCATAGCCGCTCTCTCTCGCTATATCTTTTATCGTCACAGCAGTATCAGCCCTTTACGGCACCGGCCGCCACACCCTTGATGATGTGCTTCTGGCAGGTGAGGTAGAAGATGATGACCGGAATAATGGAAAGCATGATCAGCGCCATCACCGCGCCCAGGTCCACCGAACCGTAGCTGCCCTGCAGGAACTGAATGTGGATGGGAATGGTCATATACTGCTTGCGGTCCAGCACCAGATAGGGCAGCAGGTAGTCGTTCCACACCCACATAATCTCCAGCACACCGACCGAGATCATGGTAGGCTTGAGCATGGGTAGCACCACATTAAAGTAGGTCCGGATCGGCCCGCAGCCGTCAATGGCCGCGGCCTCCTCTATCTCCAGTGGAATGCTCTTGATAAATCCGCTGAACATAAAGACTGCCAGCCCTGCGCCGAAGCCCAGATAGATAATGGGAATGGTGTAGGGGGTATTGAGCTTCAAGGTATCGGCAGTGCGTGCCAGCGTAAACATAACCATCTGGAACGGCACAACCATCGAAAAAACGCAGAGGTAATAAACCAGCTTGGAAAAGCCGCTGCCCACGCGGGCGATGTACCACGCCGCCATGCTGGTGCACAGCAGGATCAGCGCTGCGGAGACAATGGTGATCAGCAGCGAATAGCCTGCGCTCTTCAGAAAAGGATAGTTGCCGAAGGTAAGGCCCTTGATATAGTTGTCCAGTGCGACAAAGGTGCCCTCGCGCGGGAACGCAAAGGTCTCCAGATTGATGGAGGCGTTGCTCTTAAAGGAGTTCATCGCCACCAGGAATATCGGGATCAGATAGATAAAGGAAAGAATCGAAAAGATCACCGTCAATGCGTCGTGGCGGCGGCGCTCGCTCTTAAAGCCGCCTTTGGCGCTGGTTTTTTCCGTTGTCTTAGCAGACATTACTGCTGCACCTCCTTATCTTTGGTGGAACGCAGCTGCAGGATACTCAAAACAGCCACCAGCACAAAGAAGATGACGGCTTTTGCCTGTCCCACGCCGCGGCTGCGTGCGCTGGCGTAGAAGGAGTTGACGATATTCAGCGCCAGCATTTCGGTGGTCTTAATGACCTCGCCGCCCTGCTGGATAAAGGGTCTGCCGGCGGTCAGCGCCAGGTTCTGGTCATACAGCTTAAAGGAATTGGTCAGGGGTCAGGAAGGTGCAGATGGTAATGGAGGGCATCACATTGGGAATGGTGATCTTCCACAGCGTCTGCCAGCCGTTGGCGCCATCGATACGCGCCGCCTCCAGCATATCCTCCGGCACGCTTTGCAGCCCTGCCACATAAATGATCATCATGTAACCGATCTGCTGCCAGCACATCAATATGATCAAGCCCCAGAAGCCGTATTTGGACTCCAATACCACGCTGGTGCTGTATTTGATCAGAATACCGTTGAAGATCATGCTCCAGATGTAGCCCAGCACAATACCGCCGATGAGGTTCGGCATAAAGAAGACGGTACGGAACAGGTTGGATCCCTTAATTCCTCTCGTCAGCGCATAGGCAATGGCAAAAGCGATGACATTGATGAGCACCAGTGATACCACGGCAAACAGCGCCGTGTACCAGAAGGCGTGCCCGAAGCTCTTATCCTGAAATGCGGCGATGTAGTTTTTGATGCCCGCCCATGTCCAGTTCTTGGTGGTCTTAAAATCGCAGAAGGAAAGGAAGAATCCCTTGCAGAACGGATACAGAAAACCGATGCAGAATGCCGCGAAGGTCGGCAGCAGGAACAGCCAAAAGCACTTCTGGATCGGTCGCCGGATCAGCGGTGAATTAAGCGCCGCGCGATCACGGTTCTTTCTTGCCTTTTTCATAATGTCCCTCACACTCCTTTGGTGGTTCGTCCGGTTTTTGGGCAAAGCCGGCAGCTCGCGCCCCTGTCCTTGTCATCGTACAGCCGGGGGCGTCAGGTGCAGGTTTTCCCTATCTTTTTTGCAAAGCGGGGGCGAGCGCAGTGCTCGCCCCCGTTTTATCACAATAATTCAGTTTTCCGCAGGCGCTTCATCAAAAGCCTTTTACGGAAATCCCGTTGTCAGCGGAAGCTCCTGAGATCAGGAGTTCTCCTTGGCATACTGGGCAGCCCAGCCGTCAACAAAGGCAGTCTTAACAACAGACCAGTCAGCGTTGCCGGAGGTGTACTGGGTCAGCGCGTCAACAACAGCAGCACGCCAGTCATCAACCGCGGGAGTGTAGTTGAATGCCCAAGTCACAACATAGTTGCCGTTCGCGGTGTAGTCGTTCGCCTGAGCGAAGAATACATTCTCGGGGGTCTTGGCAGACTTGAAGGGGATCGGGCCAAACTCCTTCGCCATCATGGTGGTGCCTTCCTCAGAGGTAACAACCCACTTCATGAAGTCGAGGGTAGCCTTGATGTCTTCCTCGGAAGCGTACTTGTTCACAGCCCAGCAGTTCTCGGTGCCGCAGCACAGACCGGCTTTTTCCTCGCCCTCTACGCCGCAGTAAATCGGGATCATCGCCAGATCATCGGGGTTCATGTTGAACTTGGAGGTCAGGTTGGAGTACTCCCAGCTGCCGTTCTGATAGAATACAGCCTTGCCCTCGCCGAGCTCAGCCTCAGCCTGGTCGCCGGTAGCGGAAACCAGAGCAGCGCCGGTGGTGGCGGAGTCAGTGGTGTACAGATCCCAGAGGTTCTTGTAGTTATCGAGGTAAGCGCCGGTGATGGTGGCGGGCTGAGAGGTCACGCCGTTGTCACGGAACTCATAGAACAGGGGCATATTGGCCAGATGGCCGGAGAAGCGCCAGCTGGAGGAGCCGTCCAGGCCGGCGGAGCTGAAGGCGTCGAAGCCCAGCTCGGCAGCGCGGCTGTGGATATCGTCGGCAACCTTCTTCAGGGACTCAAAGTTGGTGATGTCGGTCAGCTCGTAGCCAGCCTGCTTCAGCAGAGCCTTGTTTACGATGATGCCGAAGGCCTCATAGCAGTAGCCGATGGACACGGTCTCGCCCGCTTCGTTCTTCAGGTTAAAGGCGTCGGTGGTCATTTCCTTCATGATGTCGGTGTTGGTCAGGTCGTAGCAGTACTCGCCCCAAGTCTTTACCGCGCCGGCGTTGCCTACCTGGAACATGGTGGGAGCAGCGTCCTTATCCATCTCGGCGGTCAGCACCTGGTCATAAGTACCGGAAGCCGCAGTCAGAACGGTTACGGGAACACCGGTCTTCTCGGTGTACAGCTTCGCCAGATCCCTGCCAAGCCTTGTCAGCCTCGGGCTTGAAGTTGAGATAATAAACAGAACCGGTCTTGGTGTCGGGGGTGGGTGCGGGCTTGTCGCCGCAGGCGGTAAACAGAGTAATCGCCATAACAACAGCCAACAGAATTGCTAATGTCTTTTTCATGGTTTCTCCTCCTATATTGTGTTTGCGTTCTTTTCTTGGCTGGAATCGTTTCCAGCCCTCGCAATGATATTATACAGCCTGTCACCGGTCATTTCAATCAAAATCTGTCGCAACTCCACAAATTCAGCAAATATGCTATAAAACCTTTTATGAAAATTGAGCATCTTTCCAATCGTTGGCCCCAGCCGCGGTCTATTTTGCGCCTCTTTGGGCGGATTATTCTCCCTTTCCGGGCAAAATAGCAGTTGACATCACGCGCCGCCCTTTTTATAATAGTGGCGTAAAATATACCACGGAGGTGGAGTTTTATGAAGCAGCGCTTTGATGTGACCGGCATGAGCTGTACCGCCTGCAGCTCCCATGTGGAGCGGGCGGTCTCGGCACTGGCGGGGGTCTCTTCCGTCACTGTTGATTTGATGCAGAACCGCATGTTGGTAGAATATGACGATAGCAAGCTCTCCGAAGCAGAGGTCTGCCAGGCCGTGGCCGCGGCCGGCTACGGCGCCCGTCCGCGGGCGCCGCGGGCGGCTCTGCCGCCCAGCCCCCTGCGGGGGCTGCCGGCCGCGAGCGCACCCGCCTGTGGATCTGTGTGGGCCTTCTGCTGGTCCTCCTATATATCTCCATGGGCCACATGATGGGCCTGCCGCTGCCCTCCTTCCTTTCCGGCCATCACAATGCCCTGTGGTTCGGCCTGGTGCAGCTGGTGCTCACCTTGGCCATCGCAGTCCTGCAGTTCCGCTACTTCCGCCGGGGCTTCGCCTCTCTGTTCCGCGGTGCCCCCACCATGGATACCCTTGTGGCCGTCGGCTCCTCCGCCGCCATTCTGTATGGCGTTTATGCCATCATCCGCATTGCCCAGGGGCTGGCCACCGGGGATATGGAACTGGTCGCCCAGTACCACATGGATCTCTACTTTGAATCCGCCGGCACCATTCTCACCCTCGTCAGTGTGGGAAAATACTGGGAAGCCCGCAGTAAAAGCCACACTGCCGATGCCCTGCAAAAGCTGATGGCCCTGGCCCCCGCCACCGCCCACCTGCTGCGGGATGGCAAGGAAGTCGAAGTCCCGCTGGAGGAAGTCCGGCAGGGCGATCTGCTCATCGTCCGCGCGGGTGAGGCCATTCCGGTTGATGGCACCATCACCGAAGGACAAGCCGCTGTCGATGAATCTGCCATCACCGGTGAAAGCATGCCGGTCGACAAATCCATCGGCGATCCCGTCACCGGCGCCACCCTGTGCCGCAGCGGTTATTTCACCATGCAGGCCACCCATGTAGGGGAAGAAACCACCCTCTCCCAGATCATTCATCTGGTGGAGGATGCCGCCGCTACCAAAGCCCCCATCCAGCGCATCGCCGATAAAGTTGCCGCCGTCTTTGTGCCGGTAGTCATCGGCATCGCCGTACTGGCCATGGTCATTTGGCTGCTCGTCGGCCAAACGCCCGCCTTTGCTCTTTCCATCGGCATTGCTGTGCTGGTCATCAGCTGTCCCTGCGCCTTGGGGTTGGCCACCCCCACTGCTATTATGGTGGGTACCGGCCGCGGTGCCGAATACGGCATCCTGGTGAAAAGCGCCGAAGCACTGGAGCGCGCCCACAGTATTACCACCGTCGTGCTGGATAAAACCGGCACCATCACCACCGGCCAGCCCGCCGTCACCGATGTAGTGGAGCTGGATGCCCGCCTGCTGCCGGTGGCACACGCGCTGGAAGCCGCCAGTGCCCACCCGTTAGCTGCCGCCGTCACCGCCTACTGTGCAGAAAAGAATATCTCCCTCTCCCCCGTCACCGATTTCACCGCGCCGGAGGGACAGGGCCTTACCGCAAAATTGAACGGCGAAACGGTCTGGGGCGGCAATGCCCGCCTGGCCGCCGCCATGGGCTGCGATATCTCCGCTCTTTCCACCGCGGCGGAGGAGCTTGCCGCCAAGGGACGCACCCCGCTGTATTTCGGCGTCGGCGCCACCCCCCTGGGGCTCATCGCCGTCGCCGATCCTCCCCGGGAAACCAGTGCCGCTGCCATTGCCGCCCTGCGGCAGATGGGTCTTTCGGTACTGCTGCTCACCGGTGATCACCGCCGTACAGCCGAAGCCATTGCCAAGGAGGTCGGCATCCCACGGGTCATCCCGGAGGTGCTGCCGCAGCAGAAGGAAGCGGTCATCCGTTCCCTGCAGGAAAAGGGCGAGGTGGTCGCCATGGTCGGCGATGGCATCAATGATGCCCCCGCACTGGTCCGGGCCGATATCGGCATCGCCATCGGTGCCGGCACCGATATCGCCATCGATTCTGCCGATATTGTGCTGATGCACAGCGACCCCGCCGATATTCCCGCCGCCCTGCAGCTTTCCCGCAGCGTCCTGCGCAATATCAAGCAAAACCTCTTCTGGGCATTCCTTTATAATAGCATCGGCATTCCCATTGCCGCCGGGGTGTTCTATTCCCTGCTGGGCTGGAAGCTCAGCCCCATGCTGGCCTCCGCCGCCATGAGCCTTTCCTCGGTCTGCGTCGTCAGCAATGCCCTGCGGCTGCGCGGCTGGAAGCCCAAGCTCCCCGCCGCAGATGCCCTCCCTCCCGTCACCGAGGTGGAATGCACCCTCCTCCCGCAGGGAGCTGCTCCCGCCGCCAAACCCCAGGGAACCGCCGCTCCCGCCGCGCCCCAGTCCCTCATTCTCCACATTGATGGCATGATGTGCGATCACTGTGTCGGCCGGGTCAAATCCGCTCTGGAATCCCTCCCCGGTGTCACCGCCGAGGTAAGCCTGGCCAAAAACACCGCCGCCCTCACCATGACGGAGCCCCACTCCCCCAAAGAGCTGACCGCCGCCGTGGAAGCCGCCGGCTACAAGGTGGTGCAGCCGCAGGCTCCCGCCGCGCCCCAGTCCCTCATCCTCCACATTGATGGCATGATGTGCGATCACTGTGTCGGCCGGGTCAAATCCGCTCTGGAATTCCTCCCCGGTGTCACCGCCGAGGTAAGCCTGGCCAAAAACACCGCCGCCCTCACCATGACGGAGCCCCACTCTCCCGAAGAGCTGACCGCTGCCGTGGAAGCCGCCGGTTACAAGGTGACAAGGATAGAATAATATGTTATAATAGCAGGGTATCCGCAGGGATGCCCTGCTATTTTATCCCTGCCGAAAGGAGTATTCCGATGGGCTTTCGTTCTATGGTCAGTTCCACCCTCAGCAGCATTGCCGCTATTACCATCGGCGGGGTGCTTACCGTTATCGGCATCGTCAGGGAGATCCGCCCCCTGGCGATCGGCGGCATTGTGCTGGCGGCTCTAGGTGTCATCTTCTTTATCATTGCCTTCATCCGGGCCTGGCGTTCCCTGAAACAGGGAGAAAAAGAGAAAGGGGGTCCCGAGCGATGAGTTTATTCCGTGGCAGCGGCAGGCTGGAACAAAAGCTGGCCCAAAATAATGACCCCATGAAACAGAAAAAGCTGTGGGTCAAATCCTTCTACTGTGCGGCGGTGCTGGCCGCCTTGGGGCTTTTCTTCCTATTGGCCATGGGCAGCCAGTTTACCGTCTTTGCCTGTGTCCTGTTGGGCTGCGCGGCCTTCGTTTTTGTCGATGGCCTGGTGACCAAAAACCGCAAATAATCCCCCTTAGAGAAGTGCTTTTGCGCTTCTCTTTTTTGAAAATAACAAGAACAAATGTTTCACGTGAAACATTTTTATCATTCGCTTTTTATGGGGAAGAAAAAATTCTCCGCCGATGTTATACTGGGGGCAGAACCTTTGAAGGAGGGATCCTATGGACCTTATGCGTTTTGGCTCTTTTTTGGCGGAGCTGCGCCATGAAAAAGGCTTGACCCAGCAGGCGCTGGGCGAGCGCCTCGGCGTGACCAATAAAACCATTTCCCGTTGGGAGACCGGCTGCTACCTGCCGGATGTGGAGATGCTGTCGCTGCTCTCCCGAGAATTCGGCGTCAGCATCAACGAGCTGGTTGCCGGCGAACGGCTTGTCGCCGAGGACTTCAAAAAAGCCGCCGATGAAAACCTTGTCACTGCACTGGACCACAGCACCTTTACCTTAAAGGAAAAGCAGGCGTTCTTTAAGAAAAAGTGGCGGCGGGAGCACCGCTCCACCATTATTCTTTGTTCCGTCGCGTGGGTCGCCTTGATGGTCGCTTTGCGAATGCAAAATGTCGAAGCGCCGCTTTGCGGCACGGTAGGCGGCATGCTTGCCATTCTGTATTATGCGGTTCTCAATAACCGCATGATGGCGTATGTCGAACGGCAGCTTTATCCCCTGCCGCACGAATCACCGTCACGCAGAAGCGGCGCCCCGTAACGGGACGCCGCTTCTTTTTTGCTCCTCTTAGAATTGACGGTTGGGGTCTTCCGGCATCACAAGCGCCGCAATGATATACCCCAGCACGCCGCTGCCGCCCGCCAGGCAAAAAATGATCCAGGCCAAACGAACCAGTGTGGGGTCAATGTCAAAATACTCGGCGATGCCGCCGCAGACACCGCAGAGCTTTTTATCGCTTTCGGAATTTATGCAGTCTTTTCCCGTTATATGCCATCGTGTTTCCTCCTTTTGGGGCACTTTAGTCCCCGATATAAATGTGCATGGCTTCCTTGACCTCTTTACGGTCTCGTTGCCAATTTTATTGGCTTTCTCGCTGCCGGTCAGGATGATATCCCGCACCTCGTCGCGGTGGGCTTCGTAGTAGGCACGCTTCTCACGGAACGGCTCCAGCAGGTCATTAAGGGATGCCGCCAGCGCTTTTTTGCAGGCCACGCAGCCAATGGCGCCCTTCTTGCAGCTCTCACAGATATTCTCATACTCACCGGCATTAAAGACCTTGTGGTACTTGCTGACGACACAGATATCCGGGTGGCCGGGGTCGTCTTTCTTGATCCGGCTGGCATCGGTCACGGCGCTCATCACCTTTTTGCGCACTTCCTCGGCGGGGTCGCTCAGGTAGATGGCGTTGCCCAGGCTCTTGCCCATCTTGGCGTTGCCGTCCAGGCCCATCAGGCGGGGGCAATCGGAAAGCATCATGTCCGGCTCCACCAGCGTTTCGCCGTACAGCTCATTAAAGCGGCGAACGATCTTCCGGGTCATTTCCATGTGGGGCTTTTGGTCTTCCCCTACCGGCACCAGGTTCGCCTTGCAGAAGGTGATATCCGCCGACTGGCTGACGGGATAGCCCAAAAAGCCGTAGGTCATATCGTTATAGCCGTAGTTCGCCGCCTCGGTCTTAATGGTGGGATTGTGCCGCAGGCTGTTTACCGAAACCAGCATGGAATAGAAAACCGTCAGCTCCCCAATGGAGGGGATGCGGCTCTGCTGCACCAGCGTGATCTTATTGGGGTCCAGACCAACGGACAGGTTATCCATCGCCACCTCGTAGATGCTGTGCTCCAGCAGCTCAGGGTGCTCAAAGTGGGTGGTCAAGGCCTGGATATCAGCCAGCAGAATAAAGCTCTCGTACTCATCCTGCAGTCTTACGCGGTTCTGCAGGCTGCCCACATAGTGGCCCAGGTGCAGCTTGCCGGTGGTACGGTCGCCGGTCAGGATTCTCTTCTTTTCGGACATGGTGGTTCTTCCCCTCTCATTTTCAAGTGGTTCTGCCCTTTATCATAGCAGGGTACGGCACCTTTTGCAATGTATTTTTGCGTCCCACTTTCCCCTCATTTGTACGCGGGCCAAAAATCCGGGTCTCGGATTGGGCCGGTTCCTGCAATGTGCCTTCGCGCTCCACCTGCCTTTTGCAGCGCCAAGATACCGCGCCTATTTTATAGTGAGAAAAAGGTCTATTTCCAGACTGGGCAAATCGCTGCAAGGTACAGGCTTGGGCCGCAGGCCAAGCCGCCCTCCGGGCGGCTTTCGCGGGCTTCGCCCGCGGCGGCGATGCTGCGCATCGCCGGGCCTGCGGCCCCTCCCCATCCCACAAGCTCTCCCCAGGAAATATCCACACCTCACAGACCCCTGCAAACCCATCCAGCACAAGGTATCCGCAGCACGCAAAAGCCCCTCCCCTTACCGGGGAGGAGCTTCTGATTACGGGTTTAGCCCCATACATTGGGCTGCTGGTGGTTGGGATTATAGGTGACGGAAACAGGGCCCATCTCCTCGCCCGGGCGCAGCAGGCGCGCCATTACCACAAAGCGCTGGTTATCGGTATTGCCGTAGTAACGGGTGCAGGTGGAAAGGGTCAGCAGCTTATCGCTGGAGTTGACATCCACACCAAAATTGTGGCGGGAGCGACTCTGCGCGCCGCTGATCACACCGTCAATATTGCCCTCGGCATTGATATACCAATCGCTGCCCTCGGTGTAGAAGCAGGCAAAGATAACAAACGCCATTTCCTCACTGGGGGTGGAATAGTAGATGTAGGGATACTGCTCCGCCCAGCTGGTGTAGTGGTAGCTCAGCAGCGATTCAAACATCTGCTGGCCGGCATAGTAGGTGGAAGGGGCGGCGTTCCAGCGGCAGTTCTTCCAGTTGTGCCCATAGATGACATTGTTGCTGGAAAGGCTGTCGCCGCCGCCAAAGCGAGTCGCGGTCTGGGTCCACAGCACACCGTAGTAGCTCTGGCCGCGGTCCAGGCCACGGTGCAGGTAGTAGTGGTCCTCGCTGGCATTCTGCAGCACCGGGTAATTGATGTTGGTGCCGGGGATCTTAAGCCAGGCCTTCACATCGCTGTTCAGTGACTGGTAGTAGCTCAGGTTGGAAGCACCGGTATTGCCGGTATAAACGCTGGCCTTAAAGTTCCCGCCGGTTTTGGTGGCGGCAAGAGCCCGGCCACCGCTGCTCAGTTTTCCTCCGTTGCCGGGCAGCTCGGTGCTGTCGCTGGTGGAGGTGTTGGTGGTCTGGGCGGCCTTGGCCGCGGCCGCCTTGGCGGCTTCCTCAGCGGCTTTTTTCAGGGCGGCTTCAGCCTCTTCGCTGGCTTCAGTCACATAGGCAGTTAGGTTCGCTTCCGCGGCGGTACGGCTCTCCCGTTGGGCCTGCCGGGCGCTTTCCTGCTGCGCCTGCTGCAGATCGGCGGCCGTAGCCAGCGCATCCGCCAGGGCAGTATTGGCCCGGGCGGTCACTACGCCGTTTACCCCCACACCGATGACCGCGCACATCGCGGCTGCGGCTACTGCGGCAGTCACTCTTCTGCGGCGATATTTCTTGGCCCGCTGGGCTTTGTTTTCTTTGGTGGTTTCTGCCATAATGTTCTCCTTCTTCTCGGGTTTGTTGCCGGTTCCCGGCAGGTATGCCGGTTTATGGAGCCAGTATAGCATATTTTTTCCGCTTTGCAAAGGGCTTTCCTGTATTGGCTGCATTTCCCTGCACTGGGTTTCCGCAAGGTTCCAGTTCGGGCCGCAGACCGCTCCGGCTGCGCCGGAGCCAGCGGGCTCCGCCCGCTGAAATCGCCCTCCGGGCGATTTGGCCTGCGGCCCGCCCCCGGGCGTACCCCGCGGCAAAAACTAAAGCACCCATCCTTGGGGGACAGGTGCCTTTTCTTTTCCTTATTACCTCAGTATTCCTCCATCGGCTCGCCATCTAGCCCGGCCGCGATCTTCTTTTCCGTATCCTCCAGCATCTCCTGCCGCAGCACCGTCAGGTAGGGGGAAAAGGCCGCCTTATCCCAGCCGTAGGTGCGGTTCAGCTCGTACTCCTCCGGAATCCAAGTGGAAAGCGGCGACTCATTGTGCTGGATCACCGCCTCAAAATTATCAATGGCCTTGTAAATTTTCGCTTCGGTGGTCTCCCGCCCCGCCATCTCCTCATACAGGGCACGCATCTCCGCGGCGTAGGGCTGCGGCAAAGATGCTACCCAGTTATACAGCAGTTTTTCTTCGGTCGTCTCATTCTCCTCTGTTTTACGGAAGGAAGGAATATCCCCCGTAAACGATTCGCCCAGGTCGTGAATCAGCAGCATTTTGATCACCTTGTCCATATCCGCTTCCGGGAATTCGTCCCGCAGGAAATAGGCCATCAGCGCCGCGCGCCAGCTGTGCTCCGCCACACTTTCGTGCCGACCGCCTACGGTATAGCAGTGCCGGGTGGTGTCCTTCAGCCGGTCCGCCACCGCCAGCGCATCCAGTAGTTCCCTCGGTTCCATCGTGATGTCCTCCTTTTCTTATAGCAGCTTTTCGTACAATCTAAACCATTTCAGCCCGTATGCCCCATAGCCCAGGTCCACGGTAGCAATATATCGGAACCCGCAGCTCTCGTACAGCTTTATCGCCGGGGTATTGATCTCGTGCACATCCAGCCGCAGGGCCCGCTTGCCCTGGGCCTTTGCCCACGCTTCCGCATATCCCAGCAGGGCCCGGCCCACCCCACCGCCGCGACAGTCTGGCCGCACCGCAAAGGTGTAGATCGTCAGCTGCTCCTGTTCCTCCAGCGGCAACTGCCAGGGGGCGCTGCGGGCGTTTCGTTCCTGTTCCTCCCGCAGCATCATCGTCCCCAGGATCTCTCCCGCCTCTTCCGTCACAAAGAGCTCCCCGGCGGCCTCGCCCATTTCGGCGTCCCGCCGGGTAGGATAATCCCCCTTGGCCCAGCCGGGGTAGTTTTCTCCCGCCTCCAGCGTATCACACACGGCATCGTACAGTGCCGCCACCGCCGTGATGTCCTCTTCTTTTGCTTTTCTTATCTGCATTTCGGTTCCTTTCCGGGTCTTTTTTCTCCATTGTAGCCGTTTCGCCGCCCCGCCGCAAGTCCCTTTTGCGCCGTACTGCTTGCTACTTTCCCGCAAATTCGCTATAATAATAAAGTTAAGGATCTAACGCCTTTTTCACTCTGCAAAAGGCATGGGCACCGGGCCGCAGGCCAAACCGTCCTCCGGACGGTTTCAGCGGGCTGCGCCCGCTGCGGCGGCTCCGCCGCCGGGCCTGCGGCCCGGCACCCGCTCCCGCCTTCCCCCCAGTCCCTGCCAACCCATCCACGGAGGTCCTCCCCATGCGCGTCGCGTTCTATACCCTTGGCTGCAAGGTCAATCAATACGAAACTGAGGTGCTTTCCGCCCGCTTTGCCGCCGAAGGCTTTGATGTCGTCCCCGGGCACGCCCCCGGCTGCGATGTCTATGTGGTGGGCAGCTGCACCGTCACCGCCGAAGGCGACCGCAAGACCCGCCAGGCCGTCCGCCGCTTCCGTCGTGAAAATCCCGGCGCCATCGTGGTGCTCACCGGCTGCTACCCGCAGGCCTTCCCGCGGGAGGCCGCCGCCGTGCAGGAGGCCGATATCATCACCGGGGCACGCAACCGTGCCGCCCTGCCGCAGCTGGTCAAGGATTTTTCTCTCGATCACCAGCGCGTTGTCAATATCCCAAAGCACGAAAAAGGCGAGGATTTCGAAAGCTGCTCCGCCGCCGATTTCGGCGTGCGTACCCGCGCCTTCCTCAAAATTCAGGATGGCTGCGATAACTGGTGCAGCTATTGCATCATCCCCGCCGCGCGCGGCCCCGTCCGCAGCAAGCCCATGCCGGAGCTGCAAAGCGAACTTCTCACCCTTGCGCAGAACGGTTACCGTGAGATCGTCCTCACCGGCATCAATCTTTCCAATTACGGCAGGGAATGGGGGTTGCACCTCTCCGATGCCGTCTTGGCGGCAGCCGCCACCCCCGGCGTCGAGCGGGTCCGTCTCGGTTCCATCGAACCGGACCTCCTCACTCCGCAGGAAATTTACCGCTTGGCGGAGGGCTGTGGGGGCAAGCTCTGCCCGCAGTTCCACCTTTCGCTGCAAAGCGGCTGCGATGCCACCCTGCGCCGCATGAACCGTCACTACGATACCACCCAGTACCGCGCCGTGGCTGAAGCGGTGAGAAAGGCCTTCTCCGGAGCCGCCCTCACCACCGATATGATGGTGGGCTTTGCCGGCGAAACCGAAGTGGACCACCAGGAGTCTTTGCAATTTGCCCGGGAAATCGGCTTCGCCAAAATTCACGCCTTTGCGTACAGCCAGCGTCCCGGCACCCGCGCCGCCGCCATGCCGGATCAGGTCTCCCCGGCCGATAAAAAGCGCCGCTGCGCGGAACTCATCGCTGTGGCCGCCGAGCTGCGAAAAACCGCCCTCACCGCCATGCTGGGGCAAACCCAGCTGGTACTGTTCGAAAGCCGCGGGCAGCAGGGCTGCACCGGCTACACCCCCAATTACACCCCCGTCACCGTCTGCGACCCCGCCGCCCACCCCGGCGACATCCGCCCGGTGCTGCTCACCGCCATCGCCCCCGATGCCGACGGCTGCGAGGGCATCCTTACCGATTGATCTTTGGGAGACTTTCCACCTCCCCGCAAAGTCTTGTTTCGGATATAATCCCCTTGTCAAAGTTCCTGCCCACCGCAAAATACGCCCTCAGGGCCGCCGCCAAAGGCGGCTCTGCGGCTTCGCCGCAGGCTCCGTCCTTCGGACGGAGCACCCTGCGGGCGCCTCGCCAACTCCCACACCTGCTTAAAACCCCGAAAGGAGCCCCCATGACCCTTCTCTACCTCATCACCGCTATCTTCACCATGCTGTCCCTCGTCCTCAGTGTCCGCCGGGTGCCCCGCGCTGTTACCGTGCTGCAGGCGGTCGCCTTTGCCTGCGCCGTTGCCCTGTTCATCCATTACCTCGCTAAATAATAAAGGAGTCCCCATGCTGTTCCGTCCCGCCGCCGAATCTGATTTAGACGCCATTGAGCGCCACTATACCGAACTGCTCACCCACGAAGCCGAAACCGGCCGCAGCACCACCAATTGGTCCCTGGGGGTCTACCCCACCCGCCAAACTGCCGCGGCAGCTCTGGCCGCCGGCACGCTGTGGGTGCTGGAGCGGGAGGGCGAACCCGTCGCCAGCGTCATCCTCAATCATCACCAGGATGATTTCTATGCCACCATTGGTTGGCAGTATCCCGCCCCGCCGGAGCAAGTGCTTGTGGTCCATACCCTCTGCATCCCGCCCCGGTATGCCGGGCAGGGCCTTGGCCGGGAATGCGTCTCCCGCATCAAGCAGCTGGCCGCCACCATGGGCTGCACCGTCATCCGGCTGGATACCTGGGCCGGCAATATTCCTGCCGCCACCCTGTACCAGAAAAATGGTTTTTCGCTTTGTGGTCGCGCCCAGGTGCTTTTTCAGGGCAAAATACCGGAGGAGCTTGTTTTCCTCGAATACCGCTGCCCGCCCAGCGCCGATCCCCCGGCGGTCTGCGGCAGCTAAAAATGGGCCCTGACCGCGTCGCGCGCCTTGACAGGCATCAGCCCGCCTTCACCGGGCATAAGCCTGCCTGCGGCCCCCTCCTTGTCATTTTCCAATTTTTATCTGCCGCCCCGCCAATCTCACTTGCTTTGGAGAAAAAAACATGTCCATTCTCATCGATAGCGTCACCCCGCATACTCCCGCCGCCAAAGTCGGCATCCTGGCCGGCGACCGCCTGGTCGCCGTCAACGGCAATCTCATCCACGATGTGCTGGATTACCGCTTTTATATGATCGATACTGCCCTCACCGTCGAAGTGGAACGGGACAGCAAACCGCTCACCTTTCACATCAAAAAAGAGGAGTACGACGAGCTGGGGCTGGAATTTACCGATTACCTCATGGATCGCCAGCACCACTGCGCCAATAAGTGCGTTTTCTGCTTCGTCGATCAGCTGCCCCGCGGCATGCGCGAAACCCTCTACTTTAAGGATGACGACAGCCGCATGAGCTTCCTGTTCGGCAGCTATGTCACCCTCACCAATATGACCGATGAGGACATCGCCCGCATCATCAAAATGCACATCAGCCCCATCAATATCTCGGTCCACGCCACCAATCCGGAGCTGCGGGTGGAGCTGATGAAAAACCCCCGCAGCGGCGAGGTGCTCAAGTATATCCCCCAGCTGGCCGCGCACCACATCCGCATCAATGCCCAAATCGTTGTCTGCCCCGGCCTCAATGACGGCGAGGAACTGCGGCGCAGCCTGTGGGATCTGGGTCAGTACGCCCCGGAGGTGCAAAGCATCGCCTTAGTACCCGTCGGGCTCACCGGCCATCGGGAGGGCCTCTATCCCCTGCGCATGATGGAACCGGAGGAAGCCGCCGACTGCATCCGCATCGCCGATGAATTCGGGGAAGAGATGCTGCGCCGCCACGGCAGCCGCATCGCCTTCTGCGCCGATGAGCTCTACCTCATCGCCGGGCTGCCCCTGCCGGATTACAGCTACTACGAGGACTTCGACCAGCTGGGTAACGGCGTCGGTACCACCGCCCTTTTGCGGGATGAATTCGCCTCCGCCCTTTCCATGGAAGACGGCGATGAGGAGAAAAGTCACTTCTCCCTTGCCACTGGGGAGGCCGCCGCCCCTCTTCTGCGGGAGCTTTTGGAAACTGCAAAGGAAAAATTTCCCCACCGGCAGCTTACCGTCTACGGCGTGCCCAATATCACCTTCGGCGGCGGCGTCAATGTCACCGGCCTTGTCTGCGGCCGGGATATCATCGAATATCTCCGGGATAAACCCCTCTACCAGGGCCTTATCCTCCCGGAGATCATGCTGCGGGACGAAAAGGATAAGTTCCTGGATGACACCACCCCCTACGATGTCGCCGAAGCATTGCAAACCACCGTTCATGTGGCCGGCATGGATGGCGCTGATCTCTTAGACGCCCTGCTGGGCCTTACCCCGCCCCTCGCCTGATCCCTGCAAGCCGCAGGATACGGACCGCAGGCCAATCCGTCCTCTGGACGGATTCTGCGGACTTCCGTCCGCAGCGGCGGCTCCGCCGCCGGGCCTGCCCTCCCCCCCCATCCACCACCCCATCACCCCACCCAAGGAGGTCCCCCCATGATCCGTTTTGCCACCATCGGCTCCGGCCATATCGTCGAACAGTTCCTCACCGAAGCCAAAAAGCACCCCGATTTCAAGCTTACCGCCGTCTATTCCCGCACCGGGGAGCGCGCCGCCGAATTCGCCGCTCAGTGGGGCGCCGCCCTCACCTTCACCGATCTTGCACAGCTTGCCGCCTGCGGCGAGGTCGATGCCGTCTACATCGCCAGCCCCAATCTCTGCCACGCCGAGCAGGCCATCACCCTGATGAAGGCCGGCAAGCACATCCTGTGCGAAAAGCCCATGGCCACCACCTACATCGATTGCGACGGCATGGTGCTGCAGGCGCACAATAGCCATGTCATCCTGCTGGAGGGCATGCGCACCCTGTTCGCCCCCGGCTTCGCTCGGCTGCACCAGCTCATCCCGGAGATCGGCACCCTGCGCCGCATCACCGCGGGCTACTGCCAGTATTCCAGTCGGTACGATAGCTACCTGGCCGGTGGCCGTCCCAATGCCTTCGACCCCCGCCTCAATAACGCCGCCGTCGCCGATCTCGGTGTCTACTGCATCGCCCCCACCATCGCCATGGCCGGCGAACCCCAAAAGGTCCTCTCCTGCTGCAATAAGCTCGGTGAGTTCGAGGCCCAGGGCGGCGCGCTGGCCCAGTACCCCACCTTCCTGGCGGATTGGCGCTGGAGCAAAATCGCCGATAGCCCCCTCCCCTCCGCCATCGAGGGCGAAAAGGGCGCCATCCTCATCGGGAAGTGGGATACCATGTCCCCCCTCACCCTGTGTCTGCGTGGCCAGGAGCCGAAGCCCATCCCCATCGAGGATGAAACCTCCCCCCTCTACGCCGAGCTGGATGCCTTCATCAGCATGATCAAGCGCCGCGGCGGCAATGAGGGCTACCTCTCCATCTCGCTGGCCACCTGCCGCGTGCTGGATGAGATCGCCAAGCAGAATAAGATCACCTTCCGCCAAACCTGCTGGAACATGGTCGTCCACCGGGATGACTGACCCCACGCAAAAAGCTCCCCTTTCGGGGAGCTCTTTTTTTGCCTTATGGCGGGCACCGCACACAAATGCCCGTTCGCTTTAGTTCAGTTTATTTCTTGCGGATGACCGCAGCAGCGCCCAGCAGGGAAATCACCGCCATGGCCGCAGCCACGCCCACAAAGTCATTGGCGCCGGTGCTGGGGTTCTTGGTGTTATCGGTGCTGGGGGTGGTAGTGGTGTTACCGCCCTCGCTGGGCACGATGATGGTGATGGTATCAGGAACAACATTGCCATTGGCGTCCAGTTTCTTGCCATCAACAATGTAGGATTTATCAATGTCCTTTTTGAAAGTACCGCCGGAAATCTCGATAGTGGCATTTCCTTCCTTTGTGAAGGAAGATTCAAAACTGCCGCCTTCAATTTTGACGGTACCCACATTAGCTCTTACATCGCCCTTGAAATTACCATTCTTAATAACAAGCTCATGAGCATCATGGATTGCATCAACGCTGCTGCATGAACCGCAGTTCAGAACAGACCAAGCCGAAGAAACATCAGTAGAGAACTCACCGTTATAAATAGTTGCTTTGTGGTGGTTCTGCACACAGGCCTGATAATAGTTCTCACACTTACCACCATAGATATTGATAATTCCATTATCATCGTTCTTGATGGTATTCAAGCCGCCCTTAAAGATTCCGCCTTTAATCGTCAAGGTCGGGTAATATGTGCTATTATTATGAGAAAAATATCCATTTTCAACCAGACTGGAAAAACAGCCTAATGTGCTACTCCCCGAAGCTGTTGTTACCACAGCACCATCGTTAATAATTAGCTCGCCATGGTTAATGAGGGTATAGTAGGAATTTCCACCCGGGTCATCAGCGCCCTTTCCGTTTTCTTTGCTGCGGTTAAAGTATCCACCGTTCAGCGTGGCCTTGCCATTCTCTTTAATGCTCAATGCCGCCTTGCCGTGGGTAACATTATCAACGGTACCATTTCCGGTTATAGTCAAATTACCGTTTGCATTAACCGTAATGG
>VOFK01003041.1_pt1 | contig 22191 bp, 38 predicted proteins | sample 5384121 | NCBI WGS metagenome assembly VOFK01 (sample SAMN12384730, study PRJNA508395) | human gut metagenome | isolation source: healthy gut J | host: Homo sapiens | reverse complement strand
TCAGTATTGCTTCGTTCCGGTTACTGTTGCTCTTCTGAATAAAAAAGCGCTGCGGACGCAGCGCAAGCAAATGTGCAGATCGGGCGGCAGACGCAGGAGGGACAACGCCCCTCCTGTCGTTACCGGTTGTAAAAAATGCCTCAGAAGACCTCTTTTACGAGCATATCGGTCAGTGCTTTTACTGCTTCTTCCTCATCGGGGCCTTCCGCAATGATGCTGACGCGCGTGCCCTTGGTGATGCCCATGGACAGAACGCCGAGCAGGCTCTTGGCGTTGATCTTGCGATCCTCGACCTCGACCCAGATGCTGGACTTGAATCGTTTGGCCTTCTGGATAAGTAGGTGGCCTGCCGGTTGTAAAGGCCGGATTCGCACTTCACGATGGATTGCTGCATATACATAGACGACACTCCTTATACATCTTGCCGGGGATTTCAGTTTGGTATTGACCTTCTAATTTTAGCAAATTTCATTGAAAAGTCAATCACTATTTCATTGCGCTCCAATTTCCGGACAAAAAGCGATGGAACTTACTTGAATTCGACGATCGTGACGCCGGATTCGCCCTCACCGTAGACGCCGAGGCGGAAGGACTTACATATTTACAGCGGCGCAGCTCGTCCTGCACAGCTGCGCGCAGGACACCCGTGCCCTTGCCGTGGATAATGCGTGCATTCGGGAGATTGCCCATATAGGCTGCATCCAGGAAATTATCGAGCACCGGCAGCGCCTCGTCAACAGCCATACCGCGGATATCGAGCTCCGGCTGGGCCGCCGCCTTGAGTTCACGCACCTTGCCTGCAATGACCTTTTTCGCCGCGTTCTGCGTCTCGTTTTCCAGCAGGTATACCTCCTCCGGCTTTGCCGTGATCTGCATGATACCGGCGCGCAGCTGATAGCTTCCGTCCTTGTTAATGGCAAGACGCTCGCCTTTGTGCCGAGCTTCAGAAGTTCAACCGTATCGCCTATGCGGATGGCGCGGGTCGGCTCCGGGCGCTGCTTTTCCTCGTGCTGGGGCTGCATTCTGCTTTCCGCCTCGTTGAGATTGCGGCGCAGCTGTGCCTGCTTTTCATTGGAGCCGGGAACGAACGCGCCGTTTTTCGCCTGCTTCCGAAGCTGCTTGAGTTCTTCGTAGACCGCGTCGGCGGCACGGCGGGCATCATCGATGATATACTGCGCCTCCTTGCGCGCCTGCTGGGCGGCCTTTTCCTTTTCCTGCTTGATCTGGGCGTAATACTCGTCGGATTTTTCCTTCTGCTTTTCTGTCTCGCGGCGCAGGCGCTCGGCCTCCTCCTTCGCTTTCTCCATCTCCTGCCGCTGCTGGTCAAGCTGCGTCAGAACATCCTCGAAGTTCACGTCATTCTGGCTGACGAGGCTGCGGGCCTGCTCCAGAATGGCCTCGTCGATGCCAAGGCGCTTGGAGATGGCAACGCATTGGACTTGCCGGGCACACCGATGAGCAGCCGGTAGGTCGGCTGGAGCGTTCGACGTTAAATTCACACGACGCGTTCATCACGCCGCTTGTGCGCATAGCGTAAAGCTTGAGTTCGGCGTAGTGCGTCGTCGCCGCAACGCCTGCACCGCACTTGCGGCAGAACTCGATGATGGAAATGGCCAGCGCCGCGCCCTCGGCGGGGTCGGTGCCCGCGCAGAGCTCGTCAAACAGCACAAGGCTGTCTTTGTCGCAGACCTTAAGAATCTCTACAATATTCTTTGTATGCGACGAGAACGTGGAAAGCGACTGCTCGATGGATTGCTCATCGCCGATGTCGGCGAAAACCTGCTCGTAGACATTGATCGTGCTGCCGTCGTCGGCAGGGATATGCAGGCCGCACTCGGCCATGAGTGTCAGAAGGCCAATGGTCTTGAGCGTGACGGTCTTGCCGCCGGTGTTGGGGCCGGTGATGATGAGCGTGTCAAAATCACTGCCGAGGCGCACAGAGATGGGCACGACGGTCTTGCCGGTGATGAGCGGATGGCGGGCGCGGATCAGGTTCAGCTGGCCCGTCTGTGCGCACCTCCGGGCAGATGGCGCGCATGGCAAAGGACAGACGTGCCCTTGCAAAAATGCATTCCAGATCCAGCAGTACGTCGTAGTCCAGCTTGATCTGCTCACGGTGGCCCGCAGCTTCAGCGGAGAGCTCGGCAAGAATGCGCTCGATCTCCTTGCGCTCGGCCATAAACAGTCGCGCAATTCGTTATTGCCGTTGACAGCGGACATGGGTTCAATGAAATACGTGCTGCCGGAGGACGAGACATCGTGCACAAGCCCGGAAGCTGGCTCTTGCACTCGGCCTTGACCGGGACGACGAAGCGGTCGGAGCGGATGGTCACGATCGGCTCCTGCAAAATTTTTGCGTAGGACGGCGAGGTGATGATCTTCTGCAGCGATTCGCGGATCTTCGCGCTCTGCTGGCGGATCCTGCGGCGGATAGAGGCAAGCTCGCTGCTGGCCGCGTCCGCGATCTCATCTTTGGAGAGAATGGAGGTAAAGATGCGCTCCTCCAGATATTTATTCGTGGTGATCTGCTGGAAGTACATCCAGCACGCTTGACTCCTGTGCGCTTCTCCCCTTCGCCTTCGGAATACGCTTTTGTCTGGCGGGCAGACTTTAAAACAGCTGCAATACGCAGCAGTTCTTCCGGGCTGAGGCAACCGCCGCGGTCGGCGCGGTCAAGCGACGCGCCCACATCATATAATCCGCCGAAGGACGGCGAACCCTTGACCGTGATGCAGGCGCAGGCCGCGCTTGTCTCGTCCAGAAGATGGCGAATCTCATCCGCGTCCGTACTGGGGCGGACGGCAAGGCAGCGTTCCTTTGCCGCCTGCGATGCGGCATGGTCGGAAAGCATCGCCAGAACCTTGTCCAGTTCCAGCTTGTCAGTGATTTTTCATATTGTTCGTTCATAAGTACGATCCTATTCTGTTACTCTGTCAAAAGTGATTTATAGAAATCCAGCGTGTAAAAGCTGCGCTCCAGCTGCGTAAGCAGATAGCTCTCCGCCGCGTCGCACAGCTCCTTTTCCGCCGCGCCGGTCAGCGCAAACGAAAACAGCTTTTTATCCGGGCAGGAAACGATATAGCGCATCGCGGCCAGCGACGCGGAGGAGAGCGGCATGCGCACACCGTCGGACGCGCGGCAGGACGCACACTCGAGCGTCCCGTCTGCAATCGAGAACCGGTCAGGTTCCGGATCGCCGCACACACAGCAGCCGGAAAGCTCCGGCAGATAGCCCGCAAGGGCGGCAAGCCGCAGCTCCGTCGCCGCCTTGACGAGCTGCGGCGGCTTCTTGAGCTTCGCGAGCGCGTACAGCGCGTTCAGAATCAGCGGCAGCAGCGCAGGACTGGCCGCATCCTCCTGCGATAGGACCTCGGCAAGCTGGGCAAAATAGCTGGCAAGCGAGAGCAGCACAATGTCTGTCCGCAGCTCCGGAAACATCTCAAGCGCGGTCGCCTCGGTGATGGAGGAAAAGCCGTGCGCCTCGCCGACGGTAAACTCCGCATAGGTCAGCAGCTGGCACGCGCCCTTGAGCTTGCTGCGGTTGGAACGCACGCCGCGTGCCTTCATCGTAAGCAAACCGCGGTCGGCACTCAAAACCGTCAGGATGCGGTCCGTTTCCTTATATTCGGTTGTCCGGAGGACAAGCCCCCGCGTCGTCAGGTAGTCCATGCTCCGCTTCCTTACGCTTTGCTGCGCGCGGCCTGCATCTTTGAAACAGCAGATACGCCTCCGGCGCGCCGGTATCGGTAAAAACTTCCCATAAAAACTCTGCTCGCATCGGTTCGGCCTCCTTTACTGTTAGGATAAGCCGAACTGCTGGACGCTATGCCGGGGATTATGGCAGCGCGCCGCTCAGGTAACTCAGCCCTTTTCCAGCAGCTTTGCAAGCACACTGCGTCCCACCTGCATCGCGCCCTTTGGGCAGAATTCCTGACAGCAGAAGCAGTGGATACAGGCCTTTCGGTCGATGCGCGGCTTGCCGCGTTTCATCGTGATGGCTTTGGCCGGACAGATATTGGCGCATTTTTTGCAGCCGACGCAGTCCTTCGAGCGCAGCTTCGGGAGGGGCGTGAACATATGGAACTTCACGCTGTCGGCAAGTCTGGAAAAAACGGCCCCTTTCCGCCGCTGCGGAAAAAGACGCTTGCCTGCGAGGGAACAGTCTTGTAGTCCGGGACCGTAAAGGCCGCAGGATCGCCGAAGATCGTCAGCTTTTCCGCACTGTCCGGGCACAGGCCGCGCCGGATGGCAGCGGAGAGCGTCGGCACCTCACTGGGCATCAGACCGATGAGGCCGCAGGCGGCTAAGTCAAGCTTATGCGCGCTCTGCGCTGCGATCAGGCAGCCGATGGGCCGCGCGCGGAGCCCTGCGTCGGGCCGTTGCCCTCCATGCCGACGACTGCGTCGCAGATGCAAAGGCGGGGTCTACAGTATTCGCAGAGGTCAACAAGCATATCGGCAAAATCAGCGGCCTTTGGATATTTATAGTGATACTCCGGCTTCATTGTGCCGGGAATGATGCCGAAAAAGTTTTTCACGGCGTTCGTCATGCCCATCATGCCGTGCGTTTTGAGTTTACAGACATCGATGATTGCGTCGGCCTGCTTCAAATATGCCGTCATCGTAAAAAGCTTCTGGCCTGCGCTGCTTCGGATACGAGACAGGGCAGGCGGAAAAATCCGCGTTAAGCTCCGCGCCGAGCGCCTCGGCGGCACGCAGGCCGGTCACATCGTAAACGCGCTGCAGATGCGCCGCAGTATACAGCCCGCCGGGGCTGTCGCCAAAATGACGTGCGCACCGCGCGCCGTCAGCAGCCTTACAAGCGCGCAGACGACAGCCGGATGGACTGTGGCGGCCTGCTCCGGCTTCATGGCGGAGACAAGATTGAGCTTCAGCGCCACGCGCATCCCGGGCGTGACCCAGTCAAGCCCGCCCGCCGCGTCGATCGCGGCTTGCAGTGCGGCGGAAACCTCCGCCTCTTCATAGCTTTTGCAGGCGGCAAACGCAGCATCCCAGTTTCTATTCATACGCCCTCCTTCAGGCAACGTGTCGGAATCATCAATCGCAAATCGATATGCGCCTGCTCTGTAGGGGCGGACGACTCTGTCCGCCCGTTGGAAGCAGCTGTTCTACAGAAATCTTCGGCAAATTCAGATGCAGCCGCGCATTTGACTGTAGGGGCCGATGCCGGTCACAGCCGTTCGCGACGAAGGAGCGTTACGGATGTGGGTCTGCCGCTTGCCGGTACACATCGGCCCGCGCAGTGTGCACCGTTTTTACGATAATCTGCGGCGAATTTGCAGCTTCCCAACGGGCCGATGTAGGCATCGGCCCCTACATCAAAACAGGCAGCGTATGCGCCCCAGCTTTTCGCAAAACCGGTGCATTCTGCGGGCGGACAGAGTCGTCCGCCCCTACGCAGACTTTTCTTTTGTAAAACAGTCTACCACTAAACGGACGCGATTGCAATGCAGGAAATCCGCACAGTATTTACTTTTTGGTGAATTTATGTTACAATGATACAATATTTATGGGACTTTCTTTCCACCAGCCGCCTCGGCTGCGCGGAAAATGGAAGGAGAACATAGTATGGAAGACAAGTATGCAGCGCAGCCCGAACAGGAAATTGCGCCGAAAACACCGGACGCGGACGACGTCGACGCGCTTTTGCAGGATGTAAAAAGCCTGCTCGGTGAATCGGACGGCGAGACTGCGGAGCAGCCTCCCCCCGAAGACGAGCCCGTGCCGGAAGACCCCGGCGGTGAGCCGCTGAATGCGGAGGACGTGCACATCGACTACGGCAAATTCTACGGCCCGGAGGAGCAGAAGGAGCCGGAGGCTCCGCTGACGTTTTATGAGCAGTCCAAGCCTGCGTACCAGCGCGCGCGGCGCGCGGAGTACGAACGCGTCCGGGAACAGGAACGGCTTGCAAGAGCCGAGCGCCAGCAGGCATTTGAACAGGAGCGTGCCGCGCATATGAAGCAGAAAAAGGCCGCACAGAAGCACGCGAACGCGCACAGGAGCACAGCGGAATACGCAGAATGGCTCTACACGCAGGGGTTGAGCGACGATGAGCACAGCGCGCGCGCCGAGCAGGAGGAAAAGCTTGCACAGCCGGAAACGCGGCGGCGCGGAAAACCGGAGAAGCCGAAGCGGCGGCACGGACTGCGCATTGCGCTGGTGCTGGTTCTGCTGCTGACGATCGGCGCGGCGGTGTTTCATTTTCTGATCGCCCGCGCACCGCAGAGCGAGGCCGCGCTTTCGGCCCGCAAATCCGGCTGCGCGACCATTCTCGTCGCAGGCACGGACGAGGGGCGGCTACCGTACCGACTCCATGCTGCTGCTGAACATTGAACGCACGGAAAAGGCCATTCATCTCGTTTCCATCCCGCGTGACACACTGATCTTCTGCGAATATTCGGTCCCGAAGATCAACTCCGCCTACGGCTGGGCCGGCGGCGGAGAGGCCGGCATGCAGGAACTGTTGCTGCGCGTATCGGAGGTCATCGGCTTCGAGCCGGATGGCTATGCTGTGATCGATCTGAGCGTGTTTGAACAGCTGGTCGATCTGATGGGCGGCATCACGTTCGATGTGCCGGTCGATATGCACTACTCGGACCCCACGCAGGGGCTGAATATCGATCTGCAGGCCGGGACGCAGCATTTGAACGGCGAACAGGCCATGCAGGTTGCGCGCTTCCGCTCTGGCTACGCGACAGCGGATCTCGGACGTATTGAGGTGCAGCGTTCGCTCGTCTCAGCGGCGCTCCGGCAGTGGGTATCGCCGAAGGGTGCGCTGCATCTGTCGAAGGCCGTGAAGCTGGTGCTGGAACATACGAACACGAATCTGACAAAGGCCAATCTTCTGTGGCTGGCAGAAAGCTTCCTGCTCTGCGGCCGCAGCGAGATCAGTTCCACTACACTGCCCGGCTATGCCGCGAATTTCACAAGCGGGTCTTACTATGTGCTCGACGCAGGAGGCGTCGCGGACATTGTGAACCGGTACTTAAATCCCTATGAGAAAGAGGTGCAGGCCGCGGAACTCTACATCCGCAACGGCTGATCCATATGTATATCGATCCAGTACGGTACGAGGGGCCGTCCGGGCAATGTCCCGGCGGCTGGAAAAAGGAGCAGCGCTGCTATGCGCTGCTGGACAAGCTGCAGATCCCCTACGCGCGCGTTGACCACGAGCACGCGGACACCATTGAGGCCTGCGAAGCTGTTGAACAGGTGCTCGGCGAGAAGATCTGTAAAAATCTATTTCTCTGTAACCGGCAGAAGACGCAGTTTTATCTGCTGATGCTGGAGGGGGAAAAGGTATTCAAGACGAAGGATCTTTCCAAGCAGCTGGGCGTGGCGCGGCTGTCGTTCTGCGGATCCGGCGGATATGAAAAAATACCTCGATATCACGCCCGGCTCTGTCAGCGTGCTCGGTCTGATGAACGACACGGAAAACGCCGTCCAGCTCGTGCTGGACAAGCCAATCGCCGAATCCGCCCGCATCGGCTGCCACCCGTGCATCAACACCTCGACGCTGGCCGTTTCCACGCAGGACATCCTGACAAAATTTCTGCCTGCTGTCCGCCACGAACCGATCATTGTCGATCTGCCGGACCCGGAAGACGCAGACTGAAGCCTCCCTCACCGGCCCTGACCGATCTCATGAACCATCCTGCAACCATCAAGAACCGGCACGTACATTTGTGCGTGCCGGTTCTGTCATTTTCTCCGCAAATCCGAAGCATTTTGCCGCTATTTTATCAGCACCCGGTTCCTGCGCAGCTGCGGGCGCCCTTTGCGCCGCGCCTGACAGCCGGAGGCAGCGGTTATTCGCTTGGCGTTTCAGAATAGGAAAATCTTATTAAAACGCTTTCGTCACTTATCATTTGTTAATTACATGGCTCGTTTTTTTGTAATAAAATAAGAGCACAAACAAAAAGAAAATTTAGCAGAAATGGAGAATTCATATGGATGAGATTTTTCAATTGCTGGACTATCTCGGAATCCAGTCTCAGAGCACGATCCAGACCTACGCGCGGCTGGCGCAGCGGCGGCACCTGAAAAAGGGAGAATGCCTGTACTACGGCGGAGAAGACTCGACCAATCTGTATTTTCTCATTTCCGGCATCCTGCGCGGCTTTACGGTCAGCGCAGGCGGAAAGGAATATACCGAGTGTATTCTGCACAAATACGGCCATGCGCACATCGGCATGATCGGTATGGATAACCGTCAGGAATTCAAGCTCAACAAGAATCTGGAGGCGCTTACGGAGGCGGATCTGATCTATTTTGATGTCCGGCCGATCATAAAGGAGCTGCCGAACTCCATTGAGTTTCTGCGGGTCTATGTCAAGAAGCTGGAAGAGTCCTATGCACAGATGTGGGAGGTCCGCGAGATCATGCGTGAGTCCGCACAGGCCCGCTATACCTGGTTCCAGAGGACCTATCCAAATCTCCAGAACGTCATGCAGATGAAGGATGTGGCGACCTTCCTCGGCATTACGCCCGTAACGCTCAGCCGTATTCGGGCCAGAGAAAACAGCAGCGTGAAAAGGACAGCACAACATGAAGCAGGATATTCTGTATCTGAATCTTCCGGATTCCTACTGTCAGATCTTTCTGCCGACGGAAAACAACCGGAAATATGAACTTGATCTTTCCGCGCAGCTGCCCATTCCGGCCTGCAAGATGGAACTGGAACTGCTCGATGGGCACTGGTGGATGCTCCGGAATGCACAGATCTACTTTTCTGCAGATGGGAAAGGGCCGGATTCCATGCAGCTGTCCGACCAGACGCCGGTCTACGGCCTTCTTGGGGCTGAGAGAGAAAAGTTCTCGGCGTGGATCCGGGAAACCTCGGCCCGTGAATTACAATTTGAAAAATTCAGCATCCATGGGCTGACGCGCGTCGTGGTCGGAAAAGCTGAGCAGGCTGATATCCGGCTCGATAGCCCGTATATCAGCCATATTCATTTTATCCTGACAAAAAACCGCGACGGCTGGGTCATCGAGGATATGAGCCGCAACGGCGTTTATCTCGACAACCAGCGCATTCCGCCGAAAAAAAGCTTGCAGCTGCGTCCGTTCAGCCATATCTATACGGGCGGCTTCCATCTGATCTTTTCTGGGAGAACTGCTTGCAATCAACTGCGCCGATCAGATTACCACGGCGCTTCCGCGCTATGCGCCGCCTGCACGGGAGGATAAGCCGCTGCCGCATGCACACGAGGCGTTTTTGCGCAGTCCCCGGTTCTTTGAGCCGCTGCCGCAGGATGTGATCGACATTGAAGCGCCGCCGCAGAAGCAGAGCCGGAAAAAACAGCCGATGCTGTTCGTGCTTGGCCCGCACTGACGATGCCGCTGCCGATGCTGGCGACGATGGTTCTGCGTATGGGTATCGGAAACGGTATGGGCTCCTATTGGGTCATGGGCGTGTCGGTCGTGATGAGCGCGCTGATCGGCCTCGGCTGGTCGCTGGCGCGGCGGAAATACGACGCGAAGGAAGAGACGGCAGAGGAGGCCGAGCGGCAGAGTGCGTACCGGTCCTATCTGCAGAAGAATGAAGCGCTGCTGCAGCAGCGGCAGGCGATCTGCCGGGAACGGCTGCTGCGGCAGTATCCGTCTACGCCGGAGCTGTTCCAGAAAGCTGACCGGCGGACAGGCTGCGGAGGTACTCTGGAACCGCAACGCGCGGGCCGAGGATTTTACGACCGTTCGCCTTGGACTTGGCCGAATGGACATCTCCTCCATGATTCGCACGCCCGCAGTCCGGTTCAGCATCCGGAAGAGATGAGTGGAGGAGCAGCCGGCAAAGCTGAAGGCGGACTATCAGACGATCATGCAGATCCCGTCTCTATTGTGCATCGGGCAGCACAAGCTGACCGGCATCATCGGTGAGCAGGCACGCGTGCAGGAGGTCGTCCGCAATATCATCCTGCAGCTGGCCATGCTGCACAGCTATACGGACGTGCGCCTGATCTGCCTGTTCCGGGAGGCGGAGCGGGAGCTGTTCAGCTGGATCCGCTGGCTGCCGCATGTGTTCTCACCGGACAAATCCCACAGGCTGATGGCCTGCTCGGAGACAGAATATCAGGCAGTGCTGTCTTATCTGCTCGATGTACTGCGCGCAAGAGACTCCCGCGACGCGCTCCAGAGCGGCGAGACGCCGCTGCCGGTCTATGTCGTGCTCTGCACAGACCCGAAAATTCTTTACAACCACGCTGTCTACCGCTATTTGACTGACGGCGGCAGCTATAACGTCTTTTTCCTGCTGGCTTACGGGCATATGGAATTCCTACCGAATGAATGTAAATATCTCATCCAGGCAGACGACCGCTTCTCCGGCGCGTTCCGGATGGACCAGAACCGCAGCGAGACGGATCTTGTGTCGTTTGATCCCACGGCTGCGTCCATGGCCGAGCAGACAGCCCGGCAGATCAGCCGCTACTGGGTCAATGAGATCGCCGACGGCGAAATTCCCAACCAGATCGGTTTTCTGGAAATGTATCATCTGTCCGACATTCGCGGCTGGGACCTGCTCAAGCAGTGGAAAACGCACCGGGCGTATGAAAACATCCGCGCGCAGATCGGCGTCAGCTACGGTGCGCAGCCGGTGTATCTGGATATCCATGAAAAGCAGCACGGCCCGCACGGCCTCGTCGCCGGTACGACCGGCTCCGGCAAGAGTGAGCTGATTCAGACGTTCATTCTCTCCCTGATGCTGAACTATCACCCGGACGAGGTTGCCTTTATCCTGATTGACTACAAGGGCGGCGGCATGGCGAACCTGTTCGGCGGCACGCCGCACGTTGCAGGCGTCATTACGAATATCTCCGAGTCCGGGAGCGGCGAGGAAAAGAGTGCATCTGCCAGCGTCAACCAGACGCAGCGGGCGCTGCTGTCACTGAAAAGCGAGATCAAGCGGCGGCAGAAAATCTTCAGCGAGTTTGGTGTCAACCATATTGACCAATACAACAAACTCTACCGGCAGGGCGCAGCGGCAGAGCCGCTGCCGCATCTGATCATCATCAGCGATGAATTTGCCGAACTGAAAAAGGAGCAGCCGGAGTTCATCAAGGAGCTGGTCAGCACCGCCCGCGTGGGCCGGAGTCTCGGCATCCACCTGATCCTTTGCCACGCAGAAGCCCTCCGGCGTCGTCGACGACGAGATCTGGAGCAACGCGCGCTTCAAGCTCTGCCTGAAGGTGCAGGACCGGCAGGACAGCATGGAAATGCTCAAGCGGCCGGAGGCTGCGGATTTGACGCGCATCGGACGCGGCTATCTGCAGATCGGCAACGACGAACTGTTTGAACTCTTCCAGTCCGGCTATTCCGGTGCGGAGTACCAGCCGGAACTGGAGCCGGAGGAATTGCAGCTAAACCAGATCGAGCTGCTTTTGCGCTGGACGGCACGCGCACGCATAGGCGCACGCGGCGCCCGGCCGGTTCGCAGAGCATCTCCCAGTTGGATGCCTGCGTTGCCTATATTGCGGAGACAGCGCAGAGCGCCGGGGTTGCCATCCGGCCAGAAAGCTTTGGCTGCCGATGCTCCGCAGCCAGATCACGCTCGAGCCGCTGCTCAACCAGCTTCCGGCCAGGCCGTATTCCGCAATTCTCGGCAAGATCGACTATCCGGAGCAGCAGGCGCAGCCGCTCTATACGCTCAGCTTCCCGCGCTGCGGCAACGTGCTGATCATCGGCAGCGCCGGTTCCGGCAAGAGCACGCTTGTGCAGACGATTCTCTATACGCTCAGCATCCGGCAGACGCCGGAACGTTTTGAACTGGTACGCGCTCGACTGCTCGAACCATCGGCTTGACGCTCTGCGCAGCACACCGCACTGCGGCGGGATCGTATACCCCGAGGAAGAGGAAAAGGTCAAGCGCCTGTTCTCACAGCTTACGGAGCTCATGCAGGAGCGCAAGCGGATGCTGGCGGATGCCGGTGCTGCGAATGCGGAGGATTACCGCGCGGCCGGCAAGGGCGTGATGCCGCTGACGCTGGTTGTAATCGACAACTATGCCGGATTTATGGAAAACTATGAGTGCTTCGCGGAGCCGCTTTTGAAGCTGCTGCGCGAAGGTATGGCCTGCGGCATTCAGTTTATCGTGACCATGAATGCACCTATGGATATGCGCAGCCGATGGAGCCAGAACTTTACGACGACCATTCCGCTGCAGCTGAACGAGCGTGCGGATTATTACAGCTATCTCGGCCTTACGCCGCAGATGCCGACGGGTGAGCCTGGAAGCGGCCTTACCATCTTCAACGGCAGTGTTGTACAGTTCCAGTGCGCCTATGTCACCGACCCGAAGGCGTGCGGCACGCTTGCGCTGCGCGCGGCGTCCGGCTACCGCGCCCCGGCGCTGCGGTATATTGACAAGCAGCAGCTGTATGCCGAATTTTTACAGGAGGAACGGCTATTCAGGCGCTGCCGGAGGATGCACTTCCGCTCGGCTGGTACACGCGCAGCATCCGCCCGTACAGCCTGCGCCTGCAGGATACGTTCTGCTATTTTATCAGCGACGTACAGGGCGCGGGCGCGCAGGCGGCGGTGGAAAACCTGCTGCTGAGCATTTCGCAGAAGCAGCTGGAATGCCATATTGTCTGCCGCGGCAGCACCGCACCGTATGACGCGCAGTTCCGGCAGTACTGCAGCTATGAAGACGTGCTCTCGCTTATGACCTATCTGCGCGATCTGTTCAAGACGCGTGCAGCGGCGAAGCAGGAATACGCTGCGTCTCACACGGAGGCGGAATGCGAGGCGTATCTGCGCACGGCATTCCCACCGGTCATCGTCCTGTTTGAAGATTACAATGCCTTCTGCGCTATGAGTTATTCGCCTGGCACGCGCGTCTCCTATACAGATGTCTGGGGAGACGCTGCTGAAAAACGGCAGAGGCTATGGCGTGACCTTCCTCGCTGTGTGGAACCGGGCGCTGTATCAGCAGAGCTTCCAGAAGCAGGCCGTTCAGCTGTTTTTGTCGTATCAGACCGGCGTACATCTGGGCGGAAAGCTGGACGCGCAGCGTGCGATCGAAACCGGCCTGTCCATCACCGAACAGGCACGGATACGCCCGCCGGAGACGGGCTTCGCGCTCGAGGGTACACGTTTGTCGGAGGTCTATCTGCCGCGCTGCCGCGCCTGCGGAGGAGTTGTGATCCGGAAATGTACGATACTTATATTATTGACGACAAGCAGGCTGACCGGAAGCATCTGCGGACCTTCTGGTGCAGTATCAGATCCAAAACGGCGTTGAGGCAAGGATTACCGGCTGCACATTTGCAGATCAGCTGACGCCGCAGACTGTGACAGTCATGTATCTTCTTGACGCTGCCGGCGGCCGTGTACAGCCGGTCATCGCGCAGGTGCGCGCCGGGCAGACGCAGCACCACATCGTGCTGACTGCACCAAGCTTCCAGCAGCTGATTCAGGCTGTAACCGCCGAAACGCTGCCGACCGGGCTGCTCTTGAAGCCGGTCGGAGCAGAGGAGCTGTTCCGGCTGCTGCGCGCAGTGGGGCAGCCGTCTGTCTCTGTGCAGACGCAGGCAACCTATGTCTGGACGGTCAAGGCCCGGCGCTATTCCATCGCACAGGACGCGATCTTATATTTTGAAAGCCGCAGCAAAAAGACGTTTCTGGTAACGGCAGCGCAGGAATATGAGCTTTCCGCGTCGCTGGATGCACTTGAAGAGCAGCTTGGCAGCCGCTTCGTCCGTACACACCGCAGCTATCTGGTCAACCAGCGCCATATTTTGTCCTATGACGCAGGGCACGATGACCGTGACACTGGACGATGAAAGCGTCGTTTATCTTTCCCGCACGGGAAAAGCAAAACTGAAGGAGGCATTGGCATGGTAACCGGCTACCGCTTTACGGAGGACGAGTTCATCTTTCTGGCGTATTTCTACCAATGCACGACGGTTCCAGCGTGGTTTGTCTGTGAGCCGGAGCAGATCGACCCGGAAAAGGCGCTGCGGACGCTGGAACGCAAGGGGATGCTGTTGAAAAACGGCGAGAAGGACACACCGCATCCGGTGGTCGAATACCTATTTTCACAACTTGCGCAGACACGCGCTTTCTTCGGCGGGACGGACCGGATCTTCTGCTATTTCTGCCCGCAGCTTACGCTGGCCGCAGAGCAAAGCGGCGCGGCGGTGCGTTTGCTGCCGTTTCAGACGCCGCAGGACTGCTTTGCCTATCTGCGCGAGAGCGGCTATGCACGCGAGGAGCTTCAGCCGTCTGCCCGGCAGGCAGACGGCAGCATTCAGAACGAAACAGAAAAAATGCTTTGGAAGCAGTGGGAGGAAGCGCTATGAACAGCGAAAAAATTCTGATTGAGATCAATGTCGCCGGGGTGAACCGGTCGTTTGACTGCATCGTGCCGCGGACGCTGTCGGCGAAGCTTCTTTGCCGCGGGTTTCTGGAGTTGGTTGAAGAGAGCATGGGGATCCCCTTCGGCGCTTACCGGCAGGCGCTTCTGATGTCGGAGCGTACGGGCTGCATTCTTTCGCCGGAGCAGACGCTCGACGACGCCGATATCGACAGCGGCGACACGCTTTATCTGGTCTGAGGCGCGTTTTCGGACGGAAATTTACCGTTCATCGCGCCAAGTGTACCGTTCGTCATCATTTCATCCCAAACCCGGTTCGCTGTGTTAGACTACAATCACAGCAAGGGAACAGACAAAAAACAGAAATGAAGAGGTGAGAAAATGGCAGAGATTCGATGGGATTATGAGCAAATCAGCAGCTTTGTTGATCAGCTCGAGGCATGTATTGATGTGCTGAAGGATCAGCAGACATTTCTTAAAAGATTTCAGGCAGGTGCAGCGGGCAGCTGGGCAGCGAAAGCAGGCCAGCTGTATGGCGAACGGCTGGATGTTGACATAGAAGAAATCGGCAATGCAGTCCGGACGTTTGAATCAGCAAAAAACCAACTCCGGCAAACCGTCAGGACCTTATGCCGGCGGAGAGTTGAACACAATTAACCGTCTGAACTGGCACTACTACAATCGACTTTCTGTGAGGTGATCTCTTGAAACTGGAACTCGAACTTCAGGCACTTTCAAGGTCTAACAGGACATGAAAGAAACGAATACACCATGACATATCTTCAGAATATCCTGAATGCAAATCATTTTCCGGATGAGGTATGGAAAGGAAGAGGAAAGGACGCTTATCTTTCGCTGGAAAAGAACCTTCAAAACACACTGACGACCTGCAGTACAAGACTTTGGCGAACTCGGCCACCGTTCTGTGGAATGCCCTGCAGTCCTACAAGACGGCGGCTGAGCAAACGGTCGGCACAGATACACTGCAGCTGAACGCAGATCAAATATTCTGAAAAGAGGTGATTGCCCATGGGTTTGATCAAACTGGAGCCTGCGGTTTTTACGACGCGCAGCAAAAGATTTGAATCAGTCGATTTCGCAGCTCGGTTCCGTAAACAATCTGATTCAATCCGTTGCCCCGGAGATCGAATACAACTGGCAAAAGCGAGTATACTCCGGAGTATCTGGAATGTCTTGAGGCGCTGCGGCAAAACACGCGGAAAATCAGAATGGAACTGGAGGACATTCAGAGAAGCCTCCGCAGCACTGCAACTCGTGCAGAGCAGGCCGACCGGGAAGCGCAGCAGGCGCTCAACGGAAAGTAATAGCTGTAACTCAGCGCATAAGCGCAAAAATATATAATAAAAAAGGGAGATTTAAAAAATGGCAAAAATGGTAGTAGATACAGAAGCAATGCGGCGCACCGCAGGCGAGTTTGAACAGGAAATCGGATACTGGCATGATCTTGTCGACCAGATTTGGCGCGCAATGACCGATCTGGACGCAATGTGGGACGGCGATGCAAACGACACCTTTAACGCCATGATTGAAGAGGGATAAGCCCAAGTTTACACGGCTGGAGGAAATGATGAACCTGTATAAAGATGCCATTACGAAGGCCGCAGGCAAATACGAAGAGGCCGAAGGCGAAGTTTCTCAGATCGTCAAAACCCGCTGAGCATATCGAATTTTATATACCAAATCAAACAATCATGATTTAAGAAAGGAATAAATGTTATGAATAAATTACTGGTAACGCCGTCTGAGGTCAACGAGAAGGCAAAGGAAGTAACAAACCTGAAGGAGCATATGATGAGCCATCTGGAGAGCATCAAAACGAAGATCCAGAACATGACCGCAAGCAACTGTCGGCACAGCCGGGGAAGAGGCCTACATGAATCAGTTTATCCATGTGTAGCAATCAGTCAATCGCCGCACTCGATACGCTTCAGCAGCACGCCAACAATCTTTGCGCAGGCCGCAAGCCGTTATTCCGAACTTGAAGACGCGCAGATCTCGGAGGCCACGAATCTGGACTCAACGGAGATTTTCCCAAATAAAGCTGATTGCGCCGGCTGCCTCCGGCGGCCGGCGCATCCCCGGAGGGTATGCAATGAGATTTCAGATCGACACGGTGCAGTGCAGAGAACTGCTCGTACAACTGACCAACGGATGCGCCGCACTGGAGCAGGCGAAAAAAAACGCCCGATATGTGCGGCTGCAGCTGCATACTCAGACCTGTGATACGCAAATTGATGCGCTGAATCGCACAGAGCAGCAGCTTGAACTGTTGGAGGCGCAGCTGAACCGTATGGTGCAAAGGCTGTCTCAGCTTGCGGACAAATATGAAGCGTGCGAAGCGTCGGTACAGTCAGACATCCGGCAGCTGCCCGATGCAAATCTGTTCGAGCAGACACTCCTGCAAGCGCCTCGCCCATGCCATGACCCGCTACTCTTTTTTTAGGGGTCTTAAATTTTACCGAAGTCCGCGTGTTCCTGCTTTCGCACCTCGCTCTGTATGAGCTTGCATGGATATCGCCCCGCCGGTATTTCCGCCTTCCGTCCGTTCCGATTCGTATCCATGAATTCCAGTCGAACCGGATGAAACGCTCAGAGTATCAGTTTATCATCAATGATCCGATCTCCATCCCACCAATCGGCATCCTTGCCCTTCCGGGGGATGCAGCGCCGCAGCCGTGGCTGACAAATGCCGTTCTGCACCATCTACAAACGCAGACAGAATCTTCATATGCGGAGGAAGAACATGAGCATCTATAAAGTTGACACCGAATCGATCATCGCTCTGTCCCGTTTGCTCCATGTGGGCGCAAATGCGGTCGACCAGACAATGCGGCAGTCTCGCTGCACCCGCGCTCAGAAAAGATCGTATTCCAGCGCGGCGCAGATGTGTTCGCAACAGCGCAGCGTCTGGCCGACGCGCTCCGCCGCATGAATACCTTGAAGAATGATTTGATACTAAAAACCTAATTAAACGCTTCAATAATCCAATCGCGTCCGGTAATGCTGAAAATGGTATTAGGGGTAAGCGAGAGCAAATGGTATCGCAGAGACGATCTACTACCTTCTCCAAGGTTGCAAAAACCTCGTTTTGAAAGCCGCGCTTTCGTATCTCCTTCCAGATCTGCTCTATCCGGATTCATCTCTGGTGTGTATGGAGGGATATGGAAAAGCACAATATTCTCAGGCACTTCCAGTGTTCCTGATTTGTGCCATGCAGCTCCATCACAGCACATCAGAATGGTATCCTGTGGAAATTGTTTGGATAATTCCCGCAGAAACAGATTCATACACGCAGTATTGCAATAGGGCATGACAAGAAAGCAGGATTCCCCAGTTAGCGGCTCTCGACCGCACCATAGGCATACCGGTATTCCCGAATATGGTGACATGGAACGCTGGGTCGGATGCCTTTTTCGCACCAGCAGTACTTGGGATGGTTGATGCGGCCGAAGCCTGCCTCATCCTGGAACATAAGGCGCACTTTTCCACAGCCCCTGTGGAGATTTTTTCAGTTCACCGATGGTGGTTTTAATTTTTTGAGGTCTCAATGACCTCCTTGCTTGCCTTTTTAGGGTGCCTACTGCGGGGGCATGACCTTTCTCCAGCCATGTCGGTGCAGAACGTAGTAAAATCTGACTGGTGCCAATAGAGTGGCCTACCGCCTGTTGGTATGCCGTCTCAATTTCGCTGATTTCCACAAGCTCACCTTTTTCGGCCCTGGCCTTAAAAGGGGCAAGTATCGCAGCTTCTTCCTCAATACTCATATTACGGTGATTACCGCCATAATGATTCCCGGAGATTGCTTCCAGTCCATGATCCCGATATTTCGCCACCAGTTGGCTCACATAGGCTGCATGGAAGCCCGTTGCCTGCGAAACCTCACTGAGTTCCATACCCTCTGCTCGCAGTTCAAGTGCTTTCAATCTTGCATCCGCACGTTTGTCCTTTGTCTCTCTGCGTGCTGCCTTTATTGCGGCCATTTCCTCATTGCTGAATTTATAGTTCGATGCCATTATTCATCACCCAGATACAGTATAGCATATCTGGTAAGACGGTTAAAGTGTTTTACTAGATTTTTAGTATGAATATCATGGGCGACGCATTGAAGGTTGTAGCAGAAGAGGCCTATAACAGCGACGGAAGCGTCTTTGCGCTCTTTCAGGGAATACCGGTCTGCGTTGCAACAAACCAGCAGATCGTTCAGTTTGACTATACCGCTATGTTTCTTGACAATCGGAACCCCAAGGTTGATGCGCTCCTGATTGGCTGGAGCCAGCAACTGGATTGAAAAACATGAAGGGCGTTGTTGCGAACGGATTGAACAAGCTTGGCGTCAAAGTTGCGTTGTGGGACACAATTCCGGAGGAAATGATCCGGGACAGCATCGATTCCCTGCTTGAACAGCTAGAGAAGGATTCCATAGAGGGTGGATATGATAACAGCAAATTCGATGAAGCCTATGGTATGTATCGGAAATTTCTGTCACTCGGCATTGAAATCGAGGATACATCCATTCAGGAACTCATGGGCCGATCAACAGACGAATTTACGGAAAACGAATATCTGCAGCTTCTCGTCAAAAAAGAGAACCTGTCCTTCATGAAAGAGATTTCCGATCAGCTGGATGCCGGTTTTGCGGAATATGACGCGCTTAAACACACAATTGGCCTGGCCGATGAAATCAAGCAGGAGTTGGCCAGAAACTATATTGCCCGCACAAAAAACCTGCTGGCAATCAAGCAGGCGCTTCTGGACACGGGCTATGACAATGAGACCGTTAATCGGACGATCGATGAAATGCTGCGTGAATACCAGGACAGCTATCTTCGCGCAATCAAGATGACATTGTCAAAGGTCGCGGATAAAGGCATCGATAAGGCGATGGGCAAGGCTGGATTGCTAAAGCTTTTTCCTCTACACCGTAGACGAAAGCAACCGTCTTCTTGGAACGACAAAAACAGTCAACCATTTGAAATCGGTATACGCAACCGCATCGTACTCCCTATGCGTTGGTTGAAAAGTTTAACCAGTATGCACAGATCATCCGTTCCGGGAAGTATACGCAGGCAGACATTGATCAATGTAATCAATATTTTGAGCTTGCCCGGCAGGCCAAAATTCAGGAATATCAGGCAATCGTTGACTTTACAAACGAGCAACTCAGCAGTATCAGTATTGCTACAGCGCAGAAAAAAAGCAGACGCCCGGCAAATGATTCAGGAAATCGAAGCCGAAATTCAGAGGCTGTCCGCACTGAAGGACACTGCTGATGCAGCGTATCAGCAGCTTGAAGGAGGCATGGGAGGCAGATGAGCATTTATTCCACCGCCACTCTGACGATGCTTGGCGGGCGGGAGGAGCAGCAGGATGCGTATTGTCTGGAGCGGCGGTGGGGAAGATCTTCGCGGCGGTCTGCGACGGGATCGGCGGTCTGCCGGACGGCGCGCAGGCCAGCCGGAGCGCCGTGCAGACCCTGCTGACTGCATTTCGCGGAAACCCGCAGGCTGCGCCCTCCTATCTCTATCAGCAGGCGATCGACTGGATGGACCGGGCCGTTGCGGAGCAGACCGCCGGAGGCGGCTCGACCATTGTGAGCGTCTGGGTGCGCAGCGGCGGGCTGTACTGGCTGTCCATCGGCGACAGCGGCCTGTTCCTCCTGCGCGGCGGCAGCCTGCAGCGGCTCGTTCCGGAGCATAATTACGCCGCGCTCTTAAAGCAGCGGCTGGAACGGGGCGAGATCAGCCAGCTGCTCTACGACCGGGAGATCGGGCGCGGCCGGGCGCTGACAAGCTATCTTGGGATGAACGGCATCAGCCTGTATGCGCAGAACCAGCAGCCGATGGCTCGAACGGGGAGACGTGATTTTGCTGTGCTCCGACGGACTGCTGCAGGCGCTTAGCACGCAGGCGCTGGAGGAACTGCTTTCCCAGCCCGGCACTGCGCAGCAGCTGACAAAAAAACTTCAGACCGTGCTGCTGAGCCACAGCGACGCCATGCAGGATAATACCACGCTGGTCCTGATCAAACGACACCGATAAATGGAGACGACAACATGAATAAAGTGCTTTGTAACAAGAATCACTATTACGATGCGGACAAGTTTTCGGCTTGCCCGCATTGCGCGCGGGCAAAGGCTTTTTTAGAACGGACCCGCACCGGCGCAGCACGCCCGCACCGCCCGCCCGCAGGCGCGCCTGCAAGGGACGGATACTGGAGTCTCGATGATCTGCGCGGGAAAACGTCTTTGCCGGACACGCCGGCCCCCGGCTTCTCCGCTCCCCTGCCGCAGGAGCCGTCCGGCCTGAATATCATGCACACCACGCCGCTGTTCCCGCCGGACGGATGCAGCTGCCGGTTCCGCCTGTGCAGGAGCCGCATTGTCCGAGCTGCGGTGCGCAATTGCGCAAACAGCAGCCGTTTTGCCCGTTCTGCGGTGCGCGGACGGACGAACCGGCTCCGCCTGCGCCCGCACCCGTACAGGAGCAGCCGCCGCGCTGTCCGAGCTGCGGTGCGCAATTGCGCAAACGGCAGCCGTTTTGCCCGTTCTGCGGCGTGCGGATAGACGAAGCGGTCCCGCCTGCGCCTGTGCAGGCGCAGCAGCCTGAGCCGGAACCGATGTCCGCGCCTGAGCAGCCGTTTATCCCGATTCCCAAACCGGCCCCAGAGCCTGAACAGCCGAGCGTCCCGGTTCCTGAACCCGAACCTGAGCAGCCGGTTTCTGAGCCGGGACCCGCGCCCGGAGCCGAGCAGCCGCCTGTTCCGGCTTCGGGGAGACAGACTCCGGCCTCTCCCGGAAACGCCCCCCGCTCCGGTCATTGAGCCGGAGCGGGACTCTGTGCCCGTCCCTGCGCTCCCGCATCTGCTCAGCCGCCAAGACCGGCGTTTTTCCCGTCCTCTGCGCCGGACGATGGACGCACGCACATCCTGTATACCGGAGAGATGAGTCAGATCGAGCCTGTGGTCGGCTGGCTGGTCTGTGTGCTGGGCAGCCAGCAGGGACTGTCGTTCCCGCTTTCCGGCGGCAGGAACCGGATCGGGCGCGCTGCGGATATGGATGTGTGTCTCGGTTCGGATCCCGAGGTTTCCCGGAATGCGCACTGCATTCTCACGTTTGACCCGGCCTCGGAAGCGTTTTATCTGCAGCCCGGCGACGGGCGCGGGCTGACATATCTGAACGGCACGCTGCTGCTGACCCCGATGCAGCTGAAGCCGCACGATCTGATCCGCGTCGGCGCGACGACGCTTCTGTTCGTCCCGCTGTGCGGAGAATCGTTCCACTGGAACACCTACTTTCAGATGCCATAAGGAGCCCAGATGAAAAGCTGTGAAAAATGCGGCAGACCGATCGCGGACACTGCCGCCGCCTGCCCGTACTGCGGCTATTCGCAGGCCGCAGAGCTGCCGAACGCCCTGCAGCCGGGCTGGGAGATCGCCGGGCGGTACCGTATCGAGTCTGTGATCGGTATCGGCGGCTTTGGCATTACATACTGCGCCTACGACAAAAAGCTTGCGTGTACGATTGCACTGAAGGAATATTTCCCCTCCGGCATTACCAACCGCATTCCCGGCAGCAAGGAGGTCATCCTCTATGCGGGAAAACGGACGGAAGAATTTCGGCAGGGGCTATGCGCGCTTTCTGAACGAGGCACAGAATATGATGCAGTTCCATTCGGTCCCGAATATCGTGCAGGTGCGGGAATATTTTGAAGAAAACGGAACGGCCTATATCGTTATGGAATATCTGCGCGGTCACACGCTGAAAACGGAGATCGAGCGCGCCCCGCTGACGTGGGGCGCGCGGTCACCATCGGCGCGGTCGCTTAGCAATGCAGCGGC
>VOFK01002234.1_pt1 | contig 22193 bp, 35 predicted proteins | sample 5384121 | NCBI WGS metagenome assembly VOFK01 (sample SAMN12384730, study PRJNA508395) | human gut metagenome | isolation source: healthy gut J | host: Homo sapiens | reverse complement strand
CTCAAATTGTGCTTCGTTCCGGTTACGTATTCCAATTTCTTCCTCAGTCTTAGAAATCATCTTTTTCAAGCTCAGCGATTTGAAGTTTTCGTTTAGTTTCCGCTTTTTCTCTGTTCCTTAGACCTATATCCTCCGCTGCTTTTTGTGATGAATTATTTGTTTCAACTTTATTATTTGTTTTCTATAGATTGTTTCTGTTTAATCCATTCTTTTCTTTGCTTATAATACTCAAAATTTCCGTCATAAATTGTAAAACCGTCCTTGGTCATTTCAATTATTTTGTTTGGCACTTTATTGAGTAAATATCTGTCGTGCGATACAAACAATAAAGTGCCGTCATACTCGTTCATAGCTTGTTCTAAAAATTTCTTTTGAGGGCAAATCCAGATGATTTGTAGGCTCATCAAATAATATGACGTTTGATTTTTCCAGCATAATTATACAGAACGCTAACTTTGCTCGTTCTCCGCCGCTGATTACTTTTTACAGGTTTATAAACGTCTTCTTTTGTAAGTCGAACATTTCCTAAAACTCTTCGGATTTGAGCCTCCGGAATGCGTGGAAATCTGTCCCACAATTCATTAATAGCTAGATTATCGGGATTTAAATTTAAATTTTCCTGCTCATAGTAACTTACGCTTGTGTTTTTTTTCCCCAAACGACAGAACCGTTTTGGTGGGGAATTATATCCTGAATTATCTTTTAGAAACGATGACTTGCCAATTCCGTTATCTCCAATCAGAGCAACCTTATCTCCGCGTTTAATACTGAGGTTTAAACCTGAACAAATATTTTTAATACCGCCGGCGGACTCTCTATCTCCAACAGTAATGTCTAGATTTTCAACTGTTAAAACATCTTTATAAGGTTCTTTGATAGTTTCAAACTTTAATTTAATAGGCTTAATATCATCATCCGGCTTTTCAATTAATTCCATTCTCTCGAGAGCTTTTACTCTTGATTTGGCGCTTCCTGACGTAGAAGCTCTAGTTATATTCTTATCTATATATGTCTGCATTTGAGAAATTTGAAGCTGCTGCGCCTCATACTCTTTTCTCAAAACCTCGTTTCTTTCTTCTTTTTAAGAACCAAATATTTTGAATAGTTTCCGTTATAAGAATACATCTTCCCACGCTCTATCTCCAAGATATTCTCACTGTGTTATCAAGAAAAATATCTATCATGGCTCACAATCAGAAAGCGAACCTTTGTAGGAGTTAATCAAATAATTTTCCAGCCAGTCAAGGGTTTTAAAATCCAAATGATTGGTAGGCTCATCCAATATTAACAAATTGGGTTCTTCCAATAAGAGAGCCGCTAATGCAAGTCGGGTCTTTTCCCCTCCGGATAAAACATTTATTTCTGTCTCTAGGCTTCTATCTGAGAATCCCAGTCCGTTTAAAAACCGTTTTTATCTTGACGTCAATATTATAGCCGTCCATACTCTCAAAAATAAGACTGTTTTTTGAATATTCAGACATTAAACTTTTTATATTCCGATGAATTATGTTCTGAATATGAAAGCATTTTTTCCTCGATAAGCCTTAGTTCATCCTCGATTTTAATAATGTCAGAAAAAGACATTGCGCATTTCCGATATTATTGTGGAGTTTCTGTCAAGACCGCTATTCTGCTTCAAATATCCGATTGTCAAATTTGGAGATTTATATATATCACCGTCATCGTAATCTAGCTCTCCCCATAATTATACTGAGCAAAGTTGATTTTCCGGCTCCGTTTACGCCAATAAGACCATAGCGGCAATTATCCTCTATGGTCAAATTAATATCTTTTTAATATTTGATTTTCTCCAAAACTTTTACTAAGATTTGAAATTGAAATTAACATTTATCGTATTCGTATCCTGCCTTTATCATTTCAATATTTTTTTCAGCCAAATTCATCTTTTGAGGGGAATATGAGTTTTTACGCTGTCATATAAGTCATCTGCTGAAAAACATTGTTTCTCTAGCTTTTATATAAGCTCCGGTCATAACCATATTTCCAAGCTGGCTATTTCCGAAACTTTCAGCAATTTCCATAGCCGGTATGTATACAACTTTAACATCAGAGCGTTCAACTTTTAAGTCTATCAAAGAGCTGTCTAATACTATTATACCACCAGGTTTTACAGTATCAACAAATTTCTCAAGTGACGGTTTATTCATAGCAATAAGTGTATCCGGTGACTGGATAATGGCGAGCCAATTTGATTATCTGAAATTATAACGCTGCAATTGCATGTTCCGCCGCGTTTCAGGTCCATAAGATGGCAGCCAAGAGATATTCTTTCCTGTATCCATTCCTAAAGTAAGCCAAAGTTTTCCCAACAAACAAAACACCCTGACCACCAAATCCGGCTATAACAATTTGTTCATACATTATCTAACACCCCGGTCTTAGTGCAGTCTTTATAAACACCCAAAGGGAAATTCAGGCATCATTTCAGTGCGTATTCTTTCAAGCGCTTCAACCGGTGACATACCCCAGTTTGTAGGACAAGTTGAAAGAACTTCTACCAGTGAAAATCCCCAATCCCGCCATCTGACATTCAAATGCTTTTCTGATAGCGGACTTTGTTTTTCTTTATATTGGGAACATTATCTACAGATACTCTTTCAACGTAACAGGCGCCTCTTAATGTCGACACCATTTCACTTACTTGTATCGGGTATCCCTGATTTTCTACTTTTCTGCCGAACGGCGTAGTTTTTCGCGTAACCTGATTCACTAAAGGGTTGGCGCCATCTGACCGCCGTCATCCCATAAATTGTATTATTTACAAAATAATTGTAATTTTCGGCTCTGGCAGCAGAATGTATAGTCTCGGTACCCTTATAGCCGCCAAATCGCCATCTCCTTGATATGTAAAAATACAAAGATTTTCAGGATGTACTCTTTTTAATACCGGTTGCTACAGCAGGAGCTCTGCCATGCGATGCTTCCTGCATATCAGGGTTCCAAAAAAAAGTTATAAGCCGTAACGCTGCATCAACCGGACATACGCCAATGGTCTTTTACCTTCAAGTCCCATTTCGTCAACCACTTCTGCAATTAGTCTGTTAATAACTCCATGCGTGCAGCCAGGGCAGTATGAGAAGTACTACATCGCTGAGAAAATTGTGGTCTATCAAATATTTTTTTCATTTTATTTTTCATCTCTCCTATGTTATGCATTTGCATCAAGACATTTTTTTTTATTTCTTCAAGAATAGCGTCCTGCTGAGGAACCATTCCGCCGGTTCTTCCATAGAAATAAACAGGTTTCTTTCCATTAACAGAAAGCTTAACATCTTCTATCATCTGACCCATGCTCATTTCAACGCAAAGGAATGATTTTAGCTGTTTCCGCACGTTTTTCAAAAACTTTTTGCCGGAAACGGCCATAATGTAATAGGTCGATTAAACCAACTTTTAAACCATTGTTTTTCTAGCTTCTTCGACAGCAGACATTGCAATTCTAGCAATCGTTCCATATGCAACAATAATTAAATCTGCATCTTCTGTATTTATCTCTTCATATAAAGATTCAGTTTCTCTTATTGTATTATATCTTTTTCTCTTTCGATACAAAAAGATTTTCAAGCTCTTCCGGCGTAAGATATAAAGAATTAACTATATTCTTTTTACGTTTCATACCTGTTCCGGTAGTTGCCCACGGTTTTTCAGGAAGACTTTCAGGGTCAATATACTCATTAAACTCTACAGGTTCCATCATCTGACCAAGCATTCCGTCTCCCCATTATCATTGCCGGCATTCTATATTTATCAGCTTTATCAAAAAGCGGTCGATGTTAAATCAGCAAGCTCTTGAACTGAAGACGGTTGCGTATACTAATAGATGATAGTCTCCATGACCTCCGCCTTTGGTTGCCTGAAAATAATCAGACTGAGCAGGCTGTATTCCGCCGAGACCGGGACCGCCGCGAACTATATTTACTTTTATTAAGCATGGCAGATCAGCTCCGGCTATGTATGAAATTCCTTCCTGCTTCAAGCTGATACCCGGGCTTGATGATGACGTCATAACCCTTGCGCCTGCGCCTGCTGCACCATAAACCATATTTATAGCCGCAACTTCACTCTCCGCCTGTAAAAAATGTTCCGCCGTTTTTCTCCATTTTTTTTGCCATATAAGCGGCAAGTTCGGTTTGGGGAGTTATTGGGTAGCCAAAGAAAAAATCTACAGCCACAGCGCATTGCAGCTTCCGCCAATGCCTCGTTACCTTTTCATTAAAACCTTGTTAGCCATTTTATCTATCTCCTTATTTTTTCAATTGATATTACGCAATCAGGGACACATTGTTGCACAAAACGCACAACCAATACATTTATCCATATCAATAACTCCTGCCGGATGATATCCTTTATCATTCAAAACAGCAGAATCAATAGCAATAATTTTTTTTTAGGACAGACAGACACAAAAGTCCGCAGCCTTTTGCACCTGTCTTGTCTAAAACTAACTTTTGGCATATTTCTTCCTTCTTTCTATACAGATTATCATACAATATATTAAGGGAATGACCCCATAATTTTATAGTTTATATTAAAAATCCAGGACCAACAAAAAAGTCTTAGCGGAAAAACAATTATAAGTATTTATATCCAGAATACTCGGATATTTCTGCAAGTATTTTAGAGTTGCGGTTATAAACTTAATCGGAATATTTGTTTTAACAGAAAATTTCTCCGCTAACTTCTGACCCTCTAAAAAGAATCTCTTTATTAGTGTACTGCATTAAATGGGTATTATTTACTATACCAGTAAAATCCAGTCTAGAAACATATTTAATTTCATTATTATATTTGTAAAGCATCATCTACACTCTGCGTAAGAAGACGTCTTTCGTTTTTAAAACAAAAACATATCATATTCTTCTTTTTAGAAAAATGTTCGTTATAAACTCCTAAAGGGGTGGCTCCATCTTTATCGCCGCCAACGTCAAAAACAATATACTTTTGATTTATCATCAAAAGCGCGCAAAAATTTCAGGAGGTAAATATGGGTTTTCTATATTCAAATTTGAAAATTCAGGAGACATTATCTATTTTTTTTGATTTAATAAAAATTGTTCTGCATCTTTTGTTCTAAAATATGGGTTTACAATGTCAAAAATCAATAATTATAACATCAAGTCCCTGAATTCTTTAAGCGCCAAAAGCATAATTGAGTGCAAATTCCGTTTTACCGCTTCAAATGCCGGTAATCACGGTTATGCGTTTTTACATCATCTTTATTTAAATTATAAAAAACACAGCATCATTTTTCATTCTGTCTCCCAGTTATTCATCAATATTTTTGTCTTTCAACTGACTTTATGGTAATTTCACTATGTTCTAAACGAAAATTTAAAATCAAAAAACCGACTGCGGCAAAAATAATGCAGCAGACACTAGTGCCATAAATGTCACGCTTAGTTAAAACATACCCGACAATGGCTCCAACAACTAACAAAATCGCTAAAAAGACCATAGCCAATAAAAGCATATTTCATAACTTTTCTTTGTATCTTCATATAGCGTTACTATGTCGCCTTTATTGATTGAGTTCATTTTTTTAGCTTCTACAATAATAGCATTTGAAGGGCATCGCTTTACAGCTGACACATTTTCCTCCGCCAGGCAGATTCACGGTCAATTCTAATTTTTTGCAACGCCATTTTTTATTTCAACTACATATCCTGTTTGTTCCATATAAATAACATCCTCGGTTTAAATTCGTTTATAATAATATTGTCATTACCCCAATGATTATATATTTAATTTTTATTGTATCATTATAATAAATTTCAATCATATTGTCAAATAGATAATAATTACTCAGTTGTAAATATATTTTATATAAAAGAATCTTTAAAGATTTTCTGCCTGCTGAAGCATTTCTTCGGCAGCTTTTAAAGTAGTATCCGTTACAGATACCCCTCAATAATTCTCGATAATTCATCTTTTTCTTTCTTCAGTTGATAATAAATTAACGAATGTTCTCGTTTTTGTTTCATCACTGTCTTTATGAATTAGATAGTTGGAAATCACCATAGAAGCAATTTGAGCCAAATGAGTTATAAAGCACCTGCTTTGTTCTTGAAATTTTACATATTTTTTCCGAGATTTTCTGTGGCCCGTCCGCTTACGCCGGTATCTATCTCATCAAAAAATTAGAGTGTCCACAATATCGCCTTTAGATAAAATTGATTTTTATTGCCAGCATTATTCTTGACATTTCACCGCCGGAAGCTATTTTGCTAAGCGGTTTGAGATTTTCACCGGGATTTGTGGAAATCAAAAAACTCTATGTCATCACATCCGCTTATTGTAAAAATCAGATTCAGTTATCTTTACTTTAAAGACTACTTTATTCATGTCAAGTTCAGCAAGTTCTCTCATTATGGATTCAGCTAAAAATTCCCCGGCTTTTATTCTTGTTTCAGTTAATTTTTTTTGCTGCTGCGGTTAAAAGCGTCTTTAGATTTTTTTTACGTCATCTTTTATTGCTTCAATTGTATTTTCTAAATTTTCAATTTCGGCTATTTCTTCTTCACATTTATTGCAGTACTCTAAAACAGAGTCAATATCCAAGCATTATATTTACGTTTTAAGTCTGATATTAATGCAAGTCTATTCTGAACAATATCAAATTTCTTCAGGTTCATAATCTATTCCGTCGATATAAGATTTTAATTCTCTTGTTACATCGTCAATATCAGCAAAACTGAAGAGATTGTATCGTAATAACTGCTTAACTTCTCATCATACTCAGCAGCTTTTTCAAGACTTTGATTTGCATCATAAAGCATATCGTATGCTGATTTTGTCATTTCATCTCCGTACAATGCGTTATGTGCCTCAATGGCATTAGACATTATATTTTCAACATTCATCAAAAACTCGCGCCGTTTTTATTAGCTCTCTTCTTCTCCTGGTCTTAAAAAGCAGATTTTATTTCGTTAACCTGAAATTTTAACAATTCTATTCTATGTTCTTTATCAGTTTCGGACTGCTGTGAGTTCTTCAAATTTTTTAAGAACTTTTGAATATTCAAGATATTTATTTGAATATTCAGCCAATATATCTTTATTTCCGGCAAAAATTATCTACAAACTCACGATGTTTGAGGAAACAACAGCGCCCTGATTATCCAGCTGGCCGTGTATGTTCAAAAGATATTTCCAATCTCACGAACTATTGAAAGAGGCGCTGTTCTGCCATTAATCCTGCAGCTGCTTTTTGCCGTCTGCGGTAATTTTTCTTGATAAAATCAAAAGTATTATCTTCAAGCTCTATATCATATTCTGTAAGTTTCTTTTCAACTGTTTCATTTACTTCAAAAACTGCTTGAGAAAATGCGTATTCTGTTCCGTTTCTAACCAAATCTTTTGCTGTTCTTCCGCCTAAAGCCATATTTATTGAATCAATTAATATTGATTTTCCTGCTCCGGTTTCTCCAGTTAAAACATTAAAACCGGCTCCGAAATTAATTGTAATATTATCAATAATTGCAACGTTTTTTATTTGAAGTTCGGTTAACATCCACTCACCTCAGTCGATATTTTTTATAATCATCTTTTAATCAGATAATTTATTTCTAAGCACATCAAAAAGTTTGTATGCTCCTGTTTAACCAATAATGTTGTATACTTTGATTTTTTAATTCTTATTTTTTCAGATGAATCTTTAAACTTGTATATTATTTTTCCGTCAGCGCGAGCAACTGCTTCTGTTCTAAAAGGCGGAATCTGTGTTATTTCAATTGTGCTGTTTCCAGGTATAACAGTGCTTCTTGCCTTTAATGTATGAGGGCAGATAGGGTAATAATCATTGCATCAACTTCCGGATGCATAACAGCACCTCCTGCTGAGAGAGAATATGCGGTTGAACCTATTGCGGTGGACACTATAAGACCGTCAGCAGAGTAACGACCCATATTAGTTCCATCTACAAAGTAGATGTGGTTATCATTTTATATGAATTTCCTGTAACTATCAAGTCGTTAGCGCTAGAAAATTACAGATTTCCTGATTATCTTTAGAAATGATACTTATATCCAGCATCATACACTCAGTTAACCCGTAATTATTGTCTATTACATCTTTTATGGCAGAATAATCACCTTTATCCGTTTGAGTTAAAAACCCAAAGTGCCGACGTTTATCCCAACTATAGGAATCTCATATTTTGCAGCGTCAACAGCAATTTCTATTATTGTCCCATCTCCTCCAAGCGCAATTAAAAAAATTTGCCTCAGAAAACAGAATATTACGTGGAACAAAAGAACAATTTATACCGATATTTTTACAAAAAATCGTGCCAGATCAGACTTATGAATGTCTTCAAAAAAAAAAAATCTTACATTCATATAAAGACAGATACTTTATTAAGTTTTTGTTTCCAAATAATTCTCATCTTTAAGTGTATTTGGAACAATAGAAATCTTTTTTCATATATATCACCAAAATTTATTCCAGATTATTTAAGCTGTGTGAATTTTCAACTATCTCATTAATATTTATATCCGCATTATCTCCAGTTTTCCTATAAACATTAAGTATTCAATATTGCCCTCAGGACCTTTTATCGGAGAATAATCCAAACCTAAAACTTTAAATCAATCTCTTTTAGTGAAACTAATCACTTCTTCTATTACCTCTTTATGAACGTTGATATCTCTAACGACACCTTTTTCCCAACTCTGTCTCTCCTGCTTCAAACTGTGGCTTTATCAGATTACACGCCATAACCACTTTCTTTTTAAAAAGTTTAAAAAGCCGGAGGCAATATAAGCTTCAATGAAATAAAAGAAACATCAACTGAAAAATCAATATCATCACTAATTTCATCATGAGTTACATATCTAAAGTTTGTTCTTTCCATGTTAATAACTCTGTCGTCAGTACGCAATTTCCCGCTAATTGTCCATATCCGACATCTATCGAATAGACGCGAACGGCTCCATTTTTCAGCATACAATCTGTAAACCCACCGGTAGAAGCGCCAATATCCATACATATTTTTGCCGGATAAATCAATTGGAAAAACCTTTAATGCTTTCTCTAATTTGAGACCTCCGCGGCTTACATACTTAATACCAATATCTCTAACTTCTATAGTTTCATCGCCTTTTATTTGTTCACCGGCTTTTAATGCTTTCTGGTTATTGACATAAACACTTTCGGCCATAATTAAAGACTGTGCTTTGTTTTTTCAATGTATCCGTTTTCTGCTAAAAAAATTATCAAGTCTCCTGTTTTTTCCCAAACAATATATATCACCTCAGTAATTTTTTTATTTTTATTTTTATCCGCTATAGCTGCGGTGATAAACCATACTTTTTCCTCAAGTTCTTTTTTACGCTTCCCCTGAGGGATTGGCTCGTCTTTGTAAGCAAATTTAACAATTGAGCGGTCGAGCTGAGACTGAAGAATTTCTCCAAAACCCACCGATTGTTACATTATTTTCAATTGTTACAACAATTTTAGCTTTGTTGCTTTCTCTTTCTTATAGTTGAAATATCAATCGGTTTGATACAAAAATGCGTCAACCAAAGAAACTGAAAATCCCATATCATTTAATAGTTTTTTTTGTTTCTATAGCGTTTTTTTCAACATTACACCAACAGAAACTATTAATACATCAACAGTATTATAGGTCTCTAACACCTTAGCCTTTAAAACAGTTTCTATATTCAATTTTGGAAAAAGAAACATTAGAGAAAGTCTGAACGGTGTAAGATAGAACCTCTGGGATATCTTATAGCAACAGGTCCATTTAAATCATTTACAGATATATTTAGTATAGCTTCAAAGTCTTCTGCTAAAGCAGGAGAAAAAAAATAGTCATATTTGGCATTGGTGAAAGATATGATATATCATATACTCCCTTGGTGTGTTTCACCGTCAGCGCCTACCGGACCTGAACGGTCAATTGCAAAAAATCATATGAAGATTCTGAAGTGAAACATGATGAAGAATTTGGTCATAAGCTCTTTGAAGAAAAGTGGAATAAACAGCAAAAACAGGAACTATTCCTGCTATTGTAAAAACCGGCGGAAAATGTGACCGCATGCTGCTCGGCTATTCCAACATCAAAAAATCTTTGAGGATACTTCTGAGAAAATTCAACCAATCCTGTGCTGAATGGCATTGCGGCTGTTATTGCAACCAAATCTTTATTTTTTTTTCGCTAATTTACACATGGTATTTCAAAGCATTCTGACCATGTGATTCTGTCATTGTTGCATATAATTCTGCCGGTCGATGGTTCAAAAACAACCAACGCCATGGAACAGCTCTGGTTGGTTTTCAGCAGGTAAATATCCCTTTCCCTTTCTTTGTATGAACATGTATAAACACTGGTTCTTCAACTGTTTTAGAATGTTCCAGAATAAAATAACTCTTCAAAGTTATGTCCGTCTACAGGACCCATGTATGTAAATCCCATACTTTCAAATACGCTGTCCCCATTTATTACTATTTTTTTTAAGTCGCTTTTAAATTTTGTTAACCCCTTTTTTGTTGGTGTTCCTACAACAGGTATATTATCTAGTGCTAATTTAACATCTTGCTTAAATTTAAGGTATCTATTTGCATTTCTTAAACGCTTTAATGCTTTTGAAATTCCGCCTACATTTTTTGATATAGACATATCATTGTCGTTTAAAATAATTATTAAGTTTTTGGTTGTATGACCGGAATAATTTAATGCTTCAAATGCCATTCCGCCTGTCATGGCTCCGTCGCCAATTACTGCAATTGTTTTTCCTGAAATCCCTTTTAACTCTTTAGCTTTAGCTATTCCGCTTGCAGCTGATATTGAAGTAGAGCTATGACCAGTATTAAAGGATATCCCTTTTATCCTCAGATGTTTTAGAAATCCGCTTATACCGTCATATTTTCTTAGCATATCAAACTTATTTGCCCTGCCTGTTAAAATCTTATGGGTATAGCTTTGATGACCTACATCCCAAATAATATCATCATTTTGGTCAAGGTCAAACACTTTGTGAAGAGCAATAGTAAGTTCAACAACTCAAGGTTTGAAGATAAAATGACCTCCTGTTTTTGAGACTTTTCAATCAAAAAAGACCTTATACTTGAAGCCAATTTTTTGAAGCTGTTCAATATTCATTTTTTTTTAATTCGGGTATTTGAAATTTCACTAAACAAAATGGTTACTTCCTCTTCTTATATTTTTTAAACCAAAATAATATAAATTAATTTAATAAAATTAGCTGAAATTAACTTATATCATTTGGCTGTAAAATCTTACATATTATAAACAAAAAACACAAATAGGTTTACAAGACTTTTATCTTGTAAACCTAATTTGTGCTCAAACAACTTAGGTATGGTTTATAGCGGAGAAGGTCTGTTAATCAAATGAAGAACATTTCCGTCAGGATCCTCAAAAACATTGTTCCAATTCCTTTTTGGATTAACAGCAGCTTCTGTCAGAACCTTAACGCCGGCATCCATAAAGTTTTTTTTACCATTCCATCAAAATCGGAGACAGAAATTGCAATATGTCTGATACCGGTTTGCTTTCATATCCTGTTTTCCGCCGTCAATATCAGTTTTTACAAAAATTCAATCATGCCACCGTCATCTGCTTTTTAAGAAAAATGTTCCTTTGCCATTGTCATAAACAACCTTCCAGCCGAACATGTCAATATACCAATCCTAAGTGCGGGCAGTGTCATTTGAAAATATTCCCACGTGCTCAATTCCTACCATTTTTATTACCTCCTGAATAAATTTTGAATATTATTTATATCTTTTTTGCAGCTCAATAAATATATCATCCCAAGTTAAGCCCCTGCTCAACCAAAACAACAGACAGATGATAAAGTAAATCTGCTGTTTCATATTGAACTTCTGATTTTACATAATTTTTTTGAAGCTATGATAACTTCTGCAGCTTCTTCTCCTACTTTTTCAGCATTTTGTCTATGCCCTTTTCAAATAGGTAATTTGTATATGAACCTTCTTTTGGATTTTTCACACGGTCAACAATTACGTTATAAACATCATATAAAATTCCAGGTCTCGCTGCTAGTCCGGTAGGAATTTCTATAAGCTTTCCATTCTCAACCTTACGGAAAAAACAAGAGTGATTGTTAGTATGACAAGCATTGCCGGTTTGATTAACCTTTAATACTATAGCGTCTCGATCACAATCAACATACATATCAACCACATTCTGAATATTGCCGCTAGTAGCGCCTTTTTCCCCACAGCTCTTGGCGGCTTCTGCTAAAATACACAGCATGTCCTGTTTCAATTGGCTGTTTAATGCTCTCTTCGTTCATATATGCAAGCATCAATATCTCACCGCTCACCGCATCTTGTGCAACGGCAGGTATCAAAACCTTTTTTCATCGAACTTCAAATCCTTTACAAATTCCATTATTAACATCTTCCTTTCAAAATAGCTTCTTTTAAATCAATAATTTCCGGTATATGCGCCTGTTATAGCGCCTTCTACGCCTAAAGCAGCAAGTTTTTTCACATCATTTAAAGTAGTTACACCTCCGGAAGCTATTATGTTTACATTAACATTTTCAAGCATTTCTGCCATAGCCTCTATATTAGGACCATTTAACATACCATCAGTTGCTATATCAGTATAAATTATATATCTAACTCCGATACTTTCCATTAACTTTGCAAACTCAACAGCAGGCGTATTGCTGACATCTTCCCAACCGCTGATTGCTACCATACCGTTTTTAAGCATCTATTCCGACAGCAATTTTTATCCTCGTATTTTTTCGACAGCCAATTTGACAAAATCGGGATTTTTAAGAGCTGAAGTTCCCAAGATAACTCTCGCATATCCCAGCGTTTAAATACTTATCCACACATTCCATACTGCGGATTCCTCCGCCAACTTCAACCGGTATATTAAGTTCAGATACTATAGTTCTTATGAGTTCAAAATTTGGCATATCACCTGATTTTTTCACCATCCAAATCAACGATATGAAGAAATTCACCGCCTGCTTCTTCCCACTTTTTGCAACCTCAACCGGATTTTGTGAATAAGTTGTCTTTTGAGAATAATCGCCTTTAACGAGTCTGACGCATTCTCTACCTATTATGTCTATTGCGGGGTAAATCTTCAACAGTTTATTTCTCCTTTCATCTTTTGAATAATATCAACAATTTTATCGCGTTTTAACTTCATGCTAACTCGGTTTTTACCACAAGTCTGGCGCTTAAATCACAAATTTTTTCCAAAACATCAAGACCATTTTTCCTTTAAAGTTTTTACCGCTTTCGACTATATCTACAATGACATCTGAAAGTCCAACTAACGGACCTAACTCAACTGAGCCATTTAACTTTATAATATCAACGGTCTGCCCTTTAACTTTATGGAAATATTCTCTGGCAATTCTAGGATATTTGCTTGCAACACGCATAATGTTTTGTTTATCAATCCTGTCTTTCATTTCTTTAGGACCGGCTACTGCCATTTTGCATTTTCAAAACCTAAGTCTAAAACTTCATACAGATTTTTTATTGTTTTCTAAAAAGCGTATCTACCTACAATACCTATATCCGCGGCACCGTATTCAACATAAGTCGGTACGTCGGAAGCTTTTTACCAGTATAAATTTTAACTTATTTTTTCTTCATCAGTAAAAAATTAATTTTTCTTGTTTTTTTTCTTTAATTTGATTTACATCAAATCCTATTTTTTCAAATATATCTACAGATAATTCCGCCAATCTGCCTTTTAGCAAGAGCCACGGTAACGTATTCGCTGCTGCTTATTTCCTTGTCACTGTCATTATTTTCATCATATATTGAAGCCATGACGCGCTCTACGCCTATAGCTATACCCGCAGGAATGTCTCTTCCAAATTTCGCCAACAAATTATCATATCTTCCTCCGCTGCAAATTGGAAATCCTACGCCATATGTAAATCCACGTATAATAATTCCGGTATAATAGTCTATATTTTGAACCATTCCCAAATCAATTGAAAACATATTTGTCCAAATCTTTTCAACTAGAATTGAATAAACATCCTTCAAGTTTTTTTAACGCGTCTTTGGAACGTTGGTTTAAGTCATTATCACAAAAGAGCCTTATCAACAATTTCAATTCCGCCAAAAACATTGTTGCTAGGTTCTGAAACATTGATTTCATATTGCTGTTAATATTTAAATTGTCAAGAACAGACTGAACAGCAATAAAAAATCTTTGTCATTTATATGACTGCGTATTAAATCGCTTTCGCTGTCACTCAAGCCGGTTTGTTCAACCAAACCTTTAAAAATTCAACCTGACCCAAATCAATTTGAAAATTTTTTAATTCCGGATTTTTAAAAATGTTTCTATTGCAATTTGAAATTATTTCAGCATCAGCATTTACACTGTTGTCACCAATTAGTTCAACTCCGACTTGTGTGAATTCACGCTGGCGTGCTTGACTGAAATTTTCCTCATTTCTGAAAGCGCTTCCACAGTAAGAAATACGAAGCGGCAATTACCGGCAGCCGGCTTAGTTGCCGCCATACGCGCTACAGAGGTAGTTAAATCGGGGCGAAGAGCAAGCATTCTTCCATCATTGTCAAAAAACTTAAACATATGTTCCGCCTGAGTCGGGGTAGTAACATTATACGCATCGAAATATTCAAAAGTCGGAATTTGAACCATTCGATAACCATAATCTTTAAAAAACTGTACAAGCTGTATTTTCTATACGCAGTTTAAGTTCATACTCATCACATAATACATCGGCAAGTCCTACTGAGTATGCGTAATCTTTCCAAAAACTCAAAATTATCACATCCATAAAGTTATATATTCAATTCATATAAAAGACATTATACCACTTTTTACCAGCTATAAGTCAATATATTTTGTCTTAATTTGTTATATATTATATAAATATAAAAAACCGGACGCACTTAATTATAAAGTACGTCCGGTTAATTATACAGAAACATTAAACTGCTTCAAATCCAATATCGTCTATTACATTTTTAAAAATGCTTTCTTCTGTTTTGGCCTCATCATATTCAACTGTCGCCATTTCGTTTTCAAGGCTGACATCAACACTTTTACGCCTTCTAAAGCTGAAAGAGCTTTTTGTATAGAAGCAACGCAATGGTTGCAGCTCATGCCTTTAATTTTAATCTCTCAAGTTTTCATATTAACACATCTATATTTTTTATTTTATCTTTATTCTTTTTCAAAAGTAATGAATTAGTCACAACCGAAACACTGCTGAGAGCCATAGCTGCACCTGCAATTGCCGGGTTGAAAATCCAAAGGCTGCGAACGGAATTCTATTCCATTATATATAAAAGGCCCAAAATAGATTTTTGTCTTATCTTTTTCATAGTCATTTTAGAAAGATAAATTCCGTCACAAACTGCATTTGGGTCTCCTCTCAATAAAGTTATATCTGCAGCTTCAATAGCAACGTCTGTCCCATCGCCCATTGCTATACCTATATCAGCACTGACTAATGCAGGCGCATCATTAATTCCATCGCCAACCATGGCCCACAACATTGTCTTTGACTTAAAAAGACAATATTTTTTTTCTGATTTTCATGAGGCAACACGTTAGAAACACTTTTTTTATACCTACCGACTTAGCAATTGCTGCAGCAGTCGCATCATTGTCACCTGTCAGCATACAAACATCAATATCCATTCTGCTCAATCTGTTAACTGCTTGAACAGATGTTTCCCTTAACTGTGTCAGAAAGGGCTACGGCTCCAATAAAAATTCGTGTTTTCGGATACAAACATTACAGTCTTTTGGCAACCTTTTTCAAATTCGGACGCTTTTTTAAATCTATATTGCTTATCTCAATATTAGCTGAATTCATTAGTTTTCTATTTCCGATTCTATATACATTTCCTTCCTTATCTTTTCCTCTATACCCATTCCTACTTTTTGCTTCCAGTTTCCTCAAGCTCCAGCAAACCATTAACATTTTTAACACAATGTGTATAAATAGCCTTTACCAAGCGGATGCTCGCTTCCAAATTCAATCCGCCGATTATTTTCAAAAAATGTTTCTTTTATCTTCCTGATTAGATAATATTAAGTCGGTGACATCAGGCGTTCCTTTAGTTATAGTACCGGTCTTGTCAAATACAACTGTGTTTATTTTTTGAGGATATTTCTAATATTTCACCGCTTTTTACATTAGTATTCCGTGATTAAAGCACAGAGCCCCTGTACCAACCATAATTGCTGTTGGGGTTGCAAGTCAAGAGAACATGGACATGCAATAACCAAAAACTGATACTGCGTTTATCAAAGAAGTTTCAAAGTTTTTAGTAATAAAATACCAAGCAAAGAGTTATCAGAGCTATTATCATAATAGCCGGAACAAAAACAGCTGAAACCTTATCCGCTATCTTTTGTATTGGAGCTTTTCTTGCCCTGGGCATTTCTAACATATGTGATTATATTTGATAACGTTGTTTCCCTTTACCAATTTTTCAGCTTCTACTTGTATAACGCCCATTTTATTAATTGTAGCACAAAAATACATTGTCTCCAATTTTTTTTGTCAACAGGAAGACTTTCGCCCGTAAGCATAGATTCATCTACTGTTGACCGTCCGCTTTTTATAACACCATCAATTGGTATTTTTTCGCCCGGATTGATAACAACTACATCTCCGGCATTCAACATAGAGAGCGGTACTGTAGTTATAACTCCGTCACGAAGAAGATTTGCATTTTGCGGCTGTAGTTTTATCAGCGACTGTATAGCTTCGCTTGTTTTAACTCTTGCTCTTAATTCCAAATATTTTCCCAGCAATATTAAAGTAATAATAGTCATGGACGATTCAAAATAAAGACCATCCATCTGTCCATGTACTATATTACCTGCTATCACATTATATAAACTGAAAAAATATGCAGACAGCGTTCCAATAGAAACAAGAACGTCCATATTAGGGCTTTTTGATTTTATAGCATAAAACGCTGGTTTATAAAATCTATAACCTATTATAAACTGCACCGGTGTAGCTAAGATTAATTGAAAAATCGGGTCATGAAGAAACATTATATGAATTCCAAGCCACGAGGCAATCATTCCCAAAAATCAGAGGGTGGTTAATATTATAGAAAATATAAGATATATTTTTAGATTTCTAAACTCTCTTTGATTGAATTTTCTTTTGATTCGTCGTAAACCTCAGCTCCGAAACCCATTTTTTAATTTTATTTATTATTTCATCATTTGTTATAAGTGTTTGGTCAAAAACTTACAGTTGCCGTTTCAGTTGTTAAATTAACATTGATTTCTTCAATACCGTTCGTTTTTGCTAAAACACGTTCTATTCTTCCGCTGCATGCAGCACAGGTCATCCCGTCAATTTTTAGCTCAGACCTCATAACAACAGCTCCTTTCAATAATTGGAACATTTGTAAAAAGTTAGCAATTCCTAACTTGTAATAATCATAGCATATTTATTTTATAATGTCAATAAAAATAAGGATGAGAATTACTCATCCTTATTATATAAATCTAATAGAATAATATACTACGCTTCATTATTAAAACTTTGCAGATTTTTTATACAAGCATAAATTTCAGGGTATTTCTTCAAAAAGATTTAGTGGTTTAAATTTTCTGTCAGTGAAACCATGAGTGGTATATCCTGTGGCTAATAATTCACCGTCATCTCTAATAACGTTATATTCAAAAAAACGCATTTTGCAACGCCCAATTTCTTTAAATTAACCTCAATCCAAACATCATCCTGATACTTAGCACCCTTAATAAACTTACAATAGCAGTCAAGCAAAGGAAGCAAAACGTCGTTTTCTTCAACTTCTCTGTATGACATACCTGAAGTTTTAAAGAATTCAGTGCGGCCGACTTCAAACCAAGGAAAATATCTAGAGATGCACTACTCCCCATACTGTCAACTTCACAGTATCGAACCGTAATTTTTGTTTTTAAACAATTTTATCTCTCCTTATACTATCTTTGCTATACCGGAGTAAACTTTTGTCCTCTTATTCCGTCTATTGTAACCGTGGTACCGTTTTTCTCAGAATCTTTGTCGCATTTTTAACACCTACCAAAAACAGGAATATCCAAAGTCATTCCAACAATGGCGGCATGTGACGTGCTTCCGGAAACTTCTGTTATAATCGCTGAGGCTTTTTTAATATAGAAATTATAGAATTAGAAGTCTCAGGTATTACCAATATATCGCCGTCTTCAAAATATTTTAAAGCCTCATTGTTATTGGAAGCAACACAAACTTTTTCCGCTTATTGATTTATTTGAAAGACTTTGTCCTGACGCTAGTATATCCCCAACCAACAGAACTTTTTAAAATGTTTGTAGTTCCGCTTATACCTAACGGCGAACCTCCGGTGAGAACAACTACATCACCCTTTTTAACCAGTTTAGTTTCTCTTACTGCACAATTCACAGCATGTTCAAAAAGCTCATCGCTTGTGCTCTTAACTTCTGTCATAATAGGAGTGACGCCCCATGACAAATTCAGCTGACGCCATATTTTTTTATTTAAAGCACCTGCAATAATAGGGCATTTTAGGACGATAAGCAGAAATCTGACGCGGAGTATATCCGGACTGAGTGACAGTTATGATTGCAGCTGCACCGATATCATGTGCAGTCGTACATGACGAGTGGCTTATCGCATTTGAAACACTGGTTGTTTGATTTAAATGCAAATTTTCAAACCTCTTAACATAATCTATATTTCTCTTCTGTTTTTAATACAGATTCTTGCCATAGTTTGAAGAGCCAAAACCGGATATTCACCGACAGCCGTTTTCGCCCGAAAGCATAACGGCGGAAGTTCCGTCATAAACCGCATTTGCCACATCAGAAATTTCAGCACGGGTTGGTCTCGGATTATGTGTTATACTTTCAAGCATCTGTGTCGCAGTTATAACCTTTTTACCCTCTGTATAACATTGTTTTATCAGCTTTTTTTCTGAATGGCAGGGAGTTCGTCAAAGGATATTTCAACTCCCCATATCTCCTCTTGCTACCATTATTCCTTCGCTGACTTTTTAATATTGATTCAATGTTGTCAACACCCTGCCTGTTTTCTATCTTTGAAATGATTTGAATATTTTTCTCCGCCGTTTTGTTCCAATATCCTTTTTATGTCAAGAACATCAAAAGCTGAACGGACAAATGATGCTGCTATAAAATCAAAATCCTGTTCAATTCCAAATTTAATATCTTCAACATCTTTTTTTGCTCATATATTCCATTCCAAGCTCAATTCCCGGAACATTTATACTTTTATGATTGCTGACAGGACCGCCGTTTAAAACCTCACATACTACGTCAGAACCTTTGATGCCGGTAACCTTCATTTCAATTAATCCATCGTCAATCAAAATTTTGGCGCCTGCATATACATCTTTGCCAAATCCTTATATGTGATTGATGAACGAGTGTTATCGCCAACTATATTTTTTAGGAGTAAGAGTAAAGCTCTGTCCTTCAACGAGTTCAACTTTTCCATTTCAAAATCTCCGGTTCTCACTTCAGGGCCTTTGAGTGTCAAAGTAAAGGGCTATTGGAAGGCCGAGTTCATCACGCATTTTTCTTCACTGCATTTATACGAACCAAATGTTCCTCATGAGTACCATGAGAAAAATTTATCCTGGCGCAATTCATCCCATTCAGCATAAGCTGCTTTTAAAACTTCTGGCTCATCTGTGGCTGGACCAAGTGTACATATTATTTTAGTTTTTCTTCTCATTGATTATTTCTCCTCACCTATGTTTATTACTCCCATTTTTGTATATAATTTTGATTTACCTCTAATTTTTATTGCAGAAGTATTCTCTGTAAACTGAGCAATATAAACCTCACCTTTATCTAATTTTTTCAGTATGGTGAAACCGTGTGTCTTTTCCTCTGGTTAAACCAATAATAGTTACTCCGTCTTCCTCTGCAACGATTGTGACATATTCACCAAAAGTGTTTACATCCATATATAAACCTCCAGATTTTATATTGCTATTAAAAAAAACAACATATATATTTACTTAAGGCATTATATACCAAAGCGATAAAAAAAATCAAGCAAAATTAGTTTAAATATAAAATATTAAGCGCAAAATTAAAAGAGATTTAATTAATTAAAGTCAAGATATGTATCTGGAACATCGCCAACTATGACTGATTCTGCAATGGGTACTTCTGTAACTATGTCTTCAAGGTCTCCTCTTACAGGCAAAACAACACCCAGTGCTGTTGTAACTTTTACTTTTATTAAATGTTTTGTTTGATTAATTCCAGCGGAAATAAATTCATTACAAAACTCAACCTTTACATTCTCATTTGTTAAAACACGCAATGATACAGGTATTCCGTACCCGAATAGAACTTACTCGAAAACATAGAAAAGTATTGGAATTGATATATCGACGCTGTTTATTTTTATCAATTCTATTCTGAACATTTACAGCAAGTTCAGATTTTAAAAGGTTTATCTCCCTGTAATTGGTTTCAAGACTTTTTACATTTCCGCTGCTGTCTTTTGTCATATTTATTATTGAATCATAGTTAATATTTGATTCATTTATTAATTCGCTGACAGCTGAATTACATTCTTTTTGTAACTTCACTGTTTAATACTGATAATGACAAATCTTTAATTACTGGATCAATATGGTTTTCAATTGAATTAAATAAAAAAATACACATGAAACTATGACTAAAAATTAGGATAATATAAAATTTAATTTTTGAAGATGATTTTCTATTATAGTATGTTCTGTGACGTTTACACCTTTTTTCCCTGATAATCCGAGCCTATACTTTAACTTTTTTTTGCCAAATAAACATAAGAATCACCTATTGTATGTTACGCTATACTCTAATTTTTGTTACAATTATAAATTTATTTTTATAAATAAGGTATATTTAACGTGACAATGATGGTTTAGTATAGTATAATAAATAAAAGATTAAATTTGTATATTTTTTTGATGAAAGTGAGGAATAGTTATGTGGTATGACGAAAGTGTATTTTTATCAAATCTATCCTTTGGGATTTTTGTGACGCTCCAACAGAAAACGATGGAATATATAAAAAAATAGAATAAAAAAGTTGTGGATTGGATACCGCACATAAAAAAAGGTTGGATGTAATGCGGTTTATTTTTCGCCTATTTTTGATTCTGATAATCATGGTTATGACACAAGAGATTATAAAAAATATTGACTGCAGACTTGGTAATAACAAAGACTTTAAGATGGTAGCTCAGAATTTGCATGAAAAAAACGGCATAAAAGTGGTTTTAGACACGGTGTTTAACCACGTAGGACGCGGCTTTTTGGGCTTTTAAAGACGTTATAGAGAAAAAGTGGGATTCACAATATAAAGATTGGTTTTATATAAATTTTGACGGTAACAGTAATTATAATGACGGATTTTGGTATGAAGGCTGGGAAGGCCATTATGAGCTGGTTAAATTAAATTTGAGAAACCAAGAAGTTGTAAATTATATACTGGAATGCGTAGTTTTTGGGTAAATGAATTCGATATAGACGGACTTAGACTTGATGTAGCTTATTGTTTGGATCAAGATTTTTTTTTAAAAACTTTAAGATATCATTGTAATCAAATTAAAGAAGATTTTGTTTTAATCGGAGAATTACTGCATGGGGATTACAATCTATTCGTTTCAGATGACAAACTTTTCACAGCTGCACAAATTATGAATGCTACAAGGGACTATATTCGAGCTTTAATTCTGAGAATATGTTCGAAATAATCCATTCGCTAATTAGACAGTTTGGACCCGAAAATTGGTCGCTTTATAAAGATAAACATCTTTTTAAATTTTGTTGATAATCATGATGTTACTTAGAATTGCTGATTTGCTTAATGTTTCAGAACATTTACCCCTTATATATGGGTTATTATTTAGTATGCCCGAGTTCCATGTATTTACTACGGAAGTGAATGGGCGCAAAAGGAAAGAAAGAAAATGGAGACAATGCACTGCGTCAAAGCTTTGAAGCTCCTATTGAAAATGAACTTACAGAGTTAATTTCAAAAATTATCAAAGGCACATATGGAATCAAAAGCGCTCTGTTATGGAAGTTTTTGAATCTGTTCTGCTAACAAATAAACAAGCAATTTTTTCAGAGGAAAATTTGAAGCGATAAACGAGCAATACGTAACTGAACGAAGTGGA
>VOFK01002120.1_pt1 | contig 22205 bp, 37 predicted proteins | sample 5384121 | NCBI WGS metagenome assembly VOFK01 (sample SAMN12384730, study PRJNA508395) | human gut metagenome | isolation source: healthy gut J | host: Homo sapiens | reverse complement strand
CTTTGGCGGTACGAGCAAAAAAAGATGTGGTGGCGGTGGCCTACCGGCTCAGGGTGAACGACTTTGGTTCCCGGATGTTGATAAATACCCCACACCGTGAGTGTCGCAGGTGCCATCCACAGTGAATGTATTTGGCGGCCTGCCCGGCGACAGCAACCACCGGCGGCGCCATGTTGGGCAAGCGTTGGCCGGTTGCCATGGTAGTGCTGCACTAGTTATGAGAAAATGGTCCCCAGTCAGCAGAGTCCCCATAAGGGCTGAAAGAAGAATCAGGCAGCTGGCGTAAACCACTTCCGGCAAGAATAACCATATAACGAATAGCAGCAGGATAAGAAGGACACCAACAGCGCCCCATATCTGCATAGGATCTTCTGCGACAGGCTGTCGATTGTAAGACATGACAAAGTCTCCATTTCTGGAATTTAAATCAAACGGAAAGGTTAAAAAAATTTATTTGCAGGCGATAAGAGCTAACCAGAGGAATTAGCCGTGTGATAAAAGTTGTTGCAGATACGAAAGTCGTTAGAATAGCTGCGGGCGCTTGAGGCTGTATGCCGAAAGCGTTTTTGTGGACGGTATACAGCAGAAAGCCCCTGGAGATTTTTTTATCAATCAACCAAGGGCTCTACTGTAATGCCTAGACAACATTATAGTAGCCCGTTAACCGCCGTAAAGGCAATGGAGGGCTATGATGCCACAGCGAACGTTTTTAATGATGTTAATCGTCATCTGTGTGACGATTCTGTGTTTTGTCTGGATGGTGAGGGATTCGCTTTGCGGACTCCGGCTCCAGCAGGGAAACACAGTGCTTGTGGCAACGTTAGCCTACGAAGTTAAACGTTAACGGGCAACACGGCGGCAGGTTTTCTGCCGCCGCTTTGTTGCGAAGGCTGACCTCATTGCGCCCTTTCTTCTTCAATGAAGCGTATCCGGTATTGTTTCATTTCCCCTGAAGCCGATTAGCTCCAGCCGAATGCCTTTGCCATCGGGGGCCACGTTCTGCATTTCGCAGATACCACGTCGGGTCATGAGTGTGAAGGCTGTCATTGCCAGCATGGCTAACGCGTTTTCCTCGCTTCCGCTGCGCTTCTCGAGAGCATCGGCAATTTCTTCTATGCTCCCCCACCTGAAAGCAAGAGTCGAATTCTTTACTCCACTTTTTCTGACATCGGATTTTCTCTCTGTATTTATGGGTAGTTATCGAACTGAATGTGCCAGTTTTTTTCAGGGAGACGGCAAAGTTGAGATGGTTGGTTCTGATTCAGAGCATGAGTTTCTCCGGTGTGACGGGCATGGCGGGAGGATTTTGAGAAACAACAGACGTAAAAAAACCGACTGGTGAGGTCGGCTTTTTTACTGTTCCGCTACAGAGTTGGTGGCTCTGGTCGGAAAAGAACTGTCTATAACTGACCTGTAGATAGTACGTCTGGAATTATATTTCTGCAAGTACTGGATAAGTGTATACTCGGCATGTCAGCTCTGAGGCATGTTCTGTCCGGCATATTGTTCAGCGGAAGAACAGGTTACAAGTCTGGCCAAAACATCAGGTGGTGCTGGTTTTGGTGCTCTGGTCGGAGAAGAACTGTCTATAACTGACACTATAGAAACCGTTGTGACAGGCAGTGTAGAGAGCGAACAACGGGGTTCTTTCTCCAGTGATGGAGAAGCGGATGATTAATCTGTTAATCATCGTTCTCAGGGCAGTAGTTGCCGTTGCAAACGCGCTGATTGCTGTTCTGGAACTGATCCGGGAACTTATCGACTGATAAGCCTGGAAACGTAACTAAGGGGCAGGGAGTTACCGCTTCCCTGCCCTTTAACAAAAATCTCACGTTAAAAAAATTTGTACCCTTCTTTAACTTCCAGTGCCTGCTCCTTTGACTCAAACATCAGTCTTGTTTTCCCGGGAACACCCCATGAAATGTATTCAACATCTATCCACCATTTTCCATATTCTTCATATGGCCCGGATATTACTTTTTTTTTGACAAAGGCGTCTACCAGATTCATTATTTTTTCCTTTTTTAGTGTTGAAAATAATTAATGCCAGAGCACAGCGAAAATAATGAATGCGCTGGCTGTGATAATTGCGATTTTCTCCCATATGATATTTTTCTCATGGGGGTTTCTACGGAGATTATTTCTTCGCATTGAGATACCGGTATTCATGTTTTATCTTGGACTTTTGTTTTGTTGTCTGTTCTGGCAGGCTGTTCTGCGCCCGTTTGTGACAAGGTTAGCTTATGGGGTTAAATGGTCACGGACATCATGCGGACGGTTCCCTGTCACATGCCATCTGGTTTTTTCATTCAAATTGAGAGATATTGCTAAGTTGAGTCGCTTGCGATAGTGGACTCCTGTTTGTAAGTGAGTGCCATTGTTTATTTCATGAAGAGGATTGATTATGAGCATGCCTCCTGCGATAGCTAATACTTTCTTGTTTGAAATGATGAAGAGTAAATCAAAAGACGTTACACTTGCTGCGATCTATGCATTAGGTGAAGGCCGGTGTCAGGCGGAGAACATTACTCGTGAATTACATAGATTGAGTCAAAGTGATGATATGGAAATAAAAATTGCTGCGATTAAAGCACTTGGTCGAATTTATCGGTAACGGCATAAGTTATCTGTTGTAATGAACAAAAAGCCGGCTCATTTGAACCGGCTGTTATGGAGGGAGCTTATCTTAAAATACTTCGGCTACAGGCATGCCTGCAATCTGCTCCCCCACTCCTTACGCTTCTCCTGAATTAGGCGAGGAAAGTCGACAGGGTAATCATATCCTCTTTCTGCCATTGCATGCATTGTATCCGTCATCATTTTGGGATGGATGCATCCTGACGGAATTGAGACCATTGGTATATTTATGTATTTTGTATAAATCTCTAGTGTCTTGGCGTCGGTCACAGTGCGTGTGAAGTTGTCAATGTCAAAGCCGATAATATCCATTATATTTCCAGGGTAAGCACGAGCATACAGCATAGTGCCTTTTTATCCACGCCAAAATAGACGCCCCGAGTAAAAAGACAGTCCCTCATATTCTTTTGTCAGGTGAATAAAAACCGGTGTTTTTTATCTCCGCGACAATTTTTTTTATTTTGTCTTTTTCTTGAGCTTGCTCGGGAATACATCAATATTGCAGGGGCAATTAGTAAAAAACAGACAGACGCAAGTATAAATATAATCTTCTTGCGTCACATATCTTTGAAGATGTAATGGAGAGCACTCCGAAAAGAATAAAAATGGATAACACTGGTATGCTATGAAATATATAAATCTAAGGGGCGTAATATAATGTCCACCAAGCAGGATATCTATTGATTGTTTTTACCATTTGCATAATAAACCCTCCATAAACACTCATCGATATTTTAATGCGATTGAGTGTTTATGGCAAGGTATGTTTTATTAAAATTATCCTTTTATTCCATCTTTATTATCATCCTTTGTGACATTTTTTAGTCTGTCCTCTCTAACTCCAGGGCTGTGTCTAATATTTCTATTAGAACCTGCAAAAATATCTTTTACTGATGAGGTGAGGTTGCCAAGAGTATTTACACCATCTCTACCACCCAAGAAATTGATAACATGGTCAGGAAAGATATAGCTTAAAGCAAATATTGCAAAGCTTTGTACACATACGGGCGTAAATTAGCAGGAACCCGGCAAGGCTGAATATCCCTGTTAATGATTTTACCTGTACGTTAACTAGTGCTGCGCCAAACAGTGAGTTTAATATTGCCGACGGCAATGATGGCGACAGAAAAAAGAAACCGAATACCATGAGAGGTGGTCTTATCATGCTGTCAATTAAGTATATATATCCGTAAGCTGCTCGACTTCCTCTGTCCTCTATGTTCTAGATGTGTTGCTGCCCACAGAGGCCGGCGGTGCATCCTATTAATACGCTTACTATCCAGTTCCCAATGCCTGTCATCCAGAAAATGAATGGTATAAATGGTAGGTAAATTGATAAGGAAAAACCCGCACAAAACAACAGGAACAACAAGAAATATATTGGGGGAGCTGCAGCATCCAGCAGAAAGCAACAAATCCTTTAGGTAATCCAGAGAACAAATTAACAGCCTTTCCGAAAATAGAGTTATCACCCATTGTCGCGAGAACTCTGACAGTTGTATATCCTGTCCGAGAATTTCTGTTGTACCCAATGTATAATCGCCGATGTTTTTCATCTTAATTAATGGGTTAACTTGGTTGCTGGTTGTTCCTGTTCCCTGACCATTCAGTAGCAGCTTGGTTTGTCCATTTTTAATATGGTTGGCGCTATACTTTCATGACCACACTTTTGGGTCTGTGCTATTAGCTGCATTACTTTCATCTTGAGTTGTTATCGTTCCTATCGTTGGAGTATATGTGGAGTTCTGTAATTGAGTCTTGTGCCCCCATAACAGCACTAAATAAATCAGTATCGCCAACTTCCCCAAGTGATGACATTGAAGTTACAGCTGGAGCTCTGTCAGCCAGCTCTGCCAGACGCTGGTTAGCAGTGGCAAGGTCTGATACCACGCGCCAAGCGTCACCATCCATAGGTTGTGAGATAAGACTTGAGAGCTTCTTTCCTGGATTGTTCTCCGTTATCAATAGGTAGCGATTTTTGTACAGCGCGTTCATACTCGTCGGCTGCTCTCTGAATCCGTGTCTCGATATCCGGCAATGTTCCGTTGCCAGAATTTCTTTTTTCCAGAAATGTTGTCACAAACTCACTGGCGTTGTCCATGTCGCTAATCATATTATCCATGGCTGCACGTTGTGCTGAGATAACACCGCTGTATTCGTTTTTACTGAAGGGATTAAAGAATTTTCCAATCGTCGATTGATCTGTTGTTCCGTTTCCTTCTACTGACAGGCTGGCTGAACCACAGATACCGCTGCCATTGGATACCGTGACAGTGTAATTACCACTGGCGGTTTTAGCTGATTCTGTCATCAGTGAAGTCGAGGATTTGACCGTCTGATTAAAATCATTTAGTCCTGCGTTAACCGCATACTTACACAGTTCCATTTCAAAAATGCCACGCGCTGCTGTTCGTGTGGATGCCTGAACTGGCTGTACAGTCATTGAATAACCATTTGCGATATTATCAGCGGCAAGTTGCACCATCACATTGGCGGACCCAACCCCCATTATCGATGCGCCCCATAACATAATGAGCTGAGCGATACTGTTTTCCATTTCCGGTTGGAACGATCATCAGAAAACCTGCAACGACACTCAGTGTGCCGACGATATCGCGTCCGGTGCTGAATACCTGTCCCTGATGCCCCGAACGCACAACATGACGGATACCAATGAACATAAACCAGACAACGGCAAGTACGGCGATGATACTGTTGAACGCCCCGAACATGCTTCCGATCAGAGTGGGGGCGCTGGTTGACAGTGGATTGGTGACTACATCACCGAATATCGTGACCAGCGCCTGGCGAGGAACAGATCGTCAGGATTGGTTGCGCAGACACAATATCCTGATAGGTCACTGGAAGCCATTGCCGGCAGTGAGGATATAGCCAAGGCCTGCACAGAGTGCGCGGTAAAATTTTTCACAGTAACTCCGGAATAGAATTGCGTATGGGCAAAGGGCCACACAGGATTTAATTAAAGGGGGATGGCGACATGCCAGTGGTACTGGCATCTGGACGTGATCCAGTATTGTTTTTACTGGTTACGGCAATTAATGGCATTGCGCCAGCCATTGCGGTCGTCCAGAAAATCTCACGGAAAGTCCCTGCTCGGGTTCGCTGACTTTTCGTTCATGCAACTGCCAGAGGCGGTATGTCAATCAGTGCTCTGAAGCACAAAGAGCGACGCCTGACAGTATCAACAACAACACAAGAGTGCTGATGGCGCGTACCAGAGTCGTAAGAGGTAATGAAGAGGCGGCAAAGAGCATACCACTGAGAAACAAAGCGATGGCCAGCAGACTCCAGCAACAGAATCGCCATACTGTTCTGCGCCGGGCGGAAACGACGATCCAGATCGTCTACTGACATATGGCTGGCCTGCAGAGCTTCTTCCCACGTGAGGTGGAGTTGCGCCTTTTTATTATTTACCTGACGAAATCTGTCCAGCCTGCGTTTTTGTTGTTCCAGCATATGCTGTACAGAATTCGTTATCAGGCGAGTCTCCACTCAGAGGAACAAAAATGTTAATAATAATCCCCCGGGTGGCTATGCGGGTTATGGATGGTGATTTTTTTGACGTTTTCGTCTGGTCTGAATTTTCCGGTAACTTATTCATTTTTTCAGTCCTGTTCTGACGTCAGCTTTCAACGTGCGTTTGCCTGATTGATTGTTTTCTCAAGCTACCGAGTTGTTTTCATAATACTGGCGGGCGGTCAGGAGCCAGTTGCTGTCCAGAGATGACATTACCCTGGCGGATCTGTTCTTTCAGGTCGTTCAGTTGCCAGTTCATTTTGCGCAGTGATTCTTACCAGTTCACGGAGCAGGTTATCTCCCTGCATTTCCTGTAAATCCACCGGTATGCTGTGTTGGCGGTAGCGCCGGCCAGCCTCAAAAGCTTCAAACTCACGGGTACTCATATATCCCCGTGCTTTTTGCTTCTGGTGAAGCTTCACCGGTCGAAGTTAAAAAGCGGCCGCTGAGTCTGACTGCAGTGTTTCAGCCAGTGCTTTACGTGTGCTTTCATTAGGCGTGCTGTCAGCAATCAGCGTCAGTTGGGGATTCGACGCAGAATCAATGATGCCGTTGTATTCGTTCTGGAGTCCGACGTGTTCGCCCACTCTGGGTATTCACTTCTCCTTTACCCAGAGCACGACCGGCAGAGGGGCGGGAAGTGTTTTTCATGTAAGCCGTCGCTGCATCTATTTGCTTCTGATCCCATGTCAGTGCTGCAGGTGTGTCCGCTGTACCTGCGCCGTGTAAATCGAGCGTACCTGACTGTCTCCACCTGGTATTTTTCGCCCACAGAAGGACAAACGGCGGTTCCTCCAAAACGTGCATATTCTGCTTCTGGACAGCAACTGGCGTATGGCCGCGCCATCATAAGCTTCCCGCACGGGAGTTTGCTGCGCTGGCCAGACGGTCGCGGATGCTACGGTTGCTCACACCGCCACCTTTACTGAGTTTTGAGGCTGCGGATGCTGAGGCACTTTTTGCTTTCTGTTGCAATCCCTGATGCGGATTCACTGCAGATGGAGTCTGGCACGGTGAAGCTTTTCCCGTGCCTCCCTCGAGGCGCTGAGTTTCATTACTGAAAATCATCTGCTGACGTGTCGCCTGTCCGTTCTGGGCAATGACACTTGCCAGCTTTTCAGAGTTCTGATTGATAGCGGTACCCGTGGCTGTCTGGGTACTCAGTATGTTGCCAAGGACATCTTTGATGGCTTCCATTCTGGGGATGACCTGCTCTTCAACAGGCCGGCTGGCGACGACGGTGACTGAATAAGCATGAGCCTGGCATGCCGTTCCACTCAGGGTGGCTATAAGGGCTGCGAGTAATGTTTTTCTTTGCATTTTATTGTCTCCTGCTCGGGATGGAGCACAAGGTCAGGAAGGCTGTCGTATTTTCTGTTTTCAGGTAGTGGGGCCAGTGGGAAACACTGAAATCGCCTGGTGATATAACCTTTCCTGTTCCGGTTATCGATGATGCTGAAAGAACGACGTCTGACGCGCCGTAAGGTGGAAGGGTCAGTATCCATAACAGGCCAGTCACCGGCACTCAGTGCCGGCGTTCCGGGAACGGATGGCCATAACCAGTATCATCGGACATCAGCGAAGCCAGCGGTGAAGGGAGTATCCACTGGATGACATGCTGAACGTCGAATGGTGCTTCATCCGACAGAAACCTGCCATATTGCCGTTGTTATCAGCTCATCTGTGCTGGACGGCAACAACAACCGCATGCCTGTAACCTTTCCCCTGTGTTCTGGCATCCGAGGCGTATATCACTCTGGGATTGGGGCCGGATGTAACCTGAAGACACGTGACGGCAGAGTGAATGAGAAACTGTCACCTTTTACCTCAAGTTTTTAAGAAATACCTGCCCTCTGGCAGGTCTCCGGCAGCGTGGGGTGATATGAATTGTACACATCAGAGATTGTATCCCTGTTTTCGGATGAGCTCCGAGGCCAGTTCTTCAATAACATTGTCACTGTTATGTTGGCCCGCCCGGTGCTCAATTAATGACGTTGCAGAACCCTCTGGGGAAGTTTTTCGGCCAGAATCTTACGTGCCCGAACTGAACCTAACTTATTTGTCAGCGTTTACGCAGGGCACTGTCTTTTGGCGATGAGTTCAGCGCCCATAGCTCCAGTGGACCGACGGTAAATTTGAGTATTCTCGCAAGCGTGCCACTTTTTACCCTGAATACTCCCAGAACAGGAACACCACTACCATCTGGCCGGGCCTTCCGGCATTTTCAGGAAGCGTTTCAGCATAAATTCAGGCACGTTGAAGTTATCCCTCAGTACGGGGATATCTTCGGGTTTGTAGCGTATTAACCAGAGAGTATTTGCTGACTTAAGAACGCTTTCCGGGTAGTCCCTCAGATACTGCGTACTCAGAACCGTGCGGATAGCAAACTTGCGTTGCTCACGCTCCTGTGTATCCAGATTTTCCCAGATGAAGTGAATGCCCCGGGCGTTATGCAGTTCATCATAAACTTTTTCTTGTCTTAACCTCCTGATCAAGTTGGTTAATACGTTTAAGAGCGATTTCATGGTATTCCCGTGGAAGCTGCTTTAACACTTCATCCCTGTATTGTGGCAGGGTGAAGTCACCACCGGCGATCTGACCTGCAAGCAGGGCTACATGATGCCGGTTTTTAAAGCCTGCCTGCAGGCGTTTTGTCACCGGCAACATTATTCAGATCGACAGCGATGACCCGGGTTTCCGGGTTGATCATAAACCGGGTATACCCGGATATCATGGGGTAGTCGTTATGTCCCTGCTCGAGAGCGCGGCGGATGTAGTCCAGCAGAAGTTCGTTTGAACCATCACGCTGAACAGTACCGAAAACATCCCTGAGACTGGTATGGCCCAGCATCGAGGACACTTCCGGGAAGCTGGGGCATTGCCTGATAATGTGCCCGCTGAGCCGCCATGATATACCCGGCATTGTGGAGCATATCCCGGACTTCGAACCAGGTTGATCTGGCCCACCAGGCTGCATCATGTTTTTCATACAGTCCCGAGTCCTGCAGTGCTGAATCCACCAGTTCTTCCGTTGAGGCGCGATAAAGTCGCGGGATTATTTTCACCGTACTTTTAAAAGCCAGCTCGATAAGCTGGTTGATAATTTGTCGGGTGTCTCCGGGTTACAGGGTTGACCGGTACCGGTATCGACACAGAGAGCACACAGCACCGATGACATGAAATTCTTTTCCGGCGTAATAGGCTTTTTAGCGCCGTACATCACGTCAAAAAGGTTACGGGTGTAGTCCGGATCATTGCTCAGAATAATACCGACAGCTTCGTCTTTTTCTTTCCTGAGGAAGACTGTCGCGAATAAGCTGAACCAGTCCCTGAGCACTGTATCCCTTTATCGATATAGGCAATGAAGGGCAGGTTTTTTCTGAGCAGATGATATCTGTATTTCCGACAACGTATTAATCAGAACTGATTTACCCAGTCCCGGATCGCCTTGGTGCCAGTTCTGTATGTTTATTTTGTTGGGATGACGCCAGACCAACCTCAAATGCGGAACGCCGTCTTCTGTATGTAACATCAGATTCCCTTTGCCTCGCCAGACAGAGCCTGCCCTAGCGGGAAAAAGCGAGATGGCATGTGACAACGGGGGATACAGGGTAACCGGGCCGGAGCCTCCGGATGCCGCGAGAATGGTATTCACCCAGGCGCGTCGGGGGATCGCCAAATGTTGTCGTGGTGCCACATACGCCCCAGCCTTCAATGGCTGATTTCAGAATGGCCTGGTTTCGTGCGCATATTTCACGTGTTTTTCCCCACGTGGAGGCCATGATGGTCATTATGCAGACAGGTTCTTTTTTCATCCGTTGCCGCCGGGTCATAACGGATTCATACATTGGACGAACGGCAGAAATGAAGCTGCTGTAAGTCAGAAGCGTTTTCTTCAGATTAAGAGCCTTCATCCCGCCGGGCATCAGATCCATTCTGATGCGCCAGGGGACTGCGCGGGGGACGGCACGGACCAGTTCGTTAAACGTCTGCAGATTTTGCGGAGGTAAAGTAATCGATACCATTCCGTGCCAGAGTCCACCCGCCTGAACCAGGTTGCCCTGTGTGGTCACCTGAGTGTTGAATAACTGCAAATGCAATGAAGGAGCATGTAGTACGGATTCATCGTCAGTCCAGCGATATCCCGCTGGCTGGGCATCTTCAGGCAGGTGGGGTTGCCAGTTACGCGGTGTGCTGTGCCGTTCTGTCTGACGACGTATTTCACGCCCGACCTCGTGTATATCCAGTAGCCGGAGAATCAGGCCATCAGATGAATGTCTCAGTGCCTGTTCCACATTATCAAGAAAAGCTTCGTGGCGGATTTTCAGTGCAGATAAGGTCCACTGCCAGGGGGACTGGGCAAAAGCGTGCTTTCGGTACCCGTTCAGCCAGTCTTCTGACAAGCTCATCATGGGCAGTGCGATCGCTGTTGCTGATAAGGTCGGGTCCACTCCAGATCGCCAGCCAGCAACGCTCCCGGACCAGCCATGGGGGACAGTGTTGTGACTTTCTCATCGACCACATCCCCTGTAACTGGATACCTGTATTAGCCAGTGAGCGTTTTTGTGGGGCGACCATGTCTTCGATTTCCTCTTTCCCCATGTCAGGGTCACTGCTCGAAAACGCAGCTGATTTTATGACCGCTGTTTTTATATGCCGTATTCAGGCTGTCACTCATGCTGGTGATCAGCGATTCCAGTGAACCTGAGCCAGTCTGGTCGGATGCTTCATCCATTTCCCTGAAAGCATCGCTGACTTCAAAGACAGAGATATTCTCCACGCTTTTGTGGCTGCAATATAGGGCGAATTCAGCCATGGGCGACGTTACACGATCCTGTCTGTCCAGACCAATACAGTACGTAAATCGCAATACTCAACAAAACTGCTTTGCGACAGAGAAACGGGATAGCGTGTTCAGACAGTCTTCGATAGTGAAGATTAAAACGGTTTATGTTCATAGGTGAGGGAACTCCGGACTTACAGGAGGGAGGTTTGCAGTTTGATTTTTTTAATGCCACCCCGCGCTGGGTGGCATGAAGAAAATCAATCAACGTATTTTTTTGATGAATGAATCTGGTGTCAGAATCAGGGCAATCCCGTTCATTTTTTCACGCAGGGGCGAACGACCGGAAGGTGGATAGCGACGAAAACGTCCAGCGAAATCGGCTGGGCGGAAACTGCGGAATTTATCCTCAACCGCCAGTCTGTTTTGCATCAGTGCAGAGAGCGCTTCTCGTCCCCGCCGGACCCGGAACTTATCATTACTGAAAACTTCCTGTAATGAACGACGGTTAAGGGCCACGACCGTGGATGGATGAAGGTCGGGTAGCCACACCATAACGCCCTGTGCTGCGGCATAACCATTCAGTGAATGCCAGGCGTGGCAGAAAGCACATAAGCTGTAAGGCGGGCCGTCTTCATGAAACAGTTCCTGCTCTTTCTCTGACAACGACTCTGTACTGGTGATTTCAGCTTTCTGTACATGGCGGAGTGAAAGACGTCTGGCAGACAGACGAGGGCCTGCTCAAGCGCCCGTTCAGCGGCTTTTTACTGCCGTGTTGTACTTTTCCCTTTTCGCCGGTTGCGACTGGTTCACCACGCTTTTTTAACTTATCCAGATGTTCTGTGGCCTTATTAAGACGAACTCGTGTGTCACTGATTGTGTCGGTAAGCTGTCTGAGTGGCCATGAGTCATCCAGTCTGAAACGGTGCCTGACGTTTTGCCGGCAGCAGATACATCGACCGGGCGTTGTTAATTCCGGTTCCGGTAACAGTGGCTCCTGTGTATGAACCACATCAATTTCTGGAAAGGGATACAACCACAAGTCTTTAATGCTGTGTTGCATGAGCAGGCTCCGTACTGGTGTAACGTTTCACGGCTTCCAGAATGATGTTTGCGATTTCATCGGAACAGCATTCTGCAAAAATGAATTCCTGATCGTCCCGACTGTCGTGGGCAATCACATTGCCGTTTTCGTTCGTCGTAACGTTATGTGCTCCGGCCAGGCAGACATATGTGCCTCCTGTATTGCCGAACAGGAAGGGCACCGGATAAATGCCAGTGCCCTGGACAAGATTAGCCAATGGAAATTGTGGAAATCCCCAACTGTTTCTGGCTGCGATTCATCATTTCAGGTCCGGCGACAAGTAGCGCCCCAATGACGATAGATACAATGCAACCAGCCAGTCCCATCCCCCCTTGTTTCCCAACTTTTTCAGGCCAATCAGGCCCCGAGAAACAGAATTACGCCGATGAACTGCGCAATAGTGATTGATGATGACTGTGCTGTTTTTAGCACCTTCACCAACATTGCGAACCATATCGGCAAGATCTCCATCGGCAAGAACGGCTTTGGGCAGCAACATCATGGGAATGAGCAGCAGGTACTTAGTCAGTTTGCTCCGGCATGACATTACAAACAGTTGTGCATGGATAAATGCGGCGTACAGACGGGCCGCCACGACACTGAATACGTGACATAGTTTCTCCTTAAATGGATATATCAGTGGTTTATATGAAGAAGGTGAAAAAAAATCAGAAGACGATTCCAATTGCCAGCAGGGCATTGAGGACACGATCGATAAAGACCAGCAGGACGCCGGCAAAATTTGACGTTTCCTTTACTGACGGATTCACTGGCACTCAGTGCGGTATGTCCATCGAGTCCGGCCTTGCGCCAGATGGATATCCCGTTCATGACAAATCCCACCGGCCAGCTTGGCCAGCGACAGAACTGCATTTGCTGCGCCAGCAGCAGCGCCAAACGTCTGAGGTTGTACATATGCAATCGGGCCAAATGAGTCAGCCCTGAATCCCATTTGTACGCCTCCGGCGTTAATCATTGCCGGGAGTGATACGAGCATGCAGCTGGTTAACATCCCCGCAATAAATTTTCCGGGAGACATTTTTACCGGACCGGCTGAACGGGCGCGGGCAAACAGGGTAATCATGCTGATCACCCCGATGAATTCTCCCCAGGTAAACAGGAAATCCATTCCGGCACTGAAAATACTGCTGGCAAAGTTCTCAATGGCGGTCAGGGCATCCATGTTCATCAGCGTAACGTCCCCCTGCACTGGTGATGATGGTCCGGGTAGTCGGATCAATCCGCTGGATCACCACATTGCCCAGCGTCTGACCTTCTCTGACAGCCCAGGTACTACCCTGCCAGCGAATCCAGGCCATACCAGTTTCCATCGACATGATTTTCATTCCGTTAAGTACAGACGACGTTTTTTTCTTTGCTGGATGCGGTGTGGAAGAGGATTCAGTGACGCTTTTCTGTGTCATTATTCCGTTCAGGCGGCTCCGGATATCATCCAGCTGACGGCGTGTTTCCTGTGCGTATTCTTCATCCTTTTTTATAGCTTCGCCCAGCTTGTTAATGCTGTCGTGAAGCATATTCAGTGTTGCCTGAATTTTTTCATCGCGGTTATCCAGCTCTGTTTTTACATCCCGGGCAAGCTGGCTCATATCTTCTCCTGTCCGGACAGTCATAGTCTCAGTGGACTGAACGGAAGGTGATGATTCTTGTGTGGTTTTCCGGTCTGTACGCCAGCATCCGCATCATTAAACGGAGACATGCCTGTTTCCGATGGCGCTCTCAGGAACAGATACCATATGGCTGCGAGCAACACGACTGCACATAGCCCCCATGTTGCTACAGATATCCCCCAGGCGGAACGTTTCCAGAAGGGGGCGGGTTTCTCTTCGGGTTCACCGAAGCTGCCGGTTTCATCTATTTCTGTTTCAGGTTTCATTATGGTGTCTCCGGTTGTTCATCATACCGACGTTGCATCACAGCTTTTCTTTTGCTCCATGGCTGTCTGCATTCGTGCCTGCGAGCGTTGTTCCGCCTGTGATGTACGATTAACTGAAGGGGAAATGCCACTGGAAAGGGAAGATGACCTGGCGTCGTTTGTCATTACCGGGTCAACAAACAGAATTGATACGACTTCATGCTGATACACTTCTACCTGTTTATAGGGCTCACTTTCTGCCTGGCGGGTTAATATCTGACTTCCTCTTTCCGCCATACCACCGGCAATAACGCCCGCAACAGCTTCACCACTGGGCATTCCACGCGTCCGGTAACCGTGCCATAGTTACCCTGAATAACCTGCGTGTTGGCATCTTTATATAAAAGTGTGCCAATACTGCCCACACCTCCTAACACTGACGGCAGAATGATATGTTTAAAACCAGCGTGTATTCACATTGCTGGCCACGGATGACATCAGGTTGTCTTCCCGTTGAGCATATGCATTGACCTTAAGGTCCATGCCGTTCCAGCTCATCCGGTCGAAATGGATCTCCACGCCGTTACCCACCAGTTTGACTCCCGGACTGAACAGGCGTTGCCCCCTGCCCGGGGCCAGCGGGAATGGTTGCGATAACCTTGGATGACGGGTTATCAGAATCCACTGCAGTATCAATATATGCCGGTATACGGGTCAGAGCAGGTATCAGTTGTATCCCTTTTTCTGCTACAGGCGTGGACAGGCTGGCATTCTGTAATGCGAATTGCTGCGTACCATTCTGCCCTGTTGTTTCTGCCGGAGATTTATTCCACATAGTCGTTGCTATGGTTGGTGTACTACCGGCAGGATGCTGATCTTTTATTCTTACAATCAGCTTTTGCAGCCGCTCCATACGTTTTTCACTGGCTGCTCGATCCTCCTGTGGTGTGCCGGAAGCCTGGCGATGAGCATAGTTTTCCGGTTTTGCTGCAGGCTGTTGTTGCTTTTCCGGAGTGTCCGGAATATCAAGCCCCTGCGGAAGACTGGCAATGAACGTCTGATTATTGCGGGCTGCAGCTGCGGCCCCTCGTTCATTATCCGCTCTTAACAGTTCACGATAGTTGAGGCGTTTCGGTAACGCTGCGCGTTCCGCCGCTTGCTGCACTGTTTATGTTCACGGCTGACTGCATATCGCTGTTACTCCCTGATAGTTTGGAAAACGCGATATAGCTGCCGCCAAATAAGATGATGCTGCTCAGCCCAAGCAGGGCAGCCAGTTTCTTTCCGGATTTACCGGCATCCTGTTCAGCACTCATGATTACTCCAGTTCTGGTGTCACGTGAACGGACTGGCCATTCACAGAGAAAGTCAGTAGTGGGGTGACGGGAAGTTTCAGAGATGAGTTCCGTCGGCAGAGGACAAGGTCTGTTCAAATTCATCGCGCAACATCGCCCGGGAACGAACCAGTAGGTCATCGCCGTGTTGCCAGATCGTTGTATCCGGGACATTACCTGTGAATTTCAGCCTCTAACTGAAGGGTCCCGGGGAGGAATACCATCCAGAAATGCCTGTAATGTTGCATCATGCAGGGCGATCTTATCCGTCGGGATGGAGACAACCGGGCTGGTTGGTCCCTGCCGTGGTATTCGCAGATCCAGACGACTGTCCATTTCCTGACTGGATGACGGCGTATCTGTTTCGCCACTGGTTACGTTCAGGATGACCGGTACCGACAGACCTTTCAGGTAGACAGAAATGTTTCCGGATGCCCATGGCCGCAATGGTGTGATTGTCACCATGTTCTCGTTGTACTGCACATCAAAGAGTTTTGGTGCCGCGTTATAAGGAGGATCGGATTGTGGCCATGGTGAACCGTTGATATCGGTAAATGTCACCACGCTCAGGTTGTTCATGGCTGTGCGAACAAGAGGAAGGCTGGCACCGGGGGACAGATTAACTGTCAGAGAGCTGATACGGGGTACAACACTGGTGATGGGCGCATTGATGGCCCGCTCGTTATCCGCCATGAGACTGCGTAGTGAGCGAATCTCATCGGCGGAGAGCTCAGAATCAAGCCTTGCCGCATCCTGTACCAGCGGGCTGGCCTGCCCGGGGCAGGCAGCTCACCTTTGACCAGTGTTGCCGGAACACCTCCGGTGTTTTGGGAGGCGTTCTGAACGTGATCGCTGGCAGAATTTGTCGTTTGTGGTGTGCGTGCGTTCTGCCATCCTGCGTTATCTGCAGACGTGGCGGCGCTGCACACCAGGAGCAGTGTGCTCAGTAAATAACGTGATTGCATATTACTTATCTCAGGAGTTCGGTCCGGCGTTACGGGAGATCATCTGCCGGATTTCCATACCGGATGGTTTCAGTCTGGGGTCAACACGCTGGATGGTGATTTCGAAAACAAAAGACTGTTCTGGCTTGCTGGTTGTCTGGCCGACCAGACGCATACGGACAGGATACTGGAATGTCCAGAACCATACGCCGTCGGACATTTGTCCCTGTCGTACCAGAACGCCTGCACCTGTCGTGGCGGTCAGATTCATCTTCTCTTTCTTGATCGTCTCCAGAATGTTAGATGCCTGTAATGCATTCACATATCCGGCAAAACCTTCGTCAGAAAAACGCGGAGACAGGGAGGAGACCTGTGAACGATAGTGCACAAAAATCCAGGTTGAATGCGGTCGCCAGTGCCTGGCTGCCAAAGGCCATTGCATCATTCTGACTCCATGCTGGCTGACTTGTTGGTGCCAGCCTGACCAGACGACCATTGTCTGTAGCAAGCGAAATATTCGCGCTCCACATTCGTTGAGTGCCAGTACTGAATGGCGTTACCAGTAATACTGATAAGAAGACATGTGCCCGTACATAAAAAGCGCTTTTTATCAGCGCAGGGACATTATTTGCCCGCTGTTCTGACTGCTTCATAGCCCTGATTGTGCTCTTCAGTATTTCCGGGTCAGGTGCCGGATGTGATGGCGAGGATGGCTCGGTATTTTCGGTCATAGGTTGTAGTCCTTCCAGGGATCAATATTCCCCGGCAGCTTTTTCATTCACCTTGTCCACGACCGCGTCGCAGACTGGTTTTCCAGCTGCGACAGAATGTCGTCAAGGCTGGGGAACTGGGGGAGGTTTATGCTGATTTTTTTGATTCGTGACAGACAGGACTGCAGGGATGAGGAAACATCGTTTTTCACGTTGTGACCATGCATCCGCAGCTGCACGTGCTCGCTCATATCCTGTATTACTACCGGCCTGTGCCGCGCTACCCGCACGACAGGTTGCAGCACTTGCCGTGGATGAAATCAGGATAAGGCCGAGCACGGCAACCAGAGACTTATGCATGTTCATATGGCTTCCTTACCGGCTCATCGGCCGGGGCTGTGGGAGAGATCCTGATGCAGAGTTTTTTCCTGCCTGTCCTCCGGCTTTTGGCTGTTGGACCACTGCTGCCATGACTGCTCGAAGCCCAGGTTCCGGTACAACGCATCAGGTTGTTTTTCCGGCGTGTAGACAGCAGCAAAAAGCGGTTCTTCCCGGGTTTTCAGATGAAACTGCATAAGCTCCGGTGCGGGGCGATTCGTGCTGTCAGCATCGTGGTTTACCGCTTCACCATAACCTGCAAAGCGTAAACCTTTGTCGGTCAGCGCATTGATAACCAGCTGACTGTTGTCGGCCGATGGGGTAGCCAGTGCCGGATACAATGTGCCGTTCAGCCGGACCACACCCTGCAGATGTTCATCGGCACTCTGGGACAAGTAGCAGGTTGAGTTCACGCGTATCCTTATCCACTGATCCCAGAACAGGTGTCAGCTTGTCAGGGGCTGCGCTGGTTATTTCTGTTACCTGATTTGCGTTCTGTGGCGCGGAGACCGGATGTCGGTCTTCACCGATAAACAGATGTGAGCCGACGTTTTCTGGCATACGTAACGCTTTCATCTCTTCGGCCACCCCTGGCTGATTTGCGCAGCCACTTTCATAAAGGTTTCGACCGGAATCGCCTGAATACGCTGACCTTTATCCGGATTATCATGTGATACCGAGATCCCGTTGGTAACTGACTCCATGGACCACTTATTCCGGAAACGTGCTTTTTGCTCTCCCGGAGGATGAATTGTTCGCGGTTCTGAAGTGTCAGTGTCACCACATCACCTTTCTGATGGTTTTTGACCAGACTTTCCAGTTGTTCCCCCCAGTAGAGTTTGCTGCCACTGCGGTTTTTTTAAGCTCAACAAAGAAACTTTCTCCTTTGCCGGGTGCATATTCAGCACGACCAAAATTGTGCAGTACGGCAGTCACGCTCTCCCGGGCGAAGTTTTCTCCCGGGTGGTTCACCGTGCTGCATCTGCCGTTTTGCCTGGTTCAGCCGGTGATGATGCAGGAGCGGTGCTGACGGTTGATGCTTCAGGGGCAGCAGGGACGCCGGGGATTGTGGCTTCTTTTTCCTGAACGGGGTCAGGGACAGCTGGTTGTTCAGGGATATTCCGGTTAAGTTCCGGTGTTGGCTGATGGGTGACAACAGCATCCTTACTGACAGCCATTTCCTTGCGTAATTTTTCTAGTTCAGCTCGTTGATCTGGCAATTTCATCCGGACATCGATGTTGTGCTCGATAATCAACTGCATTGCTTTTTGCTTAAAGGCATCACTGCCCGTCAGCTCTATGACGCCCCCCCCATAAAATTTGGTGGCCACAGCAAGTGCGGCCAGAACGCTGCGATCGTCATTGCTGGCACCGTTGACCATTTCCAGCCGGTTTACCCGGTCAATGAAGGCAGGTTTTGCCATCCAGTTTGTACAGGACGGTTCTGTCTGCTCGTTTTTCCCAGTCAAGCTCTTTAAGAATTTCGTCCATGTTGAGCGATATCGGTGCATCAGAACGTTCCGGGGCGTAGACAATACTGTCAGGTATCGGTGGAGTCGTCGTGGTTTCCGCTGAGGGCGTGGATCACTGTTCTCATGCGCCTGTGAATCCGTTTTTTACGCGTAAAAAGGCCACGCGCTTTGTCGAGAAACGATGAAGTATTATCAGAAGGTGATGTGCTCTGAACAGGTTGCTGTGGAGTGGGTTCATCCCGGACAGCCGGTTCTGCAGTATCTGTTGTGGCCTGAAGTTCTGACTCATCTGCCTGAACGTGGTCTGTGTCCGGTTGCGACGGCATATCACTGTTTTCCTGCAGATGCTCAGGATTTTCATTGTTCATCAGCTCCTGATATGCGCTGTAGTTTTCGTGGCATCTTCGGGGCCATCTGACCAGGAAGGAACGGCTCTGGCTGAAGGGGAATGTCTTCAGTTACATGGTTGACCGCCTCTTCCCGGGGAGTATCCGGGGATATTCCGGTGCTTTTGTTTGTCATCAGGCTCCGTCATCACGGTCATTTCCTCTTTGACTGCATCAGGGGAAGGTGATGGCTCGGCTGATTCATTCATGGTTTTCAGATGAGGACTGTCTTCAGGGGATGCGGGGGCGGCAGCAGGGGCCGGTATTTCAGGTGAAGTGCCGGGATTCCTGTTGTGACTCGCTTTTTTTCCGGTTGTGACAGTTCGGCTCAAATTCACGCCAGTCTTTATCTGTGGCCACCGAGACAACTTTTTCCGGAGGTTCCGCCGGATGAGCGGGTTCATCAGGGCAGATGCCGTTGTACTTTCCGGGGACGCCGGTGATTCTGCAGGGGAGTCCTCGAACTACAGAGCTTCCGTTTGCGCCTGAACGTTATCAGCGTGCCGCTCATCTTTGCCGTTATTTTCAGTGGCGTGACTGGTAAATGACTGTGTTTCATCAGCAATGTTACTGCTGGAAGCAGCTGGTTGTTCCTGCTGCGTGGCGGACGGCAGAGAAGGTCCCTGGTCATGGCTGTGCCCTGTATCGGGTGATGTTTCAGGATATTCTGTCGGAGTCATGGTTTTTTCCTCAGTGTGGACCGGTGTAAAAACGAGGTTGCCGATCACCAGTGCCTCGCGGATTTCCGGGGTGTTACTGTTGGGGGTGGAAACCCCGATGTGTTCTAACTGGGCGTTGATGACATGCTGAAAAGCGGCCCGTCCCCGGCTTGCGTCCAGGTCATTGAAATCGGTCAACCCCTGCGCTTTTTCGGCATCGGTGAACGCAGGAAAGATGACCGTTCCTCCTGTCAGTTCTGCGGCTTTTTGTTGCACTGACAATACCTTTGTTAACCCGGATTGCATGATCGTTGTCGGCACAGAAGATAAAGGGGGGCTTTGCGTCCACTTTTTTGCCGGGCATTTTCGGCAACGGCAATCATGTTGCCTCCATCCACCGTCATCAGTACCGGAAGGCCCGTGGCTTCGTGCAGGGAGGCCGCAGTGGCATAGCCCTCGGCAAACAGTACCGGCTGACCGTTGCGCGGTGTGCCCAGCGCAAACCAGTTACCGGTTTTTCTCTGAATCTTTCAGGATGCGGGCATCCTTCCCCCGGTGACCGGAATACGCTGGTAAGAGCGTATCGCGCCGTTACGGTTACTGAAGGGAATAACCAGTTCATTTTTGTTGTTTACCCGCACCCCCGGTGCAGCCTGAATGCCTTTCCGGGTCAGGTATTCATGTGCTGTGGCCTGCGGCCATTTGTTGACATAGCGGCGGGCATACGCGGCCTGTCGGTTGTACTGTGCTTTTCAGTTCCCGCTCCGCGTCCTCCCTGCGTTGCATTGAATGCGCTTTCAGGTGGAGTCTTGCGCGGGGGATCTGTCTGTTCTCCGCCGGAGAAGGTCCGGTGATCGGCGAATCATCCGCGCTGCGATAATCCCTGTACCAGCCGGCAGGTCTGCCGTCCAGGAATCCGCGATATGCGCCACTTTTTGTCCTTTTTTGTCATCGGCGGTCGGGACACGGTGGATTTTCCCGTCCATGACCGGCAGTTCTTTCAGAACCAGTCCGGCATTCTCCAGAACCTGGGCAAACTCGGTGACCGGATCACTGCCGTTCATGGAGACGTCCCTGTGGCCGGGGCAGCCAGCGGTCCAGCCTTGGACAGGTCCGCCCCCGGGCGGGCGAACCAGAGTTTGTGCTCCTTGTCCCAGATGACGGGCGTGTGCCCGTTCATCGGGGGATGTGCTTTTTTGAGATCTTCTATTTCATCTGCAGGCACGGCAAGCCAGGTGCGGTAGCGGGATACAGACGGCATGAGTGCTTCTCCTGAAAAAAGACGGAAAAAAACCACCGCCGGAAGCCGGGGGTGGCTGGGGGGATAGAAAATCGGGGGAGAAATGTTTGTCAGGGTTTCCAGTCTGTACCCTTATTCCCAGCGATCCTGCCAGTGTTCAAGATATTGTGCGGCTACATCCGGCATATTCTTGAGCACAACGACATTCTCTGAATTCTTGCGTGCAGCAGCACGAGAGAAGTTATAGGAGCCAGTTTCAACCGTGTTTCCGTCAACAATGATGACTTTGTCGTGATGGATGGGGAAGGCATCTACAGTCCGAGAGAATGTCCAGCAGGTTGATATATTTCATCGCTTCCTGACTTGCCCGGTTCGTATTCCCCTTGTCATCAACAACAATACGGACGTCCACTCCGCGTTTTTTCGCTTTTGCCAGCGCATGCATTACATCCGGTCGGTGAAGAATATGCCATCATCTGATGGAGCTTTCCGCACTGTTGATTGTGTCAAGCACCAGAGCGGATGCGCTTCCTTCAGGAGAAAAGCCGACCTTCACGGATGGCGTGTCGATCATTGCAAACGATGGTGTCGTGAACAGTAACGGGCATGCCAGTAGCGATACCCGGAGCAGAGTAACGATAGTTTTTTTACCTGACATAAAGACTCCAGAATTTAATCGAGGCCAGTCCAGTCTCGATTGGTGATTCCGTATGGTGGCGATACCACCATGGACGACCGGAGGCGATGGCCCTCTCAAATGCTGTAAATGCGGTACAGATCGTCCTGACAGTCCAGCCTGAACGGTCGAGAAATAACGAAAAAAAAATGATGCCGGTGCAAATCCAGAAGGTTGTTTTGGAGGGAAGGGCATATAAACAGATAAATCATGGTGAACGGCAGAGGTACGCCCGGATGTTGACTGGCGGTGTTGCATATCAGAAACCTTCTCTTTCATGACCGTAACTCCCCGGCGGGATAAAAAATCGCTTCTCTTCGGTCAACTTCATTCCGGATATACATTTCAGAATCTGGTCCCGGATACGGCGCTTCTCCTGCCGGGATTATGGCATCAATGTGATGCCCCCACTCTGCATGTGGCATTCCGGAGAAAGATTGTCGCGAAAGCTCATCGTTGTAGATATATTTCGGTTGACTGGCAATACGTAAC
>VOFK01003142.1_pt1 | contig 22210 bp, 49 predicted proteins | sample 5384121 | NCBI WGS metagenome assembly VOFK01 (sample SAMN12384730, study PRJNA508395) | human gut metagenome | isolation source: healthy gut J | host: Homo sapiens | reverse complement strand
AGCCCACCACCCGGTCTGCCGCCCGCACGCAGCTGCTCCATTGAACAATGCTGCTGCTATGGCCGCCAGAAGTTCTCTGGCGCTGAGCAAATCCGAGGTGCCCAACACCTGCCTCCTCACCCCGGCTACGCGGCCTATCGGTGCCGTCTGTTTGCAAATGAGTTGACAGGTGTTGGCAACTACTTCCGGCGCACTGGTGATGTTTGCACGTTATCTGTTGGGTTGTGGGTACCGAGACCGGTGTACCCAACGCGCTGCAGCATGCCGCCTTTGTTGTTTTATTGCCCGGCCGGTGCCGCGCCGAGCAGTACGGCGCATTCATTGCCATTGAGCCGGTGGTCAGACACATTGTGCAGACGCCCGCCGCGCCCGCACCGTGCTGGACTTATCATGTGCCCCAATCTGCAGAGATTCTGCTCGACCCGGTGAACCTTTTGAACATGGAAAACGAACCAGCGGTACTCGCCAAGACCATTGAGCTGGGCAAGAGATAATGCCACATCCACCTCTAATGACGCCGACAGGCAGCTGGCTGCCACCGGTACGAACAGGGCGGATAAGCGACTACCCAACCATTTCTGCGGTTGCCGTGAACAGCTAAATGCAAGCCACCTTGAGAACACCACCCGAAAACGCAGATCAGTGCTCAATATCTGCAAAAACAGTACGACAGTGCTGACAACAAATTGAACTGCACGCTGCTAAACTGGTAACTTTCATAGTATGAAAAAGCCACGAACCCGTGGCTCATACCTCAGTTCAGACTTTGATATTTATGCCCTTTATCTTTGTTGCGCGTCAGCCTGCTCATCACGGCCTTTGTTGAGAATGCACTGCACCTCGCTTGTCGGCTGAAAAGGTGCGGAGTAGCACCTGCCCCCTAATGAAAGCAAAACGGCTCGAGCCCCTGTAATTACATATCCAGACCCGATTGCTTACTTTTGCTCTTGTCCACTACCTTTACCTGCTCCTTCTTCCACAACACATGGGAAGTCAGGATGCCGATGGGCAGCATCACGATGATAAAGATGCTCACGCAAGCCTCGCCTTCAGCACGGAGCCAGCCTGCAAGGCGTGCGGCGAGGGAGAGCACCGTCATGACGATCAGCACCGGAAGCACCCCCCATGCCGCCCTGACCACGCTGGACGACAAGCGAACAGCCCCAGCGCCATATTTTAAACAGGCCGGCAAAGCCGGAGTGTCGTCTTTGATTTTGGCGGGCAGAATGGCTGTGGCCGGATGGCATTTACCGCTGCCAGCGTTGCGATTTGGCACCGTCACTGGGAGTGGCATCGGCAACAGCCACCGAGTGGCCACCTCCGGGTGTTAAAGCCGTTTTTAACAGCCATGGCGGCTTGCCGCCACCGGAGTTTTGAAAGTTCCTCATAATGTTGCCGGCGATGAAAGCCAGACAGGCCGAGCGTTCTCAGAATGGGGGTAGCTCAAGCTTCCGAAAGCCTCACCGGCATGGTGTTGTGCTCAATGCTGGAACACCTCGCTCAGAGACGGAGCCGTCGTAGGCAGCCAGCAATCTCAAAGGGCAAAGCTACCATGAGGGCTTATCAGGCACCTCCACACGCCCCAGCGGTGCGCCCAGCTTCTGAAGCGAGTCCATTTTTGTCTTCAGCCTTTGCTTTGCTCACTTCCTCAAATCGAAAATCCGTACCCACGCCAGCGACGAGACGACCGCCCAGCATGGAGAAATGCCATCACGAAGTTGGCTGAGCCATGCAGCCCCCGGGCGCTTACCAGCAACACCACCAATGGCCACAAGACCGGCGATCATAACGGCAGCCTGCACATTGTTTGTGAATATAGAATGGGAATGTATACGAACATCACAAGCATGAACACGCCGGACAGCACGTTCAAAAAGCTGCCGCCGCTGGCCGCAGAGCGGTCCACGCTTCCGCACAGCTGTTTTGCCGAGGCAGCTAGGACTGCAGGAAACCGCTCAGCATACCCACGCTCATCAGCGAGCATCACCACGCCGAACTGCGCCGTCCGCAGGCGCTTTCCAGCATTTCGGGCGCAGAGGATGCGTAGCCTGTGCCATTCTGCGCAATGGAGCTGGAGTATCATGGCCCTCGTAGAGCCGCAGAGAACCTGATGACCGACAGCCGCCGGGCCGATGCTCACACGCCGCCCAGCACCGCAATGAGCACGAACAGACCCACCACGATGGAAAGGCTGGGCACGTGACGGAAAATGCACAGATGACGGATCACGTTGCTCAGCTCCTCCTGCGGGTGATGCCCAGCTCCGCATTGACAGTTGGTCATAGGCCTTTTTGAGGCAGACTCTCACGCGAGAATGCGGAAATGTACAAAAAGACCGCCGATGACCAAGTACGCCAGCAGCAGCGCTCTGATGATACTTTCGCGGTTGCCATAGATTGTCCTTCCTATCATTGCGTAATAAACGAAAAGCGGTATTCGCCGCGTTCCCGTGATACGACAGGATACCCAAAAAAGCAAAGCTTCGTCAAACGAAAGATGACAAAAAGTGTGAACTACATCGGCAGGAGCAGCTAAGCAAAGCCTTTGTCGTGTTAAAATAACAGTTGACTGCCGGTCATTTTGCTTCCGCTAACAGTGCCTTCGTCGTTCTGCCGAAAGCAGTGCATAGGCAAGGTATTTTTTCACTGCCCGGTATCGCGTCTTTTCCGTGAAATACAAAAAGCAAAAAAGCGAAGTTCCTGTCACTAATTTAAACGCCAAAGCGCAGCTTATTTATTATGTCTTCTACTGGCTTCCGCATTCCAGCACGCTTGTCGGCGTAGCCGTTGCCTCCCCAGCCAGACAAAGCCGCCGATGTCTTCAAATCGTGCCAGTAAGATTTTAAAGCCGCTCGGCGCGTGAACTCCGGTATCTCATGCGGTTGCCCATTCAATCTCTTTATAAATGGTGGCCTATTGCTTTTGCGCAGACGTAGTTCGAACCTGTTTCGTGCAGTTTTGTACTTTGAAATCTGCCAGTTGTATCTCGCACTTGGCAAACATGGAGCCTGGCATTTCATCTGCTTCCGCTCTTGAAAATCGGAAGCGGCTGAAGTTCATTTTCGGTAAAGCAAAGCGGCTTCAGGCTGCGGTCCTTCAGCGTGACATGTCGAATGCGCCGCTTTGACAGCAACGGCGCCCCACTGGCCTCCTGCAGGCGGCAGCGTCCTCAAATTCAGCGCGACTGCAGCGTCGAGGACACGCTCTGCAGCCCGGCGATGATCGCACCGCACGAACCGGACACTCGTTCGGTGGATTCACAGTTTTCGACAGGAGCAGTCCACAAATACGCGGTCCGCATCACGCCAGCTTTCAAAAGGCTTCTGCAGATGACGCGCCGATGCGCCGTACTCGCTTGCTTCGCAATAACATTGCCTCAGCTCGCGCCTTCCAGCACATCGCGGTTCTCTCCAGCAGGGGCGCGACCTCAGCTCAAACCAGCCAGCTAAGTCAAAGTACAGCACGGTACGCACGGGTGCGCAGCAGGCTGGCTGATCCATCGCGCAGCGGGCATGCTCGCTACCGAGGTCACCGCCTCACAAACCGTGCCATGTTCCGCAGGTTGTTGCGCATTCATGGCGATAAGATAATCGTAGTCTCGTAGTCCTCGCCGTCATCTGCCGCGGCGGTCTTGCCCGCGCAGAGAGGCGCCGTGCTCCGCCAGCTTGCGCCGGGCAGGAGGATGATTTCGACCGTTGCCGATCTCGGTGCTAGGCAGCGAGGCATTTCAAACTGCGCGGAAAGCCCGGCTCTTCATAAAGTTCATTCCGCCATGGGGTTGCGTGGGCAGATATTGCCGTGGCAAACAAACAATACCTTTTTCATCTTACTTCTCCCCCAGCACCTCACCCAGTGCCAGCACAGCGTTACGGACCGATTCCGGCAGGGGCACAGCGGTACTGGTCTCCACACCCCTTCAGGCCTTACATGGTAGCGCCGCATTTTTCCTGAAACAGCAGTTCTGAAATGCGGGCGTGCTTGCCGTCGGTGACAACGCCTGCCGCCACTGCGCGCCGATGAGTGCACCGCAGGTGCTTCATGCAGCCCATCCCGGCGGCATAGCCTGCGCGGCTTTCAGCCATCAGGTAATGTCGGCATCGCGCCAACGTATCCCTCAAATGCTTTAGCACCGCCTGCGCGCAGCCGCACTGTGCCCATGCGGCTGCCCGTGCTGCCCGCCTTGATGTTCATTTCATCCTGTTCCGGTTCTGCTGCGTTCAGTATAAAACGTCCGCCTCCATAAAGCCCGCCGATCGTTCCTACACCACCAAGAACCTTAAAGTTCTCCGGTTTTGCCTCGGAAGTTGCTGGCATCGCCAAAACCTACACTCCTGTGCGGTCTCGCGCTGACGCTGTGGTCGGTGAGGACGACAAGCGGTTCAGCACCGCAGGTGATGCGGAAGTTGACCAGATAGTTTATACGGCGTTGTGCCCCGCACCGCCAGAACAGGCGAAAAGAAAGCGCTTTTGCTCATGTGCGCCTCTGCCAGCAGGTCGGCAAGGCAAAAACTTTTTCTGGTAATTTTTTGCGCAGGGGTCTCTGCTGCCTGCAAAATGACCTGCCGTGCGCTGGTGGTTTCAGCTTCTGCAAAAGACGTTCTCCGCACAGCGCCAGCATCTCGTGCAGCGCCAGCCCGGTGGTCTATGCCGCTTTGTCACGGTGCTGCGCTCCATCTGCCCTAAAAAGTGTTTCAAAAATATTCACCATCTTGACCCCGGTAAGCTGCACCGGGGTCAGTTTTTGCCGGCAGCAGCAGCGGCTCCATGGCGGCGACCCCTGCGCCGTCCAGATGCACCCAATAATGATGCCAGCAGCTTTGCCCCGGGGCGGTGCAGTAGCTCTGCGGGTGCGGCAGTTCAGCAGCAGCGCGCCTGCCCGGTGCCGAGCACCACATGGCTTTCCCCTGCTCGATGAGCCCTGCACCCCGGAGGGTATAAAACAGGATGTAACTTTCCTTATCGGTCCGGGCGCGGTGGAAAATGCTGCTGGGCGTAAAACACTCCCGCCTCGGTGCAGTAATAGGGCTGTGCCAGCTCTGCTTCGCTGGGGGTGGTGCGTTTCCAGACGCTTTCCGGGTCACATCCATGTTATAAGTCAACATTTTCCGGTTTCTCACTTTCTGTGTTCAGTATAGCGCACCAGCCTTTGCATTGCAAGAGTAGACTTTTCACAAAAGAATGTGTCACCTTTTGCGGATGGAATTGCCCGCATTATACCGCTATACTGGTAGCAGTCAAAGCCACACAGGAGACGCATTATGCACAAAACTATCTTGCACCATTGAGCGGGCGGCAAGTTGATGGATGGAGAACGGTGTTTCTCCGCACCGAGAAGCGTCCAGCGTCTCAGCGGGTGGACGGTCATCTGGAATGGGACATCGACAGCCTGTTTGCCAACGTGAAGCAGGGCATCCGGGAAGCCTTTGCAAAATATCCGAATATCGAGAGCCTTTCCATCGACACATGGGCGGTGGACTATGTGCCGCTGAAAGACGGTCAGCCCTCTACCCTGTCTTACGCCTACCGCGACAGCCGGACGCAGGCGGTTATCCCTCGAAGTCCACAGCATCCTGCCCTTTGAACAGCTTACCAGCGCACCGGCATCCAGTTCCAGCCCTTCAACAGCATTTATGCCGTTTACAAAAGCCGGATCGGCAGGGACAGAAGCCGAGGACTTTTTGATGATCCCGGAATATCTGCTGTGGAAGCTCTGGTATGAAAGGCGCGGGTACACCAACGCCACCTCCACCGGCCTTGTGAATGCTCGCTCAGACCGAATATGACCCGGAAATTTTGACAGGCGCTTGGCCCGCCGGAAACGTGATGTTCAAAGCTGACGGCTCCCGGTACGGTGCTAGCACCTGCTGAAGGCGATGCCGCTGCGGGCGCAGACAAGGTGTGCTGTGCGCCACCCATTTATTACACGCCAGCGCCGTGGAGGGTATCATGGAGCAGGGCGATGCGCCAGTTTTGTCCTCGGTACATGGAGTCTGCTAGGGTCAAGCTGGGCAAAGCCCATCACCAACCCGGAAAGCTGCCGCGCAACTTTACCAACGAGGGCGGCGTGGGCTACAGCGCCACCTGAAAAACATCAAGCGGCTCCGATCATCCAGTCTGCAGAAAACAGTTGGCATCTCCTTTGCCGATGGTGGAAGCTGGCCAAGACCAGCACTTACACCCGGGCTTTGATGTGAACGCTGCCCGCTTCGCCCCCGCAGTGATATGCGCGCAGGAGATCGCACGGCTTTCGCCGAGACGGCGGCCCCCTGCCACGGGACGCCGACCTTTATCAACAGCATCTACCATTCGCTGGCGTACTGCTACGGGGAAGCCTTCCGAGCTGGAATTCCTCTCCCGGGCAGCACTGGAAAACTTTACATCGCAGGCGGCGGCGCAAAGAACGCCACCCCTGAACGAGCTGACCGCCCATTATACCGGAAAACAGGCGCGTGGCTCTGCCCATCGAGGCCAATGCCATCGGCAATTTGAAGATCCAGATGAGCATTTCTTGAAGGAGGAAACCCTATGAGTTGCTGCAGAAAGCAAAGCCCGCTACGCTGCCATTGGCGTGGAAGCCACCGGAAGCCGCCATATTGCCTGACTGGAAAATTGTGCACCTTCATCTCCCTGCACTGCTGGCGGCAGGGGAGATGACGTCCTCGTGGCTTTGATACCGACCCCACCAGTTTTCCCCGGACCGGCGGCATTCGACCACCGGCAACTACCCCGGCCGTGCCCGCACCCCGGAGTGAACTGATGGCAGACATGGACAAGGTGTCCCTCTGCCCCGGCACCAAAAAGATCAACCTCCATGCCTCCTATATGCCATTTTTGACGAAGAAAACCCGTGGGTAGACCGGGACAGGCTGGAGCCGAAGCACTTCAAAAAAAATGGGTGGATTTCTGCAAGGCAAGAGGGGGCTGGGCGCAGACTTCAACCCCACCTTTTTCTCCCACCCCAAGTGCGACCCGCTGACCCTTGCCAGCCCCAATGAGGAGACCCGGAAATTCTGGGTGGAACACGGCAAGGCCTGCATCCGCATCAGTCAGTATCTGGCCGAGGAGCTGGGGCAGCCCTGCACCATGAACATCTGGACGGGCGACGGCTTTAAGGACGTACCAGCGGATCGCAAAGGCCCCCGCGACCGTTACAAGGCCAGCATCGACGAGATTCTGCGCGAGCCTTTTTTACGACTTCAAGCTAGTGAAGCCCTGCATCGAAAGCAAGGTGTTCGGCATCGGCGTGGGAGGCTTACACCGTGGGCAGTGCCGAGTTTGCCCTGAGCTACGCCGCCTTCAACCGGGAAAAGTGCATTCCGCTGATGGACAACGGCCACTACCATCCCACCGAGGTGGTCAGCGACAAGATTCCCCCCCTGCTGGCCTTCTTCCCGGGAGATCGCGCTCCACATCACCCGGCCCATCCGCTGGGACAGTGACCATGTGGTGCTGTTTGACGATGAAACGAAGGAGATCTGCAAGGAGATCGTGCGCGCTGCGGCGGTCTGGACGGCCGGGTAAACATTGCACTGGATTACTTTGATGCCTCCATCAACCGCATCTCCGCATGGACGGTAGGCTTCCGCAACGTGGAAAAGGCGCTGCTGTTCGCCCTGTGCACCCCGCATACGGTGCTGAAGGAGCTGCAGGACACCAATCAGTTTACCGAGCTGATGGTGCGGCAGGAGGAGCTGAAGACCCCCTGCCCTTTGGGGAAATTTGGGACGAATACTGCCGCCGAAACGGTGCCGGTGGACGGTGCATGGTTTGAGGAAGTAAAAAAGTACGAGCAGAACGTGCTGAGCAAGCGCATTTGAATGAGAGGGTTTTTGAAGATGGGTATTCTGGATATTGAAATTGTAAAAGGCTTTATGCGGATGTGCAACGATGGCTGGTTGCAGGGCTGGCACGAGCGCAACGGCGGCAACCTGACCTACCGCATGAAGGAAGAGGAAGTGGCACAGTGCCGTCCCTTTCTTTGACGAGCAGCCCCGCGAATGGGTGAACATGGGCGTGCAGGCAGATAATCTGGCGGGGGGAGTATTTCATCACCACCGGTTCCGGCAAGTTTTTCCGCAACGTGGAGCCGGACCCTATTCACAGCATCGGTATTGTGGAGATCAACGACAAGGGCGACAGCTGGCGCATCGTCTGGGGCCTTGGAGGGCGGCGCAAAGCCTACCAGTGAGTTCCCCAGCCACTTTATGAACCACAGCGTCCGCAAGGCCGCCACCAATGGCGCAAACCGTGTCATCTACCACTGCCACGCCACCAATGTGATTGCCCTGACCTACATCTTACCCCTGACGGCCCGGGACTTCACCCGCGCCTTGTGGAAGAGTGCTACCGAGTGCCCGGTGGTGTTCCCGGAGGGCGTGGGCGTCTGCCCGTGGATGGTGCCCGGCGGCGCGGACATCGCCATGGCCACCAGCGAGCTGATGAAAACCTATCAGGCTGCCATCTGGGCACAGCACGGCCTGTTTGCCTCCGGCCCGGACTTTGACATTACCTTTGGTCTGGCCCACACCATTGAGAAGAGTGCAGAAATCTACGTCAAGGTGCTCTCCATGGGCGGCGGCATCATCCGGCAGACCATCACCGACGACGACCTCCGTGCTATTGCCCACGACTTTGGTGTGACCCTGAACGAAAAGTTCCTCAACTAAGCCATTTTTCTCCATTCTTTTTCATCATAGCAGAACAGGCATCCTGCCCGATACCGCCAAACGGTAACGCAGGATGCCTGTTCTGCTTTTATGTTTCCCGGAATTCCATGGGCGTTTTTCCGGTGACCTGCTGAAAGACTGCGCTGAAATAATTGCGGGTGGCAAAGCCAAGCTGCTCGGAAATTTCCCGGACGCTGAGCGGTGTACTCTTCAGCAGAACTTTCGCACGTTCGACCTTTGCAAACTTTACATAGTTCGTCACACTCAGACCGGTTTCTTCCTTTGAATTTGTGGGTGAGGTAATATTCCGTGTAGCCCACCAGCACGGCAAGATCTTCCGCTACGATCTTTTTTGTCCAGATTCATCTCGATGTAATCCACACATTTCTGAATCTGCATACTGAGGTTCGGGTTCGTCCGATGCTTGTGGACCCGCCGGATGAAGTCGTCGTACATCATCATTGCAAGCGGGTTCAGTTCATCCAGCGATTTTTGCCGCTTCTGCCGTCTGAATGTAGCTGTCCCCAAGCGAATATGCCTCCTCCGGGGACAGGCCGCCCCTCAATGGCGGCACGGCAGACCAGAGAGGTGAACACGATGATGGAGGTCTTGCTCTGGCGTAGCACATCGCTGCTCTGCACCGGTACACCTGCACTTATGCTCATACAGTTAGAAAGCGCCTGCTTGTAATTCATATATCTCCGGTGCGGACCATCTGCAGCATTCCCTGCTCCGCCATCCAGATTTTATACCGGTCGTGTGGGATGGCAGAGCTTTCCAGCCGCTCCTCCTGTGCTGCACTGCTGTTGACACGGCTCAGCTCCAGCCGCTGCCCGGTCAGGCAGTAGTGCATCATCAGCAGCTAGCGGTATATAATGGTGTTTTGCAGGGGTAGAAACTTTTTCAAGGGCTTTGTAAAAAGCTGGATCGTCCATGCCACACTGATCTCCAGCTTGCTGTAATATTTCAGTCCGTCCTCGATCCCGCGCATTGTCACATCCCGATGGAACACCGGCCCGATGACCCAGACACGCTTCAGCTTCCCCCTCTTCCTTTTCAAAAAGCTGCGCCCCACAAAGACCCAGAGCCGTCCCCAAGGTAACGGGTACATCATCCTGGTTCCCATGCTCCAGCATCCGCTGTTTGCAGCCGAACAGCTCAAATGCGCTGGCTAGAAAGGCCTCGTCCGGGCAGTTGCTCCGTAGTAGCTTTCCCTTTGCATCATAGCACCATGTATAAACATTGCCGCCGCACTGGACAAGCTCGGAAAACAGCATCATATTCTGGAGAACATCCATGTAACCCTCCGGCTCATTGACTCATTGATAGAAATAGTATATCATACTTCCGCCGTTTTTTCTACCGATGCCCGGAGCCCCCTCTCAAGCTCCGCAATACTCCCCCAGCACCGCAAGGCTGGGCTTTGCGGTCCGTTCCATGGTTTCACGGTTCACGGCGATCAGGCCGAACTGCATGGCATAGCCCTTCTGCCACTCAAACGTTGTCCATCAGGCTCCAATGGAAGTAGCCCCTTCACCGGGATGCCGTCGGCGATGCAGTGCTGCACGCCGTCCAGTGCCTGCCGGATAAACGCCACACGGCGGGTGTCATCGGCGGTGGCAATGCCGTTTTCGGTGACGATGAGGTCGCCCTTGAATTCCTCTGCCACCTTGCAGGGAGGACGTGCTCCAGTGCCTGCGGGATAGACCTCGTAATCCATCTGGGTCAGTTCTGCGCCCTCCGGGGTGCGCTCGCTGACAAAGATCTGCGGCTGAGGTATGCCCGAACACCTGTGCATTCTCCATGGCAGCATGATGATTCTCCCTTTTATCAGAAGCCGTGTTTTCTCTGTGCCTATTGTAACAGGTCTGCGCGGAGCAAAAGGATAATTTTTCACGTTATTGGTGAATTTTTCGTTGAGCGATCAGAACTGCGCGAATTTTTATCCTCAATTCCAGTTTTTTGTCCGGCAGTACCTATTGCATTCTGTTATTCTGGTGTCAGAAAAAGCAGAACTCAGTTCACACAAAAAAGGAGGAAAAACATTATGTTCCAAAAAGAAACCCAGCGCCAGTGAGGTAGACGGCGTTCAGTATCGCCGCGCGCAAAACATGGCAGATCATCTGCTACGCCTGCAACGCCTTTGTGGGCATGAGCGTCTACTCCCTGATCGGTATGGCAAGTTATTCTGCCAGCATCGGCTACGGCATCACCACTGCAACCGTTGGCATCATCCTGATGCTGGCCCGCATTCTGACGCCTTCACCGATCCGATGCTGGCGTTCGTCTATGACCGCGTCAACACCGTTTCGGGCAAGCTGCGCGTTCTGCTGATCAGCGGCTACCTGATCGAAGCGGTGGCCTGCTGTGTATGTTCAACCTGTGTTCCAGCAAGGGCTTCGGCCTGCCGGTGTTCGTTTTGACCTACATTATTTATATTATCGGCTATACCGTCACCAACATGACCGCCCAGACCCTGCCGGCCATTATGACCAACGATCCCCCGCCAGCGTCCACCATCGGTGTCTGGACCACTGCACTGAACTACTTCGTGCCCATGGGCATGAGCATGCTGGTCTACACCGTCATCCTGCCCAAGTGCGGCGGCTTTTGGCTTCAATCAGGGCTTTTTCTCAGCATGGTCTGCACCATCGTCCTGACAAATTGCCGGCATCGGCTGTGCCGGCATCGTCTTCTACGATAAGCCCGCGAAAACTTTGAGGGCATCAGCAAAAATCACGAACCGCTGAAGGTTGCGGATATTCTTGAAGTGCTTCAAACACAAAAGCCCCCTGCAGTGCTATGTTTGCCTCCCACGCTTCCGATAAGCTGGCACAGCAGGTAGGCAGCAGGCCATCATCAACACCATGCTGAACGGCATCCTCATCGGCAACATGGGTCTTGCTACCACCCTTGGCGATCAAAATGGTTTCCATTCTTTGCGCCCTTCAAGTTTACGCAAAGTATGTGAGCAAAAAGGCAGCAAGAAAGGGCATCGTGACTTGGACCTGCATCAGCATGGCCATCACCGCTGTGCTGATCCTGTTCATCTTCACCGACACTCGTCGAGATCGGTGTGATCATCGGCAGTGGAACATGATCGTTTTTTCCTGCTGACCCTGCTGCAGAACGGTTCCAACATGTGCATCACCACCTCCAACAACTTCTTACATGGCTGGACACCATCGACTACGAGCTGGACCGCAGCGGCCGTTACATCCCGGCAGTCGTCTCCGGTACTTACAGCCTCATCGACAAGCTCATCACCTCGGTGGCTGCTGTCATCGCCACCGGTGCCGTGGCCCTTTTGGGGCTACACCACCACCATGCCCCCAGCCCACGGATCCCTACCCTCCGGCATCTTCTGGATGACCCTTGCCATCAAGTACGGTCTGCCGATGCTGGGCTGGCTCATCACCCTGATGCCATGGTCCGGGCTGCCCCTGACCAAGGAAGAAATGGTCAACGTCCAGAAGCGCATCGCAGATAAAAAAGACGCCCTTCGTCATGAAGTAATTGCAGAACAAGGAGGAAATAATTGCAGAGAATATGCAGTAACACCCTGCAAAGACCGAAAGGGCTTCATACGCTCTTTCGGTTTTTGCCGATTCTATCCATCTTTTATAAATATAAAGGGTTTTTACCATGAGCAAGACCATCCTGTTGAATCAGAGCGATGGCATTTTACCAAGGAGAACCCGGCATCCCCGCCGCCGTTATGGGCGAGGCCATTGCCCTGCCCCACACACACGGAACGCGGTGGACGGTCAGGACGGCGGCAACGATTACTACCGCGGCACCTGCTGGTATACGCTGGCTCTGGCAAAGCCCGCCATCCCGGCAGGCGGCAAGGCTGTTTGCAGTTGGACGGTGCCGCTATGACCCGCTTTTTAGTCTACCTGAACGGGGAAAAAAATGGCCGAGCACAAGGGCGGCTACTCCACCTTTCCGGGTGGACCTGACCGAACATCTCAAAGAGGAAAATCTGCTGGCGATTTCGTGGACAACTGCGACAACGACACCGTGTAATGCCCCAGAAGGCAGACTTTACCTTCTACGGCGGCATTTACCGGGATGTGACCCTGCATCGTTCCGGCAGAGCATTTCGCCCTGCCCGCAAACGGCGCACCGGCTCTGAAGGTGACCCCATCGTCACCGACCTTGCCGCTAAAACCGTTGAAGTTACCGTGGAAGCCGCCGTGGTGGGCGCACAGAGCGTAACCTTTGCACTGGAAGGACAGGCCCTCGCTGCTCCGGTAGAGAACGGCACCGCAAAGGCTGTTTTCACCTGGACCATGCCCACCTGTGGGATGGTATTGATGACCCCTTCCTCTATACCGTATCTGCGAAACTGGACAACGGCGAGGAAGCATCTGCCCGCTTTGGCTGCCGGAAATTTGAGATTGACCCCCAGAAGGGGCTTTTTCCTGAATGGACGCAGCTACCCGCTGCGTGGCGTTTCCCGCCATCAGGACCGCAAAGGGCGGGCAATGCCCTGACAAACGAAATGATGGAGGCGGATATTTCCATCATTCTGGAGATCCGGGGCCAACACCATCCGTCTGGCTCACTATCGGCACGCACAGTATTTCTATGACCTGTGTGATGAAAGGGCCTTGTCATCTGGGCAGAATTCCCTACATCACCATGCACATGACCAACGGCCGTGCCAACACCCTGACCCAGATGGAAGAGCTGATCCGTCAGAACTACAACCACCCCTGCATCGCCGTGTGGGGCCTGTCCAACGAGATTACCGCCGCCTCCGCTGTCAACGAGGATCTGCTGGAAAACCACCGTCTGCTGAACGAACTGGCCCACAAGCTGGACCCCACCCGCAAGACCACCATGGCAAAAACGTGTTCATGTTGGGCATCGACAGCCCCATTCTGGAGATCCCGGACGTGAACAGCTATAACCTCTACTTCGGCTGGTATCTGGGCGAATTGGAGCAGAACGACGAGTTCTTTGACAAGTACCATGCGGATTACCCCTGACCGGTGCATCGGTCTGGCGGAGTATGGTGCAGATGCCAACCCCAGTACCAGAGCAGCCACCCGGAAAGGGGCGACTACACCGAGAGCTACCAGTGCATTTACCACGAGCACATGGCGAGGATGATTGCCGCCCGCCCGTGGCCGTGGGCCACCTATGCGTGGAACATGTTCGACCTTGCTGCCGCTGGCCGAGATGACGGCGGCAAGCACGGCGAGAACCAGAAGGGCCTTGTCACCTTTGACCGCAAGCTGAAAAGACCCCTTCTATCTCTACAAGGCCTATTGGAGCAAGAGAGCCGTTCGTGCACCTGTGCGGCAGCCGCTATGTGGACCGCGCCGAGGATGTGACCGAGATCAAGGTCTACTCCAATCTGTCGGAGGTCTCGGTGTACAAGGACGGTCAGCTGGTGGAGACCAAGCAAGGCGACAAGGTGTTTACCTTCCAGTTGCCCATCACCGGCAAGCTACAGCATTGAGGCACGCTCCGGCGAGCACAGCAGCGTGATCCTGGTGAACAAGGTAGACGCCCCCAACCCGGATTACGCCATGGACAACCGCAAGAACGTGACCAACTGGTTTGACGGCGAGCTGGACGAAAGACTGCTGGTCGGTGAAGGACAACATGGCTGCCGCCATGGCAGACCCGAAAGCTGGTCCTATCCTGAAGCAGATTTCTGATAAAGCCGCCGCTGCCCGCGGAGATGTTGCCGCTGCCGTAAAGGACAACCCGGCTCTGGTGGCGATGATGGAGCGTGCCATGCAGCGGATGACCATTGAATCCATGCTGATGCAGGCAGGCGCTTCGGAAGAGGACATCAAGCAGCTGAACCGTGTATTGCAGGGCATTGCCAAGGAGTAAGCTTCGATGAAACAGACCTATTGCAACCCCCTTGATCTGGGCTACCGTTACCAGCACATGAAGGAAGGCCCGCGCGTGGCGGGTTTCCGGGAGGGTGCAGACCCGACACTGGTGTACTTCAAGGGCAAGTATTATCTGTTCGTTTCCATGTCGGCAGGGTTCTGGTACTCGGAGGATCTTCTGGACTGGAACTTCCATGCAGACCCCAACCTGCTGATCTATGACTACGCGCCGGATGTGCGGCAGGTGGGCAATTACCTCTACTTCTGCGCCAGCCGCAAGGGGCGCAACTGCCCCATTTTGCGCACCGCTGACCCCCTGACCGAGCCGTTTATCGAGGTTTCCGCGCCCTTTTTTCTGGGACCGATCTGTTCTGCGATGACGACGGCCGGGTGTACTTCTACTGGGGCTGTTCCAATATTGCCCCCATCTACGGCGTGAACTGGACCCGGACACCATGACCCCCATCGGGGAAAAGCAGGAGCTGATCTTCGGCAATGAAACTACCCTGGGCTACGAGCGCCCCGGCAACAACGGCATCGTGGACCGGGAAGCCAGCGTGCTGTACCAGTCCATGAAGCAGTTCTATGACCCCAAAACCGGCAAGCTGAATCTGCCGCCGCAGATGGCAAACATCCCCGGCCTGAGTGCCGAAAAAAGTCTGACTGCCATGTTCAACGCCATCGGCAAGCCCTACATCGAGGGTGCCTTTATGACAAAGCATGACGGCCTCTATTACCTCTGCAATATGCCTGCCCTGGCACCCAGTACAACACTTACGCCGACGGTGTATACACCTCCCATTCTCCCGCTGGGCCCCTTTGTGCGGCAGGCATCCAATCCGTTCTCCGCAAAGCCCGGTGGCTTCATTACCGGTGCAGGCCACGGCAGTACCATTGCCGACACCTACGGCAACTGGTGGCACGCTTCCACCATGCGCATTTCCGTCAACTATGACTTTGAGCGCCGGGTGGGGCTGTTCCCTGCCGGGTTCGACAAGGACGGCGTGCTTTACTGCAACCAAAACTTTGCCGATTACCCCCACCGCATCCCGGCAGACCGCTTTGATACCGCCAGCCAGCAGCCGGAATGGATGCTGCTGAGCTACAAAAAGCCGGTCACGGCCTCCAGCACGGCAGAAAACAGCAGCCGGAATTGGCAGTCAATGAGGACTGCCGCAGCTGGTGGAGCGCCGCCGGTGCAGAGCCGGGCGAATGGCTCTGTGGACCTTGGCAAAGGAGAGTGATGTCCGTGCCATTCAGGTAAACATGGCGGATGAAAAGCTGGTGGTGGACTTCCCTGCCGACAGCTACGGCGACGACCGCAAAGACCCGCCACATCGAGACCCGCCCGCAGATCTCCCATTACACGGTGGAAACCAGTGTGAACGGAGCAGACTGGACGACCCGCGAAACGGTTGCCCGGGAATGCTCCAACGGCTACTACGAATATGCCGACGGCATCCGCGCCCAGGTACGTCCGGGTCACCGGCGGCGAACTGCCCTATGGACAGCTGCTGCGCATCAGCGGTCTGCGGGTGTTCGGCAACGGCGAGGGCGCAAAGCCCGCACAGGCCGAAGCCGCCGGGGCTCGCGTAGATGCACTGGATGCAAAGATTACTTGGAAGCACATCGAAAAAGCGCAGGGCTACAACGTCCGCTATGGCATTGCACGCCCGACATAAGCTCTATCTGAGCTGGCTGGTGTACGATGCAGACGAAGTGACCCTTTTCCACCCCCCAACCGCCGGGCAGGGAATACTACATCTGCGTGGACAGTTTTTTAACGAAAACGGCATCACGCCGGGCAAGACATTCAAACTGGAGGGGTAAACCATGCCCATCAAAGCCGTTCAGCAATTTATGCTGGGCACTGTACTGAAGCAACGAGCAGCAGGCAAGAGAGACCCTTGCTGCCATGAAAGCCGCCGGGTACGATGGCATTGAATTATGTGTGGATTTATGATCCACCCCATTGGCTTTGTGGTAAAGCTGCTGACCAAGGCCGCCGGTATGCCGGTGGGCAAGGGGCGGCAACTTGGACTGGCACAAGCTGGTGCAGGAAGCCGGCCTGAAGGTGGTCAGCCTGCACACCGACCTTGGCTCTCTGGAACGGGATGCCCATGCAGTGGCCGAGGAAGCAAAGAGCTTCGGCACGGAGTATGTGGTCATCACCGGGATGTACCGGTTTGATTACGGCGATGAAGCCGCCATGCACGAACTTTAAGCACAGCGGCTGAACAAAGCCGGCGAAGCCTGGCAGCCGAGGGCATCCACCTGCTCTATCCACAACCACAACTGCGAGCTGCGGCATGTGAACGCAGAAAAAGCGCGCCTACGATATTTTAATCGAGGAAACGAATCCAGAATTTGTCAACTTTGAGTTTGACAGCTACTGGTTCACCGAGGGGCGGTGCAAATGCGCTGGCATGGATGCAAAAAGGCTCGGCTCCCGCATGAAGCTGTGGCATATCAATGACCGGGGCACCCGCATCACCGGCAGTGCCATCACGCCCCATCCTGAAAAACCGACAGCATGGAGCTGGGCACCGGCAATATGAACCTTGACAGCCTGATGGCACAGGCCCTTGCCGATGGAGGTGGATGCTGTTATTCTGGAAAGCCACCGCAACTGGGTGGACACCTCCCCCGTCAAGAGCTTCCAGCTCAGTGCAAAAATACCTTGCGCAAACATTCTGCTCTGCCATTTTCTCATCATTTTCTTCTTCATTATCCCTCATAAAAGCAACGCCCCGCACCGGTTTCTCCTTCCGGTGCGGGGCGTTGTGTTTTGCGGGGAATCTTTTTGCATTACAGGGTGTGGGTGCCCGGCTGGAGTGTCAGGTTCCGGCCATCCGGCAGAATCACTTGTGCTTCCAGATTGCAGGGCACGGTAATCGTATACTGGGTGTCCCCCTCATACTGCCAGCCGCTTTCTATGCGCCCCACCGGGGAATCGTACACCGCTTTTGCCCAGCCCAGAGCCGGGTTCGGGGTGGGGGCGATGGTCAGGGTCTCCCCCTGCCAGATGGATGCCGCACACGCCGCCGAACAGCCAGCCGCAGATGGCGCCGTAGGAGTAATGGTTCAGGGATTCGCTGGGGTGGCCGTTTGCGTCAATGCCCGTCCATGTTTCCCAGACGGTGGTAGCGCCCTGCTTGACTTCATAGAGCCAGCTGGGAGCGGTGTCCTGTAACAGCAGCTTATAGGCGGTGTCGGCATAGCCGTACTTTTGCCAGCACCTCGCAGAGGAAGGGGTGTAGAAAGGAAGCCGGTGTTCAGGTGGTAGCCGTTTTCCGCCACCATCCGGTTCAGGGTATCCGCAGCGTCTTGGCTCTCCTCCTCGCCCAGCAGCGCAAAGGCAATGGCGCGGACGTATTCGCACTGGCGGTCCGAAGTAATTTTTCCGTTGTCCGTAAAGGCGGCGCGGTATGCCTTGACCGCCTTTTTCTGCCGTGTCGCGGTACTGCGCTGCGTCCTTTGCCTTGCCCAGCGCCTGCGCGATTTCCGCCAGAAGCCGCCCGGAATAAGCCAGATAGGCCGTACCCACGCTTTTGCGCGGGTTCATCATGGCCTGCATGGGGGTAATGCCCGGCTCGCACCACTCGCCGTAGTCCAAGCCGTTCAGCACCGTGTACTTGGCGTATGCCCCGGTCTGCTGCCTGGGTGGTCTGCTGGGCACGACCCAGCAGAAACGCATACCACTTTTGCATCATCTCGTAGTTATCTGCAAGGATTTTGCGGTCGCCAGTGCGCTTATAAAGGGCGTAGGGCACCAGAATGGCAGCATCGCCCCAGCCCGCCGACATACAGAGCATGGGGGTCATGTAGCCGGGGCGGCTGGTGGGCGGCGCAATGTTTGCCATGCGTCCATCCGGGTACTGGTTCAGGCGGCATTCTGCCAGCCATTTTTCCACCACCGGGTAGCAATCCATCAAAGTCAGACCGGTCTCGATGAACACGCCCATATCGCCGGTCCAGCCGGCGCGCTCACGGGTGGGGCAGTCGGTGGGGATATCACAGAAGTTGCCCTTCTGGCTCCACACACACTGTTTTTCATCAGCTGATCCACATCGGCATTGCCGCATCGCAAAGCTGCCGGTGACCGGCATTTCCGAATAGACGGCGTGGGCGGTAAACTCCGCCTCGGTCAGGTCGATGTCCGTTTCCACCTTTGCATACCGGAAGCCCATAATGGTAAAGCTGGGCTTGTAGTGGTTCTCGCTCTCTTTTGCAGACGAGTTCCAGCATCTGCGCCGTGCCGCCCTCCTTGTGGCGGTTCCGGTCCTGAAAGTTCTCCTGCGTAAAGTTTCCGTTCTCGTCCAGTGCTTCGCCGCACAGCAGCTTGATTTTCTGCCCGGCGTGGGCGGGCAGCTTCATCTCCACATAGCCTGCCATGTTCTGGCCAAAGTCCAGCACGGTCTCACCGTTAGGGGTGCGCAGCAGCCTGCCCGCAAAGGCTTCCTGCTCCCGGATGGGCACGGTGTTCATGCCGGTGATGGGCAGGGAGTTCGGCTCGGTCTTTACGCCATGCCAGCCGGAAAGCTCCCTTCCAGCCGGGCATCGTACACTTCGCCCTGCTGCAGATCATTTTGGCGAATCGGGCCGCACTGGGTGGCCTCCATGTCGTCGTCCGAAACGCAGACCGCCTTGCCGTCCACTTCCAGCTGGAACAGGACAGCCACTTCTTTCCCGAACAGGTCACGGTCTCCATCCACACCGGAGGTGCTGCGGTACCAGCCGTCGCCCAATGCGATGAGCAGCTCATTTTTCACCGTCACGGACAAGCGCGGTCACATCGTAGGTCTGTGCCCCCCGGTGCTTATCCGCAGTAAAGCTGCCGGGGGCAAGCACCATGTCGCCGACCCGCTTGCCGTTCAGCCATGCCGCATACAACCCCTTTGGCGGTAATGTACAGCCGCTTGCACCCCGCCGGGGCGGTGAACGTTTTGCGCAGATAGCTTGCCGGGCGGTGGGGCTGATAAGGCTGCGCCTGCCCTTGCCGGAGGCTTCCAGCGCCGCCTGCTTCTGCTCCCAGTTGGGCTTTGCAAAGGCGTTGATGGCATCGGTGCAGTCGATGTCCGGCTCTTCTGTCTCAGGGCAGACCCACACGCCCCTGCCAATCCGACTGCGCAAGACCCGGTTTCAAACTCAGCTTCGCTCCATGCGCCGGGCTGGTCATTTTCATCCCACAGGCGGATGCGCCACCGTCCCTGCGTCTTGGGCGGTACAGCGCTGGGCGTTTCGGTGTGCATCACACTGCCCAAAACCTTTCCGCTCGTCCACAGCGTTCTCGGCTCCGGCGGTCACTTCAATTTCGTGGCAGTCTGGCGCACACCTCCGGCGCACTGCCACGACAAAAACAGCGTCCCGGCATCCATGCCGAGCGGCGCGATAGTTCGTTTTCAGGTTTGTTGCTTGCATCATCTACATCTCCTTTTTCTCGGTTGATCTCTGCTCTTATTATAAAGGGAATCCCACGGAGTATGGGTGCGAAAATTTGTGTTGTCGGTCAAAAAAGTCGTGTCATTTATTATAATCCAAAAATTTCATCTTACTTCACGACTTTCATCCGTACTGTCTCCGGTTTTTCCTGTACTTTTAAGCAAGAAAATCAGAGGGCTGCGGACTGCCCTCAAACGAAAGGGAAGGCATTACAGAATGGACATTGAAAAAAGATCCTCCAGCAGATGACACTGGAGAAAAAACAGCAGACTTCTGCTCGGTTTCGGATTTTCTGGCATACACAGCCGGTGGAGCGGCTCGGTGTGCCTGCCCCGATGATGAGCGACGGCCCCAGCGGTCTGCGCAAACAGGACGAGGGCGACTCATCTGGGCATAACGAAAGTTATCCCTGCGGTCTGCCCTCGTCCAGTGCGGCGGTGGCTTCCAGCTTTGACACCGCCTCGGCGAAAAAGGCGAAACGCTGGGCAACGGGGTACCGCGCCGAGAATCTGCCCGCGCTGTTAGCCCCCGCTTTCATCGGCAGACCCATCTCAGCGGTGAGATGGGCGCGGCACTGGTCAACGGCATCCAGAAAGCAATGGTGGGGCAGCTGCATCCGGCATTTTGCCGCCAACAATCAGGGAACCGACGGATGGTCAGCGACGCCGAAGATGATGGACGAGCGCACCCTGCACGAGATCTATCTTCCCGCCTTTGAAACGGTGGTCAAAAGGCACAGCCGCTGGGCGTGATGGCTCCTACAACAAAAACAACGGCACCCACTGCTCGGAGAACAAGGAAACCGACATCCTGCGCAAACGCTGGGGCTATGAGGGCATGGTGGTCACCGATCAGGGCGCAGTAGAAGCGCCAAAAGGGCATCGCGGGACAGGATCTGGAAATGCCCGGCGGAAGCGGCCGCGGCACAAACTCGATCCTTCCGCCATCAAGGCAGGGACGCTCTCGGAAGAAGAGCTGAACACTGCCGTACGCAACCTGCTGCGTTTTTGGATTCTGTGACCGAAACCGAAAACGAACGCCGTATTTGACCGAGACGCAGACTACCGATGGTAGTTTCTGTTGCAGAGAACTCTGCGGTTCTGCTGAAGAATCGAAAAAGGGCGTACTTCCTCTGGCAAAAGCGCCGCAAGGCGGTGTTCCTTGGCGAATTTGCGCAGCACCCCCGGTATCCCCAGGGCGGCGGCAGCAGCCATGTCAACAGTGCGAAGGTCGCTGTGCGCTGGAGCACGCGGTGCAGCCTATGCACAGGGGCTACCGCACCGATGAGACCGTTGACCGCTGGATCCCGCGGTGGCCGCTGCTGCAGACGCAGAAGGTCGCCGTGATCTTTGCCGGACTCCCGGGCGGTACGAAGCGAAGGTTACGACCGCACCACGCCTTGGCATGCCGGAAAATCAGAATCATCTGATCGCCGCAGTCGCTGCGTACAGCCGTGAATACCGTAAATGTCCTGCAGCAACGGCTCTGCCATCATCGAAATGCCGTGGGTCAACGATGTCCCCGGCTGTTCTGGAACTGTACGCCGGTGACGGTGGTCAAGCCGCCGTGGTAATGGTACGGCGCTGTCAACCCCAGTGGCAAGCTGGCAAGAGACCTCCCGGAGGCTGAGCGACACCCCGGCTTATCTTTCGCTTCCCCCGGCGAAGGGAGACCAGCGTTTACTCTGAGGGCGTATTTGTCGGCTCATCGCTACTACGACACCACGGAAGCAGATGCTCCTGGTTCCCGCTTCGGTCATGGCCTTTCCCTACGACGACTGAATACAGCGTACTCCCGGCTGAGCGCTGCAGCACCGTCCGTGAGGGTGAAGAAGTGCAGGTCACCGTCACGGTAAAAATACCGGCGCAGTCGCCGGCGAAACGGTGCAGCTCATGTAGCACCGCCCGGGGTGAAAGCGTCACCGTCCGGTCCGGGAACTGAAAGGTTTTGCCAAGGTGTCCCTGCAGCCCGGTGAGGCAAGGAGGTGCAGTTCACACTGGACAAGCGCAGCCTTGCCTATTATGAGCCGGAACTGCATGATTTCTATGCAGAAAGCGGCACTTACCGATCGGTGTTGGTATCCAGCCGGATCTGCCCTGACCGGCTTGCTGGAATGGCGGCAGCGCAGCCGCTGCCGGTACACTTTACCGCAGCCTCCACTCTGGAAAGCGTCATGACCACCCGGCGCCATCATCGACCGATCCCGCAGCATATGGCAGCAATACGTAACTGAACGAAGTACCGA
>VOFK01003754.1_pt1 | contig 22214 bp, 35 predicted proteins | sample 5384121 | NCBI WGS metagenome assembly VOFK01 (sample SAMN12384730, study PRJNA508395) | human gut metagenome | isolation source: healthy gut J | host: Homo sapiens | reverse complement strand
TGCCATTGTTAAAGCTCACACCCTGCTGTTTGCGGAATAATCCCCTTAAAAACTCTCCTCTCCCCGTCTGCACCCCGCAGCGCGGGAGTTTTTGTTTGAAAAGCTGGACGATTTGAATGCGCGCCGCGTTGCTCTGCGCATAGTCAGCGGAAAAATTATTTTTTATTTGTAGTTTCGAAACGCCTGCGGGCGTTTCGAAACGATTTTTTCACAAAACCTGACGGTTTTGACGTGCCGGGAGCGGCCTTTGCTGCGCCGGGCTTAAGGCGCGGCGCTGCCGGCGTGCCCGCTCCCCTTTGGGGGAGCGGTCGCGCAGCAGCGACCGGAGGGGCTTCAAATCGGCGGAGCCGGAAAAACGGTTAAAGATCTTCACGCCGAACAGGCGTGAATCTTCAGTTTTTTCTGGTGTAGCCCTCCTTTTTAGGTTAAAAGGGGCGAGCAGCCCTTTTTCGTGGCTCCAGCGCGTCGAAATCGCTGGCACTTTTCTGGTTCTCTTTGGTGTCAAAAGAGAACATCCCCTCGTCCCTCCCCTTTCCCTCACGCAATTTTATGCTACAATACCGATAACAAAAATCGTTTGAGAAACGCCCATGCTTTATTATGCTGCCCCCATGGAGGGGTTCACAGACCGGGTCTGGCGGCAGACCCAACAGAAATGGTTCGGCGCACAGCCGACCGCTATGCGCCGTTTCTCTCGCCCGCCGCAGAACCGGGTGCTCATCAAAAAAGAAGATGGCTGAGCTGGAACCGGCGGCCAACCCGGGAGTGCAGGTCATCCCACAGCTGCTGGCAAAGGACGGCGAACTGGCTGCATGGATGATCGGGCAGCTGCGGGCGCTGGGCTATACCGAGGTGAACCTGAATCTGGGCTGCCCCGCCGGGACGGTGACTGCCAAGGGCAAGGGCTCCGGGATGCTGCGGGACCTTGCCAAGGTGGACGCCTTTCTGGATGCCGTATTCTCCCATGCCGAGGGCCTGTCTCGGTCAAGACCCGGCTGGGCGTGGAGAAGCCGGAGGAGTTTGCCGCCATTCTGGAAATTTATAACCGCTACCCCATCTCGGAACTGACCATCCACCCCCGGGTGATGCGGCAGCAATATCGCGGACAGGCCGACCGCGCCGCCTTTGCGGCTGCGCTGCCCCGGTGCACCATGCCGGTGTGCTACAACGGCGATGTGGCACCGCAGCCCATCTCCACGCGCTGGAAGAAGAGTTCCCCGCCCTGTCCGGCATCATGGTAGGGCGCGGACTCATTGCAGACCCGCACTCTTCCGCAGGGCGCGGGGCGGTGCACCCGCCACAAAGGGAAGAGCTGCGGGGCTACTTGACCGACCTGTACCACGGCTACACCGAACTGTTCGGCAGCGCAGGCTGCGCCATCAGCCGGATGAAGGGGCACTGGTTCTACCTCATCCACTGCTTTGCCGGGGCAGAAAAGCTGGAAAAGCAACTCAAAAAAGCTGCGGGAGCCCTGGGAGTACGAGGTGGTGGTGAACCAGATCTTCACCCTGCCGCTGGTGGAAAACGATTAAAATGGTCTCCAAAACCATCCTATCCATAATAAATGCGGCTTTTCCCTGCGACCCCACCCGTGAAAATGGGGTTCAGGAAAGTCCGCAGACTTTTCCTGAACCCCGAAATTTAAAATAATCTTTCCTCTGAACATGGCCAGAGCAACGCGGGAGGCCATTCCCCAATCGTCCCATCGCGCAAAAAGCCCGCCGTCTTGCAAGACAGCGGGGCTGAAAAGGACCGTATTACACGTTAAGGTAGCTGCGCAGCATAGCCTGCAGCAGGTCGTCACGATCCACCTTTGCGGATCATGGCACGGGCATTCTTATAGGTCGTAATGTAGGTAGGGGTCTTCGGACAAAATGTAGCCCACCAGCTGATTGACCGGGTTATAGCCTTTTTCCTTCAAAGCATCGTACACCTGTTGTACGATCTCGTGGATCTCATAGTCCTTTTTATCGTGGATGGAGAAAAAATCGCAGTTGCGTCTCCCACGCAATACACCCCCTTCGGTTGAAACTAGTCCCATTGTACACGAAATGCGCCGAAACTTCAAGATAATTACGCCGGATTTGCACATCCTGTACAAAATTTCCAGCAATGTTCCGGCAAGATGAACGATGTCCGGGCGGCATTCTGCCCGCGAAAGGAGCCTTTGTATGCTTTTTACGGCATCGGCTGCGACCTGTGCAGCCTTTCCCCATCTGGAAAAAAGCCTTTCCTCTGCCCACGCAGCGGCCTTTGTACGCCGGGTGTACGGCCCGGCCGAGCAGGCGGCGCTGGGGCTTTTTTTGAGGCCTCCCCTGCGCCGCTGAACGCCCATCGCCTTGCCAGCGCCGCCGCAGATTTTGCCGCCAAGGAGGCCTTTCTCAAGGCGGCGGGCACCGGCCTAGCGGGAACCCTTTCTCTATGTGAGATCGAGGCCGTCCGGCAGGAAAAACGGTGCTCCGGCCTACCGGTTCCGGCCCCGAACCGCCGCATGGTGGCGCAGCACCGGCTGCGGGCCCGGCTCTCTTTAAGCCACGAGGGCGGCATGGCGCTGGCCTTCTGCACGCTGGAAGAGGAAAACTGACCGCTCCCCTTGTGCATACCAATGGAATATCGCCCCCGCACTGCATAAGCCGCACCCCGCCTGCGCATACTGAGAGCAGACAGGATGCGCCGGACGCATCACATAACATCCTCCAGACAAACAGGAGGGAGATTCCATGGAGGTTACACACAGAGGAGAAGTTTTTCTACGCTGATCTTTTCGCCGGTGGTGGGCTCGGAGCAGGGCGGTGTGCGCCCGGTGCTGATCGTACAGAACGAGATCGGCAACCGGCACAGCCCCACTGTGATCGCGGCGGCCATTACATCCCGGCTGGACAAGACCCGCCTGCCCACCCACATCAACATCCGGGCGGCGGACACCGGCCTTGCCAAGACAGCGTGGTGCTGCTGGAGCAGATCCGTACGCTGGATAAGCACCGCCTGCGGAGCGCGCCGGCAGATTCCCGCCGCCGACCAGAAGCGGGTGGATCGAGGCTGGACGTAAGCCTTGGGCTGAGCTCGTACTGAAATTTTATTTATAAAGCAGAGAACACCGGAGCGTCTGCGGACGCTCCGGTGTCTCTTTTTTTAGTATTACTTTCGATCAGACCATTGAGCAGGGTCAGGCACTTTGCGGCTGTGCAGCTTGCGGATGGCCTTTGGCCTCGATCTGGCGCACACGCTCACGGGTAACGCCGAAGTCGCGGCCGACCTCTTCCAGCGTGCGGGGGCGGCCGTCATCCAGACCAAAGCGCAGGCGGATGACCTTTTCCTCGCGGGGGGGTCAGGCTCTTGAGTGCCAGATTGATCTGCTGTGCCACCATGGCGCGGTCGGCTGCCTTGCCGGGGGCTTCGGCGTTCTCATCGGCGACAAAATCGCCCAGAGAGAATCCTCTTCCTCACCCACGGGGCTTTCCGGCTGGCGGGCTCCTGTGCCATGCGCTGGATCTCGCGCACGCGCTCCACACTCATGTCCATGGCCTTTGCCAGCTCTTCCGGGGGTGGGCTCGTGGCCGTTCTGGTAGCCCCGCTGGTTGGTGGCCTGACGCATCCGGCTGATGGTCTCCACCATATGCACCGGGATACGGATGGTGCGGGCCTGATCCGCGATGGCGCGGGTAATGGCCTGACGGATCCACCATGTGGCATAGGTCGAGAAAGCGGGAAGCCGCGGTCGCAGTCGAACTTCTCGGCGGCCTTGATGAGGCCGATGTTGCCCTCCTCGGAATGAGATCAAGGAAGGCCAGATTGTGGCCCACATGCTTTCTTGGCGATGGAGACCACCAGACGCAGGTTTTGCCTCGCTCAGGCTGCGGCGGGCGTTCAGGCCGTCGCGGCGGGTCTTGAGCAGCTCCTGACGGCGTTCCTCGCTCGAGGGGGCCGTTCTCCACGGCCTCCATGGCCTTTTCCTCGTCTGCCTTTTTCCTCGGCATCCTCGGCAGACTTCGCCGTCCTCGTCCAGATCCTCGGTGTAGCTGCGGCTGTTCTGATCCTCCTCAAACGAGAAGCGGGCGCTGTTCTTCTTGATGTACTCCGGTGCGCCGTACTTCCTGGCGGTCTGCCTGCAAATATGTGCAGCCTCGGCAATCGGCATGGATGCGGCGGCTCAGCTCCACCTCCTGCTCTCTGCGCTCAGCAGCGGGATCTGACCGATCTGCTTGGGAGGTAGTTCTTCACCGGGTCGTCCAGCAGCTCGTCCATGGCAGCCTTCAGGTCTGCCGGGTTCTCCTCGGCATCCTCTTCGTTTCATCGGCAAGGCCCATGTCATCGTTGTTGTTCTCGGCGTTTCTCCACCTCAGCAATGATGCTGTCCACGTCCAGAGCCGGCTCGTTCTCTTCCTCCGGGATCTTAATGCCGCGCTTCCTCCAGCAGGGTGTAGAGGGTGTCCCATCCATCCGGCATTGTGCCGCCAGCGCCTTTGGCCTCCTGTGCAGAGAGGGTGCCCTCGCCCTTAGTCAACAGTTCCTTCAAAAGTCATGCCCATTTTTTTTTCTCTCCTTCCCACTCCGGGGAATTTCCTGTAATGTTGCCCCTGTTGCATCAGATCACAAGTTTTGCCGCCGTTCACCCCCGCCAACACCTGTCCGGTGATGGCATCCGGCATCTCGCCGGCCAAAAAGACCAGCAGCTTTGCAACTTCTTCCGGGGTGCCAAGCCGACCCCACAGGGTCTCCTCGGCCAGCGCCGCCTTGTCCTCGGCGGTAAAAGCCGCCATCATGTCAGTCTCGATGACCCCGGGCGCTACGCAGTTCACCGTAATGCCGCTGGGGCCCTCTTCCTTCGCCAGTGCCTTGGTCAGGCCGATGAGCCCGGCCTTCGCGGCGGAATAGTGCACCTCGCAGCTGCCGCCGGTCTGGCCCCACATACTGCTCACGGTCAGAATGCGGCCCCTTGCCGCGGATCATGCCGGGCAATGCCAGCTGGCACAGGTGGAAGGCGCCGCTCAGGTTCACGTCCAGCATCCGCTGCCACTCTTCCGGGGTGATGTCGGTAAACAGCTTCTGCTGCGCGATGCCGGCGTTGCACCAACATCCACCCTGCCCATGGCCTGCTCCACTGCGTGGAACGCCAGCTCGCAGCTGGCCCGGCTGGCCACATCGCACTGGATGGCGATGCACCCGGGCAGCTGCTGTTCCAGCGCAGCGGCAGCAGCTTGCGTTCTGGTGGTAGAGCACCGCCACCTGATACCCTGCTGCCGCAAAGGCGCTCGCGGGCAGCGGCAGCACCGATGCCCCGGTCGCCGCCGGAGATCAGCACCCGGCGCGCCGCAGCGGGTGCGGCAGGGGCAGGCCGCTCTTTTACAGGCTGCGGCGCAGGCGCTTCCGGGCAGCTCCACCGCAGGCGGCTCTGCGGGCTTTTCCAGCGTGATCACCCGGGTGGGTTCGTCCACCGCAGGCGCTGCCGTTTTTCCCAGCGTCATGATGCGGGTAGGTTCATCCACCACCGGTTCCACCGGCGCAGCCGGCTTTGCAGCCGGTGCGGCAAGGCTCCGGTGCGCTCTCTTCCTCCGGCACTTGAAAGGTCAGTTCAAACTCGTCCTCGTACAAGAGTATATCCCTCCTGTTCGGTATTCTCGGCCGGGCGCAGTGCCCCAGCCGGAAAAACCCTGTGCCCATCCCCAGACAGTGCAGCGTTCCGTTTATGTGTCCGGCAAAGGTCCGGTGCTTTGGCGTGCCTGCCTGCAGTTGCGATGGGTTTCGACAAGATTCCATTGAATAATATACCACAATCCAGCCCAAAAAAAGAAAGTGGAACTGCAATTTTTTACGCAGTTCCCACTATTTTTCCCTTATTTTCCCCTGTTTTTTCGGGCACCGGGGCTTCCAGCGGGGTCTGCCCGCCCGCTTTCCCGCAGGGAAACAAAAAACGCCTGCAAAAAGCTGCTGCGCCTCGGCCTCCCGCAGCCCCTTTTCCACTACCGGATGGTGGTTGAAGGGCAGCGCGAACAGGTCGGTCACCGAGCCGCAGCACCCGGCCTTGGTGTCGGCAGCACCGTACACCACCCGGCGCAGACGGCTGTTGATGATGCCGCCCGCGCACATGGGGCGGGGCTCCAGCGTGACGAACAGTTCGCACTCCCACAGCCGCCAGCCGCCCAGCGCCTTGCAGGCAGCGTCAATGGCCAGCAGCTCCGCGTGGTGCAAGGCGTTTTTCTCGGGTCTCCCGGGTGTTGCGCCGTAGCCACCACCTCGCCGTGCCGCGCCACCACCGCACCCACCGGCACCTCGCCCAAGGCGGCGGCTTTGGCGGCTTCTTCCAGCGCAAGACCCATCAGTTCAAAATCGGTCATGTATCCCATCCTCTCATCCCATCGCCAGTACCAGCAGATTGTTTGCACTGTGCAGCAGCATCCCCGGCCAGAGATGTCCGGTGCGGTCTGCCAGCCACCCCAGACCCAGCCCGCACACCAGCGCATAGACCATGGCAGCGACGCTGCCGTGCTGCAAAACAAACAGCACCGCCTGCAAAAAAGAATGGCCTGTCCCTGCCCAGCGGCTGCGCCCGGCGCTGCACCGCGCCCCGGAACACCCTTCCTCCGCCAGCGGAGCCAGCAGGCAGAACCCGGAAAAACCGCGCCGCGCCGCCGGGCGGCACGGGCAGCAGCACCGCCAGCGCCTTGCCCGCCAGCAGATACCCTACCGCCCAGCCAAAGGCCTGAAAGCAGTGCGGCGGTGCGGGGTTCAGCTTGTGCATGGTCGGTCTCCTCCTGCTATGGTTCGTTCCCGGTTATAGTACCATATCTGCCGCCGGGTACGCAAGGTTTCAGCGTTCTGTCGTGGCAAATTTATGCAAATTATTGACATATCGCCCTAAATGGTGGTATAATAATTTCCAACCTTTTTAATAAAAACGTTGCTTATACTGTATTTTACCGGTAGACCGGAGGTATTATTATGATCCGTATCCTCACCGATTCCGCGTGCGACATCCTGCCCGCCGAGGCGCAGCAGCTGAGCGTGACCGTGATCCCCCCTGAACGTGACGCTGGAGGACGGCACCGTCCTGCGGGACGGCATCGACATGACCCCCCAGCGAATACTATACCCATCTGGCAGCCTGCCGCAAGCTGCCCACTACCAGCCAGCCCAGCCCGGCTCAGTTCGAGCAGCTGTATCTGGACGCTGCTGCCGCCGGGGACGAGGTGCTGGGCATCTTCTTGTCCGATGCCCTGTCCGGCACCGGTCAGTGCGCAAGGCTTTGCCGCCGACCTCGCCAACGTGGACAATGTGGTGTTCGTGAACACCGAGAACGTCTGTCGGGGGCAGTCTTTGCTGGTGCGGCTGGCTGTGCAGCTGCGGGACGCCGGCAAGACGATCCACCAGATCGCTGCCGATCTGGAAAAGGCCAAGCAGCACCTGCATCTGGTAGCTGCCGTGGACGATCTGAAGTACCTGCGCAAGGGCGGCAGACTGTCTGCCGCTGCCGCTGTGGCGGGCGGTATGCTGGGCATCAAAGCCCATCCTCGCCGTCATAGAGGCAAGGTGGCGCTGGCCGGTAAGGCGCGCGGTCTGCCCGGCGTGTATGGCGCTGTTCAAGAAGATCGACGAGATGGGCGGCATCCACCCGGACTACCCCCGCTGCTGGGCTACACCGTCAACCACCGGGAGCTGCAGCCGCTGCTGACCTACCTGCAGGACAACCTGCATCTGGACGCACCGTTGGTGCGCGCCAGATCGGTGCGTCATCGGCACCCACACCGGCCCCGGCGCATTCGGCATCGCGTTCTTTGATAAAGAACTGGTGCTGGAATAAAACCTATTGAAAGCTAAAACAAGTCAGGACGGCCCGCGGGCTGCGGACTTGTTTTTAATGGAAGGAGTGCAAACTCCCTCAGTCAAAAACCTAACGGTTTTGACAGCTCCCTCTGGGAGGGAGCCTCTGCGCGCCCGCAAACTTTGCACTTTAGCCGGAAACTTTCCCGCTATGCCAAAGGCCCATCGCGGGGGACGACTTCCCCGGCCGGGAAGATGTCATTGCAAACAAAAGGGGATATCTGTCGCGGCGATAGCCGCGACCGGGGAGTTCAGTTTGTCTCTTACAGCACCGCGTCCGAGATGAGGCTTGCCCAGCAGCAGCACCAGCACCACCAGCATCATGGGGCGGATGAAGCGTGCACCTTTTTTCAGGGCGAAATGGGAGCCCAGCAGGTTACCCAGAATGTTGCTGACGGCACAGGGGATGCCGATGTGGAACACCACCAGACCGTTCATCAGATAGGTGAACAAGCTGGCGTAGTTGCTGGCAAGATTCAGCACCTTGCCGTTGCCGTTGGCGGTGCGCAGGTCAAAGCCCATCAGGTGGTAACGGCAATGATGGCAAAGGTGCCGGTGCCCGGGCCCATAATGCCATCGTACAGGCCGATGCCCAAACCGATGGCCAGCGCCAGTAAAATCTTTTTTCAGATCCAGCGTGCCGTCATCCCGGTTTTCGTCCGGGAGGTTGCGCTGCCACAGGATGATGACCGCCGCAATGGGCAGGATGATGAACATCATGGTGCGCAGCATCTCGTCACTGAGCAGCAGCACGATGTGCGCGCCCAGCGCACTGCCCGCAAAGCTGCCGATGGCTGCAAGAACGCCCACCTTCACGTTTATGGCACCGCTTTTGAAAAAAGTTTGCCGTGGCAAAGGTGGTAGCCGCAGGCGGCGCTGAACTTGTTGGTTGCATAGGTGTAGTGGGCGGCAGCCCGGCAAACAGATAGGCCGGCAGACTGATCAGCCCGCCGCCGCCGGCTGCCGAATCCACAAAGCCTGCAAAGCCGGTCATCAGCATGAGAAACGCCATCATCCACGGCGAAATCGTGATACCCATTGTTATAATTCCTCTTATCTTTCCAAGTCGTTTGTTCTTTTCAGGAGACGCGCGCCTTTTAGACCATATAAAACCTCCCCCTCGCAGGGCAATACAGCCCGGGATACCCGCGCAGCGCAGGGGTATCCCGGGCACTATTTTGCAATTTTAAGACGTTTTATTACAGATTGTTTTTAAAGAAGCGGTAGGCGTTGCGCCAGTAGATGGCTTCCACCTCGTCCTCGGTAAAGCCCCTCGCGGCGCAGCGCCTCGGCCAGCAGCGGCATATCTGCCGCCGTTTCCAGCTCGTGCTGGCCGCCGATGCCGTCAAAGTCGCTGCCAAGGCTGATGACCTCAATGCCGCCCACCTGCTTGAAGTGTGCCGCGTGCTTTGCCAGCCGCTCCACCGTGCTGCGGCAGAGCTCGGGGTGCCGAGTCTGCGTCCACAAAGGAAAGCGCAGTAATTCAGCCCCGCAATGCCGCCGTTTTCTGCCAGTGCACGGATCATCTCGTCGGTCAGGTTGCGGTTGTGGGGTGACAGGGGCACGGCAGTTGGAATGACTTTGCCGCAAAGGGACGGGTGCTGTGGTTTACGATGTCCCAGAAGCCCTTATCGGAAAGGTGGCTCACGTCTGCGGTGATGTGCAGCTTTTCCATCTCTTCCAAAAAGGCAAAGCCCCGCTCGGTCAGGCCGGTCTCGGTGTTGGCTACCAGCGGCCCGCCGGGGTTTGCGTTGGGGCTGCCAGCTCGTTGGGGTAGTTCCACGTCAGGGTCATCATGCGCACGCCCAGTTCCTGCAGCCGCCGCAGCACGCCCAGACTGCCCTTTGCAGCAGCCGCCCTCTTCCACCGTCAGCATGGCGCTGAACTTGCCCGCCTCGGCGCGGTTGCGCTCAAGGTCGGCGGCGGTGTACACCGGGGCGATCTTTTTCCGGGTAAGCCGCCATGAGCCGCTTGAAGATGTCGATCTCTTCCAGCACGCTTACCAGCGGGTCGGCTCTGCGGGGTCGGCCAGATCCACATAGGCCGCAAAAGCATTGCAGCAGATAATCTCCCTGCTGCAATTTTTCAAGGTCGATATGCAGATCGTTGTGTAAAAAGCGCCCGCCTGCCCTTTCGGCGCGGCGCAGCTCGTACAGGGTATCGCAATGCAGATCCCAAACCTTCATGATGGATACACTCCTTTATGCTTCTTCTCCCAGCAGCTGCAACAGCTGTTCGGGGTTCATGGACAAAATCGCGCCGTCTGCCCCACCGGTAACGGTGTCGGCCAGCGACTGCTTGGCCTGTTGCAGTTCCACGATCTTTTCCTCAATGGTGTCCTGCGCGATCAGCCGGTACACCTGCACCGGGTTCGCTGGCCGATGCGGTAGGCGCGGTCGGTGGCCTGATTCTGCGCGGCAACGGTTCCACCACGGGTCGTAGTGGATGACGATATCGGCGGCGGTCGGGTTCAGACCCGTGCCGCCCGCCCGCAGCGAGATAAGAAAGACGTCCGCCTCGCCCCTGATTGAAGCGGCGCACCAGCTCGGCACGCACCGGCTTGGGGGGTGGAGCCCTGCAGGGTGAAGTGGCTCACCCGGCCTCGTTCAGCCGCTGGGCCAGCAGGTCCAGCATGGAGGTGAACTGGCTGAACAGCAGAATGCGGTGTCCGCCTGCCACTGCCTCGGTGACAAGTTCCAGACAGGCGTCCAGCTTGGCGCTGCTGCCGGTCCAGTTGTCTGCCACAAGGCGCGGGTCGCAGCAGATCTCCCGCAGCCGCATCAGCACGGCAAACACGGTCATCTTGTCCTCCGGCTTTGCCGCCCGCAGCTTCTCCCGGGCATCCACCACCGCTGCCAGATACAGCTTGCGCTGCTCGGTTTCCAGTTCAACGCGGCGCACATTCTCCGTTTTGGGCGGCAGCTCCGCAGCACCTCCGACTTCATGCGCCGCAGGATGAACGGGCCCGGTGAGCTGATTCAGCGCCGCACGGCGTTGGCATCTTCCTCCTGCACAATGGGCTTCTCAAACCGGGCACAGAAGTTCTTGTAGGGGGCAGATACCCCGGCATCAAAGGAGAAGATGCTCCACAGCTCGCCCAGTCGGTTCTCCACCGGCGTACCGGTGAGGGCGAAGCGCACCCGGCTGTTCACCCCGCAGACGGCCTTATATTTCTGGGTCGTGTGGTTCTTGATAGCCTGCGCTTCGTCCAGAATGCAGGCGTAAAAGCTTTGCCCGGCATACAGTTTTTCGTCCCGGCGCAGCAAATCGTAGCTGGTAATGACGATGTCCGCCTGCGCCCACCCATCGACCAGCGCGGCACGGTGGGCGGCATCGCCGTCCATGGCAACGCTTTTGCAGCTGCGGGGTGAACTTTTTGCACTCTTCCTCCCAGTTCAGCACCAGCGATGCCGGGCAGACGATGAGACTGGGCAGCTGCTGCCCGCCCTCCTTCATCGCCAGCAGGTAGCTGAGCACCTGCACGGTCTTGCCCAGACCCATATCATCGGCCAGAATGCCGCCCATACCGTAAAGCCGTCCAGTGTGCGCAGCCAGCGGTAGCCATCCCGCTGGTATTTGCGCAGGGTCTTTGCAGCGAGAGCGGCAGGGGTATATTCGCTGTCCCGCACGGCGTGGAAGCTGCGGCTGATGCGGCGGAATGCGTCGTCGCGGCTGAAGCGCAGGCCGTTCTGGCCCGAAAGCGCCCAGTCCAGCGTGGGCGCGCGGTAGAGCGGCAGAGCGGCGTGGCCGTCCTTCAGCTTTGCGCCGGAAAGCTCCAGTGTGTCGTTCAGCTCGTCCAGCCCTTCCAGACTGTCGTCCAGCCGCAGCAGACTGCCGTCCCGCAGGCGGTGGTAGCGCTTTTTCTGGTGCAGAGACTGCAAAAAGCTCCCCGCAGCTCCTCCACCGGGAACGCGCCGGTGTCCACTTCCAAGTCCAGCACGCTGCCGTGCACCGACACCCCTACCGAAATTTTAGGCGGGGCGGCTTGTAGGTTGCGGAAGGCATCGGTCTGGTACACCTCGCCCATGGCCAGCAGGGCGGGAATGCCCCTCTTCCAGCAGCTGGAAAAGCGCTTCCCCCCGGAAATGCTGTAATGCCCGGGCTTGCCGCTCTCGGGTTCCAGATAGGTTTCCAGCAGCCGCTTTGCCCGGTTCTCGGTGCGGGCATCCCGCAAAGATCCGGCGGCACCGGCTCGCCGGGGCGCCCTGTCCCTCGCCGTACAGAAAGACCGGGTACGCCGTGACGGTAAGCCCCCGGTCGGCGTCCAGATAAAACTGCACCACCGGTTTCCAGCGGTATCTGGTTCAGCAGCAGCCGGTCGGGGTCCACGATGTTGACCCGGTTGCCCAGCTCCGGCAGCACATAAGCTGCAAAAGGCGGCGGCATCCGCGCTGGTAAAGAACAAGCTGCGCCCGCCAAAGGTCTCCAGCACCGGCAGCACCCGGCGGCATTCCTCCCGCTGCATCCGCCAGAGGGTGGTTTCGCCCAGCAGATAAGCATAGTCCAGCCCCTGCACCCCGCTGAGCGCCGGGGGTACAGCTCAGCTGCACGCCGCCCTTGCGGCGCTCCACCTTCAGGCTGATGACCGGCAGACCCTCTTTAAGGGTATAGCCGCCCACAACGCCCTCGGCGGCGTAAAAAAGCTCCACAAAGGGCATCCAGCCCCTCGCCGGTCAGCGGCAGACCGCCCGCCGGGCCCTTTCTCCCAGCCAGGAGCGCACCGTACCCTCGGCTTCAAACGCCTGCCGGGCGCTCACCTGACGGCGCAGCAGCCGCAGCAATTGCTGCGCATCCGGGGCAAAGGCGTCCCACCGGTGCACAAACGCCAACGCGACTTTGCCGTAGCTGACGCTTTCGCCCTGCTCGACCGCATTCAGAAACTGCGGGATGCTTTTTACCAGATACTGCCGCCTGCCGATGCCGTCCGAGACCCGCAGCCGCAGCCAGATACGGCCATTGTGCGGCGTAAGCTCCGGCTCCAGCAGGGCAAAGCCGGTGCGCTGGGCAGCGGGCTGGGGCTGGGGCTGCGCATCCTCCCGCTGGTAGCGTTTCAGCAGCAGCTGGGCATCATAGTCGGTCTCCGGCTCCTCGCCCCGCCACTTGCGGCCGAAACAGCATATCCAGCCCGGCGCTGTAGCTATCCTTGCGGGGTTCGGTGCTCAAGCCTGCAACGCCCGCTGCACCCCGGAATGCTCTCCGGCTTTTTTTCCGGGGCATCCGGGGCAGGCGGGTTCTTTTCTGCGTCCTGTAATAGCAGCGCGCCGATATGCTTGCAGTAGGTGCCGTCGCCGTTCTGGTTATAGGGGCAGTCGCAGGAGGCGCTGACAAAGCTGCCGTTTTCCCGCAGCCAGACCTGCGTATAATAGCAGTCCGGCCCGCTGCCCTGCACCAGCGCTGTCAGGTGCCGCACCCCGTCCTCGTTGGTGGTGCAGCTGCTTTTGCAGGATGCGCTTGCGGTACTTCTGTGCACGCTCAAAGATGCTTTTGCCCAGCAATGCGCGGATCTCCTGTGCGTCCATGTGGTTTCCCTCCCCCTGTGCTGTCGCGGTTCCGGTCTATTCTATAAGAATACCCGCGTTCCACCCCGGGATGCAAGGGCAGAAGGGTAAAAACGTATAGAAAAAAAGCACCCGCAAACGCCTTCGGGCCAATGCACAGACGGAAGGGTTGCAGATGCTTTCTTTATTTTAGAAATTCCGCGCTTGCGGGTCTTGAGGTGGTACATCTCCTGATCCGCCTTGTCGATCAGGTCGTGCACGGTGGCAATGTCCGGCTCAAGGCGGGCGCAGCCGATGCTGATCTCGATCTGGTAGGGCTTGCCGGAAGCGGCGTTGGCGGCATCCAGCTCCCGCTGGATGGAAGCGATCAGGGTGCGCACCTCCACGCTGTTGCAGCCGCAGGCGATGCAAAATTCATCGCCGCCGTAGCGCGCCAGCACGCCGTTATAGTTGGCGCACACCTTTTCAAAATGCCCGCCAGCAGCACCAGCGCGGCATCGCCCTCCAAGTGGCCGTACTCATCGTTGATGTGCTTGAAGTGATCCATGTCCATCATGAGGAAGTGCAGCGAGCGGTTGGGGTGGCGGCGGTAATAGGGGCAGCTCGCTTTCCAGATAGCGCAGCGCCACGATGCGGTTGCTGACGCCGGTCAGGGTGTCCACCGTGAACTTGGTCTGCAGCACCAGCACATACACGCACACCAGCCCCAGCGTAATGCCGCAGCACAGCAGCCCGCGCCCGGGCAGCCAGCCTTGCAGCAGAAAGCCTGCCGCCGGTGCAAGCGCGAGCAGCAGCAGGGGTTTTCAGTTCCTCTTTGGGTGTTTCCTGCTTCCAGTGGCTCAGCGTCCAGCTGCAGCGGAGAAAGGCTGCTGCCAGATAGGCAAGCCCCACCAGCTTCGCCCCCAGAACAGGGTGCTGCCCGCAGCCCCTCTGTGTCCAGATAGTAGAAGCCGTTTTCGTCCCGCGCTGTCAGCAGCACCAGCAAAAAGCAGTGTCACCGGTGCGGCGCTGAGTGCCAGCCTGCGGCCGTCCTCCATCCATGTACGCCCCAGCTCTGCCTCCACATACAAAAACACCAGCAAGCAGCAACACGCCGCCAGCAGATAAAACAAAATGCTGCCCCCGGCGTTCAGCCGGTAGGTCAAGGGATGCCCAGCTCCTCCCACGCGCCCAGCTGCGCCAGCGCACTGCCATAATCTACGATCGTCAGCGCCCCGGCAAACCACAGCAGCGCCGTAAACTGCCGCCCGGCAGACTTTTTATCCCGCATTTTCTGCTGCGCCCGCAGCAAAACCACCAGTGTGACCAGACAGAGCCCACTGACCTGAGTATGCGCAATCGCATCCATGCCGCAACGCTCTCCTTTACCCTAGGGCGGCTTTGCGCCGTCCGACCTTTTCCGCTCTTCCAACGTTCCTTTTTTCGCACAAACCCATTGTACCAAATCCATAACAAATATGCAACACAAACCGAAAAATTCGTACAAAAAAGACACCGGAACGTCTTTCGGCGTTCCGGTGTCTCTTTTTGAAAAATTACTTTGCCTGCGGATGGGTGGCGTCGTTGCGCAGGGCGCTTTCGCGGATCTTTTCCAGGGTCTGCTCACTGAGGATATGCTCTGCCTTGCAGGCGTCCTCGGCGGCGATGGTTTCGTCCACGCCGAGCTGGATGAAGAAAGGGTCAGCAGACGGTGACGGCCATAGATGCGCTCTGCGATGGCAGGGCCCGGCTCCAACAGGGTCAGGTTGCCCTCGCCGTCCACCGCGATATAGCCGTTCTCCCGCAGCTTCTTCATGGCAATGCTGACGCTGGCCTTGGTGTAGCCCAGCTCATTGACCACATCGATGGAGCGCACTTTGCCCATACGCTGACTCAGCATCAGGATCGTTTCAAGATAATCTTCTGCGGATTGGTGGATCTGCATGGTTTGTCCGGCCTCCTGCCTTATTCCCTCTGGGATTTTTCCGACAGGGGATGTGTACCCTCTGTCGTATGTTAAAGGATATCACACTTTTTGCGGTTGATGCAAGTAATTCGCAGCAAAGTTTTGTTAAACCAACCATATTTTTCTGCACAGAACTGCTGTTTTGCCGGTTTTTGTACCGCGCCTGTTTTGTGCAAAGGGTGCAATTTAGAGCGCAGCCAGATAGGCCGCAGGGCCTTCCTCGTACAGGTCGCCGCCGTGGGCATCCAGGATCACCGTCAGCGGCATATCCTTCACAGTCAGGCGGCGCACGGCTTCACAGCCAAGGTCCGGCCATGCGATCACTTCCAGCGTCTGCACGCTTTTTGCCATCAGCGCACCGGCCCCGCCAAGCGCTGCCAGATACACAGCCCCGTTGCGCACCACAGCCGCCTTTACGGCATCGTCCCGCTTGCCCTTTTGCCGATCATGATCTTGTTGCCAAGGTCCAGCAGACGGGGGGCTCATGGCGTCCATACGGCCGCTGGTGGTAGGTCCTGCCGAGCCGATCACCTGGCCCGGGCGTTCCGGGGTGGGACCAACATAGTAGATGGCGCTGCCGGTCAGATCAAAGGGCAGCGTTCGCCTTTTTCCAGTGCTTCGGTCATCCGCCTGTGGGCCTGATCGCGGGCGGTATACACCACACCGGAAAGCAGCACGGTGTCGCCCGCCTTGAGCGGGGGCAAGCTCCTGCGCCGTGCAGGGAGTCGTCAGTCTGTATTCCATCTTTGTCCCCTTCCCTTCACAGCTCCGCGCGGCGGGTCACATGGCAGGAAACATTCACCGCCACAGGCAGGCACCCGCCACATGGGTGGGCATCTGCTCAATGGCAAGGCCAAGACAGGTGGTCTTGCCGCCAAAGCCCTGGGGGCCAATGCCCAGTGCGTTGATGGCGGTCAAGCAGCTCCTGCTCCAGCTGTGCGTAGTAGGGGTCGGGGTTGGGCACATCCAGCGGACGCAGCAGGGCCTTCTTTGCAAGATAGGCCACCTTGTCAAAGGAGCCGCCGATGCCGATGCCCAGCATAATGGGGGGACAGGGGTTGGGACCGGCCAGACGTACGGTCTCCACCACGAAGCGTTTAACACCTTCCACGCCGTCAGCAGGCTTGAGCATTTTGAGGCGGCTCATGTTCTCGCTGCCGAAGCCCTTGGGTGCCACGGTGATGGTGCAGCCGTCGCCGTCCACCAGATGCACGGTGATGGCGGCCGGGGGTGTTGTCGCCGGTGTTGCCCCGGCGCAGGGGGTCGGCCACGATGCTCTTGCGCAGATAGCCATCGGTGTAGCCGCGGCGGACTCCCTCGTCGATGGCGGCTTCAAAGCTGCCATCGATGTGGACGTCGGTGCCAAGCTCCACAAAGACGCAGGCCATGCCAGTATCCTGACAGATGGGCAGGTCTTTTCTCTTTGCGGCGCCAGGTTCGACCAGAGCAGGTCGAGGGTAGTCCTGGCCAGCGGCCAGGGCTCTTCCTGCCGGGCCTTGTCCAGTGCGGCCTGCACATCCTGCGGCAGGCGGGTGTTGGCTTTAATGCACAGCCGCGCAACCGTATCCGTAATCTCTCCTGTGCGGAGATGGTTCTCATGCCTGTATCCTCCGCTTTACAGTCGTGCAACGCCGGTCTCACGGGCAGCCTTTGCCACGGCGGCAGCCACGGCTTCTGCCACACGGGGGTCGAAGGCGCCGGGGATGATGTTCTCCTCGCTGCGGTCATCGTCGGTGATCAGGTCAGCGATGGCATAGGCTGCGGCCAGCTTCATCTGGTCGTTGATATCGCGCGCCCGGACGCTCAAAGCTCCCTTGAACAGGCCGGGGAAGCAGAGCACATTGTTGACCTGATTGGGGAAAGTCGCTGCGGCCGGTAGCCATGACGCGGACACCGCCCGCCTTGGCCTCGTCCGGCATGATCTCCGGGGTGGGGTTTGGCCATAGCAAAAGACGATGGCGTCCTTGCTCATGGTCCTGCACAGCTCCGTGGTCAGGATGCCGGGCTTGGACACGCCGATGAAGACGTCTGCGCCCTCAAGCGCTTCTTTCAGGCCGCCCTTGATCTGGCGGGGGTTGGTCACTTCGCCCAGCCAGTTCTTGTGGGCCTCGGCGCTGTTGCAGCCCTTGTACAGGGTGCCAAACTGATCCACTGCAATGATGTCCTTTGCACCGGCGGTCATGAGCATCTTGATGATGGCGGTACCGGCTGCACCCGGGGCCATTCAGGACGATGTGGACATCCTCCATCTTCTTGTTCCCACCACGCGCAGGGCGTTGATGAGGGCGGCGGTCACGACGATGGCCGTGCCGTGCTGGTCATCGTGGAAGACGGGGATGTCCAGCTCCCGCCCAGCGTCTCCTCGATCTCAAAGCACTCGGGGCTCTTGATATCCTCCAAGTTGATGCCGCCAAAGGTGGGCGCAATGGCCTTGGCAGGCTGCAATCACGCTGGCCGCGTCGTGGGCGTCGATGCAGATGGGGAAGGCATCCACGCCGCCGAATTCCTTGAACAGCACAGCCTTGCCCTCCATGACCGGCAGGCCGGCTTCGGGGCCGATATCGCCCAAGCCCAGCACGGCGGTGCCGTTGGAAACGACAGCTACCATGTTGCCCTTTGAAGGTGTACTTATACACGTCGTCGGGGTTTTCCTTGATCTTGCGGCAGGGCTCGGCCACACCGGGGGTGTAGGCGGTGGACAGGTCATCGCGGGTGGCGACCTCCACCTTGCTCACGATGCCCACCTTGCCGTGGTGCGTCTCGTGCATTTCCAGAGCATTTGTTGCAATCCATGGGGTTATCCTCCTCGCGCCCTCTCCATTTCAGCAAAGGCTTTCCCCAGGGGGAAAGGCTCATACAGTTTTATTGTAACAGAACCGCCGGGGTATTTCCACCGGTTTTGCAGCATTTTTGCGCCTCAAAGCGGGCAAAAGTGATTGAAACCCGTGCCGGGCGATATTTGTGGAATTTTCGCCAAAATCTTTTTCTTTTCGCATTTTTCCGTTATAATAGGATGGTATGATATTTGCATTCTCCGTGAAAACGGTCTCAGCTATTTTTAATGGAGGTATCTCTTTTGAAACGCATTACCAAGAAACTCCTGTTGTGCTGTGCGCGGTGGCTGCTGTGCTGTGCGTCATTTTTGCGGCCTGCTTTATGCTGCTCAAAAAAGCAGAGCGGCACCACGGCAAACTCTGCCGCATCCGGCGCAAGCGTGTCCACCTAGGCAAGGTGTCGGATTTCGACTACGCCAGCTTCGATTATTCTGAGGGGCTGGACGATAACGGCCACTGGACCGGCATCCGCGCACTGGACTATGTGACCCTGCCGGATGACGTGTCCGCGCCATGCCCTTTCAAGGAGAACGACTCCGACCCCCGAGGCCGAGATCCTGAGCCAGAGGTCGACAACCTTGCTGAACCAGTACGCCACCACCCAGAACATCACCGACCGGGCAGCCCAGAGCGGCGACACCGTGAACATCGACTATTCCGGCGCGGTGGACGGCGTGGCCTTTACCGGCGGCACTGCCACCGGCTACGACCTGACGCTGGGCAGCCACACCTTCATTGACGGCTTCGAGGATCAGCTCATCGGCCACAACATCGGTGACACCTTTGATGTGACCGTCACCTTCCCGGACGGCTACGGCGATTCCACCGATGCCGAGGGCAACACGATCACCCTCAGCGGCAAGGAAGCCGTGTTCAGCGTGACGCTGAACGCCATCACCCAGAGCGTTGTGCCCACCCTGACCGACGAGTGGGTGGAGACCAATTTTTGCCGCCAGCGACGACCTGCACACCGCAGACGCCCTGCGCCAGTACTTTGACCGTGCCCTGTACGCCAACAATCTGGACAACGCCGCGATGGACTATCTGCTCACGAACTCCACCTTTAAAGAAGTCCCCACCCAGATCACCAGCTACTACATCCGGATGTTCCTGAACTACCACTCTCAGCTGGCTACTCAGTACGGCATGGAGCTGGACGCCTACGCACAGGCCAAGGGCTACGCCGATGCCGATGCCATGCTGGCCGCATCCGACGCTTACTTTGAGCATCTGGCAAAGCAGGACCTGGTCTTTCAGGCCATTGCGGAGCAGCTGGACATCACCCCCACAGGAGGAGCAGATCGACAGCGCCAACAGTTCCTACGCCGACACCTACGGCGCACAGCGCAGTATGCTGAACGCTTTGCAGCTGGCGGTGCTGGACAAGGTGGAGGAAAGCGCCGTGCTTTCCTGACAATGCACCTGCCGGGCAGCGTGAACGATTTCAATGCGCTCCGCGTTGCTCTGCGCATAAATAGCGGAAAAATTGTTTTTTTAATAGGCCCCTTCTGTGAAAAAGCCGGGCAGTCTGCGACGCTCCGGCATTGCATTTTGGAGGGGGCGTAGAGGGAAACGGCATTTGCAGCGCCGGCTTTTTCTTTCTTCCGCGAAAGCGCGGCGCTGCGGGGAAAGCACTGCTAATCTGCGCCCTCATCCGGCGCTGGATGCGCCACCTTCCCCCGACCGGGGAAGGCTTCCGTACTGCGTAGCGATAAAGTTTCCGGCTAAAAGTGCAAAGGCCGCCAGCAGGCGTGCCTGCTACCCCATAGAGCCGGTCGCGTAGCGACCAGAGGGATTCAAATCGGCGGAGCCGGAAAAAACGGTTAAAAGATCTTCACGCCGAACAGGCGTGAATCTTCAGTTTTTCCGGTGTAGCCCTTCCTGCCGGTTAAAGGGCGCGAGCCCAGCCCCGTGGCTCCAGCGCGTCGAAATCGCTGGCCGAAAGGATTTGGTTCTCTTTTGGTGTCAAAAGAGAACATCCCCGGCTTTGCCCCTATCCCCCTGCGGAGGGCATTCCAAATCGTCCACAGGTTAAAAGGCCGCTGCACAGTGAGGTGCAGCGGCCTTTGTTTTCCATTTTTACTTGGCAGTGTTGATAAAGCTGCGGTTGTCCCACAGGTACTTGATGCCGGAAATGGCCGTAACCGCAGCCACCAGCCAGCACAGCACATGGAAGAGACCAGGATCACGCCGATGGAAACACCTCCACCGTGCCGCGGTAGCTCAGGGACAGTGCCGAAGTAGTAGAAGATGATGGTCAGCATCTTGCAGCACGGTCTTGACCTTGCCCCACATGTTTGCGGCGATCACCTTGCCGTCCTTTGCACCGGCGGCCACCATCCGGAGACCGGAGACGGCGAACTCGCGTGCCAGAATGATGTAGAGCACCACAGGACTGCACACGCCGTCCCGCAGCATGTAGATGAAGGCTACCGTCGTCAGCAGCTTGTCGGCCAGCGGGTCGGCAAACTTGCCAAAGTCGGTGACCATGTGCCACTTGCGTGCCAGATGGCCGTCCAGATAATCGGTAAAGCTGGCAGCAGCGAACGACGATGCCTGCGATCAGGTAATACGTCGGCTGGAAGGAGCCATCCGCGATGCCGCCCAGACTGGTCAGAGGGGACACAAAGACCATGAACACCGGCACCAGCAGCATGCGGCTCAGAGTCAGCTTATTGGGGAGATTCATAGAGATTCCTCCAATTCGTTATTTCACGACCGTACCATACAGATCGTAAAGGTCGCTGTCCTCCACCAGAATGTCGTAGAACTCGCCGGGGTAGAGCGGCTCCTCGCTGGAAACGCACACATTGCCGTCCACCTCAGGAGCATCGCCGGTGGTGCGGCACAGGTACAGACCGTTCTCCTCGTCGATGCCGTCACACAGAACATGCACGGTCTGGCCCACCTTTTCGGCCTGTTTCTGCGCCATGATGCCGGTCTGGATCTGCATCACCAGTTCGGCGCGCTCGTCCTTGACCTCCTGCTCGATCTGACCGTCCATCTTTGGCGGCCACGGTGTTCTCTTCCGCCGAGTAGGCAAAGCAGCCCAAGCGATCGAACTGAACCTCCTTGACGAAGTTGCACAGATCCTCGAACTGCTCCTCGGTTCTCGCCGGGGAAGCCCGCGATCAGGGTGGTGCGCAGGGTGATGCCGGGGATCTCGCGGCGCAGCTTGCCGATGACCTCCAGCAGCTCGGCGCGGTTGGAGCGGCGGTTCATATTCTTAAGGATGGTATCGTTGCAGTGCTGGATGGGCAGATCAAGGTAGGGCACCACCTTCTCATTGCGCTTCATGGCGGCAATGAACTCGTCCGTGATACGCTCCGGGTAGGCGTACATAATGCGGATCCATTCGAGCCCCGGCACCTTGTTCAGCTTATCCAGCAGCTCACAGATGCTGCCGGGCTTGCCCCAGTCCGCGCCGTAGGCGGTGGGGTCCTGCGCCACAACAATAATGAGCTCCTTCACGCCCTCACCGGCCAGCCAGCGGGCTTCGGCAACGCAGTCGGCCATATCCCGGCTGTGCAGCGGGCCGCGGATGCCGGGGATGGCGCAGTAATGGCAGCGGTTGTTGCAGCCTCTCTGCGATTTTTAAGTACGCGTAATGGCGCGGCGTGCTGATGACACGCTTGCCGCCCAGCGGGAAGTCCTTTTTGGCACCGTAGCTTTCCAGATGGTTCTCCCCATGGAACAGCCGCTCCACGATGGAGTCAATGGCCTTGTTGGAGGCACAGCCTACAACGGCGTCCACCTCCGGGATCTCTTCCTCGATCTGGCTGCGATAGCGCTCGGCCAGGCAGCCGGTAACGATGACCTTCAGCTTCCGGGTTCTGCTGCTTGTAAGCAGCAGGCTTCCAGAATGTTCTCGATGGCCTCGGTCTTGGCGCTTTCGATGAAGCCGCAGGTGTTGACGAGAATGACGTCGGCCTCCGCGCAGGTCAGCCACCGTCTCATGGCCCGCCGACAGCAGGATGTGCACCATCACATCCAGATCGACCTGATTCTTGGGGCAGCCAAGGGAAATACACGCAATTTTCATATGGGGTAATACTCTCTTTCTTTGAGGATGCTGGGCAAATTTCATGGAGGAGCAATACGTAACTGAACGAAGCAATA
>VOFK01000705.1_pt1 | contig 22223 bp, 17 predicted proteins | sample 5384121 | NCBI WGS metagenome assembly VOFK01 (sample SAMN12384730, study PRJNA508395) | human gut metagenome | isolation source: healthy gut J | host: Homo sapiens | reverse complement strand
ATTTGTTCACTGCCAGTACCAATAGCATGGCGGCAACCGCAATCACACTCCCAAGGAAAGGGCCCAAGACTATGGTGCAAGATTGTGAATCTATTGTGCGGTTGTTCATGTCCCGGGTATCGGCTATGATAAATTTACGGTTGTTCGTTGAAAAATAACGGTAAGCTACATCAATCGTAATACCCTGCTCGCGCTCTGCTTTCAACCCGTCGCACAACAAAGCGTAATCTATATGGTCACCTGCATTCCCCACACGTTTGCTGTCACGTTCCAAAGCGGCAAGGCTGGTCCTCGTACAACTTCTTACTATCGAACAACAGGCGTCCGATAAGTGTGGACTTTCCATCGTCTACCGAACCGGCTGTCAACAGGCGTAGCAAGTCTTTCTGTTCATCCTTATCTAAATATTCCTTTATATTCAGTTTATTCTCCATCACCCATTCCTTCATTTTAAATTCCTACTTATCCATTTAAAAATATCCTTCACGTTTCTTCTGCTCCATACTGGCATCCTGGTCGAAATCAATGACACGGGTAGTACGCTCGCTTTTGGTAGTGGTCATCATTTCCTCTACAATTTTCTCAATCGTATCGGCATCACTCTCTACAGCCCCGGTCAAAGGCCAACACCCCAAAGTACGGAAACGCACTTTCTTCATTTCAATACGGTCCCGATATTCTTCGGGCAGTCGGTCATCATCAGCCATAATCAGATTTCCATCTATATTCACCACAGGACGTTCCTTGGCAAAATAGAGCGGCACGATAGGAATATTTTCCAAACGGATGTACTGCCAGATATCCAGCTCAGTCCAGTTGCTTAATGGAAACACACGGATACTTTCCCCTTTATGAATCTTAGCATTATAAATATCCCACAACTCAGGACGCTGGTTTTTAGGATCCCACTGATGAAAACGGTCACGAAAAGAGAATATACGTTCTTTGGCACGTGACTTTTCCTCATCACGACGTGCTCCACCAAAGGCGGCATCAAACCTGTATTTATCCAACCCGTGAAGCAACGCCTGTGTCTTCATTAAATCGGTATGCACTTTGCTGCCATGCGTAAAAGGCCCTACTCCGGCATTAAAAGCCTCCATATTACTTTCCACTATCAAATTCCATCCATGTTCTTTGGCGTATTGATCACGGAACTCTATCATTTCCCTGAATTTCCATTTAGAATCGATATGCATCAAAGGGAAAGGCACCTTTCCCGGATAGAAAGCCTTCTCTGCCAAACGTACCATGACAGACGAATCTTTACCAATACTATAAAGCATAACAGGATTCTCAAATTCAGCTGCCACTTCACGAATGATATGGATAGACTCCGCTTCCAGTTCCCTTAAGTGGCTCAATTTATAATTTTCTTCCATTTTATAATGAATTATATTTTTTCTCCTTTTTTACCAACAATGGGGAGCACCAACTCCAACAAAGTATTGACCGACTCTTCCAAACTCAGCTTAGAAGTATCCAAAGATAAGGCAGGATGCTCCGGAGCTTCAAAAGGGGCGGAAATTCCGGTAAAGTTCTTGATTTCACCCCGACGTGCTTTGGCATAAAGTCCTTTCACATCACGTTTCTCACACTCTACCAAAGGAGTGCTGACATAGATTTCCAGGAAATCCTCTATCCCGATAATACGGGCAGCCATCTGCCGAAGCTCATTGCCGGGACTGATGAAAGCGGCAATGGTAATGATTCCCGTATCAACAAACAACTTGCCTATTTCGGCTATGCGACGGATGTTTTCCACACGATCCTCTGCCGAAAAGCCCAAATTATTATTGATGCCACTACGAATATTATCCCCGTCCAATATACGGCAGAGCAAACCACGTTTATGTAATTCACGTTCCAAAGCTATGGCAATAGTACTCTTACCGGAACCGCTAAGTCCCGTCAGCCACAGCATAACTCCCCGTTGTCCCAGCAGTTCTTCTTTATCTTTCCGGGAAAGCATACGGTCAAAGATAGGATATATATTTTCCTCTTCCATTCTCTATTTTCATTTTGTCTTTAACTTCATCAAAAAAGGCCATATCAGCGGTATCAGAATAACCGAAATTATAAATGTCAATATATTCAACGGCAAACCGATACGTACAAAATCCGTAAACTTATAGTTTCCGATACCCTGCACAATCAAATTAGTCTGATAACCGATAGGAGTGGAAAAACTGGCAGATGCAGCGATGCAAATGACAACAAAAAAGGGCATCGGACTTACCCCCAACTGATTGGATAAGGAAAGGGCAAGCGGAAAAGCCAATGCGGCGGCGGCATTATTGGTTATCAGTTCGGTAAACAGATTTGTAATGATAAACAAAACAGCCAGCAACACATGCGGACTGTAGTCATCACTCATATCAATGATTCCATGCGCAATGATATCCGCCACTCCGGGAATTTACCATGGCGCGACTTATAGCAAACGCACAGGCAATGGTTATCAAGATATCCCATGATATATATTTTGTATATTTACGTGCCGGAAAAAGTTTGGTCCATGCCATTATCACAGTCGTTACAGCTGCAAAAAAGAACATATCAAGATCAATACCGGGAAGTAATTCTTCCATAAAAGGCAACTCTCCTACTGTTGCCCCCACAATCATCAGCACCAATAAAGTCAATGCAAACCAACGTTTCTTTCTCCCGGCTTTCGGCTCGGTATCTTTGCCATTGGCCAATAACACGAATACAGAAGAATCTCCCCATGTAGAGATAAATGAATCATCCGCCCATAGCACCAAAGTATCTCCCTCATGAAACTTCACCCGTGACAGATTATCTACAATACTAACTCCGCTTCGTTTTATTTCTTTTACTTCAGCACCATAATGACGGACAAAATTAAAATCCCCCACCCTTTTATTGATACCCGGGAAACGAGCACCTATCACCGCTTCAACACGATGAAAAGAAGACGCATCCGCTTCCCCATGTTCGTCGCCTACCGTGTCTTTCCGGACCTCCGGCAACAACCTGGAAGAAAAAAACAACAAATAAACAATTCCTGCCAAAGCAATGAAAATGCCCACCCGGCCTAATTCAAACATACCAAAGCCCTTATATCCGGCATCTAAAATCATACCATCCACCACCAGATTAGTAGAAGTCCCGATAAGCGTACACATTCCCCCCCAGTATGGTAGCATATGAAAGAGGGATCAAGAATTTAGTTGCCGGAATGCGGACAGATTCCGCCCAACGTTTAATAATAGGAGCAAAAATCACAACCACCGGCGTATTATTGAGAAAAGCAGAACAAAAGAAATAGCGGGCAGCATACGTGCCTGCGCCTTCATGACCGTTGTCTTCTCTTGAGGCAGAAGTTTCTTTATCAACTGTCCCAACGCTCCCGATTGCCGGACTCCTTCACTGATCAGGAAAAGTAACGCTACGGTAATCATCCCTTTATTACTGAATCCCTCCAACATCTCTTTCGGAGTCAATATACCGAAACAAAGAAAGAGTACAGTAACAGAGAACAGAATCATTCCGGGACGCATTTTATCAAGGACTAATGCAGTCACCATCCCTATTAATCCCAAAAACACAATAATCATTTCGAATGTCAGCATCGTTTCCGGATATTAATTTCGTTTAACGACAAACCAAGGATTCAGCAAGTCTGGCTTGTTATACCTCAGCGGTTCTTCTTTTCCCGCCTGATATATTTCTGCTCCTGATGCCTTGGCTATGGCATGACCGGCAGCCGTATCCCACTCCATGGTAGGAGCAAAACGGGGATATTCATCGGCCAGTCCCTCACATACTTTGCAAATCTTGATGGAACTGCCTACAGACACCAACTCCACATGAGGGTATATCTTTCGCTTTTCCTCAATATACTCTTCCGTTTCGGCCGACAGATGGGAACGGGAAGCAACAATGACAAAAACTTCATTTGTTTCGGCACAGGGCATACGAAATGCCGATGCCTTCATTTCTTCCAGTGAACGGTCTGCACGTCCGGTTACTCCTTCCATTTTATAAGCGCCGGTTGCCACTTCACCCCAATAAAGCGTTTCTTTGACAGGAACATAAATCACTCCAAAAACAGGAACTCCTTCTTTTACCAAAGCAATATTGACAGTAAATTCCCCATTCCGTTTTATAAATTCCTTTGTTCCATCCAAGGGATCGACTATCCACAGCGTATCCCATTGCGCCCGTACCTCATATGGCAAATGCTTTCCTTCCTCACTCAATACCGGATAGTCTGTTTCCTGCAAATAAGTCATAATGGTTTCATGCGCCTTACGGTCTGCAAGAGTCAGTGGAGAATTATCGGCTTTCCTTTCAACCTGAAAATCAGAAGAAGGATCATTATAAACGTTCAGAATTTCCTTACCGGCGGCTAAAGCCGCATCCATCGCTTTTAATATATATTCAGTCTGCATAGTGTTTACTTCCATTAAAATGCTTCTGTCATATTGAAATAGAACAAACTTTGATCATTGGCAAAATTACGTCCGAAATCCAGACGTACATTCATACGCGGCTGCACCTCGATACGAAGTCCCACACCGGCATTGGGAAGCACTCCTTCAATCTTACCCATGGTAGGCCCCATAAAACCGCACCCTCCCCATGCAACAAAACCCAAATGATGCAACATACGCTTTACCCATGTACTTTTATCCGTATTGAACATCTGACGATATTCGGCAAGCACCACATGAGAGGATTTATCACGATACTGCCCCATATAATATCCACGAAGATCAAAAGGAGTGCCACTTAAAGCATATTGGTTCATAGGAACATCCCCAAACACATTCTTGGTTTGGGCAGTCCAAGCTATAACTTTTCTATTTCCTACCTTTTTGTATTGGCGGTAGTCCACTTCCAAGCGGTAGAAGTTATTATCTCCTCCCAAAAACTTCTGGTACATCAGCCCACGAAAATCCAGATAAATACCTTTATAAGCATTGGCAGGAATATCCCGGCTGTCATAAGTCAGCAGAAATCCCACTCCCGAACTGAAATTGGAATATCCGTGAGCAGTGCCTCCCAACCTTTTGTAATCAGGCTGATCTACCAAATACTTGGCAGGCTCGGATATTTTATCATAACTCAAGTCAATCTGGGGACCGGCAAAGAAATTACTTTTACCCAAACGGAATAAAAACCACGGATTAATCTGGAAACCGCTATAACGATATTCACTGGTAGAGTCACTGCGCTCATAATGCTTATTGGTAGCATAGCCGATACCATAAAAATTCTCCAATGTATTCTTGTAAGTGAATTTTCCAAAAATACGGAATTTATCATTCTTGAAAAACAACTGAGGTTTCACCATCAGATTCAACCCTCCCCTCGAACATCACCGCAACGGCCATCGGCAATACAGAACGTTTTTGCAAGGTATCCGACGGATTCATACGAAATGTAACAAGAGCACTCCCTCCTATCAACGCACCAAAGTCCGGAGTATAACTCGGTCCTCCCAATATATTATAATGTATGTTGCGTTTGGCCACCTGCCGGCGTCTTAATTCCTTTTTTGAAAGTTGATGAATGGTGGTATCCTCAGGATTACTACCTATGTCACTTCCTTGTGCCGCCATATTCAAAGAGCAAAACAGACACAGGAGCAAGCTAAGTAATATTATTTTCATAAATAGTCTATTGTCTGCAGAAAGTTCATTCTCAAAAAACTTTCCTTGATGAATAAGTTTTTAAAAATACAAAAGTCCTATCAATAAATAACAATACATTGAATTTGTTTTAATTTAGTTCAAAATTCTTCACTTACTTTATAATGTATAATGTGCCACGCTATACCCTCATTGTAATTGACACTATTCAATTTCCTGTATTCCTCTTTTCTTTCCCATCTTTAGCTTCCGCCATAATCTCAGTTCATTATGTGTTCAGAGTCAGTATTCCCTAATGAGAATGGCAAACTCCGCAGTCTTTTGCCGAAGTTTGCCATTCTGATTCTCTTCTTTGTATTTTCAATATAGCTATTATTATAAACTCTTGAGTCCCGATCCTGGTATCCATTTCCTTCAGGATTCAATTCTCCTCCAATACGAAGAAATAAGTTACAGATGGCATCAGAACTTAGAAAAATCCACTTCTTCCACACCGCTCAAGTCATGCAAAGTCACCTCTTCCGCACCATTCATTCCCACCACCACGGTATAAGGCGGATCGGTAGTATAAGTATGGCTGCTGCCATCGGCGTACTCTTCCGACTTCCCGTCACCCCATTTGATGAGTCCGGTCAAGTCGCTTCCCCGGAACCTGGGAATGCTGAACATACGGTTGGAATGGACAATAGTGATACGTTTTAATGAACTCAATCCTGCCTGCACCACCTCCACCTGCTGTTTTGCCTGTCCGCCTATGATAGTGATAATAGCCGAGCGTGATGCCTCTTCGGGATTGGCTTCCACGACAAAGCTCAATGGATAAGCCGTCAGTCCTCTTCCTTTCAACGCTTTCCTTATCCATGTTTCCGAACATTCCACATCGAAAGTCTCTACATTGGTATTCAGTTCAAATCCCAAGACTCCTCCTTTTTGAGGCATATCGTATTCTTCCCGTGCCACAAGGACCGCATCTTTCTGCACCTGCACGATATTCACCTTTTCCCTGATTCCTTGCAGTTCGTTGACGAAGTATATTTCTGCCGTTCGTGCGTCATATCCCTCGTTGGGCAACACGGTGATGCGGCGCGAATAAGAAGAAAGTGCCTTGGTCTTGACTTCCGTCAACCAATCCACATCAGGCAGCACCATTTCATAATCCACATTGCTACGCAACTCTATGACAATCTCTCCACCACCGCTGGACACCGTATATTCTTCCTTGGAAAGCAACAATAAGCTGCCTCCCTCCTGATAGACCGTGACCGTGCTCTTCAACGCACCGCTGCTGAAGACAATCCGCCCCTGACGGTTCTTGCCTTCTTCATTGGGAGATATGTCGAACTTCACCTCCGAAGTGGTGAGCGCGCGAGGAGCACCGGTACGAGCCGATACAATCCACCCGGCAGCCTCTTCTTCCACCTCGTATTCAAACGTCACATTAGCCTTTACCTCTACCGTTATTTCTCCTCCTTTGGTGGCAACCTCTATCTTGTCAGCTGTCACCGTCAAGGCATCGTTCTGTTTTTGCGTCACAGTAATCTTCTTCTGTAACGTTCCAACCCTTAAAATCAGAGTCGCATTCCGTTCATTGTAATCCTCATTCTTTTCGGCACTTACGGTCACAGTAGCGTTGCCGGCTTTGCCCGAAGCAGGCGACACGATGCACCACGGTTGGTCACTGGTTGCAGTCCAATCCGCTGACGCCTTAAAACCGACCGCAACCGTTCCTCCTTCCGCCACAATGACCGGCGGAATTTCAGTATCCAGCGTAATGGAGGGGGCAACCGGCTTTTCCGATTCGTCAGAACTACTGTCCGAACAAGCCACAAGCAACATGAGCGCCCACAAGACGAGAAGTATATTATATCGTGAAGTTTTCATACGAATATTCTTTATGGTATTTATGAATCATTAATCTTATTACCTCTATTGCACAGGAGCTCCCACCTTGAACTTCAATTCCTTGGTCATGTCATGCAGTTGCAAACGCAGCAGGTAGGTGCCGGCAGACAGTTTCCCGGTGTCAATGCTCACCTGCCGTTCCTGCACCTCGCACATCCGGCTGAAATCGCTGCCATCGGCACCAAACACTTGCACCACGGTTTCGGCAGGCACTTGCAGTGTCAGCAATCGGGTCCGGTTGTTATAGGTCAGTGAGGTCTCCTTTTTCCAAACTTACCTCCTCACTCAGGATAAAATCCCACACACAGCCGTCTTCCTCGTTTCCTTTAACCCACTCTATCTTTTTTGTCTGCGTATGAGTCCAATAAGCCCTGATACGGTCGCCGGAAGTAATGGGCCGGGTGATAGTCACCTGTACTCCGGGCAACATATAGCCGGAACCGGAAGGTAATTGACTTGCCATTAAAGAATAAAGATCTTCTTTTATATTTCCATTCTTATCGACATGAGCCAAACTGATTTTACCCGTAAAAGGAAGACTACCATAATAGCCAAGGAAACCGATATCCAGCGAGAAAGGCTTATTGACTTCAAACACCTTTTCCGAAGAAGTGATTCCCCGGTAATTCTTACCGTCCGTATAACACATGAAACGAAAATCTTCCACGCCTATACCTCCTTCATCCTTCTTCAATCCGATAAGTGCCGATTGATATTCATTATAGTGGCCGCCGGAAGCGCCTGCTCCCTGTTCAACGGGGTCGAGAGCCGACAAGAGATAGTAGCCGTTTCCCCAGCCGCTCCATCCCCAGTTCACCCGGAAATAGTTTTCAGTGTCATAACCGTCGAGCACAAAGGCATGAGCGCCTTCACTGCTGCTGCCGGTATAAATGACCGGACGCCTTTCATCCAGTTCGCCTTTCATTATCCGCATCCACTCGGCAAAGGAATAATTACTGCGCACTATGTAACGTCCGTCCTTGTCATATCCCATGTAAGTCTGTAGTCCTTTCACTACATCGGTCACATAAGCGCCTGTACCTTCCCCCCCTATCGGGCCGAAATCAGACGAAATCATGAGTGCACAGTCGCGCATCAGAGTGGCTACGGCATTTCCGGCAGTCGAAGAAAAAGATTGCGCGTAGCTGAGCGGCATATTGTCCCAGTCATAGGCGTGTCCTAAAGACTGTGCAGCAATGTATCTCTGGTGAGTCCTCGTAGTGTAAGCCGGCAAAGTGCCACTACCCGCCTTGGGCCACTGATGATATCGCATGACAATAGCAGTAGCGGTGGCAGTGCAACCGGTATAGGTCTCCTTGCCGGCAATGTGCGGGCACAGCCAATTGTAAGGATTGGCCTGATCCCATTTAGCCGTCTCCAATTCTACCACCGCTTGTCCGGCACGGACCGTCGTCCAGCGTTGAGCCAGACTGTTGCTTTGCGTCGAACCATACGTCGGAGCACGACGTTTCTCCGCTATCTCTTCACTGATTCCCTGCAACCACAACTTCAGGTTGACAGGCAAATCGGTCTGTGGAAAACTACTGTCGAACGAATAGCCCAACACAGGCATCACCGCATCATCGCCCGCCACAATGACGAAGCCCTCGCTGTCGGTACAGCCGAACACATAATAGGCAGGAGCCTCTCCCACTGCCCGGGCAGACACGGCTTCATCCGTAACAAGCAACCGCAAAGAAGAAAAGGCGGAACGCTGCGGATGTCCCTCCTTGAAAAAGGTAATAGCCAACTCTTGAGCCTTCTCTACCGAAATATTGTCTGCCCACAAGAAAGTAGGCAGCAAACTGAATAAAAACAACAGCAAGTGTCTCATAGAACTAAAATATAAGGCAATGAATACTAAGGCTTACCAATTACTCTCCAACAGAAAAAAACAAGAAAAAGAATAGTCGGCAATCCCGATTACAAATATAAAGAAATCCATTATCTTTTGTGAATTATCGCATTTATTTATGCTCTATCATCAAGAAAAAATATTTGCGAGACACTTCATCAGGGTGGAACGATATCAAGAATCCTCCTTCGTTCTGCAAACTTTTGGATGCATTTACATGCTTTTTATTTCTTATCGTTTCCATCTTGATTAATTAATACTTAAATTTGCCTCGCTAAAAAGACCTAAAACAAATCTAATATGAGAATAAATGTATTTTGTATCCTCATTTTCTGTTGTGTTTTCTTTTGCTATGGAAATCATATTCACTTTAAGCACATTAATGTAAAAGACGGTTTGTCGCAAATCACCGTCCTTTCCATTTATCAGGATGAAGTAGGAACATTGTGGTTTGGTTCCAGCGAAGGACTGAACAGATACAATGGCGACAAGATAGATATCTATCGTCCTTCGCAAAACGACAACGGCCTTACCCACAATGAAATCAGCGCCATTTGCGGAGACAAGAGCGGAAGCATCTATATCCGATCCATCTATGATTTGATAAAGTTCGATATAGAAAAAGAAAAGTTTACCTGCATCCTTCCAAATGCAGCCCATACCATGTATTGCTATAAAGATACATTATGGCTCGGGTATCGGAACGAATTGCAATACTATCTGAAAAGTGACGGAAAAATACACCACGCTGCTACCTTGGACAATAAATTCAGTATTGGAAACTCTCTAATTATAGACAAGGATTACATCTGGATGGGACATAAGCAAGGTGTTTCATTAATATCCCGTAAAGATTATAAAACAATCAAGACCATCACGGGCATCTCTCATGTTTCTTCCATCTACAGAGACAGCCGAGGAAATATATGGGCCGGCACTGTGCAGGATGGTCTATACCGTATCAGTCCGCAGGAAGAAATAACACATTACACCGATAGCAACCGTTTATCCAATAATCAGATAAGAACAGTTCAGGAGGATAACAACGGACATATTTGGGTGGGAACTTTCAATGGTCTGAACCATTATAACCCAAAATTCCGACACATGGTCCGCTCATCTGCATCAAGATAATATAGACTACGGACTCAGCCATAACTCTATCAACTGCTTATATAAAGACCAGCAAGGAACAATCTGGATAGGAACTTATTTCGGTGGAGTAAATTACTTTAATCCTGATACCAACACGTGTCGGTTTTATGGTTCGGGAGCAACAGGAAACCATTTCCTGAGTTTTCCTTTTGTCGGCAAGATGGTAGAAGACAGGACGGGGAACCTTTGGATATGTACGGAAAGGAGGAGGATTGAATCTGTTCAACCGAACTACCCGGACCTTTGAGAAATTCTCTTATCATGCCAATGGACTGCCCGGAACAGCTCATAATAATATGAAATGTATCTATTATGCCAAGGAAAGAAACAAACTATACATAGGTACGCATACAGGCGGTCTCGCCGTCTTCGACATTACCCGGAAACAGTTCCGTACGCTAATTCCTTCTCAAAACAACCCGACTTCACAAGCCGGAAATATCGTCAACGAAATACAACCTTATAAAGACAAGCTTATTATACTGACGCAAGCCGGTGTCTACCTTTTCAATCCCGAGCAAGAGACATTCTCCCCCCTCACCCACAATGAGGACATCAATAAGCTTCTCTTCCGTCCCTATCAATTCGAAACCTTTCTTATTGACAGCAAAGAAAGATTATGGCTGGCCGATTCAAAAGGAGGACTTCTGTGTATCCACATGACAGACAACAGCCTCCATCGCTATTATACCAATGCGCAAGACTCTTCTTCCATCGGCAAATTCAGGATAGTGGATATCATGGAAAACAGCAAAGGCGAGATATACTTTGGTACCATCGGCTCAGGCTTATTCAAATATATCCCCGACAATGATTCCTTCTGTCAATATGGATTAGGCAATAATGCGCTGCCTAGCGATTATTGCTACTATATCTGTGAATCTCCCATTTACCGCCATCTACTGATTCTACACAGCAAAGGATTCTCCCTCTTCGATCCCGAAACCGGTAAAAGCAAGCATACATACAATTTATTTCAAATGGGATATTGCCAGGGGTCAAGCATTTATTTCGCACAAAATGGAGAAACCTTTATCGGCGGAGTAAACGGCATGCTTTCTTTTTTCGAAGAACAACTCTACCACAGCAACAATAATTATCATATCTATTTTGATCAGTTGTGGGTGCATAACACACGCGTACTGCCCGATGATGAAACCGGAATCCTCTCGCAAACACTCTCGCAAGTAAAAGAAATCAAGCTTTCACACGACCAGAACAATCTAATCTTCGAGTTTTGTTCCTCCAATTATACGTTGAACGAAGACATCATTTATGAATACAAATTAGAAGGCTTTTCCGACCATTGGATTCCTACCCATTCACAGTCTATTTCCTACACCAATCTCAGTCCGGGCATGTATCGTTTAACCGTTCGCGAACATCAAGGTACACACAGTATCAGCCTCAACATCTACATCGCTCCTCCATTCTATGCCACTTACTGGGCATTTATGATATATATATTGTGTGTGATTGGTATCATGTACCTCATCATTTATATCAAAACCAAACAAACCCAACTTCAGACCTCACTCCAATTCGAGCGCAAAGAAAAAAGAACGTACAGAAGAGCTAAATCAGGTCAAACTGAGATTCTTCACCAACATTTCACATGAGTTCCGCACCCCTCTCACACTGATTATCGGACAGATTGAAGTGTTATTGCAGTCAAACAAGCTTGCTCCCACCATCTATAATCGTATATTGCATATCTATAAGAACGCGTGGCACATGAGAGATCTCATTTCAGAACTTTTAGACTTCCGCAAACAGGAACAAGGCTACCTGAAACTGAAAATTGAACATAAGGATATCGTCCCTTTTATAAAGGAAATATATATGTCCTTTTATGAATATGCCGCCACCCAGCAAATCAATTACCGGTTTGAATGCCCGGAACAGGAACTCAAACTATGGTTTGACCCGGTACAACTGCAAAAAGTCATATTCAATCTGATTTCAAACGCCTTTAAATATACCCCAAAAGGAGGTAAAATCAATGTGAGCATCAGCAGTACAAACACACAGGCTCATATAAGTATAAAGGATAATGGTTCCGGCATTCCGCAAGAAGCAGTCAACAAAATATTCGAGCGTTTCTACCAACTGGAGAATGGTGCCAACAAATTCACGCTCGGCACAGGAATCGGACTAGCACTTTCCAAAGGAATCATCGACCTGCATCATGGAAACATCCATGTAAAAAGCGAACCTGAACAAGGAAGCGAATTCATTATTGACCTGCTAAAAGGAAATTCCCATTTTTCACCCGAAGACATTGCGCATACCCGCCTGACCACGGATGACAGCAGAGATATCAACAAGCCGCTCGACCTGACAGAAATGCCTGTTGAAGAAGTCCTTCCCGTTGTACCGGATACAGACAGTGGAAAACCTGTGCTCCTCATAGTGGAAGATAATAAAGAAATGCTGGATTTGCTGAAGAGCATATTCGAATCCATGTATGAAGTACACATTGCCCAAAACGGCAAGGAAGGATTACAAATGGCATATCAGGTACATCCCAGCCTCATTATCAGCGATGTGATGATGCCGGAAATGTCGGGTAAGGAATTATGCTACAAAATAAAAAACAGTATCGAACTATCTTATATCCCCGTCATATTGCTCACAGCACAGGTATCTGAACAATATACAATAGAAGGATATATGTTCGGTGCAGACGATTATATCACCAAGCCCCTTTAATGTGAAAATTCTCATAGCACGCTGCAGTAACCTTATTAAGACTCGGCAACAAATGCTGGAACGGCTTAAACAGCCTATTGCCAACAAACAAGAAGCCCCGGACACCATTAACATAAACGACCGACAACTATTGGAAAAAGCGACACAAATAATTAAAGAGAATTTTGAAAACCCGGAGTTTGACATGAATCTTCTCGCCTCTGAGCTTGGAATGGGACGCAGCAAACTATATACGAAATTAAAAGAAATAACCGGACTGACTCCCAACGAGTTTACTCTCAAGTTAAAACTGGAAGAAGCCATGCATTTATTAAACAATGCACCTCATCTCAATGTGACGGAAATTTCCTACCAGCTCGGATTCTCTTCGGCCAGATACTTCAGCAAATGTTTCAAAAACATTCTATGGTATTGCTCCTTTGAATGTACGTAAGAATGCTAATCCATCCGCAAAAGAGGAGTAGAAGACAATAGGGGAGAAAATCAATAGGGGTGTATCAAGACGTTCTAATGCTGTCGTTTAGCCCGTAGGGGCGAGGGTTCACTCGCCCGAAAACAGCTTGCTTTGTGTATTCGGGCAGGCAAACCCTCCCCTACAGTTGACAATTTAATAGACCGTTTTAGTTTTGACACACCCCAAACCTAACCGTAATCCAACCTTTTACCTCAACAATTAAGATATTTGTTTAATCCCATCCCGGATTCTGTGTTATCTCTTTGTTCTTACCAATCACATTAACAGGTATAGGATGATAATAATGCTTATTTTCATCAAACGAGCGATTTTCCCAGTCGGTGCCGGCAAACACATCAATATAATGTTTTCCGTTCAATTCAAACAGCTTCACACGTTCAGGATCAGCCTTGCCTTCTGACGGATTAAAACGAGGATTATCAAAATCTGACGGTTCAAAACGCATACCCAGTACACGATTTGCCAAACGCTTGCCCCATTTCCAACGCATCAAATCCTGATAGCGAGTATCTTCAAAACACAGTTCAACACGACGTTCACGACGAATTTCAATAATAAGGGAAGACAAACCTTCAGCCGCATATTTCGGGTCCATTACAGGATTCAGGGTCAAGTGAGGCATTCCGGCACGGTCACGAATCACATTGACAGTCCGGTCTAAATCAGACTGTGTAATTGTTCCCAATTCAGCTTTTGCCTCTGCCAAATTCAATAAGACTTCAGCATAGCGCAACAATGGAGCGTCATGTGTCTCGTTACCATAACCTTTCATATCTTGCTCGGCAATATAATACTTAATAACATGATAACCTGTAGCCGATTCCCAACCTGTCATTCCCGCTACCCGAGGGAAGATAAACTTGTCTTTATTGTACAGAATTTCTTTTGAGTGACGAGGATCAAGCACAATCTGAGTCAAACGCGGGTCACGGTTATCCAAAACATTCTCATACTCATCATCATTAAAAGTCTCACTCAAAGCAACAGGTTTAGCACTTCCATCCGGTTCGATGCAAAGGAAGTCGTCTACAAAATCCTTTGTAGCACCATTACCCGAAGCAACCAAATAACCGCACAAACGATGTCCCAACAAACCGGCTACATACTTTCTAAACAGAATCACTTCTTTATTATCAGTCAAATCATCACTGGTAAATAAAGTGGCATAGTCTCTATCCGGATTTCCGGTATTATAGATTTCATATTTCTTCATTGCCATCAACGCTTCAGATGCTTTCACAGCTTCCTGCAAGAAGTTTTCATAATCACCCAGTCCATGGTATTTTCTATAAGTACCTTCGTAAAGGCAAATACGTGATTTTAATGCCAATGCTGCACCTTTTGTCACACGCACCCCTTTATTACCCCAGTCTTCCGGCAAATAGTCGCAAGCCTTATTGATATCTTCCAGAACATGGTCCATCACTTCCTTTGCGGGGAGTACGCGGCCCATACAGTTCTTCAGAATCCGTAGTCAAAGGAGTAGTGATATAAGGGACATCACCATACATCTTCTGCACTTTATCCAAATAGAACCATGCACGAAAGAAATAAGCCTCACCTGCATACTTGTTTCTGATATTTTCTGCTATTCCCACTTTCTCATAATTAGCAAAGAAAGTATTGATGCGGCGCAGCAAAGTCCAATACCACCCTCCGGCAGTCGGGTCATTGAACCGTCTCTTTTCCGCTGCAATCTTTGTATACGAAGTATGGTTTGAGTTACTCTTCGAAACATAGTTATCAGTCTGTACATCCTTCCAGAAATAATCCGCATAACTACTATTCCATGCACCCAGGGTATGTCCTACCATAAAACGGTAATAACTGTCATTTCCGGCTTCATTGTAAATACCGTTATTATAGACTTCAAGGTCACTTTCGGTCTTCCAATAGCTATTGTCATTCAAGTCGTGTGTCGGTTTCTATCCAAAAAGGAGTCATTACAAGAAACACACATCAATGATACAGCCGCTAAAGCTGCTATATTTAATATTATTTTTTTCATCTTGTCTACTAAATTTAGAATGTTACGTTTAACCCGAATGAATAAGTACGCTGGAACGGATATACCATAGTACCATTCTTACCTGCCGCTTCAGGATCGTAAGCTCCCTTCACATTGGTGAATTCAAACAAGTTCTCAGCACTGAAATAAACACCTGCCTTTGCAACGTGCAGGAAGCTCAACCATGATTTCGGGAAGTCATATCCTACTGTCAGATTCTTCAGACGACAGTAAGAAGCATCCTGCAAATACTTGGTCTGCTTTTGTTGGTTCTTTGTTTCGCGTGCAATAGGACGTGCAAAATATGCATCACGATTATCTTCAGACCATGAGTCCGTAACAAACCATTTCTGAGTATTATAATACTGTGTTGCCACCGGCCAGAAAGGTTGTGAACTCGGCCAGAAATCACGTTTGCCGATACCCTGGAAGAAGACATTCAAATATACATTCTTATAAGACATATTAGCAGTGATACCGTATTGGTAACGCGGAGTAGTGTTACCGATTACTTTCAAGTCACCATGGTCATCTAATGTATTCGAGCCGTTGTTTATCTTCTTATTTCCATCCAGATCTTTATACATGATATCACCGGGAGCCCAGTTAGCACCTAACTTAGACTGGTCTGCATGGTTTTTGCACATCGGTGTCCGACTGATAGAAACCTTCTGTTTCATATCCCCATATTTCACCAATCTTCTGACCTACATAATAGTCACTTAATGTTCCACTCGGATTTTCATATTTAGTAATTTCAGCCTGTGAATCCGAAAGGATAAAGCCTAAATCATAAGAGAAGTCATTGCCAATACGGTCATTCCATTTAACGGATACTTCCCAACCGCGAGTGCGTAGCTCCGCTTTGTTGGCAGGAGGAGCTGTTGTTCCCAATACTTCAGGATATTCCACTTTAACAAGCATATCCGATGTTGTTCTCTGATACCAGTCAAAAAGAGAAGTCAAACGTTGGTTCAACATTGTAAAATCAAGACCAATATTAAAGGTAGAAGCTTTTTCCCAAGTCAAGTCGCTGGATACCAAGCCTGCCGGATTGATATACAAAGATTTCTCACCGTCTACAAACAGCCAGTTTCCTGCTGTACCCGAAGCCATAAAGGGGATATACGGATAATATTTAGTGTTACCCGACCAACTGCTGGCTGTCAACAACTGATTACCCAAGATACCGTATGAAGCACGTACCTTCAAGTTATCCAACCAAGAACGGGTAGATTCCATGAAAGCTTCTTCCGAAACACGCCATGCTCCCGAGAATGAAGGCAGGAATACAAAACGATTATCGGACGGGAAGCGGGAAGTTCCGTCATAACGGCCGTTCACTTCAAATAGATAACGGTTGTTATAGATATAATTCAAACGGAAGAAACCGCCGCGTAATGCCCATTCATAACCGCTTTCACTAACAGTTTGCATACCGGTACCCAAGCTCATTGAAGGTAAATCCTGAGATATAAGGTTCTGACGGGTAGCAGTAGTTGTATTATACTTAGTCAATTCCTGATTGAAACCTAACATGGCTTTTACATAATGCTTTTCTGCAAAAGTGTGTTCGTAGTCTGTATAAGCATTGAAAGAATAATAATCTTTATTACCGTTCACCCACGAATAACTGTTGTTATTGGTATTACCTTCCGTCTCAACAAAAGCATTGGTAATCATATCCACTTTTTTACGATGTTCGGCACTGCGGCTGTAATTCAGGTTATAAGTAAAATCCACACGTGCATGCCAATCTTTCGTAAAAGTAAAATCCGCACTACCTGTCAACCAGATATCATGTACTTTCTTCTTGTCACGACCTCCTTGTTCCAGCAAAGAAATAGGATTCTGGTCATCGAAATATTTACCGGCATATTGGTCAAGTTCCGGATAACGTGCATCACCTCCCCACGGACGAGCCATACGTGTCGGAGTTGAAAATACCATCTGCTGCCAAACATCATCTTTATATTTATGAGGCTTATCGGTAGTAGTATAGTTATACAATACTTTAGCCCCCAGCTTCATCCATGGAGTCGTTTGATTATCTACAGACAAACGAGTATTCAAACGCTGATAGCTGTCTTCCCCCACTTTATACATCCCAGATTGATTTACATAACCTACAGAAGTATAAAATTTAGTCTTTTCATTACCTCCCGAAATATTTATATTATGGCGATGAGAAGGAGTATATTTCTTCAGCATTAAATCGGTCCAATCAGAATGACCATAATAATACATAGTACCGTTCAGCACTTCATATTCAGGATTATTAGCCGGATCATTAGCATAATTCTTCATTTTTTCCACTGTATCCGGATTATACATCACATCCAAATTAGCATTTGTCATTGCCCGATTTACAAATTCGGCATGTTCCCAACTTGTGTCGACCATCTCCGGCAATACAGTCGGTTTAGAGAATGCCACGTTACCGGAATAAGATACAGTAGTCTTCATATCCGAACCTGCATTTTTCGTAGTTACCAAAATAACACCATAAGCAGCACGTACACCATAGATGGCAGATGCAGCCGCATCCTTCAAGACCGTAACGTTGGCAATATCATTCGGATTAATCATGTCAAGATCCATTTCCACACCGTCAACCAATACCAATGGGCTGCCACCATTTATAGAAGTAGTACCACGCACATTCAGTGTTGCTCCGGTACCCGGCTCACCACTACTCGGCGTAATCTGCAAGTTAGGTATAGTCCCCTGCAATGCACTGGTAGACGAAGTGATGGGACGTGATTGCAAAACTTTTTTGCATCAACAGTTCCCACAGAACCTGTCAAATTCACTTTCTTTTTGCGAACCATACCCCACAACCACTACTTCATCCAAAGCCTGGCTGTCTTCTTTCAATTTGATAGTAAAGCTAGTTTGATTTCCAACTTTAATCTCCATACTCTGATAACCGATATAAGAGATTTGCAGAATAGCTCCTTCAGGTACATTGCTCAGGGTAAACTTTCCTTCAAAATCGGTTATCGTACCGTTTGTCGTACCTTTTACCATCACATTTGCACCGATAATAGACTCTTGTGAATCCATCACCACACCGGTAATAGTCTTACCTTGTTGCGCAACAATGGCCACTGATGCCACATCCGATTTAGCCGGCAGCAAAGATGTCTTCGCTGCATCCGGACTTGCAAATACACTCACATTTGCCAACAGCATTGATGTAGTGCACATGAAGAATCCTTTCTTTCGTAAAAGCAAAGAAATCCGTTTCGATGTTTTTTTCATAATAATAGCTTAAAATTCGTTAGTAGTAAACTTTTTAACAGTACAAAAATAGGGTATGCCCTTCACTAGAGCATACCCTTTTTTTGAGTTCTTTGTACATAAATTAACCGAACGGACTATTTTATACATAACTATGGACGCGAAGGATACATTATCAGCCGGACACTACCGCTTTGCAACGGTTTCTTCAGACGAATACCGATACGCGTATAAGCAGGAGAGTTCACTTCCAACAGTCTCCGAATCAAATTCTACCACACCCGGGGCTTCAATATCCACCGTCATTTTTCTCCTCCCAGCACCAACTCCAAACGATTATTTCCTATCATCTTCCAGTCGGCACGAGTAGTAATAGCTGTTTCAAAAAGAAATTCCTGACACTGCTTCAAAACGGTCTTCAATCACGAACGTTCCTTCTCCGGCACGATTATAAGTAAAGGTACGTATCAGCTTTTCCAGTTCAGGTACCGCAGTAGCATAAGCAGATGTATAATCAATCTGAAAGATATCTGTGCCGCCAGTCAGTTCTTTCTTCAACACCACTCCCTGAGCCTTCTTGCCCGACACCTGACATTGTCCGTTGATAAAGGGAACGGGATGACCAAATGAATTTTTAATAGGATATTTATAAGCATTTCCACTGAAATAGTCACCGGGATAAGAGAAAGGTCCACCCATATCGCCTGCCATCGTCTGACTACCCATCACTACTGCATAAGAACCCACATCATTATGATTATGGTTTTCCGCGTTATGCCCTCCCTTTACAGATACGCCCAAACGACAAGTCGAACCGGTAGCAGGGCGGCTAATAATAATGCCTGCTTCATCATAACAAGAATGAAGTTCATCAGCCTCGGCCTTCAATACCTCTTGTATTTCGGGAGTCATTTCCACTTTCCAAGCCTGATGGGGGAACATGCCGATGGTGTGCAATGAAAGATTATCCATACCGGGTATTTCATATTTTTCTTCATAAGGAGCTGTACCCAACACATTATCACAATAGTTTGTAATAAACCAAGAAGGTGAAACACCTGCACGACAGTCGGCGTAGGCAGGGCAAACCTGATTCATGATCTGAATCTTCTTTCCATATTGTGCAATACGGGCAAACTTAGGAGTACGGAAGAAATCAATCTTCCCTTTCGTAGCACGACAAATTTCTTCACGCAACAAGATAAACGAGCAAAAACCATAATTATAATATCCTACCCCCTCACTGCAATATCCGTCATCACTATATCCCTTCATTCCATATACATAATACTTCTCAGCAGCAGCCACAAAGTAAGCACGCTCTTCCTTGTCCTGCAACAAAGCAAGTGCAGCTCCTGTCACGCCGGCCAAGCACACCGAGTTCCAGTTATTCGTGACAGTAAACCAATAAAAAGGTTTTGTTTCTTCCAAACAACGGTAGATAGGGCGGAACACCTTCTCACGGAAAGCACACATCGCCAAAGCTTTCGTTTCGGCCGGCAAGCGGTCATCCAATAAATAAATACATTGCGCCAATGTATTTCCGGCAGTAGCAACAACCAAATCCACATAATAATCAGTTCCATGATAGTTATGCAAGTTACGGTCATGTGCAGGAATTGACCAAGGCTTCTGGTGACAGAGCTCTTCCACCCCTTCACAAATCGCCGGAATAAACCGTCGCTTATTTTCCAAACATTCCGCCAATACCAATCGCCACAAATATTGATAACGGGCATTCATCATGTTCTCTCCCGGCAGACGAATCTCGGTCTTATTAAGATGCAAATAAAGCGAATCTACAAAAGGCGGCATTCCGTCCTTCAGGCTGGTATGAGCCTCTTCAATTAATTTTCGAGCTTCAGGAGTATTCTTCATTTTATCCCAATAAGTACGATCTTTATAAGTTACTCCGATACCTTCCGGTTTTTCCGGTAACATGTCGGCTATCTCACGAATACGTTCTGCCGAAATATTATTTCCATGTATCTCGTCTTTTTTTTTGCCATCCGGTAAACCTCTGTCCCTGCCAGCAAAAAATGCACCGGGCCATACACCTCTGTCATTTCACGGGTTACTTTTTTTGGGGTCAGCACCAATAGGCTGCACATAGCCCAATTTACCATCTTCCTCTACTGCCCCTACCAAAGCTTTCCAGCCCTTTTCCACTATGGGAAGGAATTCTTCTTTCGACAACAATCCTTCGTTGATGCCGTATGCCAAAGCATAGACAAAGAAACCGGAACAACTGGTTTTCCGGAGAAGAATAAGAATGAGGTCCAGCATACTGGCTCTCCAAAAGCCGTCAGACTGTTGCAAGGTGGCTACACGAGTAGCCAGTTCCACAAACAGGTTCTCATAAAAAGTTCTGTATTTATTTTCCGCAGGAAGTTCACGAAGAATTTCGACCAGTCCACCCAATACCCATCCGTTTCCTCTCCCCCAAAACACCTTCTCACCATTGGCCTCTTTTTGAGTAAAGTAACGATGGTCTCTATAAAACAAACGGGCATCCTTATCATAAAAAGGAACTCATAAGTCTCTTTATACTCCTTATCCATAAAACGGAGAAATTTCTTATCACCTGTAATGTTATACAAACGGGCATAAACCGGCGGAGCCATAAATAATGCATCGCACCATGTCCATTTTTCTAAAGTGGAAGCATCACCATAATCCAATAAGAAAGATCCTTTAGAAGGGTGCTCCATCACCCATTCAGTACGGGCCTTCGTAGGAATCAGCATCTCTTCTTTTCCATATTTACGATAAAGATCCAAATATGTTTGTGCAACACAGATATCATCTGCATGATACATCCGTTTATCCACTTGCCAATAATTGCGTGCCCCCAAGCGCCGCAACCACTTAAAATAAAAATCATCCTGATTTTCCTGCTCCGCCACGGATGCCCATTTAGACAAGCCCAGATAAAACGTAGCATTTACCCAATTCAACGGATCATAGGTAACTTCTTTCATGTGGGCAATTTGCCAGTCGGCAACACGCCTCATTGTTTGTCTTACTTCATGTTTTGAAAAAGAATTTTGTGCATAAGAGCAACATACCACCCAGCACAAAGACAACAAAAATGCTATTCGTTTATTCATAATAATATTTATAGTTTTTTTATTGCTACAAAATTAAAGCTTCAGGTATTCTTTTATGTAGCAATATTGTCCTGAGTATATACATTTATAGTACTCAAATAGCATTTTCAGCCCTTCCAAGTCGGGAACTCAGTATAAACAC
>VOFK01003319.1_pt1 | contig 22235 bp, 32 predicted proteins | sample 5384121 | NCBI WGS metagenome assembly VOFK01 (sample SAMN12384730, study PRJNA508395) | human gut metagenome | isolation source: healthy gut J | host: Homo sapiens | reverse complement strand
GAAACATCCTGCCGGTTGATGGAGATGGACTGCCGTTTCTGCAACACCTTACTGAACTGCTCGGAGAGCGTCTTGGCTGTTTCCCCACCACCTGACCGGAGGAAAATATTGCCGACAGTGTTCATCACCACTTTCGCCTCTTTGTCCCCGTAGTCACGCACTAACTGGCTGAAACCTGAAAGCCCAGACACACGGCAACCTTTGTTGCTTCGGGCGGTAGCTATAAGATTGTCCAACCCTTTGAAGTATATTGTGGGCAACTCGTCGATGATGACCGATGACTTCAGCATCCCCTTCTTGTTGATGAGCTTCACGATACGGGAATTATACAGACCGAGTGCCGCACCGTAGATATTCTGACGGTCGGGATTGTTACCCACGCAGAGGATTTTCGGCTCTTCGGGATTGTTGATGTCCAGCGTAAACTCGCTGTCTGACATCACCCAGTAGAGCTGCGGTGAAATCATCCTCGAAAGCGGGATTTTTTTGCCGACGCTATCTGACCCATGAGCTGCTCAGCCGCCCCACCAAGCCACGCATCCATGAACGGCGAAAGGTAGTTCTCCAGCTCCGGATAAGAGGTCAGTATCGGAAATATATCCTCGTAACGGCGGTTCAGAAACTCGATAGCATGGGGAAACGTGCAAAACTTCCCGTTCTGATAGATTTTGAGATACCAGATAATACTGGCAAACAGAATGATAGGTGACTCCACGAAGAAGTCGCCCTGCTTTTTTGCACCCACGTTTTATTGAGGTTGAGCATTATTGTGTAGGCACTCTCATAGGCATCCGTAATATCTTCCATAAAATCCGGGTGAATGGGGGATTGCACCGATGAGAGCGTCGCGGGTCGTCGAAGTTGATCACATAGAACTTCGGCTTTACCTTGTAGCCGTCCGGGTGGTTCAGCAAATGGTTGTAGGCAATAGTAGATAGGTCGGGATACTTGAAATCGTAGATGTATTGACTAAAGCCCTTTTCAATCTGTTGCTTGATAAAATTGTTTACCACGGCATAGGACTTGCCGCTGCCCGGCGTACCCAACACGATGGACGCACGGAAGGGATTAACTACATTGATCCAACCGTTGTTCCAGCGTTTCCTGTAATAGAAACGTGTCGGCAGATTGACCGAATACTCGCTTTCGATAAGCCTCGTTTCCTGCATGAAACTCTCGTTCTCGTTGTTGAAAACATCCTCCATCAAATTGTGTTTCAACAGGCGGCTCATCCACAGACCACCCATCAACAGGCAGACATAGCCCGTTCCAATGGTAAGGACATACAGTCCCGTCACCGCTTCAAGCGGCAGCGGCAGGGGCAGCAACCACCAGTTCAGGAAAAACAGCACGAACCCGACGGCAAATGCTGTCCAGATTCTCCCCCAAGTGATTTTCTCACCCTTGACACCCTTCGTACCCAGACAGGACAGGGCAAGCAAAAGGACGGAAAACAGCTTCGTGTAGAGAATGGAATGGAACAGCCCCGCCGTGCGGTCGAAGTTCAGAAGGATTTTGTCCACCACGCCGATGTTCACGCCCCACAGCCGGATGGCTTCGTAGCAGAACCAGTACACGTTCATGACCACTAAAATGATACTCACGGCACGCAGAAAATCCATGATTTTCGCCAATGCCCTCAAATCGTCTTCTTGTTGTGACATACATTGATTTTTTAATTGTTGATACTCTGATTACATTCCCAAGCCTTTGCGCTTTTTCTCCTTTTTGCGCTTCATCGCCCGGATGAAAGCCTCTTCCTCGGCATCTACCGCCGGACCTTCGGGAGTGAGCAAGCCCATACCGCCCGATATATCTTCACTGTCGTAGGCGGTCTGCCCGTGTGCCTTGTCCGCAGCATCCACAGGGATGGATAGCGGTATCGGCGGTTGTCCGGCGTATGGCAGGGTGAAGTGTTCCTGCAAGGCATTCGCCGAAAGCTCCTTACCCATGCGCGAACCGTTCAGCACGCATCCCGTGCGGTGGTCGATGAAGGTAGCCCCATAGATGCGCCCTTCCTCTGTGTAGCGCAGTACGGTGTCGATGCCCTTCTCTTTGAGTTGGGATACAAATTTGTCCTTGTCATAAGTGCCTTGCAGCACGGAAAGGACGGTGCGTTTCGTCATGTCTGCCAGTTTCCTATCCTTGATTTCCGATTTGGAACGGACAAACTTCTTCTGTACGGCTTCATAGCCTGCGGACTTCCCGAAAAGCGAGGATTTGAACGGGTTGCCCACCTTGTTACCCTTGTCGTCCGTGACGGAATAGACCAGCCCGTGATACTCCCGTCCGCGCACGTTGCCCCTCGCTTCCTCCACCGTCATATTATATAAGGAAAGGAGCGCACGGTATTCGCCCATCGTCTGGAAACGGTACTGCCCATTCAGAGCCTTCACGGTGTTGCCTACCTGCTTCTTCACATCACCTGCCGATGCGGCCACCTTGCGCAACGGATTATCCAATCTCTGATTTTTACGTTCTGCCGGATGCAATCCGTACTTCTGTTCCAGTTCCCTGCGGATACGGTCGCTGCGGCGGTAGAGAAAATCCCGGTTGAGCCTTTTCCCGTTCTCGTCCACGTTGACCGTCACGATGTGCAGGTGGTGGCGGTCGATGTCCTCGTGCTTGAATACAAGATAAGGCTGGTTTCCGAAACCGAGTTTTTCCAGATACTCGCGGGCGATATTCTGCAACTCAATATCGGTCAGCACATCCTCCGGGTGCGGGTTGAGAGAGATATGCACCACCGGCTTCTCGATCTTCATCTGCGGTGGCAGGAAGGTGAGAAAACCCTCCATCGCCTTGCCTATGTCCACCGTTCCCGAACCGTCATTGTAGATGCGGTTGGTGGTGAGAAGCCGCCCCTGCGCCTCGTTAATCTTCTCCCCGTTGTAGGCAATCGCGCCGTACAACGAACTTCCTACACTGATTTTTGCGACCATTTTGCCTCCATTTCCCTTGAAAGTTCCACAATCCGGCGGCTCAGTTTCACGAGTTCGACGGTGTGTTGCTCTAATTTGTAGAGCAACGCCATCGCCTTTTTCTCTGAAAAATGCAGCCTCAGTTCCTTCACGACTTGGTTGTAATTCGTACCCACGGCACGGAATTGTGCATGAAAATCCGACAGTTTGGTGTAATAGTCCACCAACGTCTTGTCCACCTTCAGCACCTTGAACGGTTGCCCGAAGAAGTGCGCTTTGAGGAAAACAGACCGTGCATAGACACCCGATTTTCCGAACATGGCGAGGAAACGGTTGTGTTCCTCCTCGTTGAAACGGACGGTGTACCGGTACACCGCCGGATCAAGTTTGGGATTTCTCCCTGCTTTGCTTTTCCTTTTCTCTTTCATATTACTTTGGATTTAGCGGATTGACGGCATAAGCCGCCGCTTCGGATCACAGCACCGCAGTTCTGAAAGGCTTCCCGACTTCGGAGGGAAAGCCCGCCCCCGGGGCAAGTGCTTTCGTGGCTGCTCAAAATATTTTGAGCGGCTGAAAAGACATCTTGCTATGTTCAGGTGAACATAAAAATCCGTCAGGGGACGGATTGGGAAAATACCTTTCAGGACTCCGGGCCGCGCGTCATCGGCGAACCCTGCTGTCCGGGTGCAAAGTTACGCCCTTAAAGCGGTATCGGACAGATGCTTGACCCGGTCAATGACTGCCAACCGGCGCAACGTGCCGCCACTTGCCGGAGAAGTGATACAGGTTCCAAAATATACTTGTTTATTTGCAGCATGATTCAAGAAACGAACGATTTGAAGATATGATAAACGGAACATTCAAATACCCGGAAATCCGCTTCTTCGGATACTTGCCGAAACGGATACCCGAACCGTCGGAAACCCGGTTCTCCGACAATTCGGTGACGTATGGATTCAATGACTTCATGACGCAATGTCGTCAATCACCATTTGTCCGACGCACCGCTTCACCACAGAACCGGATACGCGACGACCCGCCTGCGTGTGTAGTCACGGAAGCGGATGGTGCGACAGCCAAATCCGTATGGAAACAGAAAAACAAATCATCAACAATTAAAATAAATGGAACTATGAGTAAGGAAATCTTCGTTGCATTCGCAACACAGAAAGGTGGCATCGGCAAATCCACTGTCACGGCACTTGCCGCCAGCTACCTGCACAACGTGAAAGGCTACAATGTCGCCGTCGTGGACTGCGACGACCCGCAGCACAGCATCCACGGGCTGCGCGAACACGAAATGGGGCTTATCGACAGCAGCACCTACTTCAAGGCTCTCGCTTGCGACCATTTCCGCCGGATCAAAAAGAACGCCTACACCATCGTCAAAAGCAATGCGGTGAACGCCCTCGACGATGCCGAGAGGATGATTGCCACTGAGGACGTGAAACCCGACGTGGTGTTCTTCGACATGCCCGGCACACTCCGAGCAACGGCGTGATAAAGACGCTCTCGCAGATGGACTACATCTTCACGCCCCTTAGTGCCGATCGCTTTGTCGTGGAGAGTACCCTGAAATTCGTCACGATGTTCCGCGACAGGCTGATGACTACCGGACAGGCGAAAACAAAGGGGCTGCATCTGTTCTGGACGATGGTGGACGGCAGGGAGAGGAACGACTTGTACGGCATCTACGAGGAAGTGATAGCCGAAATGGGCTTTCCGGTACTTTCCACCCGCTTGCCCGACAGCAAGAAGTTCCGCCGTGACCTTTCGGAAGAGCGCAAGAGCGTTTTCCGCTCCACCATCTTCCCGATGGACACGGCACTGCTGAAAGGGGAGTGGCATCCGGGAGTTTTCCGAAGAGATAAGCGACATCATCAGACCGCAGTGAGCATGGGCAGCAGGAAAGTGAACACGGAAGGCATCGACGAGGAACTGCTGTTAGCCTCCATCGGGCGGCGCACACAGGACGGGACACTGCGCCCCGCACAGGAAGTACCCGCAGCTGCACCGACCGAAGAGGACACCGCCGCACCGGAACCATCTCCTGTGCAACCCGTAACACGGGAAAAAGCGCAGAGGGAAAGTGGACGCCGGAAAAGGCAGGACGAGGACTACAACGAGCTATTCCTGCGCCGCAACGAGATAAAGACCCGCCAATGTGTCTATATCAGCCGTGACGTCCACGGCAAGATCCTCAGAATCGTGAACGACATCGCCGGAGGGGAAATCTCAGTAGGCGGATATGTGGATACCGTGCTGCGCCAGCATCTGGAACAGCACAAGGAGAGAATCAACGAACTGTACAAGAAACAACGTGAAGATCTGATTTGAAAATGGAAAAAGAAATGACACCGAATGAAAAAAGACCACAGCAAGACTGCGGAGGTATGTTTACCCAAGTGCAGGCGAGTGTGGAAATACTGTCGCCTGTCCCGGTAAGCGGCAAATGCAGTGAGAAGGACTATGAACGCCTGTTCATCCGCGACCCGGAAGTAAAGGCACGTGAGGGGAAGATGGCGTATGTGCGCCCGGAGTACCACGAGCGTATCATGCGTATCACCCGTGTAATCGGGCATGACCGGCTTACGCTGTCCGCTTACATCGACCATGTGCTGACGCACCACTTCAACCAGTGCGAAGATGCGATAAAGAGCCTTTATGCCCGAAATTACAATTCAGTATTCTAACCAAAAACGGAAGGATATGAATTACACAATCAGCATGACAGACATTCTGCTGGCGGTATCGGTCGGCTGCAACCTCTGGTTCCTGTTCCTGCTCCTTTACGAGCGCATCATGGACACGCGGATTGTCCGCTTCTTCAAGGGCATTGTCGGATTATGGCGGTCACTGGACGGGAATGAGGCTAAACGCATAGCGGCACACGAGGAAGTCCCTGCGGAAAAGGCGGACATCATCGGCAAGAGCCGTTTCAGGATGGCATCCACCCGGACAACCGCTGCCATACCGACGCAAGAAGCCGCCACTATTGAAAAAGGCATTGAGCTGTCGGAGGAAGAGGCTACTTTTGACGACGGAAAAACGGGAAACGCATCCCGCCCGGCACAAGTCCCGGAGGAAAAACTCGATGAGACCTTCACGAGCATACCGCCGGAGGAACTGGGATACGGGGACGACGAACCGGAAGAGGACGCCTCGGACACGCCACGGGCTTCGGGCAGCAGCTTTGACGAGATTGACGACGCCTGCAAGACCGCCAAAAACCCGGACGCGACACAGGCGGAACGTGAAAAGGCGGCTAAGGTGTTCACCGACATGGAGGGCACGGAGTTGTACGAGAAAATGATGGAAGGCTCTTCGGAGATAGGCATCCGCATCAAGGGGCTTATCGAGATTCGGCTGAAGAAATCTGAAAAGGAGTTCGTCGTGCCGGACAACATCGAGGAGTTCGACATTCGCAACTATGTATGACAACAATAAAAGAAATGAACATGAAAGAATGACATCAACCCACGCGGCGAGGAAACGCAAGGCGCATCCCCATCCGCAACGGACACGCCCACGTCCGTGGAAACAAACGGGCATCCACTAAAACCAAAGTAAAGAAACAAGTATCAACCGCCCGACAAAGGACCATCCACCCTTTTGACGGCAAAAAACAAGAACAGTTTATGAACAAGAACATCTTGAAAAACAGAAAAGCAATCCTCTCCGCGGCACTTGTCATCGCCGCAACCGCCTCCGCTTTCGCGCAGGGAAACGGCATCGCGGGCATCAACGAAGCCACCTCTATGGTGAGTTCTTATTTCGACCCCGGAACTAAACTGATATACGCCATCGGTGCAGTCGTCGGGCTTATCGGGGGCGTAAAAGTGTACGGCAAGTTTTTTCATCGGGCGACCCCGACACCAGCAAGACAGCCGCCTCGTGGTTCGGCGCGTGCATCTTCCTGATTGTTGCCGCCACCATCCTGCGCTCATTCTTCCTTTAATAAATAATGTATGGCTGAATACCCAATCAACAAGGGTATCGGCCGTCCGGTAGAGTTCAAGGGCTTGAAGGCACAGTACCTCTTCATCTTCTGCGGAGGTCTGCTGGCTCTCTTCGTCCTGTTCGTCATCCTCTACATGGTCGGTATCGACCAGTGGATATGTATCGGCTTCGGCGCGGCATCGTCCTCCCTCCTTGTATGGCAGACCTTCGCGCTGAACGCCCGGTACGGTGAACACGGGCTGATGAAATTAGGAGCGGCACGGAGCCATCCCCGATACCTTATCAACCGGCGGCGGATAACCCGTCTGTTCAAACGACAACGAAAGGAAGAAAGACAATGAGGAATACATCGAAAATGACAACACTGGAAAACAGGTTCCCACTTTTAGCGGTGGAGCATGGCTGCATCATCTCAAAGGACGCCGACATCACGGTGGCTTTCGAGGTGGAACTACCGGAACTTTACACCGTGACGGGTGCGGAGTACGAGGCGATACACAGTTGCTGGTGCAAGGCTATCAAGGTGCTGCCGGACTACTCCGTCGTCCACAAACAGGACTGGTTCATCAAGGAACGCTACAAACCGGAGCTTCAGAAGGACGACATGAGCTTTTTAAGCCGCTCTTTCGAGCGTCACTTCAACGAGCGTCCGTACCTGAAACACACCTGCTACCTCTACCTGACCAAGACAACAAAGGAGCGTAACCGGATGCAGAGCAATTTCAGCACGCTGTGCCGGGGACATATCATCCCGAAGGAGCTGGACAGGGAAACCACGACCAAGTTCTTGGAAGCCTGCGAACAGTTCGAGCGCATCATGAACGACAGCGGGCTTGTCAGGCTGCGCCGCCTCTCCACCGATGAGATTGTGGGTACTGAGGGAAAGACGGGACTTATTGAACGCTACTTCTCGCTCATGCCGGAAGGTGACACCACCTTGCAGGACATCGAGCTTTCGGCAAGGGAGATGCGCATCGGCGACAACCGCCTGTGTCTGCACACCCTCTCCGACGCGGAAGACCTGCCGGGCAAGGTGGCTACCGACACCCGTTACGAGAAGCTCTCCACCGACCGGAGTGACTGCCGACTGTCATTCGCCTCCCCGGTGGGGCTTCTGCTCTCCTGCAACCATATCTACAACCAGTATGTGCTGATAGACAACAGTGAGGAAACCTTGCAGAAGTTCGAGAAGTCCGCCCGTAACATGCAGTCGCTATCTCGCTATTCAAGGAGCAACAGCATCAACCGCGAGTGGATAGACCAATACCTGAACGAAGCCCATTCCTACGGACTGACCTCGGTACGGGCACACTTCAACGTCATGGCGTGGAGCGACGATGCGGAGGAACTGAAGCATATCAAGAACGACGTGGGCAGCCAGTTGGCAAGCATGGAATGCGTGCCGCGCCACAACACCATCGACTGCCCGACACTCTACTGGGCGGCGATACCCGGCAATGCGGCGGACTTCCCGGCGGAAGAGAGTTTCCACACCTTCATCGAACAGGCGGTGTGCCTGTTCACAGAGGAAACCAACTACCGCAGCTCGCTCTCGCCCTTCGGCATCAAGATGGTGGACAGGCTCACGGGAAAACCGCTGCACCTTGACATCTCCGACCTGCCCATGAAGCGAGGTATCACGACCAACCGCAACAAGTTCGTGCTGGGTCCTTCGGGCAGCGGCAAGTCTTTCTTCATGAACCACCTCGTGCGCCAATATTATGAGCAAGGCGCACATGTGGTATTGGTGGACACGGGAAACTCCTATCAGGGCTTGTGCGGCATGATCCGACGCAAGACAGGCGGAGCGGACGGTGTGTATTTCACCTACACGGAAGATAAGCCCATCAGCTTCAACCCGTTCTACACCGACGATTACATCTTCGACGTGGAGAAGAAGGACAGCATCAAGACCCTGTTGCTGACGCTCTGGAAGTCGGAGGACGACAAGGTGACAAAGACGGAGAGCGGCGAGCTGGGCAGTGCCGTGAGTGCCTATATTGAGCGCATCCAATCCGACCGTAGCATCGTGCCGTCGTTCAACACCTTCTACGAGTATATGCGTGACGACTACCGCAAGGAACTGGCACAGCGTGACATCAAGGTGGAGAAGTCCGACTTCAACATCGACAACATGCTCACCACCATGCGGCAGTATTACCGGGGCGGGCGTTACGATTTCCTGCTCAACTCCACGGAGAACATCGACCTGCTCGGCAAGCGGTTCATCGTCTTCGAGATAGATTCGATTAAAGAAAACCGCGAACTGTTCCCCGTCGTGACCATCATCATCATGGAAGCCTTCATCAACAAGATGCGGCGGCTGAAAGGCGTGCGGAAACAGCTTATCGTGGAAGAGGCTTGGAAGGCCCTCTCATCGGCGAACATGGCTGAATATCTGCGCTATATGTATAAGACGGTCAGAAAATATTACGGCGAGGCAATCGTGGTGACGCAGGAGGTGGACGACATTATCAGTTCTCCGGTGGTCAAAGAGAGCATTATCAACAACTCGGATTGTAAAATCCTGCTTGACCAAAGGAAATATATGAACAAGTTCGACCAGATACAGGCGTTGCTCGGACTGACGGAAAAGGAGAAGTCGCAGATACTCTCCATCAACATGGCGAACAACCCTTCACGGCTCTACAAGGAGGTGTGGATAGGCTTGGGCGGCACGCAGTCGGCGGTCTATGCCACGGAGGTCAGCGCGGAAGAGTATCTGGCGTACACCACCGAGGAAACGGAGAAAGTGGAGGTTTACCGTCTGGCGGAGAAGCTGGGCGGCGACATCGAAGCCGCCATCCGGCAACTTGCCGAAAAGCGGAGAAACAAGGAATAACCAAAAATTAAAAATGAATGTATCAACCAAAAAAGAAAAAATGCGCGTATGAATTTACCAAAAAGTGAAAATGCTGCAAGTCAGCAAGTGCCTTATCGGATTGGCGGTCATGATGCTGCAATCCTGCGACGTGGCCGACAACCTCCGTGACATGCTGTGCGGGAACTGGGAGAGCGTGGAGGGGAAGCCCGACGTGCTTATCTACAAGGAGGGCGAAGCCTACAAGGTGACGGTGTTCCGCCGGAGCGGTCTGCGCCGCAAACTCAAGCCGGAAACCTATCTCTTGCAGGAGGAGAACGGCAACCTGTTCATGAACACCGGCTTCCGCATCGACGTGTCCTACAACGAGGCAACGGACGTGCTGACCTTCTCGCCAAACGGTGACTATGTGCGGGTGAAGCCGCAGCCGGAGAACCAGACAGAAGAATAACAACCGCTAAAATCCAAAGTAAACATGAGAACAAGAATAACAATGATTGTCTGCCTGTGCCTGCTTCTCGCGGGCCGGGCAAGCGCACAGTGGGCGGTGATAGACCCGTCCAACATCGCCCAGAGCATCGTGAACACCTCCAAGAACGTGGTGCATACCTCGACCACCGCCCAGAACATGGTGAAGAATTTTCAGGAAACCGTGAAAATCTACGAGCAGGGAAAGAAGTATTACGACGCGCTGAAATCAGTGAACAACCTTGTCCGGGATGCCCGCAAGGTGCAACAGACCATCCTGATGGTGGGCGACATCACCGACATCTATGTGACCAACTTCCAGCGGATGATGCGTGACGACAACTTCACCGTGGAGGAACTGGGAGCCATCGCCTTCGGCTACACGAAGCTGCTGGAAGAGAGCAATGATGTACTGACCGAACTGAAAAACGTGGTGAACATCACCACGCTCTCCATGACCGACAAGGAGCGCATGGACGTGGTGGAACGCTGCCATTCCAAAATGAAGCGTTACCGCAACCTCGTGAGCTACTACACCAACAAGAACATATCGGTGTCCTATCTCCGCGCTAAAAAGAAGAACGACCTCGACCGCATCATGGGGCTGTACGGGAACATGAACGAAAGATACTGGTAGCCTATGGAGTTCGACAACCTTCACCAGATTCTGCGCTCGCTCTACGAGCAGATGATGCCGCTGTGCGATGACATGGCGGGCGTGGCGAAAGGGATAGCCGGGCTGGGCGCGCTGTTCTACGTCGCATACCGGGTATGGCAGTCGCTGGCGAGAGCCGAACCGATAGACGTGTTCCCGATGCTCCGCCCCTTCGCCATCGGTCTTTGCATCATGTTCTTCCCCACGGTTGTGCTGGGTACGATAAACAGCATCCTTTCGCCCGTCGTGCAAGGCACGGCGAAGATGCTGGAGGCGGAAACGCTCGACATGAACACCTACCGCCAGCAGAAGGACAAGTTGGAATACGAGGCGATGATGCGCAACCCCGAAACCGCCTACCTCGTGTCCAACGAGGAGTTTGACAAACAGCTGGAGGAACTCGGCTGGTCGCCCTCCGACATGGTGACGATGGCGGGGATGTATATCGACCGGGGAATGTACAACATGAAGAAGAGCATCCGCGACTTCTTCCGCGAGATACTGGAACTGATGTTCCAAGCCGCCGCCCTCGTGATAGACACCGTCCGCACCTTCTTCCTCGTGGTGCTGGCGATACTCGGTCCGATAGCCTTCGCCATATCGGTGTGGGACGGCTTCCAAAGCACGCTCACGCAGTGGATATGCCGCTACATACAGGTCTATCTGTGGCTGCCCGTGTCGGACATATTCAGCACCATACTCGCCAAGATTCAGGTGTTGATGCTCCAGAGCGACATCGAGCGGATGCAGGCAGACCCGAACTTCTCGCTGGATTCGAGCGACGGGGTGTACATCGTGTTCCTCTGCATCGGCATCATCGGTTACTTCACCATCCCCACCGTGGCGGGCTGGATCATCCAAGCCGGGGGGGCATGGGCGGCTACAACCGTAACATGAACCAGATGGCTGGACGTGCCGGAGGCATGGCGGGCGGAGTTGCGGGAGCTACCGCAGGGAACGCCGTCGGACGCATCGGCAAGCTGCTGAAATAATCAATGTGCAATTATAAACGGAAAAAGTAAAAATGGAATTCAAGTCACTCAGAAACATCGAATCGTCGTTCAGGCAGATACGCCTGTTCGGTATCGTCTTCCTCTCGCTGTGCGCCGTGGTGACGGTGTGGAGCGTGTGGAACTCCTACCGCTTCGCCGAGAAGCAACGGGAGAAGATCTATGTGCTGGACAACGGCAAGAGCCTGATGCTCGCCTTGTCACAGGACTTGTCGCAGAACCGCCCGGCGGAGGCGCGGGAGCATGTGCGCCGCTTCCACGAGCTGTTCTTCACGCTCTCGCCCGAAAAGAGCGCGATTGAACACAACGTGAAACGTGCCTTGCTGCTGGCGGACAAGAGCGTGTACCACTATTATTCGGACTTCGCCGAGAAGGGGTACTACAACCGCATCATCGCCGGGAACATCAACCAAGTGCTGAAGGTGGACAGCGTGGTGTGCGACTTCAACGCCTATCCCTACCGCGCCGTGACCTACGCCACGCAGAAAATCATCCGGCAGAGCAACGTCACCGAGCGCAGCCTCGTGACCACCTGCCGCCTGCTGAACGCATCACGGTCGGACGATAACCCAAACGGTTTCACCATCGAGGGTTTCACCATCATCGAGAACAAGGATTTACAGACAATCAAACGGTAACGGATTATGAAACGGAAAGTAAAAAGTATCAGAAAAACAATGTGGGGCGTGTACTGGAAGCTCCACGACAAACGGAAACGGCTGGTGGAAAGGCTCAAAGGGTATCTGGACGGCTTGCCGCCGGAAACATGCCGCCGCATCGTGCTGGGGATGCTCGCCGCCTTCGCGGTGCTTGCCCTATACACCTTCGGCAGAGCCGTCTATGACATCGGCAGGAATGATGGCTCACGCATGGAAACGGGACACGCCGGACGGGTGGAGCTGCCGACCCCGGCGGAAACAGACAATCACTTAACACCTTATTTATATGGAACAGAAGAAGAATGAACCAAAGAATGAACCGACGAAAGAGAACAAAGCCGCTCCCGACACGGGAAAGCCGAAGAAGGAGCGCGAACCGCTGACCGAGGCGCAGCGGCTGAAACGGCAGAAGATGATAGTCCTGCCCGCTATGGTGCTGGTGTTCATAGGGGCGATGTGGCTGATATTCGCCCCGTCCTCCGGCAAGGAGCAACAGCCGGGAACGGACGGCTACAACACCGAGATGCCCGACGCGGACAAGGCGAACCGGCAGATTATCGGCGACAAGCTGAAAGCCTACGAGCATGGGGAGATGGAGGAGCGTCAGGAGAGCCGCAACCGTGCCATCGGGCAGTTGGGCGACATGTTCGACCGAGAGATTGTGGGAACGGAGGACGGAACGGCCTTCGACCTCGCCAATCCGGGCGGCAAGGAGGAAAAGGCACAGCCCGCCACGCCGCAGACCATCCAATCCTCCGCTGCCGCCTACCGTGACCTGAACGCTACGCTCGGCAACTTCTACGAACAGCCGAAGAATGACAATGCCGAGATGGAGGAATTGTTGGAGCGCATCGCATCGCTGGAGTCGGAACTGGAAAGCGAGAAGGGCAAGGCTTCCGCCGTGGACGACCAAGTGGCTCTTATGGAGAAATCCTACGAGCTGGCGGCAAAGTACATGGGCGGTCAGAACGGTGGGAAGCCGGAACAGGCGGCAGAGCCTGCCACCGTGCAGAAAGGAAAGAAGAACACGGCGACACCCGTAAGGCAGGTGACCCGCCAAGTTGTTTCCTCGCTTGCACAGCCCATGAGCAACGCGGAGTTTGTCGCCACTTTCTCGCAGGAGCGCAACAGAAGTTTTAATACGGCTGTCGGCACGGCGGAGGTATCGGACAGGAACACCATACCGGCATGTGTGCATGGGGCGCAGAGCGTGACGGACGGGCAGACGGTAAGGCTGCGCCTGCTGGAGCCTATGGCGGTGGCGGGCAGGACAATCCCCCGCAATGCGGTGGTGGTCGGCACGGGCAAGATACAGGGTGAGCGGCTCGACATCGGGATCACCTCGCTGGAATACGACGGCACGATTATCCCCGTGGAACTTGCGGTCTATGACACGGACGGACAGTCCGGCATCTTCATCCCGAACTCGATGGAGATGAACGCCGTCAGGGAGGTCGCCGCCAACATGGGCGGCTCGTTGGGGAGCAGCATCAACATCTCCACCAATGCCGGGGCGCAGCTCGCCTCCGACTTGGGCAAGGGGCTGATACAAGGCACGAGCCAGTACATCGCCAAGAAGATGCGCACCGTCAAGGTGCATCTGAAAGCCGGGTACAGGGTCATGCTTTACCAAGAAAAAGATTGAGAACAATAAAAAAATTACCACTAAAAATCCAAAAGTAATGAGAAAAGTAATCATCATGTTTGCCCTCGCTATGGGCATCGCAACTGCCAACGCGCAGGAGAATGTAACCGTTGAAACGACCAACGGAAGTAATGAACAGCCGACCTTGACAAAGGAGGTCTATCCGCAGAAGGAGGCGGACGGTGACCTGTATCACGGGCTGTCGCGCAAGCTGACCTTCGACCGCATGATACCGCCGCACGGACTGGAAGTGACCTACGACAAGACCGTCCACGTCATCTTTCCGGCGGAGGTGCGCTACGTCGATTTAGGCTCGCCCGACCTGATTGCCGGGAAAGCAGACGGAGCGGAGAACGTCATCCGTGTGAAGGCTACCGTGAGGAATTTTTCCAACGAAACGAATATGTCCGTCATCACGGAGGACGGCAGTTTCTACACCTTCAATGTGAAATACGCCGCCGAACCGCTGTTGCTCAACGTGGAGATGTGCGACTTCATCCATGACGGCAGCACGGTGAACCGCCCGAACAATGCGCAGGAAATCTATCTGAAAGAGCTGGGCAGCGAAAGCCCGATGCTGGTGCGCCTTATCATGAAGTCCATCCACAAACAGAACAAACGGGAGGTGAAGCATATCGGCTGCAAACGTTTCGGCATCCAATATCTTCTGAAAGGCATCTACACGCACAACGGCTTGCTATACTTCCACACGGAGATAAAGAACCAGAGCAACGTGCCTTTCGATGTGGACTACATCACTTGGAAAATCGTGGACAAGAAGGTGGCAAAGCGTACCGCCGTGCAGGAGCAGATCATTCTGCCGCTCCGCGCGCAGAACTACGCCACCCTCGTGCCGGGCAGGAAGAGCGAGCGCACGGTCTTCACGATGGCGAAGTTCACCATCCCCGATGACAAGTGCCTTATTGTGGAACTTAACGAGAAGAACGGCGGCCGTCACCAATCCTTCGTGATTGAGAACGAGGATTTGGTACGCGCCAATACCATCAACGAACTTCAAGTGCGCTAACCATGAGAAAGTACATCGCAATAATCATCGCGTCGCTTGCCCTTTTCACGGGGCAGGCGCACGCCCAGCGATGCCTGCCGAAGATGCTGGGCATTGAGGTGAGGGCGAATATGGCGGACGGCTTTCATCCCGGCGGCAAGGACGGCGGGTACAGCTTCGGGGCTGCTCTCTCCACTTACACGAAGAAAGGGAACAAGTGGGTGTTCGGTGGCGAATATCTCCTGAAGAACAACCCCTACAAGGACACCAAGATACCCGTGGCGCAGTTCACGGCGGAGGGCGGCTATTACTTCAAGATACTGTCGGACGCCCGAAAAATCGTGTTCGTCTATGCCGGGGCTTCGGCTCTTGCCGGATATGAATCGGTGAATTGGGGAAAGAAGGTGCTGTTTGACGGCTCCACGTTGCACGACCGGGACGCCTTCATCTACGGCGGTGCGCTGACGCTCGATGTGGAGTGCTACGTGGCAGACCGTATCGCCCTGCTTGCCAATCTGCGTGAGCGTTGCCTGTGGGGTGGCGACACACGGAAGTTTCACACGCAGTTCGGGGTCGGCGTGAAGTTCATCATCAACTGACACGGGTATGGAACGGACGGAAATAGATGCAGTCAGAAGGATGCCGCTTGCGGATTTTCTTGCACGGTTGGGGCATGAGCCTGTCAGAAGGAGCGGAAACGAGCTGTGGTATATCGCCCCGTACAGGGGCGAGCGCACACCCTCTTTCCGTGTGAACGTGGCGAAACAGCTCTGGTACGACTTCGGTTTGGGCAAGGGCGGCGACATCTTCACGCTTGCCGGGGAGTTTCTGCAAAGCGGTGACTTCATGGCGCAGGCGAAGTTCATAGCGGAAACCGCCAACATGACGGTGACCGGATGGGAAAAGCCCGCCTATCTCCCTAAGCCGACCGAACCCGTCTTTGAGGATGTGGAGGTCGCTCTGCTGCTCCGCTCACCGCTGACGGAGTATCTGGCGGAACGGGGCATACCAATCGGAGTAGCATCCCGCCACTGTTGCCGTCTGAACTACGGCGTTCGTGGAAAACGGTATTTTGCCGTCGGTTTCCCGAACATGACAGGTGGCTATGAAGTCCGAAGCCGCTTTTTCAAGGGGTGCATACCGCCGAAGTCCGTATCGCTGGTAAAGGCGAATGACATCTTGGCTGACGAGTGCCTCGTGTTCGAGGGCTTCATGGACTTTCTCTCCGCCGTGACGCTTGGTGTAACCGGTAACGCTGACTGCCTTGTGCTGAACTCCGTCGCCAACGTGGAGAAGGCGGCGGGATTGCTGAACGGCTACGGGCGCATCGGATGCTTCCTCGACCGTGACGAAGCCGGACGGCGGACGCTTGACGCTCTTGCCAAACGGTATGGGGCGCGTGTCGCCGACCGTTCCTCCCTCTATGACGGTTGCAAGGACTTGAACGAGTACCTGCAACAGACAACAAAAAACAGAAAAACAACCATCTAAAAATCGAAGAAAAATGAACATACTGAACAACAGAAACAAGAGAACAAACATCTTCAAGGCGGTGGCGTTATGCCTGATAGCCGCCGTGTCATTCACCCTCGTATCGTGCGACGACGACATGGACATCCAGCAGTCCTATCCCTTCACGGTGGAGGTCATGCCCGTGCCGAACAAGGTGACGAAGGGGCAGACGGTGGAAATCCGCTGTGAACTGAAAAAGGAGGGCGACTTCGCTAACACGCTTTACACTATCCGCTACTTTCAGTTTGAGGGGGAAGGAAAGTTGAAAATGGATAACGGCATCACCTTCCTGCCCAACGACCGCTACCTGCTGGAGAACGGGAAGTTCCGCCTGTACTATACGGCGGAGGGTGACGAGGCACATAATTTCATCGTGGTGGTGGAGGATAATTTCAAAAATTCCTACGAATTGGAATTTGACTTCAACAACCGGAACGTGAAAGATGACGGCTTTACCGCCATTCCCATCGGAGGTTTCAAACGTGTATGAAGATGATGCGTATATTCATGACAATGCTCTGTTCGCTTCTGGCGGTCTGTTCTGTGTCCGCACAGATCAGCCGCCAAGAGGGAGCGGACGGGCAGGCGGCAATCTACCGACTGCCACTTATGGAACGTGCTTTTTTATGCTGCCGCTACTTTGAAGGCTGGCACTCAGAAAAACACCACCCATACGTGGGTTGGGGTCACAAACTTTTGCCAAACGAGAAGTATTCGGCACGAACCATGACAAAACGGGATGCGGATGAACTTTTGAGGAAAGACCTGCGCAAATTTGTCGCCATGTTCCGTAAATTCGGAGTTGATTCGACTTTGCTTGGCACGTTAGCTTACAATGTGGGACCGGCGAAGCTCTTAGGCAGCAAGACAATCCCCAAAAGCACCTTAATCAAGAAGCTGGAAACTGGCGACAGGAACATCTACCGTGAGTATATAGCCTTCTGCAACTACAAAGGGAAACGCCACGCCATGCTGCTCAAACGGAGAAAGGCGGAGTTTGCGCTACTGTATATTCCATAAAAGGACTGACAAAACTGACAAAAGACGTGCCATATTCAACTTGGCACGTCCTTTGCTTATGTTAAGAAAAAACATTTATAACTCAACTTATGTCATATTCAAACGTAACAAAAGATTTTCAAGGCTTCGTTGATTCGATTGATATGAATTATCATGAGATATACGAATTTTACCAAGCATCTGTTGGTAATACAGAATCAAGTTCTTTATTCAGAGTTGAACCAGCAAATGGTAGTGAAGATACCATGATTGTGTATGAACCAACGAATAATGCTTTAAGGCTAACCCCAGATGCGGCAAAATTTTTACCTGAATGGATTGAAAGCAATCTAATGGAAGAAATGGATGCGGAGTCGTTTTATGGAATGAAGTATGCGCAAGAAAGAGATGAAGAACGGGAGGCAAAAGGTTTAGATTAGAGCCTGCCATACATAAACGAAAATCCGATGAAGTTGGGGCTTCATCGGATTTTCTGCTTTTACACATTTCATACATTCGGGATTGTTCCCGTGTCTATCACGCCACCGTCCCTGCAATGCTCGATGCTGCCGGACGTAAATCCCATGCTGTTGATTGCGATGTGGCGAATATAGTCCGCATACTCCTTACCTTGAAAATTCTTTCCCGTAAGGTTTCTGAAAATCATCTTTATGCTTATGCCGTCGTTGCCGTGCAAGATGATTTTTCCGTTCTGTCTGATTGTTTCCATGATTAAAACTTGTTTTTTGTGAATGGTATCGCAGATTGGACAAAGGTTTCTTTGCTACTTTCTTTGTCCGCCATCATGCTCACTGAAAGAAAGTAGGGCGGCTTTCGCCGCCCCGCCACTCAAAAGCGTGTGTAAAGTCCTGTCACCATCGTGAATATTTCTTCCAGCATATCAAAATAAACTCCCTCGTGTACGGCAATGTCTTTCGTCCTGCACTCGAATGTCTTTTTGCTGAATGTCTTGCTGTAGAAGCGCATATTGTAGAGGTCTGCCCCTGCATCATAGATGATGTCAAGGCGGTTTGCGCTTGTCTTGTTCCTTGCAAGGCTCATCCGTAAGCCGTTGCCCATATCTATGAAGTCACGGCTTCCCGTCATGGCGGTAAAGCGTTTTCCGCCTATCTGCTGTAATATCGTCTTTGCTATCATATCCTTTGTTTTTAGAGTTTTTAAGTGTTGGCGGTGCGGACACCGCCAACTTGTTCAAAATTCTCGCATCTCGGCAATGGGTGTCTGCCGTTGCAGCCACTCTTTCACACATTCCATGTTGTACTCGCTCGTGATAACTGCCGTATGGCTGTCGGTGGCGGTGAAGCGTGTGCTTTCGTAATCATCTATCCACCCTTTGAGGGTGTTCGTTCCCCACGCTCCGGCATCGTCAAAGATGCCGTCCAATGCCGTGATAGATTCGCTGAACTTGACTATCAGCGTCTGATAGGTCGTGTTCATCGGTTGTCCTCCTTTCCCTGCTTTGCGTTCAGCCACTTGTTCCTTGCGGTTCGGCACTCGTCCAATGTGGGTTTGACACAAGCGAACAATTCTCCGTCCGTGTGGCGGTAGTCATACTGCACAAGTGTCCGCTTGCGTCTGCCTATACCCGATTGGAAACGCTCGTATTTCTCCGTACCTGCTTCCGTGCAGGTGCTTACTCCGTTGATGGTCATTCGTGTTGCCATAATGTTGCTTTTTAGATGGTTAAAAATGTACTGACAGAACTCTGTTCTTCATCACCATTTCGGGATTGCTCGTGTAGCGTTGATGCAGATAGAAATGGTGTGAGCCGAAGCCGTAAAGGAAGAACTTGTCAAGTTCGTGCTTCTCGGCAAACGCCTTTACGCTCTTTCTCAATTCCCCCTCACTCGTTGTGAGAGTGAGGAGGTTTACAAATTCAAGGAACAATGCAGGGATTTTATCGTCCCACACACAAATCATGCTTTCAATTCTTACTTCCATATCAATGTTGTTTTAGGGTTGATGCTATGCCGCTTTCAGCCGCTCACGGATAAGATTGGCGTTCTTGTTCACAAGGTCTATGATGCGCTCGTGGTATTCTGTGTTCTCGTTGCATAAGCCACGACACTGCACCACCTCAAAGGTTTTCAAGGACACTTCCACCGTTTCTATGCGTCTGCCGTCAATGGTCGCTGAAAGGATAAGGGAATTTTCCCGATTGTGGTAGCCGCCCACGCAATGGTGCATCATCCGTCCTTCCTCTATCATTTCCTCCACGCTCTCTATGACTTTAACGCAGATAAGGCTGTCGGAAAAGACAAGTCCGAAGAATATGCCTTTGGCTTTCAGATATTGTTTCTCGTCCTCAACCGCTTTCTGCCGTTGCCGTTCAGTCCGTTCACGTTCCCTTTGGCGGTTGCGTCTTGCCACCAACCTGTCGTGTTCGGCTTTGAGGTCTTGGGGGCAGACGTACTTCGGGCTGTTCGTGTCCTTGCCGAAGTGTCGCAGGAGGTCTATCGTGTCACGCCACACAGAGCCGTCTGTGATGGTGTAGCCGTTGCGGATACATATCTTGATTGACGCCCAATACTCCCCGATATTGAAAGAGTGGTGCAGGTAGTAGCGCAACATCTGATATTGCCCAGCCTTCAACAGCGTTTCCGCACGGCTGTCGGAAAGAATGCCTTTGAAAAGGTCGTAAGGCAGGATATTGTGGTATTCGCCCTTGAAGCCGTTTCGCTTCACTTCGGGTATGAAACGCTGTCGGGGGTAGGTGCATCTCGGAGTGATGTCGTATGCCCGAATTTCTTGGTTCTTGCGTACCTCCATATCGCTGTATTCCGACCACTGGTCATAATATAACATCGACATTCCACGCAGTCGGGCAACGGTCGTTGTCCTGCCGTCGGGGGCAATCCACCTCTGCACTACCTCAAAGATGGAATACTCGGCAGGCTGTCCTGCCTTGTATCGGGAATTGACGGAAAAGAAGCGTATCACTTGGTACTGCTTGCAGGTGGTGACGATGGAGAAATACTCCATATCGCTGAAAACGCTCTTTCGGGTGCGCAACGCTTCCAACTCCATACCGCAACGGGGGCAGGTGCATCCGCAAACGGTGTCGGCAAGGTCGTGGTCGCTTTTCCACGAATGTCCGCACTCGGTGCAGATGTTCGTGCCGTTTGCCCTCTTGACCGCGTAATGCTTGAAGCAATGACGGAAAGCGTATGCCCTTTGTTCTTCGGTCAATATCGGTAGTCGCTTGCTCAAACGTGCGACTTCCTGCTGTATGCGTGTTCTCGGTTTCATAATCAGAAATTGAATAGGTTGGGTTGTTGTACTTCTTGTGCGCTCGCTTTATTGGCGGTTCTCGGCTTGTGGCGGTTCTGCAACTTGCGGAGTTCTTCCTCTTGGTATTTGCGGACAGCGTTCTGACGTGCTTCCGCCTTTTCCTCCGCCGTGAGTTCCACAACGTGGTTCACCACCACTTGGCAGTTCATCGGCTTGCCTACCTCTATCTCGTTCTCGTCATAGTAGTGGACGGCTTGCCCGAATATCTCTCCGTCCGTGAAGCCGTTGCAACCGCTTTTCTTCACGTAGTTCAGAATATAGGTCACGCAATCGTCTATGTTCTTGGCAGGGTTGCGGTAGTTCTTCGCAAAGAGCGCATCCTCTTCCGCCCGCTGTTCCAGATACATCTGTATCGTTCTCTTGAAATGGTCTGTTCCTTTCATATCGCTGTCGTTTTTATCGGTTATACATTTCCGTTTCCAAAACTCGTAGTCCGTTGGCTTGCACAACTCTCAAAAACTCTCTTCTGCTGCACAGTATTCCACATCGTCACGGCGACTTGGCGTCGAGGCACTTGTCCATGGTCGTACAGGTGGTTCCGGGTGCTTTCAGAGATCATGGGCTGGATATGGGAGATGTCCTCGTCTGCGCAGCCTGTCAGTACGCAGCCATACAGTTATCCGTGAATATCCGGCTTTTTGCGCTGCTGAAATTTCCTTTGGTAATAGGTTTTTCGGCTTGAAGTATGCCAATAGTTGACGTGTATTTCCAAGCCGTATGCCTGGGGTTCCTCTTCTCTCGCTTTGTAACGTGAGGTGAAGCGGTAGGAATAGCACGGCGTGTCGGCCAGCTCAATCGTTAACGATAGCGAACACTCTTCAAATAACCAGCGTGTTGCGGTTATCACTCTCCCAACCGTATTCAAGGTGCGCAGCAAATTCATTGCCTGCGCGCTGCTGCCGGAGGTTCGGCTAATTAGGCGAATCGTATGTCCCTTGTTATCGTTCTCCCCATCGCTGTCGTTTTAAGATGATTAAATTTCCGGTATCTCTCTCAATAGATTCGGCTGCACTTCTACAAAGCTCAAAGAGGTCTGTAAAGTCCTCCATTGCGATCGCTTGTTCAGTTCTCAAAGTAGAGTTCACACGGAACACCTGGATAATATTCTAGATTGATGCGTTTTCCACCATGCCGCTCGAAAGTATTTGTCCCCACCTCATGGTATCTTCTTTGTGCTCTTGCTTTCTTTTCTCTTTGCCATATCGGTAAGGATTAAAGGGGTGAATAACCGGGATGAAGCCAGAAAGGCAGTGTGGAAAGGATAGCC
>VOFK01003140.1_pt1 | contig 22239 bp, 34 predicted proteins | sample 5384121 | NCBI WGS metagenome assembly VOFK01 (sample SAMN12384730, study PRJNA508395) | human gut metagenome | isolation source: healthy gut J | host: Homo sapiens | reverse complement strand
GCGTTACGCTTTACCGTATGAGAAAGCACCGATATTATTCAGTTACGTATTGCTTAAAAAGATTCAGTCCGTCAATGGGAACGGAAGGTTACGCCCTCTTCCTTGATCTTTCGAAGACCGGAAAGGAAATACCTGAAAGCCGCCGGAATCGGTTAAGATCGGCTTATCCCAGTTCATGAACTTAATGAAGTCCGCCAAACTGCTTGGATCAGCTTGTCGCCGGTCCGCACATGGAGGTGGTAGGTATTGGAAAGCTCCACCTGCGTGCCGATCGTGCGCAGGTCATCGGTCGAAACCGCGCCCTTGATGGCCGCCACCGTGCCGACATTCATGAAAACCGGCGTCTGGATGGTTCCGTGCACGGTTTTCATTTCAGCGCGTTTTTGCGCGGCCATCCGTTGTATAAAATCTTGTATTCCATCTTTTTTCCTATACTTTTTACTTCTCTGCCTTTGCCTTCTTGCCAGCCGGTTTTGGCATTCTTCTCCATGCGCTTTTTTTATTCAGCACATACCAGACAGCAGCCGGACACGCATACGGACGAATACGTACCGCAGATCGAGACCTACCATCAGCGGAAGAGCAAACTCACGGATGGAAGATACACCCAGGATGTAAAGAATCAGGACCATGACGAAGGTCGTCAGCGTCGTGTTGATGCTTCGCGTCAGGGTCTGGCTGATACTGGTGTTGACGATCGTCTCAGCGGACTCTTTGTTGCCCAGAAGCTTCATATTCTCACGGATACGGTCGAAGATGACGATCGTCGCGTTGATAGAAGTAACCTACAATCGTAAGCATGCAGGCGATGAACGTCGAACCAACCGACCAGCGCAGCATCGCATAGAAGGTCAGGACAACCAGCACATCGTGCATCAGGGCTAGGACGCCCTGCCGCGAAACGGATATTGCTGAAAACGGAACCAGATGTACATCAGCATGCAAATCGTCGCAATCGTAACCGCCACAATCGCATCGCGTATCTTCATCTCCTGGCTGACCGCACCGGAGATACTGTCGGCTGTGATCTTCTATTTATCCACACCAAACTGATCCGCCAGCGCCTGGTTTAACTCTTAGCGCTCGTCCATGTTCAGGGTCGTGTCTTGATGATAACCTCGTTGCTTCCGGCTACCTTCTGGGTCTGAACGTGTGCCAGCTTCGCCGGTAATCTTTTTCTACCGGAACCACCTGGGAGGAAATATCTTCCAGAGACATATAATCCTCGTTAAAGGTAACGTTGGTAGAAGTGTACCGCCTCTGAAACTCCATGCTGTAGTTTAAGACGGGCACGGTTCGAAGCCCTTGTGAACCATGCTGCCCACGCCTGCCAAATGATCACGAGCGACAGATGCAAAGTAATTCTTGCGGGAAATTGAACGGACGCGTCTTCATATCCTTTTTGGCATCCGTAGAACTTCGCATCCTCAAAGCCCATCTCATAGAAGCAGTTCAGGGCAAATTTGATTTAAACAGCGCCGTGAACATAGACAGCACGATACCAAGTGCCAGCGTAGACGCAAAGCCCTTGACGGTACCGGAACCTCTCCAGAACAGAACCGCTGCCAGCAATCAGGGTGGTTACATTTCCGTCGATGATCGCGGAAAGTGCCTTGGCGAAACCTGCCTTGATCGCATTTTTTTACGGATGTGTCCCAGCCCGATTCTCCTCTTTGGGGATACGGGTGAAATGATAACGTTCGCATCCACCGCCATACCAATCGGACAGGATGATACCAGCCACGCCCGGAAGCGTCAGAGTCACCTCAAATGCAGTCACAGGATGGATCAGTACCAGGCCAACATACAGAGCCAGGGCAATGCAGCAGCCAGACCCGGAAGCAGATATACGGCAATCATAAATACAATGACAATGGCAAATCCGATCAGACCTGCCTTTTAAGCTGGTGGAGATCGCCTCCTGGCCCAGCTTCGCGCCAACTACGTTGGAACGCAGCTCCTCCAGCTCCAGGGACAGGGAACCGATACGGATGGTTGCCGCAAAGATTCTCAGCCTCGGTATAATCGGTCATGCCATCGATCTGGCACTGGCCTCCGGTAATCGGCCTCACGGACCACCGGGTTAGAGTAGATCTGGTTGTCGTAAATGATGGCAATGGTTTTCCGACGCCATTCGTGGTCGCCTCAGCAAATGCCTGTTTACCTTCCTCGGTAAAGGTCAGGGAAACACGCCTTGGGAACCGGTCGCCTTATCCTCGGTCATGCCGGCTTTCGCGCTGGCAACCTGTTCATCGAGGATCTGATTTCCTTCAGAGTCCACGAAAATCAGGGAACCCGGTTTCCTAACTCTTCCAGAATCGCGTTGGCATCCGATACACCGGAATATCTACGTTGATACCGGTTATTACCCTCCTGGTAAACCTCCGCCTCGGTACTGTAATTCTGTACACGCTGCTGGAGCTTGTAGATCGTATCCGCCATATCCTCGGAAGACGGATTTTCTTCTTTCCAGCCTGATAGGTAATGCTGACACCGCCAGCCAGGTCAAGACCCAGCTTGATCTGATTCATCGTCGAATAGCCGAAATAGCCTTTGAATACGCCGATGGCAATCAGAAGGAGCAGCATCCCCAGGAAGGCTTTTTCCTTTTTTGTTCTTCATTCTTATTTCTCCTTTTTCTTCTTCAGTCGGCAAGAGCAGCTTTTATCATGATCGCGCACTCGATACGTTTTTTCTGCATCTCGCACCCGATATCATACGCATCCGTGATGGAACCGTGGAAGTTGTAGAATTGGCCGCACAGCCGCCTGCAGTAAATCTTGCAAAAGCAATCCCTGCACTTTTCTTTTTCGCGTAAACATTGCAGGCTTGAACTCATCCCGGATATCCGTTCTGGTCATTCCCGTATCTACATTGCCCATCAGGAACTTCTCGTTGCCGACGAACTGATGGCAGGGATAAAAATCGCCCATGGTAACAGCCAGGATACTCAGTTCCTGAACCGCATCCGGACAGACGTTTTTTGCCACGCACGGTCCGCCGCTTAAATCAATCATAAAATGGAAGAAATTGAAGCCTCTTCCCCTCTTTTGCGTTCTTGATATACTCAACTGCCAGCTTGTCATACTCCTCCAGAATCTGCGAAGATCTTCCTTCCGGATCGCATATGGCTCATCCTCCGCCTGTCACAACCGGCTCTACCGAGATCTGCTCATGAAGCCAAGGTCTGCCAGATGCTTGACATCCTCGGAAAAATCCAGATTATTATGCGTAAAAGGTACCGCGTACATAATAATTTTTTGCCTGACGGGCTTTCGCGAACTTCTGGAACTTCGGCACGGTGATCAGATCATAGCTTCCCCTTCCGTTTCTGGTACGGACGCATTCTGTCATTGACTTCTTTACGTCCGTCCACACTGATGACTACATTGCTCATCTCTTTATTGACAAAATCCATGATTTCATCATTTAACAGCACACCGTTGGTGGTGATGGTAAAACGGAAATTTTTGTTGAAAGCTGCTCCTGCTCTCTGCCGTAAGCCACCAGGTCTTTCACCACCTGCCAGTTCATCAGCGGCTCGCCCGCCGAAAAAGTCCACCTCCAGATTTCTTCTTGTTCCGGAATTGGCAATCAGGAAATCAGGGCTTTCTTACCAACTTCATAAGTCATAAGTGCTCTTCTTCCATGATATTCTCCTTCTTCCGCAAAGCAGTACTTACAGGCAAGATTACAGTCGTGTGCGATATGCAGGCAGAGTGCCTTCACAACCGTCTTTCTTTGAAAGTCTGTCACATAAGTCTGGTAAATATCCTTCGGTGTACAGCTCCTCTGCGTTGATCAGCTCCTGAACCTCGTCCAGGGCCTTTTACATCTTCAGCCGGGTAGGTCTTGAAAGCTCAGCTCTGCATTCTTTCTGCGGTTTCCGGAATCTGCACCGGGACATCACCTCTCCGATGACCGGCTCTAACAGCGCAACCGCATCGTAAAATTATCACTACCACATGGACAGAGCTCGCTGGCAATGTCCATGACAATATTATTATATCCGTTATTTTTATACTGATGAATCACCAAAATCTCCTTTTAATCAAGTCCCTAACACACACATAGCAGACGCAGATAAAAAGTCCCCTGTTTTTTCGAACCCCTTATCCACCTCTGCCATCTTTTTACCGTGTAACTATTCCAGTTTTACAGAAACTATTGTTATAATTATCTGTTTGCGTTCTCGCAGCTCTGGTTGCCAACGGTGCAGGGGAAGTCTTGCATGCAGACTGACAGGAAGTCTGGCACCCCGCCGCATCCGCCTTCTTTTCATGGACTCCTTCAGAGTTTTATTGTTTAAAGTCTTTACATGTTTCATGATATCTGCCTCCTGTATTATTTTTGCCTCTGCCGCCCTATTCGACCCTCAAAGGCTTAAAATTTCATTATTTCATGCCACTATACCATACAGGAGCGTCCGCAAAGCTAAAGTTATGAGATAGGCCGGAACTGAATAGCTTTTTTCCCGGTATCATACCGCCGCGGTAGAGGCCGGCCAGTTTCGACTGTCACCAGCTGAAACCCGCGCTTTCTTTACTAGCCTGGGATGATCGTTTTCGCTGGTATCCCTGGTGGCATCATGCCAAATCGTATCAAATGATGTCACCATCTTTTACCTTCTCAAGCACTGTCTGGATCGTCTGGGAGGCATCCCTGGTCTTCCAGTCCAGCGTATCAATGCTCAGAGAATCGCCGGCAAGATAGCGCCCGCAATGCTCATGCCTCCACTGCTTTTTGCGCAGTGCCGCCGCAGGGACGCATCAGCATCGGAGATGTGCCGCGGCATCAGAAACTTTCACCTCGATTTGTCGCCACCAGCGCTGATTTCGCCACAGCTTCCGCCGGTGCCGCCACCGTCATAAGCGGGTAGCGTCGTGGTACGGTTTAGCCACTCACAGCCCTGAGCCACCATCTGTTTAAGAACATCCGGACTCTTTTGATAACCTGCTTTCCCACCACGCAAAAGGTAGCCGGCCTCCGTTATCCTGCAGGCACTTTAAGATCCGCGGCGTGACCGTCGGCGACCGCATCGTCAGGTCAGAATGGCCACCATGGGCCGGTTCGGATCAGTATTTCTCTGGCGCAGCCTCGCCTCCAGTCCGCTCTTCACCACAGGGGATCTGCACACCGTCCACATGGAGACCCACGCTCAACCGCTCCGGCCTCCCGCGCCGGTCTGAAGCTCCATTCTGGTCCACTGGGAATCCTGCAATACACTGTAAAGCTTACCTCATAATAAGTTGCCCCAGGATCTCCGGTCAGTTCCATGGCAATGCCCCCAAGAGGCATACTACCGGTTTTGGCAGAGTTTCCTGCCTCATTGCCATTCTCCTAAGCCAGTCGAGCCATCCGGTGCCGCTTAAGTTCACCCGGTAGCGGATGGTTCCTGCTCATGCCATCCGGCTGCCTCGTTCAGTGTCGCCCGGAGTGCTGTTATTATGTAAGAATTGGCCGGTGCCATGCTGTAGGATGTCCGCAAAGAAATGGCTCCAGCCCACCCGTTCACCGCAATGCCATATATGGCTCCCCCATATCCGGCAGATTGTCCCTGATATTGCTCAGCCTCCAAGCCAGCCAGGCTTTCTGCCCTGCCGCTGGAGGCGCTCATGCTTTCTCCCTGCATTGCCGCTGCCTGTACAGCTGCCCTTCTGCCTTCCAGCTTACACGTCCGGAAACCGCAGCCACCAGCACACCAGGTCAGTACGCAGACTGCCAGGGAGTCCCAGAGCACGATACGCCGTTTCCGCGCAGCTGCTTTCATCTTCCGGCCTTCTTGCCCGCATCTCCCGCGTTCCGGAAAGCGTCCGCCCCTGGCCTTCCCGGCCAGGCTGCCAGGGGTGCCTCCCGCCTGTATTTCACAAATTCCTGCTCGAATTTCTCCCCCCACATCTGGACTCATATATCTCCCATACTTTATAAACGATATAGCGGAAAACGACCTCCGGTATTTTCGCATGAAAAATATAGGAAGTCGTTTACATGCCCAGACCTACTGATAAGCTGTCAGGCTATATTATTTTTTACTCTTCGCTGTCGTCGATAGTCGAATACTTCCTGAGCCTCGTCCCTCCACACCTCATCGCCGGAAAGCAGGATCTCATCATCAATCCTCCAGTTTTATATCCCTAATCCGCGGCTCTTACATCTGTGTTGAGTTTTTAGCAGAACGGTAACGCTTCATCCTGTACCAGCTGGAATCAGTTTACCGATGATAACGTTCTCTTTCAGGCCTACCAGATGGTCAACCTTACCCTTGATAGCAGCGTCGGTCAGAACCTTGTGTAGTCTCCTGGAAGGATGCAGCTGACAAGAAGGAATTTGTTGCAAGGGATGCCTTGGTAATACCAAGCATGATCCCTGTGTTCTCCTGTTGCAGGTTCTTTACCTTCTGCCTCCAGTACCTCATTCACATCCTCGAACTCAAGAACATCCACATTTGTTCCTGGCAGGAACTCAGAATCTCCGTTCTTCTCAATGCGAATCTTCTTTAACATCTGGCGAACGATAACCTCGATATGCTTATCGTTGATCTACACCCTGCAGACGGTAAACTCGCTGAACTTCACGGATCATGTAATCCTGTACGGCGCGTACGCCTTTGATCTTAAGGATGTCGTGCGGATTTACGCTACCTTCTGTAAGTTCGTCACCGGCCTCAAGAACAGCTGTCCGTCCATAATCTTTGATACGTGGAACCGTAAGGAATCAGATAATGTCTTTGGATTCACCTGTCTCTCTCTTTGTAACGATGATCTCACGTTTCTTCTTTGTATCTTTGATATTAGCCACACCGGCAAAACTCAGCGATGATAGCAAGACCCTTCGGCTTACGTGCCTCGAAAAGCTCCTCGACACGAGGAAGACCCTGTGTGATATCGCCACCGGCAACACCACCGGTGTGGAAAGTACGCATGGTAAGCTGTGTACCTGGCTCACCGATAGACTGAGCCGCGATAATGCCGACTGACTCACCAACCTGTACCGCCTGGCCTGTTGCCATGTTAGCTCCGTAGCATTTTTGCACATACACCACTATGAGACTTACATGTAAGGATTGTACGGATCTTAATCTGTGTCAAGCGGTTTCACCCTTCTCGTCAACACCCTTCTTGCAGATCAGTTCTGCACGCTTTTGGTGTGATCATATGGTTTGCTTTTACAAGAACTTCCCATCTTTGTCTCACAATGTTCTCACAGGATGAACGTCCCCTGTGATACGTTCCTGTAAGTTTTCGATTTCCTCGTTTCCATCCATGAATGCTTTTACATACATTCCCGGAATCGGCATTCTTTCCTTTGCACAGTCGATTTCGTGGATGATCAGCTCCTGTGATACGTCTACCAGACGACTGGTCAGGTAACCTGAGTCGGCAGTACGCAGAGCCGTATCGGACATACCTTTTCGTGCGCCATGGGCAGACATGAAGTATTCCAATACTTCAAGACCTTCACGGAAGTTGGATTTGATAGGAGCTCGATGGTGCGACCAGTTGTATCGGCCATCAATCCTCGCATACCAGCAAGCTGTTTGATCTGTTTGTCGGATCCACGGGCACCGGAGTCGGCCATCATGAAGATGTTGTTATATTTATCAAGACCGTCCAGCAGTGCTTTTGTAAGGGGATCATCAGTCTCCTTCCATGTCTCGATAACTTCTTTATAACGTTCTTCTTCGGTAATAAGACCTCGTTTATAGTTTCTTGTGATCTTGTCAACGATATTCTGAGCAGCCTGTTGATCATCTCTGGCTTCTGAGGCGGCACAGTCATATCAGAAATAGATACAGTCATAGCAGCTCTGGTGGAGTACTTGTAACCGATTGCTTTAACAGAGTCCAGAACCTCAGCGGTTTTGGAAGCTCCGTGGGTATTAATGACTTTTTCCAGAATCTGTTTCAGCTGTTTCTTAGCAACCAGGAAGTCAACCTCAAGAAGCAAGTTCGTTTCCTTCTACTTCACGTCTACAAAGCCCAGATCCTGCGGAAGAATCTCGTTGAAGATGAAACGTCCCAGCGTGGACTCTACGATTCCTGTGAAATTTCCATCCGGCATTTCTTTGCTACACGGACAAGAATCTTGGAATGAAGTGTAATTACCTGGTTCTCATATGCAAGGATTGCTTCGTTAACGCTCTTGAAAGAACTTACCTTCTCCCGGATTTCCCAGGTCTCTCCTGGGTCAGGTAATAGATACCAAGTACCATATCCTGGGAAGGAACGGCTACCGGTCCACCATCGGACGGTTTCAACAGGTTGTTCGGTGAAACCAGAATGAATCGGCACTCTGCCTGTGCTTCTACTGACAGCGGCAGATGCACAGCCATCTGGTCTCCATCGAAGTCGGCGTTGAATGCGGTACAAACAAGGGGATGCAGCTTGATCGCCTTACCTTCTACCAGGATCGGCTCAAATGCCTGATACCCAGTCTGTGCAGTGTAGGGGCACGGTTCAGCATAACCGGATGTTCTTTGATGACCTCTTCCAGCACGTCCCATACTTCCGGCTGAAGTCTCTCTACCATTTTCTTTTGCATTTTTTAATATTATGAGAGGTACCGTTGGATACCAGCTCTTTCATAACGAACGGCTTAAACAGCTCGATTGCCATTTCCTTCGGAGACCGCACTGATAAATTTTCAGCTCGGGACCTACAACGATAACGGAACGTCCGGAATAGTCAACTCGTTTTCCTAAAAGGTTCTGACGGAAACGACCGGATTTACCTTTCAGCATGTCAGACAGTGATTTCAGGGCTCTGTTTCCAGGACCTGTTACCGGACGTCCACGACGGCCGTTATCGATCAGTGCATCAACAGCTTCCTGCAGCATACTCTTCTCGTTGCGAACGATGATATCCGGAGCACCCAGCTCAAGCAGTCTCTTCAGACGGTTGTTACGGTTGATGATCCTTCTGTACAGGTCATTTAAGTCAGACGTTGCAAAACGTCCGCCGTCCAGCTGTACCATCGGACGCAGATCCGGTGGGATTACCGGGATTGCAGTAAGGATCATCCACTCTGGTCTGTTGCCGGACTCGCGGAATGCTTCTACAACTTCCAGACGCTTTACGATTCTCGCACGTTTCTGCCCGCTTGCACTCCTTCAGTGCCTTCTGTCAGTTCTATATATTCTTTCTCCAAGATCAATTGTTCTCAAGAAGCTCTTTGATGGACTCAGCACCCATGCCTGCACGGAATGCACTTTACCCCATTTTTCTCTTGCTTCCTGATATTCAGCCTCTGATAATAACCTGTTTGTACTCAGGTCTGACTCGCACCCTTATCCAGTACAATATAAGAAGCGAATACAGTACTTTCTCCAGAGTTCTTGGGGACAGATCCAAAATCAGTCCCATACGGCTTGGGATTCCTTTGAAGTACCAGATGTGTGATACCGGTGCGGCAAGAGCGATGTGGCCCATGCGCTCACGCTACGAACACTGGCCTTTTGTTACTTCAACACCACAACGGTCGCAGACAACGCCTTTGTAGCGGATCTTTTTATACTTACCACAGTGGCACTCCCAGTCCTTGCTGGGTCCGAAGATTTTTTCACAGAACAGACCATCCGTCTTTTCCTGGTTTTTCAGTTCTATAGTTGATGGTCTCCGGTTTTGTAACCTCACCTCTTTTTGACCATTCCAGAATCTTTTTTTCAGGTGATGCCAAACCGATTTTGATCGCATCAAAAGTCATTGGCTGATAAGTTTGTTCGTCCTTATTATTTTCTGGCATACTTTGGACCCCTTCCTATTCATCGTCAGATGAATCGCCGGTAAATCATAGTCATCATTTTCTTCAAAGTTCATATCGAATCAAATCATCGTCTGATTCTGGTTCTTCTTCTACATCAACCAGTTCTTCACCCTGGAATTCCTGTTTGCTGTATCCGTGTTTACCAAAGTCTTCGTCATCATCATTACGATATCTTCTGTCTCCCTCTCGATCAGAGAACGGAAATCTGTCTCTCCCCATATCGGAAGTTTCCATGATCTCCACTTCTGTATTGTCATCACGTAAGACACGTACATCCAGTCCCAGTGACTGTAACTCTTTGAGCAATACCTTAAAGGATTCCGGAATTCCCGGCTCAGGGATATTCTCACCTTTGATGATCGCTTCGTAAGTCTTCACACGTCCGATCACGTCATCAGACTTCACAGTCAGAATCTCCTGCAGGGTGTAGGATGCGCCATACGCTTCCAGAGCCCATACCTCCATCTCTCCGAAACGCTGTCCACCGAACTGAGCCTTACCTCCTAATGGCTGCTGTGTAACCAGTGAGTAAGGACCTGTAGAACGTGCATGGATCTTATCGTCTACCAGGTGATGCAGTTTCAGATAATGCATGAATCCGATAGTTACAGGGCTGTCGAAGTACTCACCTGTACGTCCGTCACGCAGGCGGACCTTACCATCTCGTGAAATTGGAACACCTTTCCAGAGTTTTCTGTGATCTCTGTTGTCTGACAGATACTGCAGTACTTCCGGAAGAAGTTCTTCTTTTTATGTTTTGCTTCAAACTCTTCCCAGCTTAAGTTGTACATAGTCATTTGCCAGATCAAGAGTATCCATAATATCTATCTCGTTTGCTCCGTCGAATACAGGGAGTTGCGATATTGAATCCAAAGTGCCTTTGCTGCCAGAGTCAGGTGAATCTCAAGGACCTGACCGATGTTCATACGGGAAGGCACACCCAGCGGATTCAACACGATATCAAGCGGACGGCCATTTGGCAGGAACGGCATATCCTCTACAGGAAGCACGCGGGAAACGACACCCTTGTTACCATGACGTCCTGCCATCTTATCACCAACAGAGATTTTTCTCTTTTGAGCGATATAGATACGAACAGACTGGTTCACTCCCGGTGACATCTCGTCGCCGCCGCTTCTTGTAAATACCTTGGCATCTACTACAATACCGTATTCTCCGTGAGGTACTTTCAGGGAAGTATCTCTTACTTCACGGGCCTTTCTCACCGAAAGATCGCACGAAGCAGTCTTTCTTCGGCTGTAAGTTCTGTTCTGTCTCTCCCTTAGGTGTAACCTTACCCTACCAGAATATCACCGGCACGGACCTCGGCTCCAACGCGAATGATACCTCTGTCATCCAGATCCTTCAGTGCATCATCACCGACACCCGGAACATCTCTTGTGATCTCTTCTGGTCCAAGCTTTTGTATCACGTGCTTCTGTCTCATATTCATTAATATGAACAGAAAATGTATACACATCTTCCTGCACCAGTCTCTCACTGAGCAGTACGGCATCCTCGTAGTTATAACCTTCCCAGGTCATAAATCCGATCAGTGGGTTTTTACCAAGGGCAAGTTCACCATTTGATGTAGATGGTCCGTCTGCAATAACCTCACCGGCTTTTTACTCTGTCGCCCTTTTGAAAACAATAGGTCTCTGGTTATAACAGTTACTCTGGTTACTTCTCTGGAATTTTGTTAATTTATATTTCTTCAGTTTTCCCGTCATCCTGACGAACTGTGATCTCTGTAGAAGTAGAACGTTCAACTGTTCCGCCTTCTTCAGCAACTACACACATACACCAGAGTCAACGGCTGCTTTTTCTTCCATACCAGTTCCTACTACAGGAGCCTCTGTGAACAGAAGCGGTACTGCCTGACGCTGCATGTTGGAACCCATCAGCGCACGGTTCGCATCGTCATTCTGAAGGAATGGAATCAAAGCTGTAGCAACAGAGAATACCATCTTAGGAGATACGTCCATGTAATCGAACATTCTTCTTTCATATTCCTGTGTCTCTTCACGGTAACGACCGGATACATTTTGTTACGTACGAAAATGTCCTTCTTTATCTAACTGTTCATTCGCCTGTGCCACATGGTAATTATCCTCTTCATCCGCAGTCATGTATACAACTTCATCTGTAACAACCGGGTTTGTCGGATCATCGTGGTTGATCTTACGATACGGTGCCTCGATAAATCCATATTTATTAACTCTTGCATAGGTTGCAAGAGAGTTAATCAGACCGATGTTAGGACCCTCGGGAGTCTCGATAGGACACATTCTTCCGTAGTGGGAATAGTGTACATCTCGAACCTCGAATCCGGCACGATCTCTGGACAGACCTCCAGGTCCTAACGCTGAAAGACGTCTCTTATGAGTTAGCTCTGCAAGCGGGTTATTCTGATCCATGAACTGAGACAGCTGGGAACTTCCGAAGAATTCTTTCACTGCAGCGGTTACAGGCTTGATATTGATCAGAGACTGGGGAGAAATACCTTCGAGGTCCTGTGTTGTCATTCTTTCACGTACCACTCTTTCCAGACGGGAAAGACCGATTCTGTACTGATTCTGAAGCAGCTCACCTACAGAACGGATACGTCTGTTACCCAGGTGGTCGATATCATCATCCGTACCAACACCATATTCCAGATGCATGTTGTAGTTAATAGAAGCTAAGATATCTTCCTTTGTGATATGCTTTGGAATCAGATCGTGGATATCTCTCTTGATCGCATCTTTTAACTTCATCAATGTCTCCGGCTGTCTCTTCCAGGATTCCAGCAAGCACAGGATAATATACCTGCTCGGTAACCTCTACTTCTTCCGGATCCACATCAACAACAGCATCAAGGTCAACCATCATATTTGAAAGTACCTTGATCGGTCTTTTCTGTCTCTTCTACGCTGATCCATACATATGGAACTGCATTGTTCTGGATTGTAGCAAGCCAGTTCTCTTGTGATCTTTGTTCCGGCTTCTGCCAGTACTTCGCCCTGTCATCGGACTTTGCAACATCTTCTGCCAGGACATGACCGCTGATACGGTTCTTTCACGCAAGCTTTTTATTAAATTTATAACGTCCAACTTTGGCCAGATCATAACGTCTCGGATCGAAGAACATGCTTGTAATCAGGCTTTCTGCACTGTCAACTGCAAGCGGCTCGCCCGGACGGATCTTCTTATATAATTCCAGAAGTCCTTCCTGATAGTTTGTTGCAGCATCTTTCTCAAAACTTGCCATAATCTTCGGTTCTTCACCAAAGAGTTCAATGATCTCCGGATTTGTACCTACTCCAAGTGCACGGATCAGAACTGTGATCGGAACTTTTCTGTTACGGTCAACACGGACGAAGAAGACATCATTGGAATCAGTCTCATATTCCAGCCATGCTCCACGGTTCGGGATAACAGTTGCTGAATAAAGTTTCTTACCGAACTTATCATGTGCAATTGCATAATAGATACCAGGGGAACGCACCAGCTGGCTTACGATTACACGCTCTGCACCATTAATTACAAATGGTACCAGTCTGTGTCATCAGCGGAAGATCTCCCATAAAGATCTCATGCTCGTTAATCTCATCAGTCTCCTTATTATAAAGCCTTACTCTGACTTTCAGAGGTGCTGCATAAGTTGCATCACGATCTCTGCACTCATCAATCGTATATTTTACTTCATCTTCACACAAAGTAAAATCTACGAAATCCAGGCTTAATTTTCCACTGTAGTCTGTGATTGGGGAAATGTCATCGAACACTTCATTTAACCCTTCTTCCAGAAACCACTTGTAAGAATCTGTCTGAACTTCGATCAAGTTAGGCATCTGAACGACTTCTTTCTGTCGGGCATAACTCATTCGTGAACTTTTTCCGCTTTTAATAGGACGAATTCTGTTTTTTCTCCATATTGACGTTTCACTCCTCATTTATTTTTCTGGCTGGGCTTTTTACCGCCCATATAACTTGCAGAGTCTCAAAAACAACGTATTTTTGCTGTTTTTCATACGCAGTCATGGCATAACTATCCACAATAGCGCATTTTTTTACTATAGCATAAGCTTGTCAAGTATGTCAAGCAAATCTGTGTTATTTTTTCAGTTTTTTCAAGACTTTGCCGGTACTGCTGAACATAAGAAAAAAAATCCGCTTTGCAGGCTCTTTCTTATATTCAGCATCCCTATATACGAAAGGGCATCCCGTCACCGGAATGCCCTGATAATTCAATCAAACTCGAATTATTTAAGGTTAACTTCTGCACCTTCGCCCTCAAGTTTAGCTTTGATTTCCTCAGCCTCTGCTTTGGAAGCACCCTCTTTAACTACCTTCGGAGCTCCGTCTACTAACTCTTTAGCTTCTTTCAGTCCAAGACCTGTGACTTCACGAACAGCTTTGATAACTTTAACCTTAGCAGATCCACTGCAGATACTAATTCTACGTCGAACTCATCTTTCTCTTCTGCTGCTCCTGCTGCTGCTCCACCGTCAGCTCCTGCTGCTGCTACTACAACACCTGCTGCTGCGGATACGCCGAACTCTTCCTCACATGCTTTTACTAAGTCGTTTAATTCTAATACAGATAATTCTTTGATAGCGTCGATAAACTCTGCTGTTGTTAACTTTGCCATTTTATTTTCCTCCATTTTTTCTTATTTTCTTTTTTTGAAATAAAATATTATGCTGCCATCAGCTTATTCAGCTGCTGGTGCCTCTGCAGCTTATTCAGCTGCTGGTGCCTTGCAGCTTCTTCTGCTGCCGGAGCTGCTTCACAAGCATCTGCTCCACCTTTTTTCTGCGATCTGATTAAGAACACGAGCAAGATTGGTGATAGGTGACTGTAAGCTTCCAAGTAATTTGGAAATAAGCTCGTCTCTTTGAAGGGATCTTAGCAAGTTCATTTAATGCATCTGTATCATATAATGTTCCTTCAACCACACCTGCTTTTAATTCAAGGGCTTTTTGCATTCTTTGCGAAATTGCAAATGACTCTTGCCGGAGCTGTTGCATCATCTTTAGAAATTGCGATAGCGCTTGGTCCTTCTAAGTGCTCATCTAATGCTGCGAAATCAGTTCCTTCAAAAGCTCTCTTCATCATTGTGTTCTTACAAACTTTGTAGACAACGCCTGCTTCTCTTAACTGTTTACGCATCTCTGTATCTTCTGCAACAGTCAGTCCACGGTAGTCAACAAGGACAACGCTTACTGCGTCTTTCACGTCCTCTGCAATAGCCTGTACAACTGGTTGTTTTAATTCAACTTTTTGCCACGAATGGTGCACCTCCTTTTAGATTTGTAAGTTTACACCGCCGATAGATATAAATGTAAAAAACCTCTATATCCAAAGACATAGAGGTTGATAAGTCATACTTTAGTATCGATCTTTCCTCGGTAGGCGTCCGCATAAAATGTGTTCTTACGCTCTTTCAAGCACCTACTGTCTTCGGCAGTTCTTTAGTAGGTTATCATATACATACGTTATTGTCAAGAGGTTTTTCATTTTTTGTTTTTTCTTTTACGAAAATTTTTTTCAGCACACCGATCTGCATTTGTTCTGCTCCATCTTTTATGCTTCTACCACGGCCGCTTTCATCTTCTGCACATATTCTTTTACATACGCTACACAGTCTGCTCCATGCTTTCTGCTACGATCCTTACAATTGCCGATCCCACAATTGCACCGTCTGAAAATGCCGCCATTTTTTCTCCGCCCTCTACACTTTCCAACAGATAGTATCTTTTACTCACCGCCGCAATCTTGCGAAGAAGCGTGATCGGTGTGATAACATCTGCATAAATCTCTTTTGCATACCGGAATTATGTGGTAGTCCGGTGCAAGTCTCATGATTTCTTCACATTCTGGATACATAGATATGATTCCTCCTTTAAGTTCTGATTATCTTGCTGCCTGTGTATGGAAGTGTTGGAACGGATTGTATTTTTTTCACAAAGCTTCTGTCCCTCTAAAGGGACAAAAGCTTAATATCATTCTAAAAAAATATTCAGGTATAAAAAAACTCTGTATACAGCATCACATCTGTATACAGAGTTCTTTATTCATTATTATCTTGCGGATTAAGCAAGCTTCATTGGGTTGATTTTTACACCAGGTCCCATTGTAGAAGTAAGTGTCACACTCTTAAGATACTGACCCTTTACTGCTTTGCAGGTCTTACTTTGTTAATCGCATCAATAAGCGTCTGGAAGTTGTCTGTAACTGTTCTTCAGTAAAGCTTGCTTTACCTACTGGCACATGGATAATGTTAGTCTTATCCAATCTGTACTCGATCTTACCAGCTTTGATATCGTGGATAGCTTTTGTAACGTCCATAGTTACGGTACCAGCCTTCGGGTTTGGCATAAATCCCTTTGGTCCGAGGACACGACCCAGACGACCAACAACACCCATCATGTCCGGAGTAGCAACAACTACATCAAAATCATGCCATCCTTCTTTCTGGATCTTCGGAATTAAGTTCATCTGCACCTACGTATTCTGCTCCGGCAGCTTTCGCTTCTTCAGCTTTTGCATCCTTAGCGAATACAAGAACACGAACTGTCTTACCAGTTCCGTGCGGAAGTACAACTGCACCACGAATCTGCTGATCTGCATGACGTCCGTCACAGCCTGTTCTGATATGAGCTTCGATTGTTTCATCAAATTTAGCTGTTGCAGTCTTTTTTTAACTAATGATACTGCGTCATGCTATCGTAGAGTGTTCCTCTGTCGATAGCTTCGCAGCCTCAACGTATTTCTTTCCTCTTTTCATTCTAAAAACCTCCTAGTGGTAATGGCGGGATAACCCTCCCACATTTTCAATTTCTTCATCAATTATTCTGTTACAGTTACACCCATAGAGCGGCATGTACCTTCTACCATGCTCATAGCTGCTCTTCGATTGTATGCAGCGTTTCAGGTCAGGCATCTTTGTCTTAGCGATCTCCTCTACCTGAGCTTTTGTAACTGAGCAACTTTTGTTTTGTTAGGCACGCCGGAACCGGATTTGATGTTGCAGGCCTTTTTGATCAGAACTGCTGCCGGTGGTGTCTTTGTGATGAAGCTGAAACTTCTGTCATTGTAAACTGTGATAACTACAGGGATGATCATGTCTCCCGATCTGCTGTCTTAGCGTTGAACTGTTTTGTAAATTCTACGATGTTTACACCGTGCTGTCCAAGAGCAGGTCCAACCGGTGGTGCCGGAGTAGCTTTGCCGGCTGGGATCTGTAATTTAATATAACCTTCTACTTTTTTTGCCATTTCAATTACCTCCTTGTGGTGATGGCGGGGAGTACATACCTCCCAACGCCCCTCCCACTTAGTCTGTTACATTTTCTTAACTTCTGCGAAACCAATTTCAACCGGGGTCTCGCGGCCCGAAGAGCTCAACATTAATAGTAAGGCTCTGCTTCTGCATGTTGATAGACTGGATTACACCAACCGTATCCGCCCATGCTCCAGCGATTACCTGACTGTGTCGCCCTCCTCCTCGTAGTCCATGACTACTTCCTCTCTGGATTCCCAGAGGAGCCATCTCCGCATCTGTAAGCGGCACCGGCTTAGATCCAGGTCCGACAAATCCTGTCACACCTCTTGTGTTTCGTACCACGTACCAGGTATCATCGTTCATGATCATGTGTATCAGAACATATCCCGGAAACATCTTTTTCTGAGACGCTTTCTGTACGCCGTTCTTCATCTCAACAACGTCTTCCAGCGGTACTCTTACTTCAAGGATCTGATCCTCAAGATGTCGGTTTTCAATTGTCTTCTCAATGTTGGCCTTTACCTTGTTCTCATAACCGGAATAGGTATGGACAACGTACCATTTTGCTTCTGACATAAACTCACCTTTCTTGTCCGTTTTGAGTTATTTAATTAATAAATCTACTCCGTACTGGGCGAAAAAATCTACAAGTGCGATAATCGCTCCCAGGACCACGGATACAGAAACAACCGCTGCCGTCTCTTTTGCAACTGTCATCTTGTCTGGCCAACGATCTTCTTTGAATTCTCTGTCAAGACCCTTGAACCAGCTCTCTTTCTGAGTTTTCTTACCACTCATCGACATTCACTCCTTCTTGCGGCGATTATTTTGTCTCTTTGTGCAATGTGTGTTTCTTACAGAATCTGCAGTACTTCTTGGTTTCCATACGTTCCGGATGAGATTTCTTATCCTTTGTCATGTTGTAGTTACGCTGCTTGCATTCTGTACACTCCAATGTGATTCTTGTACGCACAACTTCCACCTCGCTTTATATTCTTAGTTAACGTGTTTCGTGGCAGCTTGCGATGCTGCCCGATTTTAGGCATAAAAAAAAAGCCTACTTCCATTCGCCCGAATATCGTATCATATCCAAGCTTAAAAAGCAAGCTTTTTCCTATATTATTTTCGCGAAAATTTATTTATTAAAAACACTTTATCCGTAACTGCCAAACCATTTATTGCGATTTCCTGTACCAGATACTTCCCGGATTCGGCACTGTACGAAGCTGATAGTTTCCGTCTTTATAAACGAATTCGGCGCTCATCTGCGAACTTCCATCCACCGTTCCGTTCATATTGCCAACTGTAACATCTTCTTTCTGATATGTTACTTTATAATCATAAGACAACGTTCCCCTCACCACTCCTGTTACACCGCTGATCACATATTTTCCTTCATAATTATCAGTTGTTATCTGATCCGCTTTATAACCATCTTTTGAACTTAACTGTTCTTTCAGATCATCATAGAATTCTTTTATTCTCTTTTTTCATATTTTGAATTCTTTTCAAATAACCCTGATATTTGTGAGAATGATTTTTCTTCTTTTGCAGCTTTGATATAACTGTTCAGAATTTCTTTCATTTTCTTATCCAGCTTCTTTTTCCCGCTTTGTGATACTTTCATTTTAGAGATTGTTGTACTTCCCTTTATCGGATGCTTTGAATTCTGATTTATACGTCTTAAACCACGGAACGTCTATCCTTATCTTATGATCTCCTTCAAACAACGATATTTTATATTGATCCAGGCCATCGGAATCATCTTTTTATCTTATCGTTTTTGTAAGCTTCGTTCCATCGATCCAGGCCGTCGATCCAGCTGGAATATAAAGGTTAAAATCATTTGCGATCATCTTATCCGAAGATACCTTCCAGTTCGCAAATAACAGCAGTCTTTGTCTCTTTTGCTTTTGCAGAACAACGGTTTCTTTGTTCTTACCTTTGAGTTTTCGTCTTGTATTCGACCGTAAATGCTCTTTGTTTTCCTCCGGACTCTATCTTTATCTGGCGATTTTCCTTCGTCTCTTTTATCTGATAATCCTCTACACCGGTAACGGCATTCTTCTTCATATATGTTGCATATTCATCCTGTGTTGCATATCCATTCTTCGGAAGATCAGACAGATGTCCCGTCTTTTTTCCAGTCTTCCTTTACATAAGCCTTATAGTAACGTTCCGCCACTGCTTCCGGACGTCCATAGTAACTTTCAAAAAAATGCAAAATGCCGCAAATACAGCGGCTCCTGCCACAATTCTTTTTCACAGCCTTCTTCTGCTTCCCTGTCACATCTGACCATGAATGCTTCTCTTTGATAAACTTCCGTATACGGCTTGGATCCTTCCCTTCACGCTCACGTTTTTATCTTTTTTTCTTTGCGTTTTCTTTCCCATGACTGAAGGATCTCTTCATATGCATCTTCTTCCGGGACATCTTCATATTCTCTTTTCTTTTTTATAAAATCTCCGATATCACCGGTAAACATCCGTGTCGGCTCATCCGCCTCTTCCTCTGTCTTCTCTCCGATCATAAGCGTCGGCTCACTGACACCTTCAGTTTCATCCAAATGACTCTGTTCTTTACCGGATCCTTCTTTTAACTTGATCTTCCGGTGAAATTCCTGCTCCAGTTCCTGTCTTGTAACTTCTTCTATCATCCGGTCCAGGTTCTCAGGAATTGTAAGCTGTTTTTTTCATCTGTTCCTGCTCTGTGTCTGTATCCTCTCATCTTCTTTTTCTTTCTTCTTTTTTTTTTTCTTCTTTCTCATCAGGATTAAATAACTTCTTCGCTTCATCAATTACTTTTTCTGATTCTTCTTCGATCTCCTGATCGGAAAATTCTGTCTTCGGGGCTTCTTCAAGCTCATCCAGGTCACTGTATAATGTTTCCTCTTTTGATTCGGGAAGCCGCATTCCGCAATAATTACAGAATCTGGCATCGTCTGGATTGTTAGTCTTGCAATTCGGGCATTGACGCATAGAGCTCCTCCTTTTCAAATCACATTTTACATTATCATAACATTTTCTTTCTCTTAAATATAATAATACAGGTAATCATAACCACAACGCTTAAGATGATCACTCCCGGATATCCGTGCTTTAGTTCCGGCATATTATGGAAATTCATTCCATACCAGCTGGTGATGAGTGTAAGCGGGAAGAAAATCGTTGATATTACGGTCAGAAACTGCATGTTGTTATTCTGCTGGGCATCTACCTGCGCCTTATAAGCATCCCTTACCTGCTGGGCATATTCCAGAAGCTGCGATGCTTTTTACTCATCAGTCTGTCTGCACGGTCGAGATAACACCGAAATATTTCACCTGTTTCTTGGCAAAGAAACCATTTTCATTCTCTTCGAGCTGTTTTCCCATGTCCATGATCTCATCATAATAACTGTGGAGTGTCAAAAGTTCACGTCGGATCGGCATGATCGCATTCTGGAATCCCTGGATTTTCCGTCCATGACACCTTCTTCCAATCCATGATCCGTTTCTCATAATGTCCCAAGTTCCAGATCCCGGCTTATGAATTCCAGCATAAAATTATAGATGAATTTTTTTCTTTCGATTCTCCCTGTCTCGTCTTCTTCCTCTTAATTCTGCGGATCAGACGGTAAAAAATTCATCATCGTCCACAATCACGATATGATGACGGTTGATAAAAAATAAGATCTTGTCGTTCTCCCAGAATATCCAGAAGCTTTTGGAATACAAAGAGAACCCGCAAGACATTCCTGCTGAGTCTCCATCTTACAAAATCCTACATCTTTCAGATTGATCTCTCCTTCATACTGCATGCCGGCCTGTTCCAGGCAGTCTCTGGCAGTCTGCGATGTCGCCAGAAATACCGATGGTCTGTCCTTCTCCATGATTTCTTCCTGATATTCCTGCGGCGTTTCTCTAATACGTATCTCATGCCTTCACCATCCTCGTTTGTTCATCCTGTTTTACTTCTTGCATTATAACACTAACTTGGAATTCTAGCACATATTCTCCTGCTGTTTTTCAAAATCCGTAAATCTTATGTAAAATCTTGTCACAACACATGCATGGCAATAGAAAAAATCCGGCAAGCCTCACAAAAAAGCCGCCGGATTTTTACTTTTTAACTACATTTACAATTAGAACAATCCTGTAATTCTTCCTTCATCATCTACATCGATTCTCTCTGCTGCCGGAACTTTCGGAAGACCTGGCATGGTCATGATCTCGCCTGTCAGGGCTACGATGAATCCTGCACCTGCGGAGATCTTCAGGTTGCGGACTGTAATGTCAAAGTCTTTCGGTGCTCCAAGTTTCTTCGGATCATCAGTCGAGACTGTACTGTGTCTTCGCCATACAGATCGGTGCATTGCCAAATCCAAGATCTGTCCAGTTGTTTTGCCTGCTTCTGGGCAGCTGCGGTAAGAACCACTTTATTTCCACCATAGATTTTCTGTACGATCTGGTTCAGTTTATCTTCGATCGTTCCTTCCAGTTCATAAGCATAGTGGAAATCACTCGACTCATCACACAGACGTACCACTTCTTCTGCAAGCTTCCGGCCGCCTTCGCTGCCTTTTGCCCATACTTCGGAAAGTGCAACATTAACTCCGACCTCTTTACATTTTTCTTCTACCAGATCCAGTTCTGCTTTGGTATCTGTCGGGAATGCATTGATCGCAACCACACATGGAAGACCGTATACATTCTTAATATTGCTGACATCATGCTTCATCAAGTTTGGAATACCTTTTTCCAGTGCTTCCAGATTTTCTTCATTCAGATCTGGTTTTTGCAACGCCGCCGTTATACTTGAGAGCTCTTACCGTTGCTACAATGACTACTGCATCCGGTTTGATGCCAGCCATACGACACTTGATATCCAGGAATTTCTCTGCCCCTAAGTCTTCTCCGAATCCTGCTTCTGTGATCGCATAATCTGCAAGCTTCATTGCCATTCTGGTCGCCGTCAGTGAGTTGCATCCGTGCGCAATATTGGCAAATGGTCCACCGTGTACGATTGCAGGTGCATGCTCCAGTGTCTGAACAAGGTTCGGCTTCAAAGCATCTTTTAACAGCGCACACATCGCTCCCTCTGCATGCAGATCATGTGCGGTAACCGGTTTTCTGCTCTGCGATCTTGCCATAAGTGTAACCTACGATGATCTTTCAAGTCTTTCTTTCAGATCTGCGATATCCTTTGACAGACACAGGATCGCCATGAT
>VOFK01003459.1_pt1 | contig 22263 bp, 41 predicted proteins | sample 5384121 | NCBI WGS metagenome assembly VOFK01 (sample SAMN12384730, study PRJNA508395) | human gut metagenome | isolation source: healthy gut J | host: Homo sapiens | reverse complement strand
GATAACCTTGACGGCCACCTGCTTGGCGAAATAGCGGAAGGTCTTGGGGGCGTTCTCCGGATGCGGGTTCTGCACCGCAGCAGCGCCAGAATCTGCTGCGCTGCGTCCAGTGCGGCAGGCGGTTCGGCAGTGCCGTGTTGTACTGGGCCAGCAGCAGCACGCGGCGGCCACAGCCAGCAGCGGAGAAAACATCGGCAAATTCCGCCGCCTGGCTTCCCGACCAGCACGTCCGGCGCGCTGACCATATAGCAATCTATGCGCCCCAAAGTCCTTGGCGCTGTACTTGTACGCCGTGTTGAAGGGGATGCTGCGCACCGCAAGCTACGGCGTGCTCCCTCGCCCGAAGCGCGCTGTCAGGCGCGCCCAAAGCCGCTGTCGGCTGCCCCCGCATAGAATGCCGCCAGAATCTCGCTGAGGCGCATTTTCCGGCCAGCGGCAGCGGGGTCGTCGGCCTGCATCGTGCCTGGTAATCGTGCTGGTCTTGTCCACGCAGAGCACATCCACCCGCCAGCGTCTCGATGCAGTTCATATCCTGGTCAGCACCTTATGGGCCAGCCGCATCATGCTCAACGCCGCTACCGCTGGTCAGCAGATAGAGCCCCTCCGGTATCATACCAATCAGGGGCGGCAACCGTGGAATCCACGGTCTCCTTCATCGTGAGCCCCGCTTTTCCGGTGCTGCTTCAAATCAACACCGCGCCAATCGGAATCAGCGCCACGCCGATGAATTTTATCGCTTTTATCCAGGCTGCGCATCATCTCGCCGCGAGCCGCGGCCGTTGGCCTGCGCCTCGGCGATAAAGCTTTGCTGGCAGCTCTCGGCTCCCACGGGTCAACCGCGCCGGTTGCAGCGCCCGCCATCAGGAAGCTGCCCGAGCGCAGCGCTCTGCGCCGCGCTCGCTTCGGCACCGCCGTGCTTCGCCGGTGATGAGCGATTCATTGGCCTGCACTGCCGTCCACCACCGCGGCATCCTGCGATCTGGTCGCCCCGTGCCAAATTCCACCACATCATCCTTGGTCCAAATCATCCGGACAGCACGGCGCACCACCTCCGTCCCGCAGGCAGCGCACCTTCCGCGCAGAAACCAGCGTCAGCTTGTCGATGGTCTTTTGGCGCGCAGCTGCTGCACAATGCCGGTGTTCCAAGAACACAATCCCCAGAAACCCCATATTGAGCCGAGTACCAGCGCCAGCATGACCGCCAGCACCAGAAACACCAGATTGAAATAGGTACAGATATTGTCCCGCACACCTCCCTGGTGGTTCTGGTCTGGGATTGGGGCGGCTGGTTTTGTTCGGCCTGCCGCACGACGCGCTTTCGACCTCGGCAGCGTCGTCAGGCCGGGGTGGATGGATGCCATAGAGGCCGCACCTCTTCGGGGCGCGTTTGGTTCGTTGCGGGCCCGGGCATGCCGGGGCTATCCAAGGCAAACGATCATCTCTCCGCATTATTGCAAGTATGCCATCAACTATGAACAAAAACAAGCGCCTGACTGCATTTTTGGGCAGTCCGGGCGGTTTTGTGGATTCTGTTTTTAGTCGCGCCCAATGGCCCTCAAAAGGCTGCCGGGTCGGCCGTCCACGGCCTCCAGATTTTCCGGTCAGCTGGTGCAAGGACCTTATAAAAAGGTAGCCAGCTTCGGCGGGCTCTATCCCCTCGTCTGCGCGGCGCGACATTATCGCCACCACGGCCCGCTCCCACTGGCGCGGTCGCGGCGCCTCGTCAGCCGGTAGATAGCGTTATACTTGCAGTGGTGCGCCGCACTTCTTACCTCGACTCCGCGCAATTCGGCCAGCACGCGGGAGATCATTGCCGGGCCGGCGTCGCACCGCCCAGTCAGCCTGGTAAGCGTGATACCTGCCGGGCAGCATCAAGCTGGCAAAGCACCAGCGTGCCCGGCCTTCAGCTCACGTGGGTTCATGCCGTCCGTCTTGATGCGCTGGATGACCTTCTGCAGGCGGGACAGCGAGACGGACAGGCGGATAAAAACGATCATTCATAATTGAGCCATCCTGCAGCTCGCCGCGTGGAGCTTTTGCCTTCAGGTACGCAAAGATGAAACCGTCCAGGTCGCCGTCCATGACGGCATCCACGTTGCCGGTCTCGTAGTTGGTGCGGTGATCCTTGACCATGGTGTAGGGCATAAACACATAGGAGCGGATCTGGCTGCCCCAGGCGATCTCCTTCTGGACGCCCTTAATGTCCTCGATCTTATCCATGTGCTGCTGCTTTGCGATCTGATACAAGCTTTTAGCCTTCAGCATTTCCATCGCGTAGTCGCGGTTCTGGAACTGGCTGCGCTGAGTCTGGCAGCTCGACCACGACGCCGGTGGGCTTATGGATGAGTCGCACAGCAGAAGAAGTCTTGTTGATGCTGGCCGCCTGCGCCGGAGGAGCGGTACACCTGCATCTCGATATCCTCGGGCGGATCTCGATGTTGAATGGTGTTGTCCAGCTCGGGCATGACCTCAGAGAGGCAAAGCTGGTCTGGCGGCGGGCGTTGGCGTCAAACGGGCTGATGCGCACCAGACGGTGCACACCGTTCTCGCTCTTGAGCAGACCGTAGGCGTTGGCACCCTTCACCATCATGGAGGCAGACTTGATACCGGCCTCATCGCCGTCCAGCACATCCAGCACCTCAACGCTGTAGCCGTGTGCCTGCCCAGCGGTTGTACATACGGTAAAGCATCTCTGCCCAGTCCTGCGCCTCGGTGCCGCCAGTGCCGGCGTGGAAGGTCAGGATGGCGTTGCTGTGGTCGTACTCGCCGTTCAGCATGGTCATAAGCTGCAGCTCATCAATGGCCTTCTCCACACCGTTGACAGCCTCCTCACCCTCAGCGGCGAGGGCGGGGTCATTCTCCTCCTCGATCATCTCCAGCAGGGTCTCGGCCTCCTCATACTGGGTGGAGAGCTTGCCGAAGCGCTCCAGCTTATTTTTGACCTCACCCATCTCACTGATGATCTTCTGGCTGCGGGCCTGATCATCGTAGAAGCCGGGCATCGTCATCTGGTGCTCCAACTCAGCCAGACGCTTCTCGCTGGCTTCGATGGAAAAGGGCGTCCCGCAGGTCGTCCACGGCAGTCTTCATGCCGCCGAGTTTTGCTTTCAGTTCGTCAATGGTAATCATATAGAGTATCCCTCATCACATAAGTTCGCATAAAATTACATAGTACCATTATAAGCGAATTGCGCAGCGTTGTAAAGAGGGCGGAACGCATAAAATATTCGCAGGGGAGGGATTTTATCCCTCCCGGGTGTGCAGCGGCGGCGGCGGCGTTCCTCGGGCGGCATGTATGCCGCCCCTACAGCACAAATAAATCCATCTATCTTGTAAAGTTTTTTATGTTTTCTTTGCATTTATCCATTTGATGCGGTATAATGACTTTATGTTACTGGGAGGATATTCAATGACACGCTACACAGGAAACCACTGCCCTGTCTGTGAACAGGCTTTTTACCGATACGGACGACATCGTTGTCTGCCCCGACTGCGGTACCCCCTACCACCGGGACTGCTGGAAAAAGGTCGGGGCCTGTATGCACCGCCCGAGCATGCCGCCGGGTTTGAGTGGCAGCCCGAGATCGGCCCCAACGCCGACAAGGCCGCACACGAGGCCACCTGCCCCAACTGCGGCACCCGCAACACACCGGGCGCGGCCCGCTGCAGCCATTGCGGCTGTCCCCCTGCCCCGCAGCGAGGCCGACAGTGCCGATGCCGCCAAGCCCGAGGAGCAGGTCCCCATCTACGCCCGCGACCCGTCTGCGGTGAACAACCGCAGCGCCCCCCGGCCCGCACATCGAGACCTACAGCGCTGACCGGGAGGGCGGCATCTACCGCCGGGAGATCGGCCCCGAGGATACGATCGACGGCATCAAGGCCAAGGACTGGGCCGCCTATGTAGGCCGCAGCCCGATGTACTACCTGATGCAGTTTTTCCGCATGAGCATCACGAACCGCAAGGCCGCCGTCTGCCTGTCGGCGTTCCTTTTCGGCCCAGCGTACCTGTTCTACCGCAAAATGTGGAAGGAGGGTCTGCTGACTGCCATTCTGACCATTGTGCTGAGCATTCCTACCTTTATAGAGATCATCTCGGTCTTTAATCCCTCGCTTCTCGGCGCGATGCCGCTGGGCTGGCTGCCGGTCGCCGTCAATGTCTGCGCCGTGGCATCCTGGGCGTTGAACATCATTCTGGGGCTGTTTGCGGTCTCCTGGTACCGCAGGGAGGCCAAGAAAAAAACATCGACCGCATCTACGCCGACTACCCTGACGGCGAGGCCCGCACCGATGCCCTGCTGCAGAAGGGCGGCACGAATCTGCTGGCGGCGCTGCTCTACTTCGGCATCATGCTGCTGCTTGCCTCGCTGGTCATCAATCTGGCCGGGCCCGGCTTTGTACAGTACGCCATGTCGATAAGCGGCTATTAAAAGCTTTGCTATATCGTGTCTGGCAGGGGCGGATGCAGGCATCGCCCCCTAAATAAACACAGCATCACCAAAGAAGAAGAACGCGCAATACACCAATGGTGTTAAAATAGGAGGAAAATCATGAAAACTGCTCTGGTTATTATGGCCGCAGGCATTGGCTCCCGCTTCGGCGGCGGCATCAAACAGCTGGCGGCTGTGGGTCCCAACGGCGAGATCATCATGGACTATTCCATTCATGACGCGATCGAGGCCGGCTTTGACAAGATCGTCTTTATCATCCGCCACGACATCGAGGATGCCTTCAAGGAGGCCATCGGCGACCGCATTGAGAAGATCTGCGCCGAACTGGGCGTTGAGATCGACTACGCCTTTCAGGCGCTGGAGAATGTTCCCGCAGGGTATTCCGTGCCGGAGGGACGCTCCAAGCCCTGGGGCACCGGTCAGGCCGTGCTGGCCTGCAAGGGCATCATCAAGGAGCCGTTCGCCGTCATCAATGCCGATGACTACTACGGCAAGGAGGCCTTTGTCCGGCTGCATGACTTTTTGCAGGGCTACACGCCCGACAAGGCCGGTGATCTGGCCATGGCCGGCTTTTTGTGCTGAAGAACACCCTGAGCGACAACGGCGCCGTGACCCGCGGCATCTGCCAGATGAACGACGCCCATTACCTGACCGGCGTGCTGGAAACCAGCGGCATTGAAAAGACCGCCGATGGCGCAGCCGCAGGCGGCAAGAGCATCGACGTTGAGAGCCTTGTCTCGATGAATATGTGGGCACTGACCCCCGAGTTTGTCGATCTGCTCGATGCCGGCTTTGTAGAGTTCTTTGAGAAGGCCGCGCCTGCCAACCCGCTCAAGGCCGAGTATCTGCTGCCCATCTACATTGATGAGCTGCTGCACGCGGACAAGGTCAGCGTCAAGGTGCTGCCCACCCACGACAAGTGGTTCGGCGTCACCTACGCCGAGGACAAGCAGACCGTCATCGACAGCTTTGCCAAGCTGGTCGCAGACGGCGTGTACAGAAAAGACCTGTTCAGCGATCTGAAGAAGTAAACAGCACACCGCGCTTTTCCCCCGCCGTATGACGGGGGATTTTTTATAAGGCAGCGCTATCATAAAACAGCGGTGTACAATCGGCGGCGGTTGGTTGAAAATTGCAAAACCCTGACACACAATGCTATGGAAAGCGGAGGCAAAAGGCGGTATGGTTAATACAACAGAATACACAACACACCGCTACAGGAGGGCAATCATGGCAAAGAATGAAGTTGATCTTATGACCCTGACCCCGGAGCAGCGTGACGCACACCTTTGCCCTGGATGTGGAGCGCCTGCTGCGCTTCGGCCGCAAGCATAAGCTTATCAAGGATCTCGATGTTCTGGTGGCACGCAACACGCTGCTGGATCTGCTGCAGCTGGCCGCCCCCAGCGAGGCCAAGCCCCCGAAAGGAGGACCCCCGAGACGCCCGCCGCACTGCTGGATGAAATGGTGGAGCTGGCCGCCCGGAAGGAGCTTTTTGACGGTGCCGTAAACCAGTACCGCATCAACTTTGAGACCCGCCTGATGGGTGCCCTGATGCCCCGCGAGAGCGAGGTCTGCAAAAAGTTCAAGAAACTCTACCAGAAGCAGGGTGCCAAGGCTGCGACCGACTGGTTCTATCAGCTCTGCGTGGATACCAACTACATCCGCACCGCGCAGATCGCCAAGAACATCCAGTGGAACACCGCCACCCCCTACGGCGAGCTGGAGATCACGATCAACCTGACCAAGCCTGAAAAAAGACCCCAAGACCATCGCGCTGGAGCGTCTGCAGCCCAAGAGCGGCTACCCCGCCTGCATGCTCTGCAAGGAGAACATCGGCTACGCGGGCCGCATCAACTTCCCCGCACGCCAGACCCACCGCATTGTGCCCATCACGCTCGCAGGGGAGCAATTCTACCTGCAGTACAGCCCCTACGCCTACTTCCATGAGCATTGCATCATGCTGCATGATCAGCATAAGCCCATGGAGATGAACAAGCAGACGCTGGCCGAGATTTTTTGACTTTGTGGCACAGTTCCCCCACTACACCTGCGGCTCCAATGCCGATCTGCCGATCGTGGGCGGCAGCATCCTGAGCCATAGCCATTTTCAGGGCGGGCGGTATGTTTTCCCGATGCAGAAGGCTGACATTGCCGTACCGATGACCGACATCCGCTACCCCGGCGTCAGGGCGGGCATCCTGAACTGGCCTGTTTCCGCCGTGCGTCTGGTCGGCCGCAGCAGCCAGCAGATGCAGATCGTGGCCAACAACATCCTGAGCGCTTGGCGCGCCTACAGCGATGAGAGTGTCGGCATTCTGGCAGAAACGGACGGCACACCGCACAATACCGTGACGCCGATCCTGCACTACGATGAGACTGACGGGTTCATCCTTGACCTTGCGCTGCGCAACAACCGCACCAGCGAGTTCCCGGACGGTATCTTCCACCCGCATAAGGAATATCACAACATCAAAAAGGAAAACATCGGCCTGATCGAGGTCATGGGTCTGGCCATCCTGCCCGCCCGCCTGAAGGATCAGGGCGCGCAGATCGCAAATTTTGGCGGGCCAGCGCCCGAACACCAGCCGTATCGAGGGGCGATGCACTGGCTGTCCATGCCGACTGGATTGATGAACTGATTGCCAAGTACGGCACCAGCATGAAGCCCGAGGTGTCGCCAACAAGGCTGTCAAGGCCGAGATTGGCACGGTGTTCAGCCATGTGCTGGAGAATGCCGGTGTCTTTAAGCAGGACGCTCAGGGTCGGCCGCGTTTGTGCGGTTTATGCAGAGCGTAGGGTTTAAGAAAGTGTAAAATCGCATAAGAAACAGGGACATCGACCCGGAAGGGCTGGTGTCCCTGTTTTCGTTGCTGTAGGGAGCCGGGCATGCCCGGCCCGGGCTCCGGCAGGCAGTCGTTTGCCGTGCACCTCCGCGGGCGTCGAGGACACCGCCCCCACAGAACCTCCCGGCAGGTTTGCGCCGCATATATGCCCCGCAGCCTCAATGCAGCCGTTTGCCGTACCGTGGAGCGGCCGTCAAGACCGCTCCTACAAAGCACCCGTTATCGTCATCCGTAGGGGGACCCCTCCGTGCGGCTTTCCCGCAAGCGCCTGTTTCTTCGCGCGCGCGGGCATCCCCCCTAGCACGCCCTTTATCCCGTACACTCACGGGCTTCATCTATCCCGGCTTCGCCGTGCCAGATTTATGATGATGCGTTGTTTCACATTCACGCAGGCCAGAGCCGTGTAAAGCTGACCGCCGCCGCCAAAATGGCGAAGCTTTTGCCGCCGGGATCGGCCTGAACACCACCAGCGCCAGCACCGCACAGACGCCAGCACAAACAGGCACCATGCCGCCGTGAACCGCCGGGGCGTCAGGCGCAGAGCGTCACATAGACAGCCAGCTTGCCCGCTGCCAGCGCAGCAAAAGCCACGCCGAACCCGCAGAATACGGCGGCCAACGCTGGGCAGCGGCGCGCGGCGAAAGAACTGTATGCCCGCCAGCACCGAAAGTCGAAGCAGCAGGATTTTCAGCAGCTCCAGAAGCCGTTCACCGCGAAGGCGGCGGTGTCTGGTGCGTCCAGCCCCGGCGCAGCGGCAAGCCACCCCCGCCTGCACGGCATAAACGCCGCAGGCGCCGTTACGGCCGCCACCGCCGTGGTGCGCGGCACAATGCGGCTGCAGTTTTCCCAGCACAGCGGCACACTGCTGCCGCCGTGGTGGGCGGCTTTGCGGCGCAGGGAGCCGCCCACCAGCCCGTACCAGCCACGCACCCACCGGGGTACAGGGGCAGGATATACATCAACTGGTCAATGAATTTCATATTGTTCCTCAGCAGCCTGTTCCACCAGTTGGACACCTGCTGCCCCAGCGCGGCAAAGGCGGCATCGGCCGCCGCCAGCAGCCCCCATGCCGTACCGCACAACGCCAGCGTCACCGCTGCGGTAACGATGAGGTGCAGAACTTTTCATTGTCCCCGTGCGGTCCTGCAGGCCGGGTTTCAGCGCAGCAAAGACGGTACGCGCCCGCAGGAAAAATTTCCGAACGGCAGGAGGACAAATCCGGCCAGCGCGTCCAGCGGGCCAGACTGCCGCTGTGCCCTGCGCCAGCATCCCGCACCGTGCCCAGACGGCGAACAGATGCCGCGCCATCCACTGCCAGTCCCCAGCGGCCCAGGCTGGTAAAGCCGTACAGCAGGTACGCCACGGCCCAGCGCCATCCAGCATACGGCCCAGAGCGGCGTTTCCCGGGCGGCGGTGCGGTGAACAGCGCCAAAACGGCAGTCCCCATATAGAATGAATAACAGGCCGCGAAAAAACGGCATTCCAGTCCGGATATGAAAACAGCATAAAACATCACTCCGTAGGGGCAGATAAAAATAGGCCAGGGGTACATTCAAACAGCGTATAACATAGCGAAACTGCTAAGCCAAAAAGCTTCCCGTAGGCCGGACATGTCCGGCCCGGTCGTTCACCGGAAAATTACGCGGGCGTTTGCGGGTAACCACCTGCGGCCGGGCATGCCGGCCCCTACCGACCTCGTCCGGCACAAACTCCAGAATATCCCCGGCTGGCAGTCCAGCGCCCCTTGCAGAGGGGCCTTCCAGTGTCGAGAACCGCAACGGCCTTGGCCTTGTTGTTTTTTCAAAATCGACAAATTTGCCGGGGTGATGCCGATTTCCTCAGCCATCGCCCACACTGCCCGCCGGCGGCGGCCCATCATCATCCAGATTAACCACGATGAGCATCAGCACCGCCCCGCAAATCGTTGGTCCAGCTCGTCCCTTCATGCGGACGGCCTGTTCAAAAGCGTTTTCAGCACCCGGACGATGAGCGCCATAAGCCGCTTTGCCGCCGCAAAAACCAAACGGAAGGTAGATGCCAACCCCGCAGGCAGGCAAAAGCACCGCTGCGCCCCCACCAACATGCACCGCAGAGCGGCGACGCATTGCGGGCAAAGCCTCGCCCGCTTCGATGCGGCGCAGGAATTTGTGCTGAACAGCATCGAACGCCAGCACCGCACAGGTAGCCCCAGCACCAGCAACACCGGCCTGTGCGCGGCGCGGCAGCGCGTGGGCCGTGACCATCCAGCGGGTCAGCCATGGGCCGGATATTGTCATAATGGCGCTGCCCAAAATGGCCGTCGCCGTGCGCAGGTCGGCGTACTTTTCGTTCGTTCAATAATGGTGGCAGTTCTCCTGTTGCTGCAAATGAAGTTGTTATTGGCAAGGGACGGATACGAGCATCGCCTGCATGTGGCTGCCTCCGCTTTCATTGTTTACGGTATACCACGGCTTTACTATCGTTTTGCAATGCTTTTTATCGTTTTCGATAAATTTGTAAAACCTCAAGATTCATTTGCGATTGACACAAAATGTTGTATCGCATAGCTGTGTATCGAAGAAGGAAACAAAAAAGAGGGTGCACCGCATGAAATTACCCTTTTGCCGGACCGCGCTGCTGGCTGCGGCGCTGGGCGTGCCTGGTGGGCGGCTGCAAGCCGCTCCACCGATCAGAGCCTGCTGCCGCCGCCACGGGAACAGCCGAGGTCGCTTTACCACGCGCGACGCCCGACGCGACGACTTTCCCGCAACTGTCGCCGCCGAAATCGGGACCGTGCTGCCCGCCACCGGACGCAGGCCGCAGCCTGGACGAAGACGCTTTGTTTATCGGCGACTCAAACACCGTGCCACGATGTACGCCACCGACGAAACCGGCACGGCTTTGCATCGGTGTTGAACAGCAACAACATCGATGTCGTCGCGCCAGGCGCTGGTACTTTATTACCACGCTGAAATGTGAAAAATTCAAGGGTTCCTCCGCAATGTACACACCGTGCCGGACGCCGTGGCGATGCTCAAGCCCCAGCGCATCATCATCTGTTACGGCACCAACAACCTGGGCGGCTCGTCCACCGATCGCGACCAGCCACATCAGGGGCACCTATTTGCAGGGCTTGCAGGCCATCCAGACTGCGTGGCCCCTACTGCGATATCATCGTCAGCGCCATCCCGCCGCTGGACAACAGCGCGAGAACACCAACCTGACCACCCGGTGACCCAGGTGGACGCCTACAATGCCGCACTGGTGACGATGTGCGAGGAAAACGGCTTTTAAGTTTTTGAACAGCGCCGAGGTCCTGCGCGACGCCGCCACCGGCTGGGCAAAGATTACATCGCTGTCCGCGGCGTGCACCTGTCAAAACCGCCGTTACAGCGTACTTTTGACTATGTGCGCACCCACGCCTATATCACCGAGGACCGCCGCCCGCAGCCGTTGGGGGTCCATCCCCAGCCCAGCCCGACGCGTCCCTGCGAACCTTATCACCAGCGACCCGATAGCCGTGCGGCGCGAAGGTCCCGCTGGAATTTGTCGCCACAAGCGGCGGCAAGGTCAGCGGCTCCACCAGCCAGCTGGTCAAGAAAGGCGGCACCGCCAGCGCCGTGACCGCCGTGGCCGACGAGGGCTTTGTCTTTGCGGGCTGGACGGCCAGCTCCGGCGGTTACAGCAGCACGACCATCAGCTTTACGATGCCCCAGAACGCCGACGCGGGCGGCGTGGTGCTGACGGCGCACTTCTAAGGCCGACGCCCACGAGCACGAGTGCATGTTGAGGTCCGAGGGCACCAAGACTGCCGCCACCTGCCTGAAGGCCGGGTCCGCCAAGTAAAAATCTGCGGCGAAGTCGTCGAGAAGGACATTAAGCCGCTGGGCCACGACTGGGATGATGGGGTGCAGAAGGGCGCGAAATCATATCCCACCTGCAAGCGAGGGGGGCTGCGGCGAGACAGTCGAAGGTCCGGGCCGCCAAGGCCACGCCGTCTCCCCTCGCCGGTCGTGACGCACGGCACCAACGGCAGTGCCGCCCAGGCACCGACGCCGGTGCCGACGGCAGTACCCACAGCTGCACCGACCGCCGTGCCCGCTACTATTGAGCCAACGGCGGTGCCGACACCGAAGGCCCGGAAACCGGCACACACCCATGATTTCCAGCTGATCAGTGACACCACCACCTGCACGGCAGCCCGGCACAAAAACCTACCAATGCAGCTGCGGCGGTACAAAACGGAGGAATCTGCCACTGGGGCACAGCGGCGTAAACAGCCCCCGGCAGCCTTTGTGTGCTCCGCTGCAACGGGTTTTTGCAGGCCGCACCTGCGCCAGAACCAGTTACGCCGAGTGAACCAACAACGGAAAGTGACACCCCACCGAGTATCCGACCATGTAGGGGGCGCAATATGCAGGCGGCCCCTACAAGTTCGAAATGAGTCCCCATGTTCAAACTACCACCCTGCAAAGCCCGAAAAACGGGGCGCTGATACGCCGTTTCTTCCGTATATGGTCAAATACCGCGGCGTGCTGGCGTTTGATTCGTTCTGCGCCGCGCTGACCACGCTCTGCGATATCTTCCTGCCCAAGATCATGAGCAACCATCACCAACTCCGCCATGGGCGTGGGCATCACCCTCACGGCGGGCATCGTGCTGCGGATGGCGGCACTGCTACTTTGTACTGCGCATCATCGACGGCGCAGCCAGTATTATATGTCCAGCATCGGCCATATCATGGGCGTGCACATCGAGACGGACATGCGCCGGGACGCTTTCGACCACCTGCTCAAGCTCGACCACACCTACTACAACAACACCAAGGTCGGCACCATCATGGGCCGTATCACCAACGATCTGTTCGACGTGACCGAGTTCGCCCACCACTGCCCCGAGGAATTTTTTCATTGCGGGCATCAAGATCGTGGCGTCCTTCCTCATCCTGTGCCGGGCCAGTGTGCCGCTGACGCCCCAACTGGCGGTGTTCGCCTGCGTGCCGCTGATGGGCGTGGTGTCCGTTTACCTGAACGGACGGCTGCGGGCGCGGTTCCGCCAGCAGCGTGTCCAGATCGGCGAGCTGAACTCCACCATTGAGGACAGCCTGCTGGGTCAGGGTGTCGTGAAGAGCCTTTGCCGCCGAGGATGGAACGGGAGAAGTTCGCCAAGGGCAACCGGGAATTTGAGGAGATCAAAGACCCTTGGCTACTACGCCATGGGTGCCTTCAACACCTCCACCCGCCTGTTTGACGGCCTGATGTATCTGGTCGTCATTCTGGCGGGCGGTCTGTCGCTGCTGGTGTACGGCAAGATAAGCGCGGGCGACCTTGTGGCCTACGTGCTCTACGTCACCACTCTCATCGCCACCATCCGGCGCATCGTCGAGTTCGCCGAGCAGTTCCAGCGCGGCATGACCGGCATCGAGCGCTTCGCCGAGATCATGGACACCCCTGTGACCATCGGCGACGCCCCCACGCGAAACCGCTTTGCAGCCCGGCCCCGGTGACATCCGGTTTTGACGATGTCAGCTTTGAGTACCCGGACGACCACAACAGGTGCTGCACAACGTCAGCTTGGATATCCGGCCCGGGCGAACGGCTGGCGCTGGTCGGCCCTTCGGGCGGCGGCAAGACGACGCTGTGCAACCCTGATTCCCCGCTTCTACGATGTGACCAGCGGCGCGGTCCGCTTGACGGCCAGGATATGCAGGACATCCGCCATGCACAGCCTGCCTGCGGCAGGATATCGGCATCGTGCAGCAGGACGTGTATCTGTTCAGCGGCACGGTGGCCCAGAACATCGCCTACGGCCGCCCGGGCGCGACCCGCGCCGAAATTGAGGGAAGCCCCGCCTGGCTGGGGCTGACGCCTTTGTCCGCGCCTTGAAGGATGGCTATGATACCTAGGTGGGTGAGCGCGGTGTCAAGCTCTCCGGCGGACAGAAGCAGCGCCGCCATTGCCCGCGTATTTTTGAAGAACCCGCGCATTCTGCTTGCTGCTGGACGAGGCCACGAGTGCCCTGGACAACGAGAGCGAGATTTTTGGTCGGCCAGAGCCTGGACAAACTGGCGAAGGGCCGCACAACGCTGACGATTGCCCACCGCCTGACGACCATCAAGAACGCCGACCGCATCCTCGTTTTGGGCAAGGACGGCATTGAGGAAGAAGGCAGCCATGAAGAGCTGCTGGCGAAGCAGGGCGTATATTATAGGTTGTGGAATGGGCTGGTGAGCGGGGGAAACCTTGTAAAACGGCATTCTTGGGGGAGAAGCTGCTCGCGAAGCGGGGCTGATGAGGGATTTACCCCCGCCGCCCCTTATGCGGGCAATCCTCATCCGGCCTTCGAGCCACCTTCCCCCATCGGGGAAGGCTTTTTTTGCTCCAACATCCTCTTCATATTCAAGCAGAACGTCATCAAATTCGACACCACCATCACCCCCAGGAACCCCATCATGCCATATTTCGGCACAACAAACCAGATGGCTGTGATGCGCAATATCGAGTCCAGCAGCGAATAGCGGAACGTCGCCAGCTGCTCCCCCAGGCCCCTTCAGCACGCCGTCCACCATGCTTTCCAGGTACATGAACGGCGCGACAAAGCCTAAAATCTGCACATATACCGTCCGACCTCGGCGTCGTGGTAGACGAACTGCGCCAGCGGCGCACCGAACACCACAAATCCGGCCCCTGCCGCCAGCGAGAATGCGCCGGTCAGACGCAGCATCGTGAAAATCAAGCGGCGCATGGCGGCGGTGTCTCCCTTTGGTGTGGGCGCGGGTGATTTCCGGCATCAGCAGGCCGGACAGCGCCCCCGCACCGAAAAACGGAAAGAACAGCAGCGGCAGCGCCATCCCCCTTTTCAGGCTGCCGTACTGGGCCACGGCCTCAGTGCGGCTGCCGGTGCAGAGCGCCAGCGTGTAGGGGAATCAGACTGCTTCGGCCGCCTGCAGGCGCTGTGCAGGCGGCCGCCCTCGACCGGCCAAAGAATATCGTAGAGTTCCTTTGCGGGTGTAGGGTGCAGCGGGGCGCGCCTGGACGGGGCACAAATTCCGGCGTGCGGGCGGCAAACGCCAGCGACGCCGCAGGAAACGCCCTCGCTGACCGTGTTGCCCAGCAGCACGGCGGCACAGCTCATACCGCGCCCCACTGGGCCAGCGCCCGCAGCCCCGCCACGGCAACAGCCATCCGTACCAGCTGCCTGATGAACTGCGCTGTGATGTTTGGCTGCACCCGCCGCGCAGCCAAAAAGCACCCCCCGCTCCGGACACCGCCATAAACGGCAGGCTGGGGGCCAAAAATCGCAGCGCGGTCTCGGCGCGGGATATCGTGCAGCAGATACCGTGCACACGGCCCGGCCAGCACGGCCTGCGCCACCATGGCTGTTGTGCCGAAGCCTGCGCCGTGCCGTCCCAGCAGCGTCTCAGCCATGCCGCCGCCCCGGGCTGTGCTTTTGGGCCGCCAGCCGCGCCGACGCCACGTTGATGCCCGCCGTGGCGAAGGACACAAACACCATGTACAGCGCCAGAATCAGCTGGTAGGCCCAGCCGCCCAGGTAGGCTGCCAGCACGACCCGGAACCCCATGCCCAGCGCCCGCTGCACCAGCCCCGACCCGGTGAGCAGCGCCGCGTTTTGCAGATAGGTCTTGCGTTTGCCATACGCCGCCCCCTTCCCCTGCTGATGGGTATGCGGGGAAATCGGTCGGTATGACTTGCAGATTATCTGTTTTGCTGTGCTAAGATATACGTAGGGCGGGGTTAGGTCAGGCCGCCATGCAACCTCAAGGCATCACCGCACAATTCCCGCCTAACGGCTCAGCGACCGCCTCCGCGCGCGGCACGGCATTGCGTTGCCAAAAATGCTCGATAAGACATCCAGTATTATCTGCGCTTTTTTTAGCAGCTGCCGCACCTCGCTCGCCGTATCGGGCACTTAGAATTATGCGGGTATTGCCTCAAATAAAATGGGAGATTTTTACCATGAATCAAGCCACTACCATTGCCGCATACTTGCGGGAAAAAAAATTACCGTTCGCCCCGGATATTGCCCTTGTGCTGGGGTCGGGCCTGGGCGGGCTGGCAGAACAAATTGAAAATGCCGTCATCATCCCCTACCGCAGCGTGCCGGGGTTCCCCTGTGTCCACCGCGCCGGGGCACGCCGGGCAAGTTTGTGGCCGGGCAGCTGGCGGGCAAAACGTCCTGTGTATGCAGGGGCGGTTCCACTATTATGAGGGCCACGACATGGCCGCCATTGCTCTGCCTGTACGGGTGTTCAAGGCACTGGCGCCGTGCGCTGGTGCTGACCAACGCGGCGGGCGGCGTGAACTGGGATTTCAATGTCGGCGGCGACATCATGCTCATCACCGACCACATCAACTTTATGGGCGCGAACCCCTGCGCGGCACAAACGATGACAGCATCGGTCCGCGCTTTTGCGATATGACCCACACCTCACACGCCGGAATTGCAGGAAAAAGCGCTTGCCGTTGCCAAAAAAAAACAGAACATCCTGCTGCAAAAAGGGCGTCTACCTCGGCACATGGGGCCGAGCTTTGGAGACCCCTGCCGAGATCCGCGCGTTTCGCGTTTTGGGTGCGGACGCCGTGGCATGAGCACCGTGCCCGAGGCCATCGCCGCCAGCCACTGCGGTCTGCCGGTGGTGGCACTGAGCCTGATTACCAACATGGCCGCCGGGATGGCGGGCAAAGCGGGCTGGACGGGACCGAGGTCATCGAGATTGCCGACCGGCGCGGTCCGGTGTTCCAGAAGTTGGTCAAGGAATCGTGGAAGTGTTATAAAATCATGCCAAGTCGCTTTTAAATTTGTGGAGTGTTCTTGCATTCCGGGCGATTTTTGGTAAACTGGAAAAAGAGCAATTTTTAAAGGAGCAAACATACCATGAGCGAATGTACCCACGATTGCAGCAGCTGCAGTGCCAGCTGTGACCACCGCGCACCGCAGCATGAGCCGCCGCACGAGCGCAGCCGTATCCAAAAAAGTGATCGGCGTCGTGTCCGGCAAGGGCGGCGTGGGCAAAGCATGACCAGCGCAATGCTGGCCGTCTCGATGCGCCGCCTCGGCTTCAAGGCCGGCGTGCTGGACGCTGACATCACCGGTCCTCATCCCCGCCTGTTCGGCGTCAAAGTCCCGCCACCGGCGACGGCACCAGCATCAACCGGTTTGCAGCCGCACCGGCGTGGAAATTATGAGCATCAACCTTTCTGCTCGATGACCCCGAGGCCCCCCTTGTTGTCTGGCGCGGCCCTGTCATCGCGGGCGCGCTGTCAAGCAGTTCTGGCAGGAGGTTGTGTGGGACGTTGACTTTTCTCTTCGTCGATATGCCCCCGGGAACCGGCGATGCCGCCGCTGACTGTCTTCCAGACGCCCGGTGGACGGCATCGTCATCGTGTCCAGCCCGCAGGAACTGGTCGGCATGATCGTCGGCAAAGCCGTCCAGATGGCCCAGATGATGCAATGTGCCCATCCTCGGCTTGGTCGAGAATTACGAGCTACGCCGTTCGCCCCGACTGCGGCAAGCAAGCATATCAACGTGCTTGGGCGACAGCCATGGGACGAGACGCCGACAAGCGCAAGCTGTCGGTGCTGGCGAAAATGCCCATTTTCCGATCCCGAGCGCCTGCCAAGGAGGCCGACGCGGGCATGATCGAGGTCTTTGCGGGTGATTACCTCGACAATGCGCCCGGACTGGCAAAGCTGTTGAAAAGTAAGACGTTACAACGTCATTTTATGCTTTGATGAGGTACTTACTTATGAAAAAGTTCTTTGAAGAGTTCAGCGCCTTCGCCCCTGAAGGGCAACATGATGGATATGGCCATCGGTGCTGGTCATCGGCGGCGCTGCTCCTCCACGCTGGTCACTTCCCTGACCGACAACCCATCAGCCCCATCCCGCATTTTGGGCAAGGTGAACTTTGACGCCATGATGGGGACGTTTTCGGCGATGGTGTTGGTTTTTAAGCATGGTGCCTTTATCATTTGCTGTCATCAACTTTCCTGATCATGGCTTTTTGTGCTGTTCTGCCCGTCAAAGCCATGAACAAACTGATGGAGATGGGCAAGCACGAGGAAGCCACCCCTGCTGAGCCGGAGGCCCCTGCCGCCCCACGCAGGAAGAGCTGCTGGCCGACATCCTTGCTGAACTGAAAAAGCAGAACGAGGAAAAACGGCGTACTTTTCGCTTTTATTAACAACAACAGCGCAGAGCCAGTGCAGCCCTGCGCTGTTGTGTTTTTTAGAGAATGGTGAAACCAGCTGCCGAGTAGAGACTTCCTTGTCAAAGGGAGGCTTTATCGCTCGCTGCTTAATTTTATTAAGTTTAAACTTCGATAATGAAATTTTTCAAACGTTTTGCGCTTAATTTCCGTAAAATTTCTGCTTTAGGATTGTAAAAAGCGCCTGGTTCTATGGTATGATGCAGACAAGAACAAAGACGTTCCCCACAGGCTTATGCACTTCTTCGGGGACGTCTTTTTGTTGTATCCCAAAGATCGCAGCGTTATGTGCGTAGCTGCGTTGCTTTTGCATTAGAAAGGAGCAGACAAGGCATGGAAAAAATTTATCGAGCGCAGCACCCCCTGCCGGCTGTACAGCCCGCAGTTTTTGAGATGACAACTGCGGCATTGGTGCCGTGGTGGATATCAAGGCGCAAGAGCCAAAAACCATTGATGATGCACTGCAAATCGGAGCATCTCGAACACCGCGCAGGCAAGTGACGCCGAGGGCAAGACTGGCGACGGCGTCGGTATCTTAACGCAGATCAGCGACAAATTTTTTCCAGAGCGGCGGCCGAGCTGGGCCTGGAAATCGGAAAGAGCGTGAATACGGCATTGGTATGTTCTTTTTCCGCAGGATGAACCTGAAGCGCAACCCAAAAAAAGTTGTTTGAGATCGTCTGCAAAAAAAGAGGCTTTCCTTCCTTTGGCTGGCGTGAAGTCCCCACCTGCCCCGAGGATTCTGGGCCCACAAGGCCCCGCTCCTGCATGCCCAGCATCTGGCAGGGCTTTGTGGCAAGCCCGCCCGTGAGGCGGGCATTGCCGACCCGCCGCCTGTATGTCGCCCGCCGCGTGTTTGAGCAGTCCAGCCCGACACCTACGTTTGCAGCCTGTCCAGCCGGACCATCGTATATAAAGGTATGTTCCTTCGTCAAGGAGCTGCGCCTGTTCTATCCCGACCTGCAGGATACCGACTACGAGTCCGCCATCGGCATGGTACCACAGCCGGTTCTCCACCAACACCGCCCCCCAGTTGGAACCGCGCCCACCCCAACCGCTTTATCCTGCCAAAACAACGGCGAGATCAACACCATCCGCGGCAACGTCGACCTGATGCTGGCCCGGGAGGAGACCATCGGCTCCAACTACTTAAAGCGACGATATGACGAAGGTTCTGCCCATCGCACCAGGGAGGTTCTTGACTTCCTGCCCAGCTGGACAACACCGGAATTTATGGTCGGCGAACGGCATGGGATCTGCCGCTGGCTGTTATGGTCACTTATCCCGAACAGGTGGGGAGAAAACAACCATAGTATGGACCCCAAAAGCGTGCGTTCTATCCGTATTACGCCACCATGCTGGAACCGTGGGACGGCCCGCTTCCATTCTGTTCAGTGACGGCGATGTGATGGAGCGCTGTGCTGGTTCCGCAACGGTCTGCGCCCCAGCACGTGCTATATCACCAAAGACGGCCGCTGATCGCTTTCCAGTGAGGGTCCGGCGTGGATATCCTGCCGACGAAATCGTGCGCAAGGACGCCACGCGCCCCGGCATGCTGTTGGTGGATGCCGCCAGCGTGAGCTGGTGGACGACGAAAAGCCAAAGCCGACTACGCCAGCCGCGACGCTACGGCGAATGGCTGCCGACCTGGTCAACCTGGTTCCGCTGTCCGGGCCCTGAAGCTCACAGCGTGTGCCCGAAGCCACACGCAAAGACCAGCATTACGTCGGCTGCGAAAGCTTCGGCGCTACCGGCAGAGGACGGTCTTCCTCGCGGATCACTCGCCGGATGGCGAAACGAGCGTGCAGAGCCTGCCGGAGCCATGGGCAGCGATGCGCGCGCTGGCCGTGCCTTGCGCTACACCCAGCGCCCGCTGAGCGAGTACTTTCAAGCAGACGTTTCGCCCAGGTGCCGCCCCATCGACGCCCTGCGCGAGAAGGTCGTCACCTCCACCACCGCGGCGGCGTCGCGCCCAGGGCAAACCTGTTGCTGAGAAAGAGTGACGCCGAGCCAACTGCAGGTCAGCGACAATCGACCAACCCGATTTCTGACCGAAGGAGCTGACGGCTCATGAAGATCACAGGCCATGAAGGTGCCCGGCTTTCACGTGGAAACCAGCTCCATCTGCTACTACAAGAACACCGACCTGGAAAAGGCCATTGACCGCCTGTTTCGTCGATGTGGGACCGCGCCTACCGCGACGGTGCCAGCATCCTGATTTTGTCACGACCGCGACAGTGGACGAGTACCACGTCGCCATCCCCAGCCTTTCTGGCTGTGGGCGCAGTCAAGGCAAGTACCTTCTGGTTCCAAGCACCCGCAAAGCTTTTGCGACGGCACGCTGATCACGGAAAAGCGGCGAGCCGCAAGCCTGGTGCATGACTTCTCGCCACCCTGCTGGGCACGCGCAGCGGCTATCAGCGTACCTGGCTGCAGGAGACCATCCGGCGAGCTGGTCGTCGACGGGACGCTGCTCGGACAGCATGACTATGCGCCGTCGAACGACTACAACAGGCGTCGTCCTCGCCGGGCATCGTCAGCCGCGCTCCAAGATGGGCATTTCCACCATCCAGTCCTACCAGGTAGATTTTTTTTTTTGAAGCGCTTTGGGTCTGAGAGCAACGAGGTAGTGGATAGAGGTAGCACCAGCGCCGTCAGCCGTGTGGGCGGCATTACCATCCGCGACATCCAGAACGACACGGAAGCCCGCCACGAAATTCGACCCTCTGGGCTTCTGGATAATATCAGCATGGAGCTAGCCAACCTGGGTGAGCACAAGCTCCACGGCGGCAAGCTGACGAAGATCATCTGTACAACCCGCTGACCATCCACCTGCGCGCTTGAGCGAGGCACATGAACTGGCAAGTTCAAGGCTTACACCGATGCCGTGAAACGCCGCGGGCGGCTGACCATGCACCTGCGCAGCCTGCTGAACCGGTATCCACAAACGCCGGTATCCCGCTGGACGAGGTGAAGCACGTGAGATTCCATCTTCCCGCTGGGCCGCTTTGCCATGAGCTATGGCGCCCTTTCTGAAGCCGAGTGCATGGCCATTGCCACCGGCAGCAAAAGAGCTGCTTTCGGCGAAGGCGGCGAAGCCGAACCGTTTTGGCACCGAGCGCAGCGCCATCAAGCAGGCATCCGCCCGTTTGGCGACCGGCAAGTATCTGGTTTCCGCCAGCGAATTCGAATCAAGATGGCGCAGAGCGCAAAGCCCGGCGAGGCGGCCAGCTGCCCGGCGGCAAGAGGTTTACCCTGGGTGCGCCGGGCCGCCGCCTCCACCACCGGCGTGGGCCTGAGTCTCTCCCCCGCCGCACCGCGATATCTACTCCGTGAGGACCTGGCCCAGCGATCTATGACCTGACAATAGCTCAACCGCAAGGCTGCCATCAACGTCAAGCTGGTCCAGCGAAGCCGGTATGTTGGCACCATTGCCGCCGGCGTTGCCAAAGGCCGGCGCCCGTGATCACGATTTCCGGTTTTGACGGCGGCACCGGCGCTTTGCACCGCTGCGACTCCATCCACAATGCGCAGCTGCCGTGGGAGCGGCGCTTGCCGGCAGCACCAGAGACCTGATCGCCAGACGGCCTGCGTTCCCGCGTGCGCAGTGAAGCGACGCCCAGCAAGCTGATGAGCGGCCGCGATGTGCCAGCCAAAGCCGCCGCCATGCTGGGCGCTGAAAGTTCGGCTTTGGCACCGCCCGCTGGTTTGCCATGGGCTGCGTGATGATGCGCGTATGCAGCCTGGATACCTGCCCCATGAGCATCTGCTTTCAGAACCCCCGAGCTGCTGTAAGCGCTTTAGAGAGCAACCGGAGCCATCATCAACTTTATGCGTTTATGGCCAGAGGATCTGCGCGAGCGCCATATGGCCCGCCTGGGCGGCGTGCGCCACCGTGGATGAACTGGTTGGCCGCACCGACCTGCTGAAAAGTCAAGGATGCCCCCCTGGCTGGTTCCCGCGCAAGCGGAATGGACTAACTGCCCTGGTGAAAAAACCGCTGGTGGAAACAGCAGCGTACAATTTCAACGCCAAGCGACGTTTACAACTTCGGCCTGAAACGCCGATGCGTGCTGATGAAGAAGTTCACAAAGAGCTTTGACACTGCAGAGCCCAAGCCGATGACCGTTGAACTGAAGTTGGCAACACCGCATCGCGTGCTGTTCGGCACGATTTTTGGCGAAAGCGTAGATCAGCCCGCAAGTTTAAGTAACACCGTTATGGGTCACCTTTCCATGGATTCGCAATGCCGGCGGCCAGCCGGTGCGCTGTTTATCAGCTGGCCTGATCTCTTTGGAACCGGTTGGCGATTCCAACGACGCATATGGGCAAGCGGCCTTTCCGGTGCGGCAAGCTTGATCGCTTTACCCTCCCAAGGATGTCACCTATGACCTCCGCAGCGAGAACATTGTCGTTGGGCAGCATTGCCCCTGTACGGGTGCAACGCTGGTAGCGTTCATCAACGGTACGTGGCTGGCGAGCGTTTCTGCGTGCTAACTCCGGCGCTACCGCGCTGCTGTGGAGGGCGTTGGCGACGGCTGCGACAGTGACCGGCTTGGCACCGTGCGCGCTGGGCAAAGATCCGGCGAGCTTTGCTTGCCACGCCGGTGCATGAGCTGCGGCGGCATCGCCCTATGCCGACGCCGGACCGATTTCGGTTACACGCGTCAATAAAGACATGGTCAGCCTGGAGCCGGTGGAATTTTACAAGCGGGCAAGGATGTTTCGCTGCTTTGAAGGATTTGATCAGCAATACGTAATC
>VOFK01003559.1_pt1 | contig 22270 bp, 32 predicted proteins | sample 5384121 | NCBI WGS metagenome assembly VOFK01 (sample SAMN12384730, study PRJNA508395) | human gut metagenome | isolation source: healthy gut J | host: Homo sapiens | reverse complement strand
AAGTACGTATTGCTAAAACTAAAAGGAATCGTAAAAAGAACATGGGATGGCGGAGCATAAAGAGCGTTATTTTGATTTTATGCAGTATTTAAATGAAAGAGGCTATATTTGTGTGATTCATGATCATAGAGGGCATGGTGGTAGTGTAAAATCGAAGAATGACTATGGATATTTCTATACAGAAAATGCCAATTATATTGTGGATGATTTATTTCAGGTGACTGAGTACGTACGTGATATGTATCCTGGATTAGAGGTAACGTTATTTAGTCATAGTATGGGGACTTTGGTAGCGCGTTGTTACTTAAAAAAATATGATGAATATATTCGTTGCTTGATTTTGTGTGGTCCTCCTACAGAAAATTCGGCTGCTAGTTTTGCGGTTGATTGGCTAAAATAATAAAACCTTTCTTTAAAGAAAAGAAAGGTAATGGCCTGTTGAATAAGATGGCTTTTGCAGGATATGAATCGGGTAATCGTTGGTTGAGTAAAAATTTAGAAAATGTGGATCAGTATGAAGCGGATGAATTGTGTGGCTTTTTATTTACAACAAATGGTTTTATAAATTTATTTCAATTGATGGTTAAAGCATTTGATAAAAAGGATTGGAAGGTTACGAATGGTGAATTGCCAATTTTGATGATTGCAGGTCAAGAAGATCCGGTCATTCAGGGTAAAGATAAATTTGAACAGTTAAAACAATTTTTGATGGGGGTTGGATATAAAAATGTATCTAGTAAATTGTATCCGACTTTAAAACATGAAATCTTAAATGAAAAAGAAAATCAAAGGATTTATGAAGATGTATATTCATTTATTAAGGATGCCAAGGATTAGTTCCTTGGCATTTTTGATAAAAAAAAACTCGCAATTGCGAGTAGATATTTTACATGGAGCAGGTGATGAGAATCGAACTCACGTAGTCAGCTTGGAAGGCTGAAGTTCTACCATTGAACTACACCTGCATAATATAAGTGGTGACCCGTGGGCGATTCGAACGCCCGACCCTTTGATTAAAAGTCAAATGCTCTACCATCTGAGCTAACGGGTCACAAGTGGTGCCGACTATAGGAATTGAACCCACAACCTACTGATTACAAGTCAGTTGCTCTACCAATTGAGCTAAGTCGGCATTTTAAATGGTGGAGGTTAACGGGCTCGAACCGCTGACCCTCTGCTTGTAAGGCAGATGCTCTCCCAACTGAGCTAAACCTCCGTAAGTGCCTATTTATAATAGCACTGAGTTAAAATAAATGCAAGCACTTTTTGTAAAAATTATTTGAATCTGAAATTTGTTTAGAATCATAGCTAAAAGAATGGATAAAACGACGATGATCAACGTTTCTTTTGTGCCCTTATATAGGATTACAACGAGGAATACATAGAGTAAGAAATTCAATATAGTTGTACTTGATATTGTGTTTTCTGTATATGTGAAGCATGTGCTAAATAGGATGGCTAAAAGAATGGTTGAAAGAATCCAACCTTTTGTATCTTTTCGATTGGCTGACCATACTAAATAGGCGAAGATTGCCCAAATAAGTGTGAATACGATCCATGTTAGAAACATTTCTTTTGGCATGGCATGGGTAAGAATTTTTGAGAATAGACAATAACTAACAAAGCAAATAATGTTGAACAGGGTTGTATTTAGCATAGATGTTTTTTTCAGAATGTGAATATAGGGCTATGATACTATTTATAAAAAATCCATAGTGGTAAGTTTGATAGTAATTTAGTTGGATCAAAATATACAACAAATGGTTTAATATATTCTATATTTATAGGTATAAAAAGATAAGAATGCCAATACGATTGCCGTTAGGATGATGGAAATAGTGAAGATCCAATTGTTGTTATTTGTTCTTTTCATTTTGATTTACCCTTTTTTTGAATAGATGATCGCAATAAATAAAAACAAGATACCTATATATAGGAACGCATGTGTAAGATTATAGGCAAATATAAATAAGCAAATAATAGCTGCGATTAGATATAAGATCGATGATACGATATTTTTGTTCATAAATGGTCCTCCTTTTGAAATGAATTATATCACACAAAAAGAAAAACTCCCATTGGGAGCTTTTGAAACAGCAATAAGAGAAAAGTGAAATAAGAATATGAATTGTGTCTTGCTGGTTTGTGATTTAATACTAAATGATTTTTCTTAAATTTAACTTAATCGTCCATACGAGATAATAAAATCATGAGTCCAGCTGAAACGGTGTTTAATGGATCGTCTGTGACAAAGATTGGACATCCTATAGTATTTTGTAGATAGGTTGATAGTCCACTTAGTAACATGGATCCTCCACAACATACAATTCCTCTCGTTTTTACGTCTTGTTGCGTTGTGATTGGTAAGTTTGATAAAAATTGTAGGATCCAATTTGCCCATTGTTTGTACGAGTGGGGTTAGAACGCCAACAATTTGATTTTCATTGATGATAATCGATTTTAATACGTGACTGTTTTTATCCATACCAACGATTTCAAGACTTTTTGGATTTTGTTGAATATTGACTTGGCCAAGTTTTCGTTTGATTTTTTCAATTTGTTTATTAGAAACATTGATATTGTATGAATTGGTTAGCCAGTTTTTCAAGGCTATATTGATTGTGATACCTGATACGTTACAACGTGCTTTCTTTTCCATTTTGCCATTTAAGAATAGGGCAATATCACAATTGGATGATCCAATGTTCAATACGCAGCTTGCGACGGGTAAGAAAAGATCAAGCTTAGCTCCGATTGCCGCAATCCAGATTTCTTGCTCAAAATAAACACGATACGCTCCTAGGTCTTCTAAATGTTCTTTTAGTATTTGACATGATTTTTCACTAAAACTTGTTGGGTAGCTTACCAATAGAATGGTTTTTTGGAACATTTTAAAAGCTTTGTGTTCATATAATAATTGTTCTAATAAAATGTCGAGAGCATCAAAGTTGATTGGATTCTCGCGTAAAGGGGATATGATTCTAACATTTGAATCTGTAGAACCAATCATATCTTTGGCGTCTTCGCCTATGCCTAACACATGGTTTTGATTATCAAGCGCAACCATGCATGGCTCATTATAAAGTAATCCATCTTCTTGGGTACATAAGCGTATATAGTTTGTACCTAAATCTATTCCCATTCGAATCATACGATTCCTCCTAATAATATATGCCTTTATTTTACACCAGGTTAAATTGTGATACAATATGCATGCATTCCTACGTATATAAATGAATAATATTGAAATTAATAATATAAAAGAAACAGCACTCTTGGTTATATTGGATTCTGTTGAATTGGAAAAAACAATGTCGCATCATGACTTGTTTTTATTGTGGAGTAAGGCATTTGAGAATGTGGGTATACCTATATATATTGTTTTTCCAGATGATGTTATGAAGTTGAAAAAAATTTTATCGGTTTTATAATACCGATATTCATTATATTTCAGATGTAGATCTAATTGAGAGATTAGATTGTGTTCAAGAAAAGGTAGTTTTTGGAAAAAAGTACAGAGTAATTTTACCAAAAATGTATGTGGTTCATGATAATAAATTGGTGAATGAACAAAAAAGAATAAATAATAAAATGATAAAAAAGCTTTATATAAGGGCTTTAGAGCTAAAGTTTGAAAATTTTATAAAAAAAATTAAAAATTCCGTTGACATCCCTAACAACCTTTGGTAATATAAATGAGCGTAAACGAGTTTGCAGCGAAAAAAACATGGAGGTTTAGCTCAGTTGGGAGAGCATCTGCCTTACAAGCAGAGGGTCAGCGGTTCGAGCCCGTTAACCTCCACCATGTTGATGGAGAAGTAGCGAAGTGGCTAAACGCGGCTGACTGTAACTCAGTTCCTTTTGGTTCGGCAGTTCGAATCTGTCCTTCTCCACCACTTATTGGGGTATAGCCAAGCGGTAAGGCACAGGACTTTGACTCCTGCATTTCCCTGGTTCGAATCCAGGTACCCCAGCCATCATTTGCAGGTGTAGTTCAATGGTAGAACTTCAGCCTTCCAAGCTGACTACGTGAGTTCGATTCTCATCACCTGCTCCATTAATTTTATCCCTTTGTATGGCAAGTTTTGGAGGTTTAGCTCAGTTGGGAGAGCATCTGCCTTACAAGCAGAGGGTCAGCGGTTCGAGTCCGTTAACCTCCACCATTTTAAATGCCGACTTAGCTCAATTGGTAGAGCAACTGACTTGTAATCAGTAGGTTGTGGGTTCAATTCCTATAGTCGGCACCACTTGTGACCCGTTAGCTCAGATGGTAGAGCATTTGACTTTTAATCAAAGGGTCGGGCGTTCGAATCGCCCACGGGTCACCACTTATATTATGCAGGTGTAGTTCAATGGTAGAACTTCAGCCTTCCAAGCTGACTACGTGAGTTCGATTCTCATCACCTGCTCCATTTAATTAATAACAATCTTCAGATTGTTCTTTTTTTTAAAAATTGGAGAAGTAGCGAAGTGGCTAAACGCGGCTGACTGTAACTCAGTTCCTTTTGGTTCGGCAGTTCGAATCTGTCCTTCTCCACCACTTTAAAAGTAACACAACTTAATAAAGTTGTGTTTTTTTTAAATTATACTTGGCTATTTAAAGCTTTTTTGTTAAAATGGTAGATGGCATTTTATGCCTAACATCATTTCATTTTTTGATAGAAGGAGGAGTGTAGGATTCATGGCTAAACAAGATATGATCGAAATTGATGGTATCGTAGTTGACACTTTACCCAATGCAGCTTTTAAAGTTAAATTGGAAAACGGACACGAGATTCTAGCTCACGTTTCTGGTAAAATCCGTATGCATCACATTCGCATTTTACCAGGTGATCGTGTTACCGTTGAAATTTCACCGTATGACTTAACACGTGGGCGTATTACATTTAGACGCAAATAAGGAGACGATTAAAGATGAAAGTAAGACCATCTGTTAAACCAATCTGCGACAAGTGTCGAGTAATTCGACGCAAAGGACGTGTGATGGTAATTTGTGAAAACCCAAAACACAAACAGAGACAAGGAAACTAAAGTAGGAGGAAACTAAATGGCTCGTATAGCAGGAATAGATATTCCAAACGACAAGCGAGTTGTCATTTCATTGACATACATCTATGGTATTGGATTGACAACATCAAAGAAGGTATTGGAAGAAACAGGCATCAGTGAAGATGTTCGAGTAAAAGATTTAACTGAAGAACAATTAAATGCAATTCGTAAAACAATCGATGCAATCAAAGTCGAAGGAGACTTAAGAAGAGAAGTACAATTAAACATCAAGAGATTGATGGAAATTGGATGCTACAGAGGAATGCGTCACAGAAAAGGATTGCCAGTACGTGGACAAAGAACAAAGACAAATGCAAGAACACGTAAAGGAAAAGCCAAGACAGTGGCTAACAAGAAGAAGTAATAGGGAAGGAGAGTAAAGAATGGCAAAAGTACAAAAGGCACGTAAAAGACGTGTTAAAAAGAATATTGCGCGAGGATGTGCACACATTCACTCGACTTTCAATAATACAATCGTAACGATTACAGATGAAAACGGAAATGCAGTAGCATGGAGTAGTGCAGGAGCATTAGGATTCAAAGGAAGTCGTAAATCAACACCATATGCAGCACAGTTAGCAGGAGAAGCAGCTGGAAAAGCAGCAATGGATCACGGAATGAAGACAGTATCCGTAGATGTAAAAGGACCTGGACCTGGACGTGAAGCAGCCGTAAGAGCATTACAAGTTGCAGGTTTAGAAATTACAATGATCAATGATGTAACACCAATTCCACACAACGGATGTCGTCCACCAAAACGACCTCGTGGATAGTAAAAGGAGGATAACGATGCAGGAATTTGAAAGAGCTTCACTTCATAAAGATTTTGTGAATGAAGAGAACAATACTGGATCTTATATCTTTTTGAACCTCTAGAAAGAGGTTTTGGAATTACGATTGGAAATACAATTTGCCGTACATTATTAACAAGTGTACCTGGCACACGTCATTGTTGGTTTAAAGTATCTGGATTTGACATGGAAAAGCAACAATGGTTGATGGTATTTTTTAGAGGATATTTATCGTATTTCATTAAATTTAAAAGCTGTACAATTATACAATGATGGAGAAGGATTCCAAACATTGCATATTTCAAAGAAGGGACCAGCAACAATTCAGGCGGCTGACATTATTTGTCCGGAAGCTGTAGAAGTTGTAGATCCTGAACAAGTGATTTGTACTTTAGAAAAAGGTGCAAGTTTAGAAATGGAAATTTATGCAGTAACTGGAACTGGATATAAGAGTTCAATTGAAAACAAAGTGTCATACGACTTTGGTGAAGATGTCGTAGTATTAGATGCAACTTTCACTCCAATCCGTAAAGCAGATTATTTATCAGAACCTGCTCGTGTTGGATTGGATAAAAAATATGACAAAGTACATATCAATGTAGAAACAGATGGTTCAATCACACCTTTACAGGCTATTACAATGGCTGCAAAGGTTTGTATGGAAAACTTAGATGAAGTTTTAACTGTTTCTGACTTAGAATTAGAAGAAAGTTTCATGGTTCAAAAACCTCAAGTTGAGGATGTTAAGAAAGTAAATACAATGATGATTGAAGATTTGGATTTATCTGTTCGTTCTTACAATTGTTTAAAACGTGCAGGAATTCAAACCGTCGATGAACTTAACACAAAAAACAGAAGATGAAATGATGCATGTTAAGAATTTGGGTAAGAAATCACTCAAAGAAGTGAAGGACAAAATGTACCAATTGGGATTGTTCTTCAAATCATATGAATAAGAGGAGTAAGAATCATGTGGAATCGTAAATTGGGACGTAAAGCCGATCATCGTAAAGCATTGTTGCGTAACATGGCAACATCTTTGATTGAAAACGGACAAATCGAAACAACAGAAATGAAAGCAAAAGAATTAAGCGCTGTAATGGATTCATTAGTAACATTAGCAAAACGTGGAGATTTACATGCACGTAGACAAGCAGCGGCTTATGTTCGTAATGTAGAAGTAGATGAAGAGGGAACAACAGCTCTTCAAAAATTATTCAATGAAATTGGACCAGCATATGCAGATCGTAATGGTGGATACACTCGTGTAGTTAAAACACGTATCCGTCGTGGAGATGCAGCTCCAATGGCTATTGTACAATTCGTTAAGTAGTAGTTACTACTTCACTTTTCTTTTAAGGAGCTTAAAAAAATATGAGTGATTTAGAACAATACGCAAAAGAACATCAAGTACCTATCATGATGGATGATGGACTTTCCTTTTTATTAGAAAAACTTCAAGAAAATCAATGTCTATCATTTTTAGAGTTAGGAACTGCGATTGCTCGTACATCGATTGAGGTTGCTAAGTTAGATCCTAGAATGAGAGTTGTCACAATTGAAAGAAATTCGGAAATGATTGTTCAGGCTAAAAAGAACATTGAAGAAAGTGGATTATCCAATCAAATCACATTGATTGAGGGCGATGCTCTTGAAGTGAATGTGGATGGTATGTTTGACTGTATTTTTATAGATGCAGCCAAGGCACAATATCAACGTTTTTTTGAGAAATATTGTATGCATTTGAATGAGAATGGTATAATTGTATCAGATAATATGAATTTTCATGGGCTTGTACAACATCCGGAATTGACTCAAAATCGTAATACACGCCAATTAGTTCGTAAGATCCATGATTATCATACGTATTTGGCAAATCTTTCAGATTATGAAACCGCATTTTATGATTATGGAGATGGAGTTGCCGTAACAAGGAGGAAATAACTATGAAGCTTTTTAAGTTTTTATTAGGTCTTTTTAACCATTACAGTGGGGGCTTGTGCAGTTGCAGGTAAAATGCGTCGTGACAAACAAAGACAGGAAGAATTAGATGAATTCTTATGTCCAGACATTGATGAACCAATCGAAAAAGAAATCAAATCGAATGAAAGTCCATTAAAACATATGGAAGCAGATATCATGGGATTTAAAGAAGCACAAGAAGATATTCTTCCAGTAACTTTAACTTATAGTTTTGATTCAAAAGATAGCGCAAAACAATTCCAGACAGAAATTGCAGAGAAAGGCTTAACTTCTTCTTATGATGATGAAGATAAAGTTGTAGATGTAATTTATCATGATGGTGTAAACGAGAGTGATTTAAAAATCTTATCCGATACACTTGTAAATGCTTGCACAAATGCGAGTGCTGAATATAAAGGATTTCATTTTAATAAATAGTGGCTTGAGGGTGCTCAAGCCATTTTAATATGGTATAATAGTTCCGTTTATGGTGGAGGATATGTGATGGAAGCAATTGAAGTTTCACATTTAACTTTTTCCTATGATGGGAAAAATGATATATTAAAAGATGTTTCTTTTTCAATCCCAAAAGGAAGCTATACAACGATTATTGGACATAATGGTTCTGGTAAGAGTACAATGGCAAAACTAATCATTGGTTTGTTGGAGGCGAAAAAGGGGAAAATTCAGATTTTAGGTAAAGAACTAAATGAAGAAAGTGTTTATGAATTGAGAAGTCATGTTGGAATAGTATTTCAAAATCCGGATAATCAATTTATTGGTTCTACAGTGGCAGATGATATTGCCTTTGGTTTAGAAAATCATTGTGTAGAACAAGAAAAGATGCAAGGTATTATTGAAGATGTCGCAAGTCGTGTTGGTATGACGGATTTTTTAAGTGCAGAGCCGACTAAATTATCTGGTGGACAAAAACAACGTGTTGCGATTGCAGGTATTTTGGCCATTGAACCTGATATCATTATTTTTGATGAATCAACAAGCATGTTAGATCCTCAAGGTAAGGCGAGTATCAATGCGCAGATTCGCAAGTTACATGAAGAAAAGAATATCACAATTTTATCCATTACCCATGATATGGAAGAGGTAGCTCAATCTGAAAATGTCATAGTATTAGAAAATGGTGAGATTGCGATGCAGGGAACGCCAATGGAAATTTTTAAACAAGAGGATAAATTGGCTAAAATGCAGTTGGATATTCCTTTTGCGTTAAAAATTTCGAAGGAATTAAAGAAGCGTAAAATCTTCAAAGAAAATGTATGTCGTTTAGATGAGGTGGTTGAAAAGTTATGTCGATTGAAATAAAGAAGTTAGAACACACATATAATGAAAATACACCTTTTTCACATGCTGCATTAAAGGGTATCGATCTTTCAATTCCGGAAGGAAAAGTTACAGCTATTATTGGGCAGACTGGTTCTGGTAAATCTACTTTAGTTCAGCATTTAAATGGTTTGTTGATTCCAACAGCGGGTACTTTGGATATTTGTGGTTTCCATATTCAGCCTTTGTTGAAAATTAAGGATGTTAAACAATTAAGAAAGGAAGTTGGGCTTGTATTCCAGTTTCCTGAATATCAATTGTTTGAAGAAACGATTGGTAAGGATATTGCGTTTGGACCAAAAAACTTTGGAACAAGTGAAGAAGATGCTTCCCAACTCGTAAAGAAAATATTGCCTGTTGTAGGTTTGGATGAAAGTTATTTGGATCGTTCTCCTTTTGATTTGAGTGGAGGGCAAAAAACGTCGTGTTGCGATTGCGGGGATTTTAGTATTAAATCCAAAAAGTCTTAGTTTTAGATGAGCCAACAGCAGGGCTTGATCCTCAAGGTGCTCAAGAAATGATGACTTTGTTTATGAATCTAAATAAAAAAGAAGGAAAAACGGTTCTTTTAGTTACGCATGATATGGAGCATGTCATGAACTATTGTGATCATGTGATCGTATTGAGTCATGGTGAAGTAACGCAGGAAGCGGATGTGAAGGAATTTTTTAAGCATCCTGAATATTTACAACAGATTGGTATCAATCCACCTAGTAGTATTGTGCGTTTAAAAATGCAATTAGAAGAAAATGGATTTGAGATGGATCCAGATATTATGGATATGAATTCACTTGTGGATTCAATAGAAAAAGCAGGTGAAGAAACATGAATAATGTTGCGTTAGGACAATATATGCCATTAGATTCTGTGGTTCATAAGATGGATCCTCGATCTAAGATTATGATCATGTTGTTTTTAATGGTTGCGATATTTATTCCTGCAGGAGTCCTTGGATATGTGATTATAGGTATTTTTATTTTATTGAGTTTGTATTTATCAAAATTAAATATTAAATATGCCTTAAGAACAATGAAACCCATGTTATGGATGATGGCTTTCTTGTTGGTTATTAACCTATTGGTTATTAAAACAGGAACACCTTTGTTTTCGATTAAGGGATTTACAATTTATAGTGATGCCGTAAATCAAACTTTGTATATTGTGGTACGTTTAATGTTGATGATTATTATCACAACTGTATTAACAGCAACAACAAAAGCCTTTGGATTTGACTTTGGGAATTGAAAAATTGTTGAAGCCTTTTGGAAAAAAAATTGGTGTACCAGCTCACATTATTGCGATGATGATCAGTATTGCGTTGCGTTTTATTCCAACACTAATTGAAGAAACACAGCGTATTATGAATGCGCAGGCTAGTCGTGGTGTGGATTTGGAAAATGGGAGTATCAAAGAAAAAAATTATGGCCATTTTATCGTTGATTGTTCCACTATTTGTTTCTGCATTTGATCGTGCAGATCAACTTGCGAATGCGATGGAAGCTAGAGGGTATGATCCTTCTAGAAAAAGAACACGTTACAAAGTGTTAAAGATGCAGACTATCGATTATGCTTCAATGATTTTAAGTGTTGTCGTTCTTTGTGCTTGTATTGGTATTTGGGCATTATGATTGTAAAAGCACTTGTCAGCTATGATGGTTTTAATTATGCAGGCTGGCAAAAACAAGAGAATGCCTTAGGCATTCAACAAGTGATTGAAGAAGCTTTGCATAAGATCACAAAAAGAGAATGTGGATGTTGTTGCGAGTGGAAGAACGGATGCTGGTGTTCATGCGTTTGGTCAAGTTTTTCATTTTGAAACAAATAAAAATATTCCGGCTATTCAATATGAAAGAGCATTAAATGCATTGCTTCCCAAAGATATTCGTATTTTAAAAACGGAAGAAATGCCCGATGATTTTCATGCACGTTTTAGTGCTGTAGGCAAACGTTATGATTATTATTGTTCGTACGATATAAAGAATCCTTTTAATTATAAGTATCGTAATTTATTAACTAAAAAATTGGATATTGAGGCGATGAAAAATGCATCAAAAAGTATTCTTGGGATCTCATGATTTTACGAGTTTTGCCTCAAGTAAAATCGATCCGAGGAAACCTAGAGTCAAAACAATTTCAAATATTGAAATTATTGAAGAGGGTATGGATGTGCATTTTATCTTTGAGGGTACAGGTTTTTTAAGATATCAAGTTCGAATGATGACGGGTACTTTAATTGCGGTAGGTCAACATAAGATAGGTGTTGATGATGTCCAAAGAATGTTAGATGCAAAAGATAAGTCGGCATGTCGTTATAATGCGTCTAGCTGTGGTTTATATTTAGTGGAGGTAAAATATAATGAGACAAACTAACTTTCATACACATACTTCACGTTGTCATCATGCGTATGGTGAGGATGAGGAAATGGTTCGTGCTGCCATTCAAAATGGCTTTGAAGTATTAGGTATTTCAGATCATACATGTTGGAAATATGATTCCGATTTTGTGGCACATATGCGTATGAAACTGGATGAATTTGCGGATTATAAAGATAGTGTTTTATATTTGAAAGATCGATATAAGAAGCAGATTGAAATTCGTTTTGGCTTAGAGGCAGAATACTTTCCTAAGTATATGGATTGGTTGTTAGATTTCTGCATTGAAAATGAAATTGATTATTTGATTTTTGGCAATCATTATTATGGTACAGATGAGGATCATATTTATTTAGGTGGGGCCAAAGGAGAATATATTAAAGGATATTTCGATACTTGTGTCGAAGGTATGAAAACAGGTATGTATGCATACTTAGCTCATCCTGAATTGATTTTAAGAGATACAGGGGGTTTTATCACGCCTGAAATTGAAGAGGGATTTCACCGTATTTGTAAGACCAGTCAAGATTATAATGTTCCATTAGAATTTAACGTATTGGGTATGCAACACAATATGCGTATGGGGTATGAGGAGTATCCACACACTAAGTTTTGGCAAATCGCTGCTCAATATAATGTGAAGGCAATTCTAGGTATGGATGCGCATAGAATAGGTGATTTGGATCAAAAATTATATAATTTGGCTTTGGAAAAACTATCTAAATTTGATGTAGAAATCATTGATGATGTACCTTCAATTGATTATAAAAAAATAAAAGCAGAAAAGATTAAAGTTTGGCAAAAATAAAGGTAAACTTTTCAATGTCATTAAGTTAAGAAATGACGAACCATCCAGATACTATTTTCTGGATGGTATTTTTATTGTGTGCCGGGCATGGCATGAGTTCAGTTGGAGATAAACCAACCACAGGTAGTTACCGCCAAGTGTAGTGAACCACAAGCCGTTGACAGTGATGTCATGGGTGAAGGAAGTGGTGTAGCGATTCTTTTGAGCGTACGCACAGAAACTTGATTAGGCTAAATGGTGGATGAGATTGCAATTCAAATCGAAGTCCAAAAGGTAAACGTAAAACCAAGACAGTAAATCAAGACGTTGTGAAAGAAATAGGACCCATGTCTTACCCCCGGGAGGTCTCATGGACAAGGAATTCTAGTAAACTTTAAAATCAGTGATAGTACCCTTGTAGCGAAAAAAGGTTAACCATGAGAATTCAGATGAAGTCATAGTAGGTAGCAATACTGAAGGACTGAAACGTTTATAGAGTGCGAATCTCTATTAGCAATGTTTGGATAGTCCGAATATGAGAATAGCCTATTACTATGGAACGTAACCATAGATGGTAAAGGTAATTGGGATGTTTCCAAATAAATTTACAAATAGAAGGAGGAGCAAAGAAATGGAATTGATTGAAAAGATTTTAAGTGAAGAAAATCTACAGAAAGCAATCCGAAAGGTCAAGAAGAACAAAGGTGCACCAGGAGTGGATAAAATGACTGTGCAAGAGGTTGAGGAGTGGTTTAATCAATATAAGGAAGATCTAATTTCCAAAATTTTTGAATAAACAATACAAGCCCATGCCCGTCAAAAGAGTCTATATTCCCAAACCTAATGGCAAACAAAGACCATTAGGAATACCCACTGTTGTAGACCGAGTAATCCAACAAGCTATGTTACAGGTACTAAATGAAATCTATGAGCCAGTGTTTAGTGAGCACAGTTATGGCTTTAGACCAAATCGTAGTGCACATATGGCAATGGAGGAAGTGCTTGGATATTTAAATGACGGATATGAATGGATTGTCGACTTCTAGATATTGAGAAATTCTTCGACACAGTAAATCATGATAAATTAATTTCAATCTTAAGAGAGCGTGTCAAGGATAGTAAAACATTACATTTGATACGAGCTTATCTTCAAGCAGGAATTTTGGATAAAGGACTTGTAAGAAGTTCAACCATTGGAACCCCACAAGGAGGTCCGATTAGTGTAATCCTTTCAAACATCTATTTAGACAAGTTTGATAAAGAATTAGAATCTAGAAATCTTCGCTTCGCTAGGTACGCCGACGATTGTATCATTTTCGTTAAAAGCGAAATGAGTGCAAACCGTGTAATGAAATCAGTGACATCGTGGCTAGAAAGAAAACTATTCTTGAAGGTTAGTGCAACAAAAACTAAAGTGGTTAGACCAACTAAAGGTCAATTTCTTGGTTTTACATTTTATAAGAATAGTGACGAGTGGAAATGTTGTCCTACTAAAGATAGGAAGAAACGTCTGTACTCAAATATTCAGAAATGGATGGAAAGAAAACATGCAGTTTCAAGACCTCTATCAGTTACATTTGAAAAATTGAATCAAATGGTCAGAGGTTGGATACAATACTTTAAAATCTCAAGTATCAAAGGTTTCTTGGAAGAATTTGGCCAGTGGTTGCGTCATAAAGTTAGATGTATCATCATTAAACAATGGAAAAGACCAAAGACTATATACAAGAATCTTATGAAACTAAATAAAGCATGTAGAAGTAATTTTACCCACGAAGATATATTTAAATGTGCTAACTCTAGACTTGGATGGTATAGGAGAAGTACTGGGAATATTGTAAATTTTCTTCTTTCTCCTATTGTTCTAGGCATAAAGAAAGGAGATAGGCCAGGTTTGGTCAATCCCTTATTTACTATCTTGAGATTTTTTGTGATTCTTTATAGTTTCGATATAAATGTAGAGCCGTATACGAGACCCGTACGTACGGTTCAATGGGAGGGGCGATAATTTTATCCCTCTACCCTATTGAAAGCACGACGAAAAATTGTAGTATTGCTACTACATTTTAAAAAATATATAATATTAGTTGTTAATCATATCGATAGTTAAAAGATACCGGTGATTTGGCTTTCACTTTCCGTTCATTCTGGCGATTAGGACGGATTGGCAGTATTTCTTTAGCTATCAGTGATTCAATATCAGGTGGATTCTTTCCACCTTTTTTCTTTTTAGGTAGTTACGTATTATATGAAAAGCACGTACATAATTTAATTGATACTCGTATTTTCTGTCTTTTTTTTCTTTGATTTTTATATTATTACTTACTCTCTTTGCAGAAAATTATATAGAACCATCTTTGCATAGATTTCCTGCTCTATAAACATTCTTTTCTTTGAATGCAATGTATTTAAATCTAAATGATATTTCAATTCACGATAGCTTGTTTCGATCTCCCAACGAAGGTGGTACAGTTCTTTGATATCTTGTATATTGAATTCGGATTCATCTAAATTTGTAATAATACTTTCGTAAGTATCATCACTTATTTTAAAACGTACAACACGACATTCAAAATCAAAATCAAAATAAGGGCTTCCGTCAAAAAAATCAAATCTCTGATTCTTAGGGACAAACTTATATATTTCAGGATGGGCTTTTTATTTCATTCGTTTGTTTTGTAGTCAAGGTACGACGAACATGCATATCAAATTCTGCATTTGGAAAAGGGCCAAAACTCCGCAGTACGCTTGTTCTAGAATGAATATCCTTTACCCAGATCAAATACTTATGGTTCTTCATACCTACTTTCACAAAAAAGAATTGATAGATTCATAGCCTCTGTCTGCAATGAAAATAGCTTTAGGACCATCATATCTATCCACTATTTCATTGAATGCACCATTTTTTCATTCATTACGGCATTTCCTTGAAGAACAATATCATCATAAGTACATTCCAATAGATCATAGCTTGTATTCAGATGATAGGCGGAGAAAGGTTTATTCGAATTATTAGCCTTATAAAAAAAAGTGGTTTTAGTAATCTTTGATAGCACTGCTAATAGGCAGAACAGAACCATCAACAGCGAGAAGGCGATAGCCTTTGTGAAGCTTGATTTTCTGTGTTCGTTCATTGAACATATTGAATAATGTATGGAATGCATCTGGACGAATCTTACTACGTGCCTGTACAAATGAAGAAGCTGTAGGCGTATCAAGCTTATATCCAAACAATTTGAACATTTCATCTTTTAAAGATCCAGACTCTAATAAAAGCACATTGAAAAGAGTACTTCCAAAAAGATGTTTTCTTTTCCGTGTAAAATCCTTATTTGAATCAACAACAAATAGTGAAGAAGAATCATTCATGGTTTTGATGCAGAATTTTAACTGCTTTTTTAACGATTTATAATTGTTCATAAGTACCTCCAAAAACATATACCTATAAACAATTGGCCTATTATCAGAAATGATAATAGGCCACACATTTCAACCTGTATGTCAACAAAAAAATTCAAATTTTCCACAAAAAAAAGAGGAGCACATTTTTTGTGTTCTCCTCAAAGCCGTCATTTCTTAACTTAATGACATTGGTAAACTTTTTCTTTTTTTCATTGACTTTTATGTGGATATTGCATATCATATTAGATGGCTAAACTCTGGCCTTTTGAGCCCCGGTAAACGCTCAAATCAAGGAGGAAATTAGATATGCGTCAAACTACTATGGCAAAACCTGCCGATGTAACACGTACATGGTATGTAGTTGATGGAAACGGACAAACTTTAGGACGTTTGGCTTCAACTTGTGCTCATGTATTAAAAGGTAAACACAAACCTACATACACACCAAATGTTGACTGTGGTGATTATGTAATTGTGATCAATGCTGACAAGGTCGAAATGACTGGAAACAAGTTGAATACTGAAAAGTATTACAACCACTCTGGATACTTTGGAGGTATGCGTGTGCGTACAGCTAAAGAAATGAAAGAGAAATACCCTGTTGAATGGGTTGAAAGAGCAATCAAAGGTATGTTACCTCACACTAAATTAGGTGATGTACAACGTGGACACGTATTCGTATACGCTGGTAGCGAACATCCACATGCTGCTCAAAAACCTGTTGAATTGAAGGTAAGAGGATAAGGAGGAATAGAATATGAAAAAATCTAACACTGTTCAATATCATGGCGTTGGACGTCGTAAAAAATCTGTTGCTCGTGTCTTTTTACGTCCAGGTACAGGTAATATCGTAGTCAACGGAAAAACTTTGGAAGAATACCTTCCATTGGAAACTTTACGTATGGTTGTTAAATCACCATTAGAAATCACTAACACAGCTGATCAATTTGATGTGATTATCAACGTACAAGGTGGAGGATACACTGGTCAATCTGGTGCTATGCGTCACGGAATTACTCGTGCTTTAATGGAAGCTAGTGAAGACTACCGTCCAGTATTAAAAGCTGCAGGATTCGTTACTCGTGACCCTCGTGCTAAAGAACGTAAAAAATACGGTCTTAAAAGCAGCTCGTCGTGCTCCACAATTCTCTAAACGTTAGTCAGAACATACTTTTGACTACTCTGCAAAGAGATTCAAAACCACTCAAACCCTTTATATATTGGCTTTGGGTGGTTTTTTCTATTTCTGTGAATTGTTGTGAATAGTGCTGAAAAGTCTATTTTAGCACGCATACAGCACGCTTATAAGTAGCAAAATTAACTCCTCAGTTATCGAAAAGCACGCATAAAACATAATTTTACAAGAAAAGCACCAGCGGATGCTGATGCGTTTAATAGTTTTAATCTTACTAATTTTTTGATTATGTAGCTTGGTTTTTATTTAGCAACCAATCCCTGATATCAAAGATTTCAATTCCTTCATATGAATACTTTGGATGACCGGTTTTGGCGATGATAATCTTTGGATATGCATCCTTGATCTGTAAAAGAGGCGCATATTCTCTTTTTTGAATGTTTCCTCTTCAGTGATATTGTCACTTACCTGAATATAGATTTTTTTTCACTACCTCTTTGGGCAACAAAATCGATTTCTTTCTGATAAAGCTTTCCAACATAGACATCATAGCCACTACGTAATAATTCAAGACAGACCATGTTTTCATATACTCTGCCATAATCCATGTTTCTTGTACCAAGAACAGCATAACGTATGCCAATATCACTAAAATAGAACTTTTCTGTGCTTTCAAGATATTTCTTGCCACGGATATCGTAGCGCTTGATATCATAGAAAACAAAGGCGTTGCACAGGTATTTGATATATTTTCCAATGGTGACATGATTAGTTGATATGTTCTTTTCGGATAGCATATTGCTGATTCTGCTTGGTGAGGTCAGGTTTGATATATTGTCCATAAGGAATTCACTTAAGCGCTGTAATACCTGAGTATCTGGCAGGGAATACTTCTGTACAAGGTCTCTTGTAACAATTGTTTCATAGACTTCCTTGATATAATCCTTCCTGTCTTTTTTCGGTGTTGTAGGCATAGGACCCAGCTTAATCCACCTTTGATGGTGTAATCTTCAAATAGCTTTTCTATGTCGTGGTTGTTGTCGTAGTAATTACAATATTCTTTGAAACTGAATGGATAGACATGAATTTCAATATAACGACCGGTAAATAGAGTGGCTAAATCTGCACTTAACAAAAAAGCGTTGGAACCGGTGATATAGATATCATATTTTCTTTTTTGAATATAGGCTATTTACAGCCAGTTCAAAATTTGGACACATCTGCACTTCATCAATGAAAAGATAATTCGACTTTCCTTCCACATATCGTTTTTCAACATAGGCATGAAGCGCATGATACTCTTTCAGGTGTTCAAATGAAAGATCCATAAAGTCAATAAAGATAACGTTGATATCATTAAAGTTGTCTTTCAGATACTGGATATACTCCTGCATCAGTATTGACTTACCCGATCTTCTGATACCGGTAATAACTTTTATATCAGGCGTATCCTTCAGATTCTTTATTCGATTCAGGTATTCAGTTCTTTCAATGGTTTTCATAGTGTTGCCTCGCTTTCAAAAAATGAATTTTTTTAAACTTTTGAAAGTCATCCTTACTTGTATTATATCCGATTATAATCTTTGTATGCAATATGCCACTTTCAAAAAATAAAAATTTTTAAATTTTTGAAAGTGGATAATTTGCTTTTAGCTATTATAACTATGTCAATGATTCTAAAGAAGTAAATGAATTTGTTTTCCAATGACTATAATTCGTTTATTTCTCTTGTATCACTGGTTACCAAAGTCATTAGCTGATCATCGTTGTCAATCGAACGCCACTCCTATACAGGTTGTTGTTTATTGTACTGGAAATGAATGTTTGGAAGTCATTGTTGGAACGCCAGCTACTTTGGGTGAACTCAAAGTGTTGATTGCCAAATTATTTGAATATGAAAACTAATAATCAAGTTAAATTAAAAGAAAAAGACCACAGCCAGCGGTAAGCTGGTTCTGGTCAAAAGCGTTCGCAAAACGTGTAGCCACAGAATGAAATTCTGTGTTCAAAGAGGCTTTGGAGAACTGCACTCAACAAGCAAGTGGAAAGGGAAATTGTAGAGTACGGTTCGATGTGTATTAACACCTTTGTGACCAACTATTAGTTTTTGATATGTTTGTGATACGTGTGCAGTTGCAAGTAGAGATACACATGTGTGTCTGCAACAATGTGCTGTTTGATCATATCCAAATCGAACCATAAATGGATTCCAGTAACTATCGTAATAGTTACGATACGTAAAATGTTTTTGATCTGGCGTGTGGAATACATAATCACATTGACTCGATTGAAGATGATATGATAGATAATAAGCATATATTACCAAATAATCTAAATAGACTATGTTTTCTTAATTAAATATTGCGTATTGAATGAACCTAAAAAAACGATTAGAATTAATCATAAGAAATATAAAATAATGTTTGGTTTATGATTTAAGATGTATATATAAAGAAAACTGAACAATTATTTTGAATCGGAAATAAAGGTGAAAAGTAGTGCAAGAAAAGTTTAGTCGTATGCTAATAGGTAATCTTTTAAAGAGCATTCGAACAGAGAAAAAGATTCCTATAAAAAAAGTTGCACAGAATATGGATGTGAGTGAAGCGACAATTTCACAATTTGAAACTGGTAAGAATAAACCAACAAATGAGAAGATTGCTTTGTTTGCAGAAATATGTGGGCAAACATTTAACTTTGCTTTGGATAGAAATCTAATTATGGATCGTGTATATGATATTTATGATTTGTACACAGATTTAAAAAAAGAAGAGTTGAATAAAACTATTCAAATAGTAAAAGAAACAAAGAATATAGCTTGTTCTTATGCCAGATTTGAATATTATCTGATTCTGTATATGGATGCTATTATAAATCAAAAAGAAGTGGATACAGCTTTATATAAAGGAATTATTGAATTAGGAAAGAATAACTTTTCGGTTAGGGAATTATCCATTTATTACGATATAATGGCATTAGAGAAGATATATTCGAATGAAATAAAAGAAGCATTAGGATACTTAGATAAGGCGTTATCTAATAAGGGTAATCATTTAATGATAAATTACCATTATTGCAGTATTTACTTGGATTTAGGATATTTTAATTTGGCACAGCAGTATATTCATAAGAGTTTAAGAATGGCAGTTCAACAATTGTCTTTCGATCGATTATATTATTTGCTGTTGAATCAAGGTGTACTTTACATGTATACATCTCGTTATGATGAAGCAAATGAGCTGTTTTTAAAACTATTAAATGAATCCATTAAAAGACAAAACGAAATCATGAAGTATTGTATTTTATCAAATTTAGTTTTTACTTCGCTGATTCAAAAAGATATAAAAAGCGGATTTGATTATCTAAACAGAATCGATGAACAATTTACAGATGACTTAGATTTAAAAATGTATAAATGTCTTCTATACTATTTTAGCCATGAATATACGAAATCAAAAGAGTGTATTGCTTCTTTTTTAAGAGATGTAAAGAATTCAAAATATCATGAGAATTTTATCCGTGCTTTAAAATGTATGATGGATAATAAACCTATGAAAGCCATCGATAATTTTGAAACCTGTTATCAAATCGCATTAAAAAATGGACAATATGATAGAGCAATTTTTGTTTTAAAACAATTGAATGAGTTATATCTTGATTGTGGATTACAAAATAAATTAAGAAAAGTGAAAAGAATTACAAGAAAATTTCTACAAGATGTCATATGCGAATCAAATAATTGAAGATATAGAGCTAAAACTTAATTAAAAAATTAGGATTGTCTTTTAAAGGCTATTCGTATATATTGAATTTAGAAGAGCTCTTTTAGAAGAAAGTATATTTAAAATGAAATAATCACTTTATAATGATTGTTTTAAAAATGGAGATAATATTATCATATTCAATGCAAGAATTAATGCATTGGCAAAGCTAAGTAAGTCTAGATGAGTATGAACAATTAAAAAATGTGATTTAGATACAAAAAACACAATTACTAAAATTTTATAATAAGAAAAGAGGGTGTCTTAAATGAAAAAATATGTGGATGCATTCCTTTGCGATTATAGGATTATTAATTATTGTTGGTACAGTAATCTGTTATTTATTCTATAATTTAAATTCAACTACCATGTATGCCATCTGTGGCATTGTTCTAGTAATAATGGTTGTATTACTATATATTAGAAACTATAAGAACAATCATTATGGTGGCAAATTCAAAAATGATTTTCCTGATGCACATTAATCCAATTATTATTGATTTTATGTGTGAATTAAGTTTTCTCAATAAAAGAGTGTCACTTGTTTATGGTGATACTTTTTTTTGACTGTTTATTTCTCGTTTTCATCAACATAGATACACCCAAAATTTATTGGAACATTTAGTGTGTTGGCACAGGATGGTGGATCAAATAGTGCAATTGTTTCTCTAAGAGATGAAGTCATTGTGTATGAAGATACAATTCGAAAATGTGCAAAAGAATATGATATTGAGGATTATGTCTCTTTGTTGCAGGCTATTATGATGCAGGAGTCAGGAGGAAAAGGAAATGATCCAATGCAGGCAAGTGAGTCAGGGTATAATACAAAATATCCTAGAGTACCTAATGGAATTACGGATCCTGAGTATTCCATTGAAGTGGGAACACATACTTTTTCAGATTGTTTAAAGAAAGCAAAAAGTAAAGGATTCATCCGATACGGAACGTATATATTTGGCTTTGCAGGGATATAATTATGGCTCTGGCTATATTGAATGGGCGATTCATAATTTTGGTGGATATTCTAAATACAATGCATAACAGTTTTCTGACAATAAAAAACAAGAGTTAAATGTATCCGGCTATGGGGATCCTTCTTATGTTGATCATGTTATGAGATATGTAGGGATTACTTTTAGAGGAGGGACAAATCCTAATTTGAATAAAAATCTAGAAGCCTGGGTGACAAAGAATCCATACGCACAGGCCGGATTATATGGACAATGTACATGGTTTGCTTGGGGAAGATTCTATGAATTATATGGTTATGATCCTGGCTTTAGCGGTGGTGGAAGCAGTTGTGTGAAGGAATTGGTGTCAGCACATCCAGATAAATTTGAACGATCTTCTTCGCCAAAAGCTGGTGCAGTGTTCTCTGCTATTGGACACAATCATGTTGGTATAGTTATAGCAGTAAAAGATAACACTATAACTGTTCAAGAAGGCAATCTTGATGGCATTACAAATACGTTTCAATACGCAAAAAAAAGGATTGGTAAACAAAAATCCTACACGTTAGATCAATTAAGATCTATATACGGAGGAGTAGTGTTTGCTAATCCAAAATAAAAAGTATGATTATCACAGTGCCTCGATTGAAGATGATATGATAGATAATAAGCATATATTATCAAATAATATAAATATGTTGTATTTTTCTTAATTAAAG
>VOFK01003200.1_pt1 | contig 22273 bp, 23 predicted proteins | sample 5384121 | NCBI WGS metagenome assembly VOFK01 (sample SAMN12384730, study PRJNA508395) | human gut metagenome | isolation source: healthy gut J | host: Homo sapiens | reverse complement strand
TCAGTATTACTTCGTTCGGTTGTATTGCTGGGTAAACGGCGAATTGCGGTTGCGCGAGGACAGCCGCTCGCCGTTCCACCTTCAACATCACCAAACCGCTGGAATCGCTGTAAAGTATTCCGTTAAAGCGACGGTTCCTACCTGTGACTACTGGAAATACAGCGGCATCGAACGGAAGCGGCTTGGTATTCACGCCCGCCCCCAGAGTCATGTCAAGGACTTCCGGATGACAGTGGAACTGATAAACAACTACAAGGATGGCGAATAAAAGCTGGATGTATTCCCTCCATCAGCCTAAAGCCGGGAAAACGGTGGAAGTGAAGGTACAAGGACAGTTGGTTATTCATGACCGAAAGTCCATAAATCTCTGCCATTAAGACAATTTTGTTTACCCAGCAGCAAGTTCCACGAAATGCACGAGCCTGAATGCCGAAACACCGAACACCTGGCACGCTGGTAGTCAGCACCTTTACCGCGGAAACCGCAGGAACTTTTTGCCGCACCTTTAAGCCCGTACCGTGGAAATGATCCGCATGCAGATGCCGATTAACGGCCGTACGGCTCTTTCATAAGTAAACCGCTCACGAGCACGACGGGCGGACGTACCACGACCATTACACGATGAAGCAGTTCAACCTGAACGGTGTACGCAACTGCCACTACCCGAACAACTATGCATGGTACGAGCTTTTGCACAGAATTGACTTTATATGGTAGACGAAGCCAACATCGAGAGCCATGGCATGATGTGTTCCACAAGGATGAGACCCTTGCCAACTATCCCGACTGGAGGGGTGCCTTTCATGCAGCGGATGAGCCGTATGATTGCACGCGACCGCAACTACCTGCCATCGTGACTTGGTCCATGGGCAACGAGTCGGGGCTACGGCAAACACTTCGAAACTCTGTATGACTATACCAAGAAGATAGACCCCCACCCGTCCCGTACAATATGAAGGGTGGCTACAACTCCAAGAGCGACATCTATTGCCCCATGTACGCACGCATCTGGAGGTTGCGCCAACACGTGAACCAGCGTGATGCCGCCCCCATGATTCTCTGCGAATATGCCCATGCCATGGGTAACAGTGTAGGTAACTTCCAGGACTACTGGGACTTGATTTACAAGTACGACCAGCTGCAAGGCGGTTTTCATTTGGGACTGGGTGGACCAGACGTTTGCCATCAAGGACGAGAACCAGCGCGACATCTGGGCTTTTGGCGGCGACATGGGATTTGTAGGCGTCGTCAACGACTCCAACTTCTGTGCCAACGGCCTGGTTGCTGCCGACCGCACCCCGCACCCGCAACATCTACGAAGTGAAGAAGGTATTACAATACATCCACTTTTCGAACCGCTTGCCTTCACCCCGAACAAGATAAAGGTCACCAACTGGCACGATTTCATCGGATTGGAAGGATATACCCTCCGCTGGGCAGTGGAATGCGACGGCAAGACCGTTCAGAACGGTGAGATGGATTTCCCCAAGATTGCTCCCAAAAACTCTGCCAACATAGAATTGCCACTGAAAGCGCTGCCTGCCGACGGCAAGGAGTATTTCCTCACACTTCGTGCATTCACCAAGCACGAAGCGCCATTAGTACCGAAAGGACACGAGGTTGCCATCGAACAATGGGAACTGCCTTCCGTCCCGTCAGCCAAAACCGTTCAGCCGGTGGAGGGAACGTTGACCGTAAACCGCAACAACGAAGCATTGACCGTGAAAGGCAATAACTTCCAGGTAGCTTTCTCTACCCGAAACGGTGAAATGACAGAGCTGAACTACACCGGAAAGAATCTGATTAAGGAAGGGCTGCAACCCAACTTCTGGCGCCCGTTGACCGATAATGATATTCCAAATGGGCACCTGATACGCTGCGGCACCTGGAGAAACGCCGGACGCGATGCCAAACTGCAGAACATCGAAGTTGCAGAAGCCGGACAAACGGCTACTGTCACTGCGACCTACCGCATGGAAGAACAAGATGCTGATTTGCAGCCTCTCTCTACAAAATCACTCCCGACGGCAAGGTTCAGGTAACCATGCACTTCACCCCCGGCAAGAAGCCATTGAGTGAAATGCCTCGTCTGGGCATGCGCATGATACTCCCCTGCCGAATATGAAATGATGACCTGGCTGGGCCGTGGTCCGCAAAGAGACGTATGCCGACCGCAAGACGGGAGCCTTGATAGGCCTCTACAACGCCACGGTGTGGGAACAATTCCATCCGTATGTACGTGCCCAAGAGACGGCCAATCATTGTGACGTACGCTGGGTGGCCCTGCGCAATGCTGCCGGTGAAGGTATGCTGGTAGTGGGCGAGGAACCGTTGAGCGTAAGCGCCTGGAACTTCCCGATGGAGGACATTGAATACCGTCCCTCACAGATGGAGCGCCGCCACGGTGGAAGCATCCAGAAGAAAGATATGGTATGGCTCAACATCGACCACAAGCAGATGGGCGTAGGCGGTGACAATACCCTGGGGAGCACAAGTTCATCCCGAGTACACCATCACTCCGCACGAATGGAAATACAGCTTCACGCTCGCCCCTCTCGCACCGGAGGATGATGCAGCGGAACAAGCGCACAAATAGCCGTTAAATACCTCATTCATATGAAATACAAATTTATACGCATACTCTGCTTCACATTGTTGGCCGCAGGCATCGCAGCCTGCACCCCCGGCATGAAAAGCACTACGGAGAAACGGTATGCCTTCGCCGACATACTGGACATCTCCTACACTCCCGACACCCTGCACCGCTGCTATGGTTGGTTCACCGACGCCGGCTCGTGGATGGGCTTCACGCTGCCCGAACGGCAACAATGGGTCAACGGCTTCTGCGGCCCCCTTCAGCCTCGATATGTTCCGCCGCCAGTGGATGGCACAGTCAGCCGCCGTCGTAAGCTTTGCCAAAGATACACAAGAGATTTTTGTTCCGGATTCCACTTGCTATTACCCCGGCGAGCTCTATATGTCGGCACATTCCACCCACGGGAGCATCACGCAACGGCTCAACTTCACAAGTGCCTCGACCGCCTTGCTGCGCATCGAAGCCGACACGGCTGAAGACCTGCTGCTCCGGTAGCCAATGGGGCAAAAGACATCACCGTCAGCGTAGAACAGAACTCCGTCATCGCCCGTCATCCCAGTGGCGAAACCGTAACCGTGACCTTCACTCCTAATGTAGAGCTGGCCAAGACCGACAATAACTATACAGCCCTCGTCCGCTCTCCGCGCTACCCTGTCAACGTAGCCATCTCTTTCTTCACTTCCGAAGAAGAGATGACTGCCAACCTGCAAAACCTGCCGAGCCTGCTCAACAATCCCGCCCCGCCCTGCAAGCCAATGCCGAACGTTGGGAAGGTTACCTCACCAAGATACTGCGCAAGGACATGAAGCCCGAATATGACCGTATCGCCGTGAAAGCCGTCACCACGCTCATCTCCAATTGGCGGACACACCGCGGTGGATTGCTTCACGAAGGTATCATCCCGAGCCATGCCGTAGGCTATTTCGTCGGCTTTTGGGCATGGGATAGCTGGCGCTTCAGTGCCGGAACCGCCAAATTCGACCCCGAACTGGCCAAGAACAACATCGAGCCATGTTCGACTACCAGCAACCGGACGGCATGATTATCGACTGTATCTACACCGACCCCTCCGAGAACAATGCCCGTGACAGCAAGCCTCCCTTGGTATGCTGGGCTGTCGATGAAATATTTACCCATACGGGTGACACCGCCTTCGTTGCCGAGATGTATCCGCAACTGCTCTCCTATTATAGATGGTGGTACGAGAAGCGCGACCACAACCGCAATGGCATGTGCGAGTACGGTGCTACCGACGGAACACTGGAAGCTGCCGCCTGGGAAAGCGGCATGGACAACGCCATCCGTTTTGACGGCGCCGTGATGCTGAAAAACGAAGGCTACGAGGATGCCTGGGTATGGATCAGGAGAGTGTGGACTTGAACGCTTATCTGGCACTGGAATGCAAACTGCTGAAGAAATTCTCCAGCCTGCTGAAGATACCTTTCGACGCACCGGACTACAGTAGCCAGGTAGCCGACTATTTCTTTGACAAGAACATCAACTTCTTCTGCGATCGCCGCCTGAAGGACGGTTCATTCATCGAAGAGCCGGGCTGCGAAGCCTACACTCCGTTGTGGACCCGGATTGCCACACAAGCGCAAGTGGACAGCATGCTGCCCATGCTTCAAGATACGGCAAAGTTCTCCACGTATATCCCCTTCCCGACCATTGCCGCCGACAATCCCAAATACAATCCGCGCGGCTACTGGCGTGGCCCCATCTGGCTGGACCAAACCTACTTTGCCATCCGCGGACTGCGCAACTACGGCTACAACCGGCTGGCAGATGAATATACGCTGCAAGTCTTCGACCGCCTGAGTGGGCTGAAAGAGGGTGCTCCCATCCACGAGAACTACGGAACCCATACCGGCGAACGCCTGAAAGCTCCCCCCATTTCAGCTGGAGCTCACATCTGTTGATGATGTACGACGATTACGGTAAGTAAACCGGGATTCCATATATGTCAGAACTCACCACAGATTACACAGATTCACGCAGATTTTTTAGTTTATTGATATCTGACATATTTATCTGTGTGAATCTGTGTAATCTGTGGTGAGTTATGACACTTTCATGAAGAACAAAAAGCGATATGATTATTATCGGTAAACCTGCACCGGAAGCTCTCACGCAAAAGCTCCCAGCGCATTCATTACCAATGCTTCCAATTCGTCTTCTCGGGATAGACGTGGACGGGGAGCGCAGGAAAGACACGCGCCTCCTGCAACCGAAGTGATGTACTCGGAATGTGCCATACCTCCCGTAAGCTTAAAATGGCGTCCACCTTTACAGCAGCAGCACCGCCTATCTCCAACGGTAAATCATGGCATCCAACACCAACCCGGCATGCTTGTCCCCTTCCTCTATCCGGCGGACAATGGCAGGCACATCGGTCGTGCCCAAATGGGCTGTCAGCCCGGCACGACCGGAGATACGCTTTTTAAGTTCGTCTTTTTGTGTAGCGACCGGAACAGCAAAGAAAGGTCTATCAACTGCCCGGCAGGAAGCGTACCGGCACGTTCCGGCGAGAATGGCCTTCACCGTCGAGCGCATTATTTACGTCGACAGCCTTGCCATGATGATGGACGCCGACGGAGATGCCGCCACCCAAGTGGCAGACAATCAAATCCAGCTCTTCGTAGCGCGTATGATGCTCGGCGGCCGGCATATAGCACGGGCAATGGCGCTGGTTCAGCGCATGCCAGATAGTGATGCGGGGCATCAGAGGAGACCCTGTGATACGGGCTATCTCATCCAGCTCATCCACAACGCCCGGATCGGCTATGAACGCACGACAACCGGGAAGCAGTGCGGCAAGTTCGGAAGCTATGAGGCATCCCAAATTGCAGGCATGGGTGCGCATGGCATGAAGAATATCATCCAGCATGGCGTCATTCACCTCATATACGCCGCCCGGTATGGGCTTTAGCAGTCCGCCGCGCCCCACTATGGCGTCAAACTCAAAAGGTATATTATTGGCTTCCAGCTCTTTCAGTACCAGATTCTTGCGGAATTCAAACTGGTCGATGATATGAGAAAAGGAAGACAGTTCGTCTACCGTATGACGGATGTTACGCACCAGACGGGGGTATCGTTCTCGTATACGGCAATTTTTGTCGAAGTGGAACCGGGGTTGATGACGAGTATTTTCATTTATATATCTGCTATTTGTTTCCTACGGTCATGGCGTGTCCTTCATCTGCAACACCGGAGCAGGTGAGGCATGCCATGGCGATACTGTAATATTTGGACAAGCCGGAGTCACTGCGCGACGGCAGCACCACCGGGCAGACAGGCCCCTGAAGCAAGCCTGCCATATCGGCATGAGAGAAAAGGGAAACAGCCTTATAGAAAGCATTGCCCGATTCGATATTCGGGAAAATCAAGACATCGGCCTCGCCGTTGATGGGAGATACAATGCCTTTGATGTCACCGCTCGTCTTTTCGCAGGATGTCTTTACGTCCAGCGGGCCGTCGATGATGACATTCCCGAATTCGCCGGCTTCGGCCAGTTCTACAATGTTGACGTAGTCCAACGAATGGGGAAACTTGGCGCTCACTTTCTCCGTACAATGGATAAGGGCGATGCGCGGTTGCCCGATACCAAAATGGCGACAGGTATGAATGGCGTACCAAATCATCTCTATCCGCTGCTGCAGAGTGGGCCGGGGAATGACAGCGGCATCCGAAAAAAACAGCAGTTTATCATAGGTGGGAATCTGCATTACAGCAAGGTGCGTCAGAATCTTTCCTTTGGGCAGCAGTCCTTTTTCCTTGTCGAGAATGGCATGAAGCAGATTATCCGTATTGATAATGCCTTTCATCAAAATGTCCGCGCCACCCTCACGCACGATGCGCACCGCTTCGCGTGCGGCTTCATCTTTGTCCTCGATATGCAAAGTCCGCACATACTCAGGATACTTCTTCAGAGTAGGATATTTCTCCAGGATAGCCGAATCGCCAATCATCAGAAACTCCGCAATACCTTCGTCCAAAGCACGGGCTATGGCATATTCAGTATTGGGGTCATTGGCACAGACTACGGCAATGCGTTTCCTTTTATTTAAGGTCTTGAGATGAGAAGTTAATTGATCAAAGTTCCGAATAGGTTCCATAACGTTAGATTTTTAGCAAATATCTAAAAAAATGCCGAGAAAATAAACGTTACACCTTATTTTATTTTCTATGTTTAATATCATTTTGACAGAATCGAGACAAAAAGAGCAGCGTTTCCTTTTGAGATAAAGGAGCATATTTCTTCATAAACCATGCAGACAGATACCGATTATGCAACACAACAGATATTTGCTCTTTCGTCCTTATGCCTGAATATGATATAAAAGAAAAAAACTCTGTGAAACACTGTGCCCTCTGTGGTGAATTATGTACTTTTGTCACAAATACAGAGAGATATACAATATGAACAGCCTTATTTTTCCGCCATACGTGCACGAGGGCGACCGGGCGATAATCCTCTCCCCCTCCAGCAAGATTGACAAGTCCTTCCTGAAAGGGGCCAAAAAACGGCTGAAGTCATGGGGACTGGAGGTTATCATTGCCAAGCATGCAGGCAGTGCGCACGGCACTTACGCAGGAAGCATACAGCAACGGTTGAAAGACCTGCAGGAAGCCATGGACGACGAGAAAGCCAAAGTTATCCTTTGCAGTCGCGGCGGATACGGTGCTGTGCATCTGGTGGGGCAGCTCGACTTCACCCGGTTTCGCCAGCATCCCAAATGGCTTATCGGCTTCAGCGACATCACCGCCCTGCACAACGTGTTTCAGCAAAACGGCTTCGCTTCGCTGCACGCTCCCATGGCACGGCATCTCACCGTGGAGCCGGAAGATGATTTCTGCACCCCTGGCTCTGAAAGATATTCTGTTCGGCAACAAGCTGCAAGAAGAGACAGCGTTCGGCTACACCTGCCCCCTGCCCATGCTCAACCACAAAGGCGAGGGAACGGGAATACTCCGGGGAGGAAACATATCCGTCTTTTACGGGCTGCGCGGCACGCCTTATGACATTCCGGCAGAAGGTACGGTACTCTTCATCGAAGACATAGGCGAGCGTCCCCATGCCGTGGAGCGTATGATGTACAATCTGAAACTGGGCGGCGTACTCGAAAGGCTGTCCGGACTGATTATCGGACAGTTTACCGAATACGAAGAGAATATGTCTTTAGGCAAAGAACTGTACGGCGCATTGGCCGATTTGGTAAAAGAATACGATTATCCTATATGCTTCGGATTTCCGGTGGGACACGTTACGATGAACGTACCGATGATTAACGGCGCACAGGTCACGCTGGAAGTCGGGAAAAAAGAAGTGAAACTAAGTTTTAACACTCACAAAGAATGAAACGGAATTATACAATTATCCCACTATTCCTACTGTTGTTCGTAGCTATGGTGGCATGCAGCAATAAAAGCAGAAACAACGCGGACAGCGAAGGCAAACAGCCCCAAAGCACAGTCAACGTCCCCCAGTTTGATGCGGACAGCGCTTATCAGTATGTCAAGGCACAGGTGGATTTCGGCCCGCGCGTACCCAATACGGCAGCGCATAGAGCCTGCGGAGAGTATCTCGTAAAGAAACTGGAACAATTCGGCGCCACGGTATACAACCAGCAAGTGGATTTAACCGCCTATGACGGCACCCTCCTAAAAGCCCGCAACATCATCGGCAGCTACAAGCCCGAAACGAAGAAAACGCATCGTGCTACTCTCGCATTGGGACAGCCGTCCATGGGCAGATGCCGACTCTGACGAAAAGAACCGGCACACACCCATCCTCGGCGCCAACGACGGTGCAAGCGGCGTAGGCGTACTGCTCGAAATTGCCCGCCAGCTTCACAAGCAACAACCGGAACTGGGCATCGACATCGTACTGGTAGATGCCGAAGACTACGGCCCTCACCAGTCTTATGAGGGCACACATAAGGAGAGAGCAATGGGCTCTTGGTTCGCAGTATTGGGCCCAGAATCCCCATGTCCAAGGATACAATGCGCGTTTTGGCATCCTTCTTGATATGGTAGGCGGCCAAAGACGCCACTTTCTTCTACGAAGGATACTCCGAAGAGTTTGCCAAAGGCATCAACCGGAAAGTATGGAATGCGGCCAATAACCTGGGCTACGGACGTTATTTCGTAAAAGAAAAAGGGAATATCGTAACCGACGACCACCTTTTTGTTAACCGCAATGCACGTATTCCCACTATCGACATCATCCCAATGCAGCGAGGAAACCGGATTTTACGAAAACTGGCATACCCTTGAAAGATGATATGGACGGCATCGACCGCAACACTCTGAAGGCGGTAGGCCAGACGGTCATGGAAGTTATCTACAATGAAAAATAAATACTAAAGATAAAATTATTATGAGTATCAACGAAGTACAAGATGAAGTAATCGCCGAGTTCAATGATTTCGACGACTGGATGGACCGCTATCAGCTCCTCATCGATTTAGGAAATGAACAGGAACCGCTTGATGACAAATACAAGACAGAGCAGAATCTGATTGAAGGCTGTCAAAGCCGTGTATGGCTGCAGGCGGATGAGAAGGACGGCAGGATCATTTTCCAAGCCGAAAGCGATGCTTTAATTGTAAAGGCATTATCTCGCTGCTTATCAAAGTGCTGTCCGGACATACCCCGGACGAGATTCTGGATGCGGACCTCTACTTTATAGACAAGATAGGATTAAAGGAGCATCTTTCTCCCACACGCAGTAACGGATTGCTCTCGATGGTGAAGCAGATGCGGATGTATGCGCTGGCATTCAAGGCAAAAAATGATGCTAATGCCTGAGCAACCCGCAATCTCCCGGACAGAAGAACAGAAGGCCACATTCTTTAAATCCGCGAAATCCGTGCCTAAAAGAAATCATCAAATGTATTTTGACACCTCTCATATATATATCCATCGGTTTTCATTCTCCCTCCACATATTCCATATGTCTCCCGGCTGGCAGTCCAGCGCCCTTGCAGATTGCCTCCAACGTGGAGAAAAACGGACATGGCTTTCGCCTTTACCGGTCTTCAGAATAGAAAGGTTTGCCGGTGTAATATCAATCTTCTCCGCCAGTCTCCCAAAGATATTTTTCTTCGGGCCATCATTATGTCAAGGTTTACTATAATCATTTTCTTTTTCCCAATATTAGGTTAAATAGTCAACTCCTGCTCTTCTTTCATCTTCAGGCCGATAGCGAATACCTCGGCCACAATCAAGGTAGAAATTCCCAATACCAGCGTCGTGGTATTCACCGTATCCGAAAGATGCAACTCGTAACCATGAACGGAAAAAACATTGCCTACACTCCTAAAAGTAAGATATGCCGGAAGAAGCGCCGTACAGAAACTGATAATCAATGCCGCCCCTAACAGGCGCAAGCGGTGGACGTTCTTCCAGTTGAAGATATCGGACTTGTTTATAGAAATGACCAAGCGGACAAACAGCACAATACTCCAGACACATATAACTATATGGAGAAAATTCAACAAAGTAAAAGCAGCCTGCTCCAAAGTTGTGGACTCCGTATCGACACTGACCATCATCGAGTTGAAAGAGACCGGTACATATTCACCGCTCCTCTTTCATTATAAACGGAATCTTGGAAAAACCGTTATCGCCCAAACCGGAAAAAGGTGCTCCGGCAGCAGGCTGATGTACTTCATGTTCATCAGTTTTTTCTGGCTTGCCTCGGAAGCATTGCCGTCAATCCCGGCTTCCACACCGGCTTTCACCCCTACGATAAAATAGTAGCCGGTCTCAAAAAACCGAATAGCTCAACACGAGCACTACAATCACACAAAGAATATTCAGTCGTCTTTTCATATTTTTAAAGTTGTATCAGTTGCCGGTAACCGATAAGAATTCATTACTTTACAAGAGACGGCAAACAACACTGCCGCTACTGCCAAACAGCACCAATAGGCCGGTTCTCCAAGCAAATCGGATGTATATTTCACATCGGGATAATGCAAGCTGAGGAATACCGACAAACCATTGTTCAAGATATGTATTAAAATTCCGGGAACAGACTGCCGTTTTATAATATAGCCAGGCAAACAAGCCTCCCGATAATATAGCACCTGCCACCTGTGCCGGGTTAATATGGAAAATTCCCGAAAACAAGGGCGGAAAGGATAATAGCCTTCACCGGACTGTACCTTTGCAGCAATAGCTCGTAATCGCCCCCGAAACAACATCTCTTCCAAGACAGGCCCAACACCGAGATACAGATTATGCCCAGCCAACCCGATTGCAACACATCGAATGTAGCTCCCATCCAATCAGGTAGGAAAAGACAGTCTGGACATCACAAAAGTCTATCAGGAAAAATAGTAGAAAGGCCTATGATGATACTCCATCCCAAATAAGCAACCGACACCGGAGACCATATCCGCCCGTCATCTTTCAAATAGCCTTTCTTCCACAAATAGCCACCCCTACCGACAAATCCCAGCAACATACTCGGAGCCAAAGCTATAACGCTTGCAGCATCTATCGTACCACTGACTGCATACGAATAAAAAGCATGGCGAAAGGCATCGCCAACAATGCAGCCAGAATTTGCATCACAAAATAAACCAAAACTAATTTTATCGCTGTCTTCATCGTTCCTTTCTTTTAAAAGCGTGTAAAGATACACATTTTCCTGCGAACCCGTTAAGCGTCCGTAACAACTCCCCATTAACAACATCATCACCATGGAAAGCGACAACACCAACAACGTAATACTCATAAATGCTTTTTTCATAACCGTATGCTCTTTTGTAATCCATATTTATTCTTATCTACCAAATCTGTTTTTCAATAAGAATTTATCGTTTTTCGATATGCAAATAAAAAGAGCTTTTTCTGAAAAGACAAAGAGAAACAGCATGTTTTTATCGAAAAACAATAAAAAAGATATGTTTTTTCAATAAATATACAAGAAAGAAAGCTCAATAATGAAAACCTGAAAAGCAGTGTTATGAAAGAATGTCAGTGATTTCAGCCTCGTCCTTATGGAGCTGCGCTAGCAGTTCGTCTATGGAATCGAACTTCAGTTCCGGACGAGTGCGACAAACGAAGGACAACCGCATGGGCTGATCATAAATATCAGCATCAAAATGGAAAGATATGCACCTCAATGCTACGGTCCAGACCATTATTCAATGTAGGCCGGTAACCAATACTCAACATCCCCGCATGCTTTTCCCCGCCAAGAAAACATAAAACGGCATATACCCCGTCAGCCGGAACCAGTTTTTCACAATCGCCAATGCGCAGATTAGCAGTTGGAAAACCTATCTTACGCCCCACATGATAGCCGTTTACAACCGTACCGTCCAAAAAAAAATTGATAACCCAAACAGTTTGCCGCCTTCCGAAACGTTTCCTTGCAGCAAAAGGCGGCGGATAGCTGAAAAGAACTGACCGTCATTGCATCAGTGTAATAAGCCTGCGCCAATAGCACTTCCATTCCCAATTCCTGCCCGTAACGCACATAATCATCAAAATCTTCGCTGCGGTTATGCCCAAAACGGTGGTCGTAGCCTATCATTAAAACCTGCACCCGGTAATCTTGCTTTAATATAGCCATAAATTGTTTGGCCGAAAGACGGGCTAAATCAGGTGTGAAATCAAGCATGATGCAATAATCTATCCCGGTACCGGCAAGCAGAGACACTTTCTCATCGCAAGTGGTAAGCAGCTCCAGGACGAAAATCGGGGTTGCATCACTTTGCGGGGATGAACCGGAAAAAGTAATTACCGATGAAGCAAGCCCACGTTCAGCCGCAACTTTACACACCTGTTCTATCAGGAACCGATGTGCCCCGATGCACTCCGTCAAAAAAGCCGATAGTGGCTACATTGGGCAGGAGTTCATTACCAGATGTTCCGGTACATAATTGCATATTCACCTCATGCGGTTTTGGTTCATTTAAATAAATGGCTCCAGTCTTCACCGGCTTTCGGAACATAAGTGGAAATACCTAATGACCGGGCAGTCATACAATTGGCTTCCGAATCGTCGATAAAGAAAGTTTCTTTCGGATCCAGACCCGCATCATCCAGCACTTTGCGGAAGATTTCTTCATCGGGCTTCGCCATCTTCATTTCATAAGAAAGAAAAAAATATGTTCGAAATAATCTTCTACGCGGAATGTCTTATAAGGAAAAGCATGTTCGCAGGACCATTTCCAATGGATTTCGTTGGTATTGCTCAACAGATATACCACATAGTCGCTTACGCAGGGCCAGCAATAAATCCAGTTTATAGGTCGGTATGCTCACCAAAAAGCTGTTCCATGCAGCATCAATCCGGGCATCGTCAACGTCTTTTCCTATCTTTTCCCGTATCACATTCCGAAAATCGGCACTGGAAATAAGGCCTCTCTCATATTGCTGGAAAAAATCTGCTGGTGATATAGGTCGAGGGTGTGTTCACATCCGGCAACCCCAATTTCTAAAGTTCTCCAAACAACGTTGGCGGTCTAAATCAATCAGCACACCGCCAAAGTCTACTATAAGGTTTTTAATTCCTTTTCTTTTCATTATCTCATTTTTGCATTAGACGTCGGACAAGGCGAATACCTTCGCCCACCCATAATACCAAAGAAGTAGAAGCAATGATTATCATCCATGTCGTAAAATCAAGCGGGCTCCGTACGGAACAGCCCCACCGAACTGTACGATGACAAACTGACCGCCCAGAATGGCAAGTACCACCAACTCCATGCCGTAAGATTTGGATATTCCCTTAAAAGCGGAGTCCGATGTTCCAAACACTCTCGCATTGAACAGGTTCCAGAATTGCAGCATAACGAAGAAAGTGAAGAAGATTGTAAGGCGTTGTACCGTCATACCGCCTTCTTCATTGTTAAACCGGAACAACATGCCCATAAGCAATGCCAGGAAAACCACTCCCATGCCAAGTATATAATTCCGCATGGATTTGGTTATAATGAAATCCGTACTTTTGCGGGGTTTCTCTTTCATAACACTCTCACTGGGCGGGATAGACGCCAAGGCCAAAGCGGCAAAGGTATCCATAATCAGATTCACCCACAGCATCTGCGTTACGGTCAACGGCAATTCAGTACCCACCAGCGAACCCAACAGCACAATGAACAGTGCCACGAAGTTAATCGTCAACTGGAATACGATGAAGCGCTGGATATTCTTATACAATGAACGCCCCCACATCACGGCCGTACCGATACTGTTGAAAGAGTCGTCCAACAGCGTGATGTCACTTCTGCTTTTTCGCCACAGATGTTCCCGTTCCCATAGACAACCCCACCTTGCATGGTTCAAGGCCGGAGCATCATTGGTTCCGTCACCCGTCACGGCTACCACCGCGCCTTTCTGTTGCAGTAGCTGAACAAGACGTTGCTTATCGGTATGACGGGCACGCGACATAATCTTCAAGTCCAGCGCCCGGTCGAGCGCCTCTTCGTCCGTCAGTTCGGCAAAGGCAGCACCCGTGATACGGTTACGTTCCGTATCTTCCGGTTTCCATAAACCTATCTGCCGCGCAATTTCGGTTTGCCGTACCGGCGTATCTCCGTTATATCTTACGCCAATGCCTGCCGACTGACATTTTGCAACTGCCGCAGGCATCCGGACGTATAGGGTCACTGATGGCCACAACGCCGAGGAAAGACAAATCGTTTTCTGCAACCAATGCCACACAGTCGGCCGGTTCCGTATCGTCTACTATCTTATAGGCAAAACCAAGCGTACGCATCGCCATGTTCTGATAGTTCAGCAACTGAGCCTCTACCGTAGAACGATATTCTACCGCATCCACCCGCTTGCCGTCCAGAAGCACATCCTTACATTTGCCCAATACAATTTCGGGAGCACCCGCTTTACATAAAGTATTTTCTTCCCAATCAGAGGAGGTGTACCAATGTTGCCATAAACTTCCGTTCGGTAGAGAAAGTCAACTGGTCAAGCACCTTCACGCCCTCTCTCAACTCCAGATAATTACGCTGCTGGCTATTGAGCCACAACAATAAAGCTACCTCCGTAGGATACCCACGCCTTTGGGCTTCTCTTCCGAGTCGTTTCCTCCAGAAAAGCTGTAGAATTGGCACTGATACCTTCCATTACCAATTTACTCAAATCATCTTCTCCTATTTCCTTTCCGTCCTTCAATCCGTAGAAATTCGGTTCATACACCTGCATCAGGTTTTGTGTCAGCGTACCCGTCTTGTCCGTACAGATAACGGTAATCGCCCCATTGTTTCGCAGGCGTGCATCTTCCGCACCAGATTATTGGTGGAAAGCATGCGGCGCATATTCAGTGCCAGACTGAGTGTCACACTCATAGGCAAGCCTTCGGGAACGGCAACGACAATCAAGGTTACTGCCATCATAAAGTACTGCAAAGTAGCTTTCAAAGCAGGCAGCCATTGTTCAAAAAGTATGGAATGAGGCAAAATCATAAACCAGGACAACATCCTTTATAAAGAAAGATAGCGAATGCAAGACCGGCTACCGAAAAGCCGATTTTCCCGAGGTTGGCAAGTTTTGTAAGCTGGATATTCAACGGAGTAGGCTCGGTACTTTGTTCGGTACTGGCGGGGCAACTTTTTCCGATCTCCGTGGCGTCACCCACAAATCTCTACACGCATAACTCCGTGTCCGTCGACCACTGTTGTACCGCGCATCACACGATTGGAAGCATAAAGTGGCTTCTTCATCAAAAATCCGCCTCTACAGTAGTTTTGGTTACAACAGGCTCACCCGTAAGATTAGATTCATTTATCTGTAAAGAAACGGCTTCCAGCAAATTCACCGTCTGCGGGAATTTCCTCACCGGTTTCCAATATAACAATATCTCCTACTACCACATCCTTACGGGGAACCTCCTGTACATGTCCGTTACGAATCACCTTTACCAAAAAGTTTCCTCGTTCACTGCGTTCAGTAAATCAAACTTTTTATTGGCGTCGTATTCAAAAAGAAGCCAATGCCCGTAGCCAGTAAAATAGCAGCTATGATACCGATTGTTTTCGGCATATTCGTTCTCCACTATGGAAATAATCAAAGAGAAGAAAGCGGCCACCAGCAATACTCTTACTACGGGGTCTTCAAACTTTTTCCAGATAAAAGTTTCCACAAAGAAGACGGGCGCTTCCGGAGGCGTCAACAGGTTTACACCATGCTCGGTACGGCTCTTCCGTACTTCATCGTCAGTAAGTCCGACGTGATAAAATCATCCTTTGTTGCAGTCATGCAATTCGTTAGGTTTAAATTGAATTGCAAAAAATACAACAATAATTTGTATAGAGAATGTTATTAAATCTTTTTATAGGTTTTTACAAATCCGGCCTTTTTTCCTTTCTATGAACATCTGCCAGCCACTTCCATAGAAACTTACTTCAAGAACCTACTAACAAAAAACATCTTTTTCTGCCCGAACGGAAAACAAAAAGGGAAATTCAATTGTTCTTAAAGAAGAAATTTAAATACAAGACAATTATGGAAAAGTACATCTGCACTATTTGCGAATATGTTTATGACCCGGAATTAGGAGATCCGGAAAACGGAATAGAACCGGGAACATCCTTTGAGGACCTCCCTGCCGATTGGGTTTGCCCCCTGTGCGGAGTAGGCAAAGATGAATTTGAGAAAGCGTCCTAAGACGCTTTCTTTATCGCTGCTGGCTTCTACTACATTGACAACGTAATCGCCCAACTTTTTCACATTCGGCAATGATATCCATATAGTAGACTCCCATCTGGTAATCATACTTTGTTATTGACATCAAGGATATTCTGATTCTTCAACTGGTTGCGGTAATTGTTGATTTCATTCTCGATATTAAACGACTTGTTCACATCAATGCCTTGATGATCCGAACGTTCCACCACCACAATCATCTGCCCGAGAGCATCATCGGTCAGCTTCATCATGAAATGGATATGCTCATATTGCTTTTCTGAACTCCTGATTGGTCTGACGCTTTGCGATTGATGGTACGTGCCAGATTATAACAACTGTCACCGATACTTTCTATCTCCGTCACTTCGCGCAGCATGGCCCGGATTTGCAGCTTACTTTCAGAACTTAACCGTCCTTCCGACACCTGATTCAGATAATTGGCAATCTCCAGTTCCATGCTGTCGCTGATATTTTCGTACTTTTCATCCGACTGAACAGCTTATTGAAATCGTCGTCATCCTTCTCGGTATGCAACAGTCGCGTACCATACCAAACATACGATGCGTACGTTCGGCAAACAGATGAATCTCCTTGCTTGCCTGCAGAATGGAAAGCTCCGCCGTAGAAAGCATACCGCCCGTAATAAAAGCGCAGACGGTATTCCTCGTCCTGTTCCTTCTGCGGAATAATGGCGCAGACTGTACGCTCTATAAACTTCACGAACCATATCAATATCAACACATTGCAGATATTAAAACAAATGGAAAGCCGACAGCTTATAGGAAACGGCAACGGCAGGGTCTTTGGTTCCCATTATATTTTCCACAAACCATGATACTCCCTGCGTAAAAGGAACAAACCGAGGCATAACACCCATATAACGCCGAACATTGAATACCAGATGCGCCAATGCAGCCCTCCTGGCCTGCGTACCGGTAAAAGCGCCGCAAGATTGGCAGTTATGGTTGTTCCTATATTCTCACCCAGAACAAGTGCCGCTCCCAGTTCGAAGCTAATCCAGCCATTCGCACACATGATAAGCGTAATCGCCATCGTTGCAGCAGAGGTCCTGCACAATCATGGTCAGTACCGTTCCTATAAGCACAAAAAAAAAACAGTACGGATATATACCCCATATCGGTATAATCCTGCACAAAAAAGCCAGCATTTCCGGATTCTGGCTCAAATCGGGTGCATTGTTCTTCAAATAAGAAAGCCCCCATAAACAAGAAAAAGAGAAACCGAAAATAAATTCACCGATGGATTTGCGATTACTTTTTTTTGAGAGAAGAGGAGAGGAATGCCAAAGGCTAAGAGAGGAAGGGGCAAAAGCAGCTATGTCGACTTTAAAACCTAATGCTGAAATAATCCAGGCAGTAACAGTAGTACCGATATTGGCCCCCCATAATAACACCTATAGATTGTGACAGGGTCAGCAACCCGGCGTTGACAAAAACTCACTACCATAACCGTAGTTGCAGAAGAGGACTGGATAAGCGCTGTTATAAGCACACCTTTTGTCAGAACGCCGGTCACCCGGTTGGTCGTCATAGCGGTTAAAATCTTCCGCAAGCGGTCGCCGGCGAATTTTTTGAAGTCCCTCACTCATAATTTTCATTCCGTAGAGGAACAATGCCAATGAGCCAAGCAGCTTTAAAAAATCATAAAAAAGAATATTCCATCTTTAATTAGTTAAAGTGTTTCATTGTACCATTGTTATAATGTCCTATATTTAGCGTATTAATAATCTCAAAAAAAAGACACCATGAAACATATGTTACAAATTTGTTGCAAAAATAATAATATTTATAAAGAAAAAGATTCCCTATAGGGAGCTCACTTTTTGGATATTTATTACGGTTTTTAATCTTAATTTCCCCCTATCAAAAGTGGTCAGCGCCAAAGTAAATAACCGTTCCGAAAGGGCTGAATTTCCGGGTATATAATAATAAAAAGATGTGGAATTTCTGGATGTACGGGATTCCTCCGGCATGCGTACGTATGTCCGCTCACTTTGCTGTTTTATATAAAGCTGGCATCCAGCATTGTTTCCCGATGGTAGCTGGAGAAAAGGATATTTCTGTAACCTCTCCATCGGCGTCCCATCAGCTGGAAGATGTGTCGCTCAATCAAGGATGCAGGAAATCATAGCTGAGGACATCCCTTTCCGCCGTACCGAATGCCATACCACCGAAGCCGTACGGGTTTCAGGAACGGGGAATGAACGATAAGGTAAAGCTGTTGGAAACCTCCGGCTCATATACACCTATTATTATACATTGGGAGATACGGTAGATTACTATTATGGTAACCTGTTGCCCAGCACAGGTTTTTATCAAGCTTGTTCGACATCGTAAAATATTATGACGGTCTGCTGCTGCGTATCCCCAACAAAGAAAACCCGACCGTACTGGAAGAAGTGGTAAAACAGGAAAAGATGTTGATGTATTCAAGGAACATCTGCATTGGAACTACATCATGGGGTTAAGCAATGTAGGCGACTTCAATCATGGCATGCGAAGCCGGACATGCAACCGACCTCATTAATGTAGCAGAAGCCCTTCAAGAGAAAAAGATTGCTCAGATTGCCGATGAAATCTATCACCGGGGAGAAAACGGCGACCGCGTAAAGCTCGTATTGATCTCCGGCCCTTCTTCGTCCGGAAAAACGACCTTCAGCAAACGGCTCTCGGTGCAACTGATGACCAACGGCCTGCGCCCCTCCCCATTTCTCTGGACAATTATTTTGTAGACAGGGAAGACACCCCGCGGACGAAAACGGCAATTACTGACTACGAATCTCTACGCCCTCGACCTTGAGCTGTTCAACAATCAATTCAAGCTTTGCTACGGGGAGAAGAAGTGGAACGTTCCCCGATTCAACTTCATTGGGCAAAAAGAATACAAGGGAGACAAACTGCGCATTGACGAGCACACCATTCTTATATTGGAAGGAATCCATGCCCTGAATCCGGAACTCACTCCGCAGATTCCTGCCGAAAACAAATACAAAATTTATGTATCTGCTCCGACCACCATTTCACTGGATGACCATAACTGATTCCTACGACGGACAACCGCCTGCTACGGCGCATCATTCGTGATTTTAATTATCGCGGATATTCGGCGCAGGCAAACCATTGGCCCAGTGTACGTGCCGGCGAAGATAAATGGATATTCCCTTATCAGGAAAAATGCCGACGTAATGTTCAATTCCGCCCCTACTTTTTTGAATTTGCAGTACTGAGGCTTCATGCCGAGCCTATCATGGGGAGTACCAATGAAATTGTCCGAATATTGCAAGCGTACCGGTTATTAAAATTCATAAAAAATATTTCACTCCCTGTACAAGATAAAAAAGAAATTCACCAACCTCTTTGTTAAGGGAATTTTTTAGAGGAAGCAGCTTTAAATATTAACAAAGCATCATCAGGATTATCTGTAGTACAGATAATCCTGTTTTTAATTCGTTTTTCCTGCCTTAAATAATATATTTATCCTATTTTTTGTGTCGGTTATAAACAAACAATATAAAGATGAAAAACACCCATAGTCATCATTGCCATAATGCTCTGTTTCAATGTACTCTCAAGCAAACAACTCCAAACAGGGACAAGAGTTAAAAAGAACAAAGCTCAAAACAGTATTGAGTCAGAAAGATTATATCAAAAACGCTTGGTCTTTTTCAAAGAAAGCCCTATGAAGCATTTGCTGCCCGGGAAGACTATCCATTGCCATCGAATGCGCGCATAAAAGCCAACGGGCTCTATATCCGGGAAATTTCTACAAAGAAGGGTTCGAACCTGCCGTAGCATGGATCAACTGGTCTGGGCCGGCGAGCAGAAAAGTAAAAAACGCTGTACGACCTGCGTTTTCCTAATCACCAAAGAGCGTCTGCAAATGTATATTGCACTGAAAAAATCCTGCACACAAGCCAAACTCCAACTCGACAAGTTGGAAGAAACAGCCAAGCTTGCTAAAAACGATTCGATCAATGAAGATCTTTCTTTATACAAAAGACCAATTACTATTACACTTTCGGACTGAATGAATACAGTAAGGAGATGCATGTTTCCGAAGCTCATCCTCCAATACAAAAGAAAAGAAAAACTATGAAGGTGGACGAATGTTACAAAACCCTCATAAGCATTGCCCGCAAAGCAAACACACGCAGGACTGGTGGCCCGCACCTATGACAAAAATACATTGTCTGGACAGATTCGGTAAAAGCACTTACCGCCCAAGATGAACTGAATGTATTGAAAAATATGACGAGAGCCTGACTACCATCCAAGAGAAAAGACGACTCCCTTTCCGCCAAACAGTACATTATTATCGGACTCTGCGTATTGGCAGCCATCTTAGCAGCAGCATTAGTAATAGGAGCAATCGCATTATTGCGTTTTATCATGCTGACGCGCAAGCAAAAAAGGCGATTATTGCCAATGAGCACAATGAACTGAAAACCAAATTCATTCAGAACATTTCCGCCCAAATGGAACCAGACCTTGGATACGCTCGACTCACAGTTGCCTGGCATTACGCACTTTCTCCGGTCACATCCAAGAGTTGTCCGAGTTGGAAAACAGTTTTTGTCAGGAGCCCCTGAAGCAGGGAACAGAACATTCTCAACTTTCTGCGCAGTGAAAGCAAGTCATGGACAAAATAAGAAGCCAAAGTACAAAGCAAAGATGTGGTCCTCACTGTAAACGCTCCCAAACTGAATGTAAAAAATCAATTCAGAGCATCTGAACGCATCCCTGCTACATTTTGCTGGAGAATTCGCCGAATACACCCCGGCAGGCGGAAAGATATGGTTGGATTTCAAAAAAACGCGGTGCCCATACATCCGGTTCATCATCAGTGACACAGGTTGCGGATTCCCGAAGAACAACGCGGAAGTATGTTCAAGCCGTTCACCGAGTAAAAGACCTGACTCAAAGGCGACGGATTAGGCCTGCCTATCTGTTCGCTCATTGCCGCAAAATGAAGAATGGCGACTCACGCTGGACGGCGGCTAACAAAGGGGCACGATTTGTACTGGAGCCTCCACGCTTAAATAAAATGAGAGTTGAAAGTTACTATGCGGGCATCATTGCGCGGCAGGCTTTCAACTTCTCACCTCTTAATATCCGCCTTTAGTTAACTTCCGGTGTCGCTTGCCCAAACGGCGCGCACCGGTTTCCGTTGGTCAGATACCCTTTTTCATTGCGGATACCGCCGAAGTTACGGTAGGTTTCTTCCACCTTATCATAATTGATGAGAAATCATGGCTTCTTTTTCGCCTTTCAAAGGTCTATCAGTTCAGGGATAAAATAGATACCGGGTTCAACGGTATGCACAAAAGCCCGGCTCAAGGAATGAGCGCTGGCTTTTGCGACCAGCTGCATGCACGGGCTGGCCGTTGGCAACCTACCCAAATCTCACCGAAGTTTTCCATATCATGCATATCCAGCCCCATCATGTGTCCCAAACCCATGAGGATAGAACAAGGCATGCGACCCTCACGATACAGCATCTTCCGCATTACCCTCTTCATCAGGCCGAGCTCTTTTCATCCCTCCACCATAACGCGAGCCGAAAGTTCGTAAACGTTCATATAAGGGATGCCTGGACGGAGCGCTTTGACCGACTCAGATGCATAGCATTCTGAATTTCATAAACGGCACGCTGGCGGGGGTGAATGTCTTATCGGCAGGAATCGTAGAAGACATATCACCGGCATAGCTCGATCTCCACTTCCGCACCGGCGTCAATCAGGAACAGGTCTCCCGGTTTCACTTTATTTCCATGATACGATTATGCAAAGTTTGACCGTTGATCGTGGCAATCGTGGCAAATGAAAGTTCGCAATTGGCCAGATTCGGCGCATCGTCTCATTTCGCCACCGCTTCATACTCGTACATGCCCGGACGGAGTACCATGGCATGGCAATATGCATGTCGGTTGCCGTCACATTACATGCTTTTCTATTTCCGCTACCTCTTCGGCGGATAGCAATACGTAACTTTT
>VOFK01004176.1_pt1 | contig 22277 bp, 37 predicted proteins | sample 5384121 | NCBI WGS metagenome assembly VOFK01 (sample SAMN12384730, study PRJNA508395) | human gut metagenome | isolation source: healthy gut J | host: Homo sapiens | reverse complement strand
CTTGATGTATGGCGCGCCGCCGTCGGATTCAATCTTGCTGCGAACCGGCTGATAGAAGTTGTCAGGGTGTGTTCGTCCACAAACCTTTCGTCTATATCCCACAGCTTTTCCAAAAGCTGCCCACGTGTCAGCACTTGCCGGGGATTTTTGCGAAATAGGTTCAGCATTTTGTACTCCATCGGGGATAGGGTCAGGGGCTTGCCGTTTAAGGAAGCCGTCTGCTCCGAGAAGTCCAGAAACAGCCGTCCGTCATCGTAAATGTCCTTAGCCGGTTTGTGGTGTTCCAGCATGGCGAACATGGCTTTGATCTTCCGCTGCAAGGCCCCGATTGACAAAGGGCTTTGTGATGTAGTCCACCGCGCCCACCTCATAGCCCCGTATCTGGTCGCTCTCCTGATCGTTGGCGGTCAGGAATATTACGATGGTGTCCGGGTGCTGGGGCTTTATCAGCTTGCACAGTTCAAAACCGTTCCCGTCCGGCAGGTTGATGTCCAGCAGCACTAAATCAAATTCCCGCTGGCGGATGGCTTCGGCTGCGGTTCTGGCATTTAGGGCAGAAGTCACGCCGTAGCCGTCTGCGGTCAGGTTATAGTCTAACATCTTATTCAAAAAACTGTCGTCCTCGACAATTAAAATCTGCTCCATATTCTCACTTCCTTTGCTTTTTGCAGATAGTATAACAGGCAAATGTCCGAGAATTGTTACAAGGACAAATATATTTATCATTTTACAGCTTTTTTATGTGTACTGCAATTTTATAAAAGAAAGGACAGCAGTATCATCAAATTGCTGTCCTTGCGGTTTATTATAGCTGGTAGTGTATAAGCGTGGGTTCATCATATTTGGTGTGGTATCTTTAACTATGGGAAACTCCGTTTTCCCAGCGGGAGACGGCCTGCCGCGTGACCATCAGCCTCTGCGCAAGCTCCTCCTGCGAAAGCCCGCTCTTTATGCGCAGCTCGTGAATTATATCCTTTGTTTCCACGTTTTGTCCTCCATAGCTTTATCGCCATCGAGTATAGCACTTTACGGCGGCACGGGCAAGCAACGCGCCGTTGCCCTGCCCGCGGCTCAATAGTGATACTTCTTCCGCTTGGTGATACTTCTTCCGCTTGGCGATGAGGAAGATCACGGAGAACACCACTGCCATGAACTCCGCCGCGACCATCGCCACGGCAAACGCGCCTATTATTATCAGGCTCTTGCGCAGCAGGGCTTTCAGCTCCGTGTAATTCTTCGCGCCGTCGTGATAGCCGACGATTGGCGCCGTGCCGATGGAGTAGCCTATAAACGCCGCGGAGAATATCATGCTGACGTACATCATCACGCCGTATGCCGCGACGCCGTCCTCCCCCGCGTACCTGATGAGCTGTATGTTGTACAGCATCCCCCACAAGGCTCATGGAGATGTTGCTCATAAACTCTGAGGAACCGTTCGTGCAGGCCTTTGAGTATCGCCTTCCCGTCGAAGCTGCACCTGCCCAGACGGAGGATGCTGTCATTCTCCCGCCCGAAGTATATGAGCGGCACAAGGCCGCCGACGGTCTCGCTGAGCGCCGTGGCCGCGGCCGCGCCCGCCAGCTTGTATTCCTGCGGGAAGCAGCATCACCAGCACCGCGTCCATCACCATGTTCGTCACGCCGGACATCACCGTGACGGTCAGGCCGAGGCCGAGGGGCTTCTCCGCCGTGACGCAGAAGGACTGGAAAAAGCTACAATACGTTGAACGGCAGGGCAAGGAGTATGATGCGCGCGTAAAGCACCGCGTTTTCCAGCATTTCGCCCTCCGCGCCGAGCAGCGCGGCTATCGGCCGCGTGAAGGCTATCCCCAGTGCGGCGAATATGACGCCCAGCGCGGCGGAGGTGTGACGAACAGGGAGAAGTACCTGTTGCCCTTTTCCCTGTCGCCCTCGCCGAAGGTCTTTGCCACCAGCGCCGAGCCGCCCGTGCCGAACATGAAGCCCACGTTGGACAGTATCATAAGAAACGGCATTATCAGATTGATCGCCGCGAACGGCGTCTTGCCCGCGAAGTTGGACACGAAGAAGCCGTCCACCACGCCGTATATCGACGTGAATATCATCATTCCTATCGACGGCAGCGTGAATTGCAGCAGCCGCCCGTATGTAAAGTGATCTGAAAGCTGTATTTTCTGTTTCATTTTTTCCCTTCATGCCGCCGCGCGGCCCTTGCTTTTGTGCGCCGGGTCAGAGCTTTTCTATCTCCCGCCGCAGACAGTCCGTGTATTTTTTTTCCATCAGGCGGATATACTTTCCGCCACTTCTCCCTCCGGCCACGCCTCAAGCGCGTCCGCCTCCGCCTTATAAAGCCGCGCCACCGTTCTCTCCGCGTACTCCCGGCCGCTGTCGGTCAGGCGGATGCTCTTCGCCCTGCCGTCAAATCTTTCAAGCCGTATAAAAAGCCGCGCGCCTCAAGCGTGCGCACGGCGGAGTTGACGGTCTGCCGGCTTATGCCGGAGCTTTTGTAAACGTCGCCCAGAAGGCATTCCCCGCCCGCAACGTGGGCAAAGTACAGCACTATGGACACGCTGTCCGTTATCCCCAGCCGCAGCGAGGACAGATGGTACAGCGCCTCCGTCTCCGTCGTGAGGCAGTTTATCCGGTGTATCTCGTTCAGGTATCTTCCGCTCATCCCGCGCCCCCCTTGAGGTCATGTGCAGGGCAGTATAGTACGAATTCATACATTTGTCAAGTGAAGGGTCGTGAACATTCTGAATATATTTCCGATTGGCAGGGCAAAAGGCCTGCTGATCGGAAATATGGCCATAAAAAGTGCCCGCGGCGCATGGCCGCGGGCTTGCTGTCAATGCTTCGCCGGCACTTATTCTTCTTCGTCGGCTTCCTGTGCATATATCTCGTCGTACAGCCGTTGAAGTTTCCCTCCTGTGCTGTTCAGAGTTTCCCAGTTTTTCGTGAATCCTACTTCTAAAATTTTATTTTCGAGTTCTTCAAGTACTCGATCTATGTCCTCGCCGGAGTATACGCCGTATTTGTCCAGTATTCTTTTCTGCTCGTCGCTCAGCATTTTTCTCTTCCTCTCACGTTTTTGTTTTTTTGCCTGTCTGCCCGTCCGCGTTCGCATCCCGCGCACGGCTCAGCGCCCGCCGTTATTCCCCGCCTTTGTCCTTGCCGCCGTCCTCGCCCTTTATCCCGACGACATCGCGCAGATACGCCTCGTAGTCGTAAGGGATGCCGATATCGTAGTTCTTGTAGTAGTGCAGGAAATCAAGCGGAAACCTAAAGTCACCATCGATGCACAGCCCGCCGTAAGTTTCTCACCGGTGAATATATCGTGCGTCTCTACTGCGGCGCGCCACCGGTGACGTGCATCCACCTGCAACATGTGCTCATATATTTTTTTCTCTTGGCAAAGTGTTCTTAAATTTGCGGTACTCATCGAAATCCTCATTGCAGTCGCCGTATGGCATACCCTTTGAAAAACCCGAACAATTTCATTCTGTGTTTCTTCATCTTGTGTTCCCTCTTTTCTTTTAGTGTACCGTGAGCATACGCCGATCACCGTCCAATAAAACGGACTTTGCCGCGCACCTGCGATAAAATGTGCAGAACCCCCTGCCGGGGGTTTCTACCATGGTACACCCGGCCAATTTTGAGGACAGGTTATGCACACCATTCTTATTTTGTAAGAATATACATGCTGCCTCAAGTGCCCTTACGCAGAATACTGAGATAGTCCTCATAAGCAAAAAGTCCTATTTCTGCTTTGCATTTGTTGTCTGCACAAGTATTCCTGCATCGGTAAGCCGCTTTACCGCACTTGAAGCAGTATTGAATGTGATCGACAGCGCTTCCGCAGTCTTGCGAATTTCGATGATTGATTTGCTTCAAGATACTCGAAAACAAGCATTGCATTCTTCGCAGCGCGACCCATAACTGAAAATCACAGCAGCGTTTTTGTCGTGCAGCGCGATCAGCTCATCGATCGTCGCGGTTGCATCCTCTGCCGATTCCAAGAGTGCTCGAAGGAAAAATGTCACCCATTGCTCATAGTTTCCCTTTGCTCTGACCTCTGTCATGCGGTCATAGTATTCCACACGGTTCTTCTTCAGAAAATATGAGATGTACAGAGCCGGTGTGGAGAGCACTTTTTCTCCATCAGAAACAGGGTAATAAGCAAGCGCCCAACTCGACCGTTGCCGTCAAGAAAAGGGTGTATTGTCTCGAACTGATAATGGATCAGCGCTGCCCGAATCAACGCGTCGAGCTCGTCATCTGCATTGATGTACTTTTCCAAGTCAGACATGGCTTCGATCATATCATCGGGAGACGGCGGGATATATCTCGCGTTTTTCAATGCTGCCTTGCCCGCCTATCCAGTTCTGCGAGCGTCTGAATTGTCCGGGGCTTTTTTCCTGACCGCGAACGCCTTCCATGAGGACAGCATGTGTCTCTTTGATCAGCCGGTTGCAGAGCGGAAGCTCATGCAGTCTCTTGATAGCAAATTCAGTAGCCTTTATATAATTGACAACATCTGCCACATTGCGGTTTGTATTGGCTTTATCATTGGGTCAAGGACATCTTCAAGCGTGGCTTGTGTGCCCTCAATTTGCGAGGACATAAGAGCTTTTTGTGAACATACATCGATATGAACAGCTCAACGTTAGGGATACGTGTCGCAATACTTTCCAAAACAGCAAGCTGCGAATTGGCTTTTTTATCAAAAGGTTGATCATATCCTCCGTCAGCTCGATGGACGGTTTTGGCGGCAGAGGTGTCGGAACAAACGATTTATATGCCATTTCCCCAGACAAATTAGTTATCAGATGACCTGCACGGTTGTCCAATGAAGTGTCCTCCTTCTTTGTACTTGAAATACTGAGGCTATTATGTCCTTTTTATTTCAACTTGTCAACCTAATTTGAAACAAGTCATTTTGATGCCGCCCCCTTATTTCATGTTCACAAAACGCGTATATAAAATGAGTTCTGCCTTCACCGAATCCTAGAGTGCGATATTCAATAGATGTTTGGAATTACACATTAGGCATGGTCTTGCAAACGCAGCCGCATAGCGCTTTTCCCCCGGCACGTCATTCACTACCGCTCCCGTTCGACTCCCTATCTCATTATGAGTAACCCCCGCCGATGGCAGGGGGTTCTATTGAACTGTCGAAAAAAGTGGCCTCGCCACTTTTTCGAAAAGCTTTCGCTGCGTTCTGCGCCTCTGTTGTCCGCTGATAGCGGACAATTCGACGCTCACTCCGCGTAAAGTGTTTTCTGCCACGCACATATCGCGGCAGAAAACGGATAATATTGATTTCGCGTCTGCGGACGCGAAACTCTGCGAGGCTTTTTTGACAAGCTGAGTGAACCCCCTGCCGATGGCAGGGGGTATTCTATTTTTGAGACTCGTCCTGAAGTGGTAAGCTAAAAATGGACACGGAGGGGGTACAAATTGTACAGTAGATATGACATAATGGGGACATGCAAAAGCACATCTCAGTACAAAAGGAACCCAGAAGCGGACAGGAGGCTTATCGTGAAATACACAAAGGAAGAAAGATTAGACATTGGCCGACGAATATATACCGGCGAACTGAGCCGGTATGAAGCCAGCGAAAAATATGTCATAAGCATTAATACTGCCAGAGATTATATGCGGCTGTATCGGGATGCCCATGACCTTCCCGCAAAACGTGGAACCCCAAAAAACTATGCGGCGGGGCAGACTGCCACATCGGCCGCCAGTCTGGAAGAGCTCGAATCCATGAGCAAAGAGGAACTGATCCGTGAACTTATTAAGGCAAGGATCAATGAAGCACGGTTAAAAAAAGGATACGAAGTGAAGGGAGATGGTACGGTAATTCTGTACGGGAAAGAGAATATGAAATAATCTTAGAGCTGTCCGGTGCGTTTCCGGTAAAGCTGCTGTGTGAAGTGATGAACATACGGCGAAGCAGCTTCTACGCATGGAAAAAGAGACTGTCAAATCCGTCTGAACGAGCAAAGAATCTGATTGGCAACATTATGCTGTTTCAGGAATACCACATGAGATACCCGTCCCACGGCTACCGGTGGCTCAACGCCAAGATCCGCTTGGATACTGGTCTTGTCCTTTCCGCTGCGTATGCTCATAAATGCTGTAAAATAGCCGGGATCAAAAGCGAAGCGAAGCATTACAAGTATAAAAAGCCAGGCGATCCAGGACGTGTTTTTCCCAATCTGTTTATGACAGAACTGCGTATCGACAAGCCGCTTCAATGCATTGTCAGTGACATGACGTCGTTCTCTGTGAAGGGCGTATATTACGAACTGACATTGTACATGGATCTGTGGAACAACGAGATCGTCAGCCATGCTCTTTCTTCCAAGCGCGGCGACAGGATGACCTACATCAGCGGCCTGCAGGATCTGATCGAGCTCAGAAAGCAGTATCCCGAATACAGGATGATCCTGCACTCCGATCAAGGCTCTGTGTATACATCAAAAGCATTTAACGAGCTTTTGCCCGCATATGTTGCGCGCTCTATGTCCCGCGCCGGGACACCTACGGACAACGCAGCCATGGAGGCAATCAACGGCTGGATCAAGGCCGAACTGTTCATGGACTTCCACGTGACCGGTGAGCGTTCCGTCAAGGATGAGATAGATGACTATATTGCTTTCTTCAACGAGCAGAGACCAGCCTATTCTCTTAACTATCTGACGCCCGTTCATTTCAGAATGTCTTATGCTCCCACCACGGGTGCCCTATGATCTATCTTTTTGTGTTTAATTATTTTTGCTTTCGTGTCCATTATTTGTTGACTAGTGCAGCAAGCCCTTTCGGTAGCTTGAACAATTACATCTTAATTCTTTGTCTAACTTTTTGGGGTCTCTTCACAACGGCCGGGGGTTCTATTCAGCCTGTCAAAGAAGTCTCGCCAATGTGCGAGTTTTTTGATATAATGGGGAAAAAGAGAACCGGCGGGGGGATAAAAATGGAACAGTGGCAGCAGGATAACCGGCGAGATGTGGTAATGGTGGATATAGATCAGCTTGTGCCAAAGGATCATCTGCTGAGGAAAATAGAAAAGGTAATGGACTATGACTGGCTGTATGAACGGTTGAGTCCGTACTATTGCCATGGCGTGGGACGGGACGGAACTGATCCGGTGGTGCTCATAAAGATGGTACTGATCCAGCATTTGTTCGGCATACCATCATTGCGCCAAACGTACCGGGAAATACAGTTGAATGTAGCATATCGGTGGTTTTTAGGGTATAGTCTGCTGGACAGAATACCGCACTTTGCAACGGTAAGCTACGCATTCTGCAAGAGATTTCCCTCAGAGCTCCCAACTGAAATATTCGAGCACATACTGAATAAGGCAATAAATAATCGGGCAGTAGACCCAAGTGCAGTATTCATAGACGGAACGCATATAAAGGCAAGCGCAAACAAGAAGAAGTTCCAGAAAGAACAAGTTGCCAAAACAGCAAAGATATATGAGGAGCAGCTGCGTAAAGAGGTAAATGCAGAGAGAGCCGAGTTGGGCAAGCCACCGTTTGACGATGACGATAATGAACCCAAGGGCGGCGGAACAGTAAAAAAGACAGTCTCAACGACAGACCCGGATTGCGGAATGTTCGTAAAGGGCGAACATGAACGGCAGTTTGCATATGAAGCGCATACAGCCTGCGACAAGAACGGAATGGTACTGGCAGTAGAGGTAACAGCAGGCAATGTGAGCGACAGCGTGGCATGGGATGCAGCATATGACAAAGTAACCGGCAGATTTGACGAAGCACAATTCATCGTAATGGACGCGGGGTATAAGACGCCGTGGATAGCAAAGAAAACACTGGACGACAGCAGGATCCCCATCTTACCGTATACTCAAGCAAAAACCGCAAAAGGACATTTCAGACCTTGGGAGTACAAATATGATGTAGTAACAGACACCTTGACCTGCCCTCACGGAAAGCCACTGCGTCATACTACAACTGACAGAGACGGGAAGAGAATATACCGAAGCACTCCGTCTGAATGCCGAAATTGTCCGCGGCGCGAGGAATGCGGAGCGAATGAAAAAGGGCAGAAGATGGTGCAGCGCCATATATGGTCGGAGTATCTGGACTTAGTTGAGCTGCTCCGTAAGACCGAGCGCGGCAAAGCCCTGTACGCAAAGCGCAAGGAGAGCATAGAGCGCGTATTCGGGGACGCTAAAGAAAAACACGCTATGCGTTATACACATCACAGAGGCTTGGCTCGGGTCACAAACTGGGTCACGCTTAAATTTGCATGCATGAATCTGAAAAAGTTAGCAACATGGAACTGGAATAGCTCCGACTTTTTCTGCTTTTTTGCTCGTTTTTCAACAGTTGCTTAAATTGTGCTGTTCCCGCTTGATCTCGTGCTGCGTTCTTTGACAGACTGAAGCGCCTGTCTGATTCATTTCAGAATCAGACAGGCGCTTGTCATATGCAAGGGTGCGGGGAAACTGTGGGGGGCGGCCTATTTATACGGCCCTCCGCGCGTCAGTCGTGGCAGTGGTCGCAGCCGTGTATTTCAAGCTCCTTGGGGTCGTATGCGATGCCGTTTCTGTCGTAGTAATCCTTGACGGCGGCGCGCACGGCCTCTTCCGCAAGGACGGAGCAGTGGATCTTCTGAGGGGGCAGACCGTCGAGCGCCTCGACGACAGCCTGGTTGGAAAGCTCCAGCGCTTCCTCAACGGGCTTGCCCTTTATAAGCTCGGTCGCCATGGAGCTGGTGGCGATGGCGCTGCCGCAGCCGAAGGTGTTGAACTTGCAGTCGGTGATGATGCCGTTGTCATCGACCTTGATATACATGCGCATGATGTCGCCGCATTTGGCGTTGCCGACCTCGCCGACGCCGTCGGCGTCATCCATCTTGCCGACGTTGCGCGGGTTCTGAAAATGGTCCATGACCTTATCGCTGTAAAGTGCCATTGTTCTGTCTCCTTCTCTTTATTATTCAAGTCGTTTCCGTTTGTTTTATACTTATATAAGGTGCTTTCTCTCGCCCTTTTCAAGCTCGTCCCACACGGGGGACATGTTGCGCAGGTACTCGACGACCTTCGGCACGGTGGCGATGATGTGGTCGATCTCCTCCATGGTGTTATACTCGCCTATCGACAGGCGCAGGGAGCCGTGCGCCACCTCATGCGGCAGGCCGAGACTAAGCAAAACATGACTCGGGTCGAGAGAGCCGGACGTGCATGCCGAGCCGGAGGACGCGCATATGCCGTTCATGTCCAGCATCAGAAGCAGGCTTTCGCCCTCGATGCCCTCAAAGCACATGTTGACCGTGCCGGGGACATGATGCTCAAGGCTGCCGTTTATTTTGCTGTTTGAGGGATCTTGGAAAGCTCCGTGAAGAGCTTGTCGCGCATGGGGATTATCTTGGCGGTATTGGCCGCCATGTTGTCGCACGACTCCTTCAGCGCCGCGGCCATGGCCGCGATACCGGCGACGTTTTCCGTGCCGGCGCGCTTTCCGCGCTCCTGCGCGCCGCCCTCGATGAGGTTGAACAGCGGCACGCCCTTTTTCGCGTACAGCACGCCCACGCCCTTCGGCGCGTGGAACTTGTGCCCGGACATGGACAGCATGTCTATATTCATTGCCTCAACGTCGATGGGCATGTGCCCCGCGGCCTGTACGGCGTCCGTGTGGAAGGGCACACCATGCGCACGGCACAGCGCGCCTATCTCCGTGATGGGCTGAACGGTGCCGATCTCATTGTTGGCGAACATCACCGTCACAAGGCAGGTGTCGTCTCTCAGCGCTGCGGCGACGTCCTCCACGCGCACGACGCCGTCCGCGTGCACGTCCAGCAGCGTCACGTCATAGTCCTCTTTCTCCAGCTTTTTCAGCGTGTGCAGCACGGCGTGGTGCTCAAACGCGGTGGAGATGATGTGCTTCTTTCCCTTCCTCGCGCCTACCTTTGCCGCGGACAGAATGGCCTGATTGTCGGCCTCGCTTCCGCCGGAGGTGAAGTATATCTCTCTGGGGCTTGCGTTGATGCATGCGGCGACGGTCTCCCCGCGCGGCGTCAAGTCCCTCCTTCACGTCCTGCGCGAAGCCGTAAAGGCTGGACGGATTGCCGTACTTCTCCGTGAGGTAGGGCAGCATTGCGTCAAGCGCTGTCTTGCTGACGCTGGTGGTCGCGGCGTTGTCTGCGTATACGAACATTTCTCTCTTTCCTTTCCTTATTTTCTCCATTTATCCCCCGTGAGCAGATCTTCAAGACTCACGGTGTCAAGATATGCGTTTATAATGTCGTCAAGCTCCATCCACATGGGCACGGTCATGCATTCTGCGGCCCTTTTCGCAGCAGACGCTTCCGCTTTTGATGCACGACACCGGCGCAAGGTTGTCCTCAATGCAGCGCAGGATATCGCCCACGCCGTACTCCGCCGGGGTCCTGTTGAGCTTATAGCCGCCCTCCCTTGCCGCGCGTGCTGTCCACAAGCCCGGCCTTTTTCAGACTGCTTACTATTATCTCCAGATACTTCATCGACACGCGCTGCCTGTCCGCGATGGTCTTGAGCGAGATGTACCCCTCGTCCGGGTGCTGCGCCAGATCAAGCATCACGCGCAGGGCATAGCGCCCCCCTTGCTGGTCACATTCAAACCGAAAGCGCCTCCTTACCATACCATATATCATACGGCTTTTCATACGGCTTTCGCCGTGCCTAATTCCTATGTTTATAATTTACCATAAAGTCAGTAGGTATTAAATAGACATACGCAACATTTTCGTAAAACTGCTGTGCAAATTTTTGCACAGCAAATTTCAAAAAACCTCTTGCTTTATTTCGCTAATGTGGTATTATAGCAGCGTGCTAACAAGCTAGTAAGTAAATGAAGTAAAAACATTTGACCTGACAACTACGGAGGAACAAAAAATGAAAAAGATACTTTCCATGATTCTCGCACTGACCATGATCTTCGCGCTGTGCGCCTGCGGCAGTCCGCCGCCCCCCTGCGACGGAGGCTCCCGCTGCCGCAGATACCGCCGCCCCGGCAGAGGCCGCCGACAGCGACCTTGCATACGTGCAGGGGCAAGGGCACTTTCTCATCGTCGGCATCACCGACTTTGAGCCGATGGATTACAAGAACGACGCCGGTGAGTGGATAGGCTTCGACGCCGACATGGCGAAGGCCTTCGCGCAGTCCCTCGGCGTTGAGGCGGAGTTCATCGAGATTGACTGGGACAACAAGATCCTTGAGCTGAACAACAAGAGCATCGACTGCGTCTGGAACGGCATGACCCTCACGCCCGAGGTCCTCAACTCCATGGGCTGCTCCGAAGCGTACTGCAACAATGCGCAGGTCGTCGTTGTCAAGGCTGACGTCGCCGACCAGTACCAGACGGTTGAAAGCCTTTCCGACCTTGCGTTCGCGGTCGAGGCCGGTTCCGCCGGTGAAGAGGCCGTGAAGGCGCTGGGTATCGAGCCCACCGCCGTGCAGACTCAGGCCTCCGCGCTTATGGAGGTCAAGGCCGGCACTGCCGACGCCTGCGTCATCGACCTTCATGGCCGGCGCAATGATCGGCGAGGGCACCAGCTACCCCGATCTGACCTACACTGTTGAGCTTACCAGCGAGGAGTACGGCGTCGGCTTCCGCACCGGCAGCGACCTTGCCGCCGCTCTCAACGACTTCTTCAAGGCCAGCTACGCCGACGGCAGCATGCTCGACATCGCAAAGACCTACGGCGTGCAGGAATCCGTTATTGCAAAGTAAGTCGAATTAGTGTACTATTAAACTATCGTGCTAGCAGGACAAAGCAGAGGGCGCGCCCCTCTGCTTTGCCCGCGTGAAAGACGCTTTAGTGTGCAGGCTGCTGTACGCGTAAACTATTACATATGAGGTTCGCCATGTTCCAGACCGTTCTCGCTTCCCTCTCTCTGGGCTTCCTGAAATCCCTGGAGATATTCGCGCTCACGCTTTTGGGCGCGATCCCGCTCGGGCTTGTGATATCGCTCGGCTCGATGAGCCGGTTCAAGCCGCTGAATTATTTTGTCAAGCTCGTCGTGTGGGTCATCCGCGGCACGCCGCTGATGCTCCAGCTTCTGCTGATCTACTACGGCCCCGGCATCGTGCTGGGCAACAACTGGTGGGGCAGCGGCGCGGGCGGGCGCTTCCTCGCGGCGATGGTCGCCTTCATATTCAATTATGCCTGCTATTTCTCGGAGATATTCCGCGGCGGCATTGAGGGCGTTCCCCGCGGACAGCGCGAAGCCGGGCAGGTGCTTGGCATGACGAACACGCAGATATTCTTCAAGGTCACGCTGATGCAGGTTATAAAGCGCATCGTGCCGCCTATGGCAACGAGATAATCACTCTTGTCAAGGACACCTCGCTTGTGCGCGTCATCGCCGTGTACGAGGTGATGGGAACGGCAGGCGTTTATCAAGTCCGCCGGTATAATCTGGCCGCTTTTCTTCACGGGCGTGTACTACCTCGCGTTCAGCGGGCTGCTGACGGTGCTGCTGTCGCGGCTTGAGAAGAAGCTGGACTACTTCAAAGTGTAAGGAGGAAGAGATATGGCTTTGCTTGAAGTGCGCGATCTCCACAAGAGCTTTGACGAGCTGGAGGTCCTGAAGGGCATCAGCTTCTCAATGGAGCGCGGAGAGACGCTTTCCGTCATCGGCCCCTCCGGCGGCGGGAAGACGCTTTTGCGGTGCATGAACTTCCTTGAAATGCCGGATTCCGGCCTTATCACCGTCGGCGGCGACGTGCTGTATTCCTCCGATGAGGATCACCGCCTGACAGAGGACGAGATCCGCCGCAACAGGCTGCATTTCGGCCTTGTTTTCCAGAGCTTCAATCTCTTCCCTCAGTACACCGCGCTTGAAAACGTGTCGCTCGCGCCGCGTCTCCAGGCGAAGGGGCGCGCGGATTACCGCGCCGGGAAGAAGGAGATAAACGCCGCCATCGAGGAGAAGAGCGTGGAGCTTCTGCGCCGCGTCGGCCTCGGCGACAAGCTGGACTTCTACCCCCACCAGCTTTCCGGCGGCCAGCAGCAGCGCGTGGCCATCGCGCGTGCCCTCGCCCTCACGCCGGAGGTGCTCTTCTTTGACGAGCCGACCAGCGCCCTCGACCCGGAGCTTACCGGAGAGGTGCTGAACGTCATAAAGCAGCTTGCGGGCGAGAAGATGACCATGGTCGTCGTGACGCATGAGATGAGCTTCGCGGAGGCCGTTTCCGACCGCGTCATATTCATGGCCGGGGGGGCACTTATCGTCGAGCAGGGCCCGCCGTCGCAGATATTTGAAAACCCGCAGGAGGAGCGCACGCGCCAGTTCCTCAGCGGCTACGGCAATTGATCGCCGCGTACAAGATAAGAAAACGAATAACGACTAGCGCCCCGGATAAAAATCCGGGGCGCTGTTCAGTCTGTCAAAGAACACAGCACAAGATTAAGCAGGAACAGCATAAATTACGCAACTGTTGAAAAAGTGAGCAAAAAAGCAGAAAAAGTCAGAGCTATTCCAGCCCCATGTTGCTAACTTTTTCAGATTCATGCATGCAAATTTAAGCGTGACCCAGTTTGTGACCCGAGCCAAGCCTCTGTGATGCGTATAACGCATAGCGTGTTTTTTTCGCATCCCCGAATACGCGCTCTATGCTCTCTCCTTACGCTTTGCGTACAGAGCCTTTTGCCGCGTTCGGTCTTGCGGAGCTGCTCCACCAAGTCCAGATACTCCGACCATATATGGCGCTGCACCATCTTTTGACCTTTTTTGTTCGCTCCGCATTCCTCACGCCGCGGACAGCTACGGCATTCAGACGGAGTGCTTCGGTATATTCTCTTCCGTCTCTGTCAGTTGTAGTATGCCGCAGAGTCTTTCCATGAGGACAGGTCAAGCTGTCTGTTACTACATCATATTTGTACTCCCAAGGCCTGAAATGTCCTTTTGCGGTTTTGGACTGAGTATACGGTAAGATGGGGACCCTGCTGTCGTCAAGTGTTTTCTTTGCTATCCATGGAGTCTTATAGCCAGCGTCCATTACGATGAATTGTGCTTCGTCAAATCTGTGTGTTACTTTGTCATATACCGCGTTCCATGCCACACTGTCGCTCACATTGCCTGCTGTTACTTCTACTGCCAGTACCATTCCGTTCTTGTCGCAGGCTGTATGCGCTTCATATGCAAACTGCCGTTCATGCTCGCCCTTTACGAACATTCCGCAATCCGGGTCTGTCGTTGAGACTGTCTTTTCTGCTGTTCCGCCGCCCTTGGGTTCATTATCGTCATCGTCAAACGGTGGCTTGCCCAACTCGGCTCTCTCTGCGTTTACTTCTTTCCGAAGCTGCTCTTCGTATATCTTTGCTGTTTTGGCGACTTGCTCTTTCTGGAACTTCTTCTTATTTGCGCTTGCCTTTATATGCGTTCCGTCTATGAATACTGCACTTGGGTCTACTGCCCGGTTATTTATTGCCTTATTCAGTATGTGCTCGAATATTTCAGCCGGGAGCTCTGAGGGAAATCTCTTGCAGAATGCATAGCTTACCGTTGCAAAGTGTGGTATTCTGTCCAGCAGGCTATACCCTAAAAACCATCGATACGCTACATTCAACTGTATCTCCCGGTATGTCTGGCGCAATGACGGTATGCCGATCAGATGCTGAATCAATACCATCTTTATGAGCACTACCGGATCAGTGCCATCACGTCCCACGCCATGGCAATAGTACGGATTCAACCGTTCATACAGCCAGTCATAGTCCATCACTTTTTCTATTTTCCGCAGCAGGTGATCCTTTGGTACAAGCTGATCTATATCTACCATTACCACGTCTCGCCGGTTATCCTGCTGCCACTGTTCCATTCTTCTTCCCGCCTGTACTCTTTTTCCTCCATTATACCAAAAAGCTTGCACGATGGCGAGACTTCTTTGACAGGCTGGACTAGCGCCCCGGATAAAAATCCGGGGCGCTGTTCTTTCTATGGAAACATATATGGGGGCATGGCGGCGCGCATGTGCAAGGGTACGCGCGCTGTCTGCGCGTCAGTCGTCAAGCTTACTTCTGCTGCTGAGTATTTCGCCGGTCTTGGCGTCGATATCGTACTCGTAATCCATACCGTCGCGCGTGTCGATATCCACGTCGTACCATGCCGCGTAAGCGCTCTTTTCAAAATCCACGTCGGCCTCTTTTATCTGGTTGGCGCTTATGCCCGCGTCCTGCACGGCGATGGAAAGGGCTGCGTCCTTGCCGATATAGGTCGTCGTGTGCCGCCAGATGAAGTATCCGCCGATGCAAAGCCCGATGAGCACCAGCGCCAGCACGATAATAAGCACGGTTTTTGAGTGTTTTGTTCATCTTTTTTCCTCCCGCGTGTTTACTTTACAGGGAAATCATAATATTATATTTTAAGAAAAGCATTAACCAATTTTTAATTTTTTGCATTTACACTTCTGATAAAGCCATTCGGAGGAGGAGAGACTGACGTGAGAGTACTTGTGGTGGAGGACGAAAAGCACCTCAACAGGATAATAACCGAGGCCATGGAGGACGAGGGCTACAGCGTGGATAGCTGCTTCAACGGGGCGGACGCGCTGGACTACGCGCTGAGCGCCGTGTACGACGATGATGATACTGGATATCATGCTGCCGAAGCTCAACGGGCTTGACCTCGTGCGCCGCCTGCGCCGCGGCGGAAATCACACGCCGGTGCTGTTCCTCACGGCGCGCGACCGTGTGGCCGACAAGGTAGAGGGGCTTGAAAGCGGCGGGGATTACTACCTGACGAAGCCCTTCGATTTTCAGGAGCTTATCGCCGTCGTGCACGTCATGACGCGCAAGTATACAGGCAACCGCTCCAATATCCTACACCATCGCCGACCTTACGCTGGACGTATCCGCGCGCACGGTCACGCGCGCCGGGAGGAGCATTGAGCTGACGCAGAAGGAATTTGCGCTGCTGGAGTACATGGTGCGAAACCGCGGCGTTGTCCTCTCGCGCGAGATGATAGAGAACAACCTCTGGAACTACGACTATGAGGGCGGCACGAACGTCGTGGACGTATATGTGGGATATCTGCGCAAGAAAATGGACGCGGGCTTTGACAAGAAGCTCATCCACACCGTCTGGGGCACCGGCTGGGTGCTGAAGGAGGACTGAGGGCATGTCCGTCAAGCTCAGAATGACGCTGTGGATCACGCTCATGGCGGTGCTGCTGGCGGCGATGGTGCTGGTGTTCGTGCTGGTGATAAACGGCTCCGCCATCACGGACGACCCCGCCGGGAGTCTTGTGAAGATCGTGCTGAAAAACGCCGATAATATCGAGTTCGACCGCGGCGAGTTCGAGTGGGACGACCTCGACATTATACCGCAGGGGCGTATATTGCAGCTTTTACGACGAAAGCGGCAATATGGTCTACGGCGCGGTGCACGACGCATGGAACGACGTCTCCCTCCCGCTTGAGGCGAACGTGATTCGCACGGTGGACGTCGGCGGCACGGAGCTTTACGTTTACGACACGCTTGTGGACATGGACATCACGGCGCTGTGGGTGCGCGGCATGATCACCACGGATGACAGCTCCGGCCTGATGCACACCATACTCGTGCTCACCTGCACGCTGCTTCCGGCCATCCTCGTGCTGTCCATCGGCGGCGGGTGGCTGATAGCGTGGGGCGCGTTCCGCCCGATGGAGAAGATAATCGCGGCGGCCAACAGCATCTCCGACGGGGACGACATGTCCCGCCGCGTGAACATGCGCCGCGGGCCGAGTGAGATGCGCCGCCTGAGCGCGGCGTTCGACAAGATGCTCAGCCGCCTTGAGCAGTCGTTCAATACCGAGCGGCAGTTTGCCTCCGACGCCTCGCACGCATGAGCTGAGAACCCCATCACCGTCATTCTTGCCGAGTGCGACAGGGCGCGGCGCAAGGACAAAACGCCGGAGGACTTCCTCGCCTCCGTCGCCGTTATCGGGGAGCAGGGCCACCACATGTCGGAGCTTGTCCAGTCGCTGCTGAGCCTGACGCGGATGCAGCAGGGCACGGACCGCTACCCCATGCGCCGCGCGGACCTGAGCGAGTTCGTCAACGCCTGCTGCGACGAGTTCATCCCGGCGGACGGCCGCGGGATACGGCTTTACAGGGATATCGAGCCGGGTGTGGAGGCGGATTATAATCACGCGCTTATGTCGCGCGTGGTGCAGAACCTTTTGCAGAACGCCTATAAATACGGGCGCGAGGGGCGGGCGGATAGACGTCGCGCTGCACGCGCAGGACGGCAGCGCCGTGCTGACCGTCGCCGACGACGGCATAGGCATAGAAAAGGACGACCTTGAAAAAGATATGGCAGCGCTTCTGGCAGGCGGACGCCTCGCGCGGCGAGGACGGTGGAAGCGGCCTCGGCCTTGCCATGGTGAAGGAGATCACGCAGTTCCACGGCGGCAGCGTCGCCGTCGAGAGTGAGCCGGGCCGCGGCAGCAGATTCAGCGTGATCCTGCCGGTGTGAGTTCGTGCCCATGTGAATAGATAGTATGAAGCATCCCCGGCCATTTGGCCGGGGTGCCGTCAAGATTTATGCGCAAAATTGTTTGCAGGCTCCGGCTGAGTGAAGTCACGACACACCATTCTGAAAGGAGACAGCAAACTATGTCCGAGAAAATTGTACAGCTGAACGAGGAAATTATCAAGGGCCAAATCAAGGAATTGGTTCGCGGCAGCGTAGAGGAAACCCTGAACGAGCTGCTGGAGAAGGAGGCGGAGTCGCTGACGCAAGCCGCCCGCTACGAGCGCAGCGAGGCCCGTCAGGGCTACCGCAGCGGACACTACGACCGCAACCTTACCACGACCTCCGGCGACGTCACGCTCCACGTCCCCCGGCTCAAGGGCGTGTCCTTCGAGACGGCCATCATCGAGCGGTATCGCCGCCGGGAGAGCAGCGTGGAGGAGGCCCTCATCGAGATGTACCTGGCAGGCGTTTCCGTGCGCCGTGTGGAGGACATCACCGAGGCACTGTGGGGCAGCAAGGTCTCGCCCGCTACCATCAGCGAGCTGAACAAGAAAGCCTACGTTCACATCGAGGACTGGCGCAACCGCCCGTTGCAGGGCGGACGGTATCCATACGTCTACGTGGACGGCATCTACCTGCGCCGCAACTGGGGCGGAGAGTACGAAAATGTTGCTGTTTTGGTGGCAATTGCCTTGATGAGGATGACCTGCTCGGTCTCGTTGTCGCCGGCGTAGTAGTAATCGCTCAGCTCATAGTTCTCGGCGCGCTCCTCCGTCCAGGAGTAGCCGGAATGGACATGGGCACGGACGCGGTGTAAACGGCGGTCTGGCAGGCGTCGAAGCTCATCGACTCCACATTAAGCTCAACACCGATGTAGTCGGCGATGTACTTTGCCAGCGTCACGTCGAAGCCGACTTACTGTTTCTGACCGGACTTGGAGGAATCGACGAACTCCATCGGCGCAAAGTCCGGGGAGAGCGCGACGCTCAGCACGCCGTCGGCCTTTATCTGCTCCAGCGCATTCGACGGGGATGCCGGTGCGCTGTTTGCGGCGGGTGCTGCGGTATCAGCCGCGGGGGCGGAGCTGTCCGCGGCGATCGTAGCGGCGGTGCTTCCGCAGGCGCACAGCGCCAGCGTCATAGCTATCAGCATTGTGATGGATATTATCTTTGTAAGCTTTTTCATTTTTTGTGCCTCCATACAGCGTTTTGTGAATTTTTATTTGACTGCGATGCGAATAATGGTATAAATATTCAAATGCGTCAATAACAAAATGCAAAATTATTCATGAATATACGCATTTTATGAATATTCACACATCGGGCCGCATGGTAAGCGGGGCGCGCTTGTGGAATTTTCGACCATATCCGCAGAAAAAATCGAAGATATTAATTATAAAAGTATTGCATTATGGGAATATTTCTGGTATTATATCAAGGCATTTCGCACGGGGACGGACTTTCCCCCATGTGGCCGCGCTTCGCGGCTTGGTGGAGGGGTTGAAGTTCCCGGAGGAAAAAACAAATATTTGGAGGAAATGAAATGTCAGTAGTATCCATGAAGCAGCTTCTGGAAGCCGGTGTCCACTTCGGTCACCAGACCCGTCGCTGGAATCCCAAGATGGCTCAGTACATCTTCACCGAGCGCAACGGTATCTACATCATCGACCTGCAGAAAACCGTAAAGAAGCTGGAAGAGGCTTATGATTTCGTCCGCCAGCTCTCCGAGAACGGACAGAGCATCCTTTTCGTTGGCACCAAGAAGCAGGCGACCGACGCCGTCAAGGAAGAGGCCTCCCGCGTCGGCATGTACTATGTGAACGCCCGCTGGCTCGGCGGCATGCTCACCAACTTCAAGACCATGCGCACCCGCGTCGAGCGTCTGGCCCAGCTCAAGAAGATGCAGGAAGACGGCACCTTCGACATGCTTCCCAAGAAGGAAGTCATGAAGCTCATGGGCGACATGGAAAAGCTCGAGAAGTATCTCGGCGGCGTGAAGGACATGAAGAAGCTCCCCGGCGCTCTGTTCGTCATCGACCCCCGCAAGGAGCACAACGCCATCGCCGAAGCACGCAAGCTGCACATCCCCATAGTTGCTATAGTTGACACCAACTGCGACCCCGATGAGGTCGATTACGTCATCCCCGCGAACGACGACGCTATCCGCGCCATCCGTCTGATCGCCTCCACCATGGCAAACGCCGTTCAGGAAGGCCGTCAGGGCGTCGATGCAGAGGCCGTCGAGGGCGAGGCCGTCGAAGCCGCCGTTGCGGAAGCGACCGAGGAATAATTATAATATAGTAAATCAACGATAAGGGGCGGCTATGCGGCCCCTTATCCCGAATAATACAGGAGGAAAAAAACAATATGGCATTTACCGCTCAGGATGTTAAGACTCTCCGTGAGATGACGAACGTCGGCATGATGGACTGTAAGAAGGCCCTGACCGAGGCCGACGGCGATATGGACAAGGCAGTCGAGTGGCTGCGCGAGAAGGGGCCTTGCAAAGGCCGCGAAGAAGGCCGGCCGCATCGCGGCTGAGGGTATGGCTTATGCAGACGTCTGCCCCAAGTGCGGCGTCGGCGCCATCGTCGAGGTCAACTGCGAGACCGACTTCTGCGCCAAGAGCGAGCTTTTCGTTGCTTTCGTGAAGGATATCTGCAAGGCAGTTATCGTCGGCAACCCCGCCGATGTTGACGCGCTCATGCAGTGCAAGTACCCCGGCAGCGAGCTGACCGTGGCAGAGATCCTGCCCGAGAAAGTCATGTCCATCGGCGAGAACCTCCAGATCCGCCGCTTCGTCCGCTTCGACAAGAACACCAGCGTGGCATACGTGCACGCCGGCGGCAAGATCGGCGTTCTGGTCAACCTGGCCGTCGAGGGTGGCATTGACGCCACCGAGATAGGCAAGAACGTCGCCATGCAGATCGCGGCGCTCAATCCCCGCTTGGGACAAGAGCAACGTCACCGAGGACGTTCTCGAGGAAGAGAAGAAGATCGCGCTCGCGCTGATGGATCAGGATCCGAAGATGGCTTCCAAGCCGCAGCAGGTCAAGGAGAAGATAGTCCTCGGCAAGATGAACAAGTTCTACGAGGAGAACTGCCTGCTCCAGCAGGAGTACGTCAAGCGACGGCTCCATGACCGTCGAGAAGTATATCGCCAGCGCCGCGAAGGAGCGGCGGTTCCGTCAAGTTCGTCGATGCAGTCCGCTTCATGAAAGGCGAGGGGCATCGAGAAGAAGCAGGAGGACTTCGCCGCTGAAGTCGCCGCTCAGATGAACGCCGGTCACTGAGCAAACCTTGCTGCCTACGGCAGCGGGTTTTTGCGCGGTTTTTACAGATATTCCCGGCGTCGTAATTGCTGATGTAGCGGTCGCTGGGCCTGCGCCTGACCGCGCCGCCGAAGGCGAGCACGAACAGGATCGCTTTGAAGGCTGCGAACAGCCAGCCGTAGTGGACCGACTCGATGGAGGCGATGAAGTCGTAGCAGCCGTGCAGGAGGGCAGGCAGCAGCAGGGCGAGCACACGGCAGAGCTTGGACGCGCTGTGTCTCCCCTGTCCGTGCAGCCGCTTGGCAAGGCCGTACCACGCCCATGAAAACGCCGAAGCAGGCGTGGCCCGGCACGCCGTCACCGCGCGCACCAACGCGGTGGACAGGCCGTACATCAGCACGTAGCTGATATTCTCCCCACAGCGCGAAGCCGAGCGAAACGAACACCGCGTACACCACGCCGTCAAACTGGCAGTTGAAAGCGGCGGAGTTCCACGTCCGGCGGCGGAGCAGGAAATACTTCGCGCCCCTCTCGAAAAGGCAACGATGCCGAAATACATGATGGCGTTATACGCCACGCTCCCTCCTCGAACCACAGCCCGAGCAGAAAGTTTCGCGCGCTCGAGCACGAGCGCGATAAAGGTGGCGGCAATGCCGTAGAGCACAGCGAGATGAAAGCAGCGGCGCAGGCTCTTTTCCCCAGCTTGCGGCCCGGTAGACGTGGACGAGCAGGGAAGATGGCCGGGCACCGCCGCGCGGCAATGAGGATCGGGGTTGGTATAGAACAGGAACATGGGGTCGCCTCCGTATTTTTATTTAGAATATTGAACCACAAAAACAGGATGAATGTCATCCCCCACTTGCTCCGGCGGCGGGGCATGTGATATACTAATAATCCAAAAAAGCATCTGCAGGGAGGTACGCGCGTGCAGATACGGATCTGATGCTCCATACGCTGTTGAGCTGGGCGAGAGCATGCCGGCTGACGGCGATGCGGTGCCGCGTCGGAGCAGACGCTCGCGCATGAGCGCCTACGGCGGTGCGCATGGACGCAGTCGAGCATCGTGCTCCACGTCTTTGCCGACGTTACGCAGACACGGTGATCGAAAAAATCCGCCATGACGGACTTCGGTAAGCTCGGAGGCCATCAACGCCATCAGCCGCAGCTACTGCGAGTACCCCTTCGTAAAGCCGGAGTCGGCGACCGGCGCTCGGCCAAGCGCTGCGAGCCCGGGTGCAGTGGAAGCCTCTTTTTATGGGCAGCTGCCCGCCGCGGGCGCGCGTTTCTCGCCGTGTTTTTCGGCGGCACAGCGTCGACCTGACTGGGGTCATGGACTGTTTTGCGCTGGTTCTGTGCGTGCTGCATCGTGCTGCCGCCGCTATGTAAGAACAAAAAGTGCTGTTCAACTTTCGGCGTTCGCCGTTTTGCGGGTTTCATTTTGCGTGCAGGCTCGTGCCCGCGCTGCACAGCGCGACAGGTCATCATCGGCGATATCATGCTGATCCCGCTGGCTCACGAACGCGTTTCAGGATATTTTTATCGGC
>VOFK01001673.1_pt1 | contig 22289 bp, 36 predicted proteins | sample 5384121 | NCBI WGS metagenome assembly VOFK01 (sample SAMN12384730, study PRJNA508395) | human gut metagenome | isolation source: healthy gut J | host: Homo sapiens | reverse complement strand
AGTTACGTATTGCTTCGACATCATAGCCGGTTCGTTCGTAGAGGTCTACCTGCTTTCCTCCCAACTGGAGAATGTCCTTTCCCTTCCCCCGCACGGCACTGACCGAGGAACAGGGAATCTACTTTGTATATCTGCAACTTGACGAAGAGGGATACAAAAAGCAAGAAGTGACTTTAGGCGCCGACAACGGCAAAAATGTGCAAATCCTCACCGGAATAAAACCGGGCGACCGCGTAGTGACGGAAAGAGCTTATCAGGTTCGTCTGGCAAGCGCCAGCAACGCAATTCCCGCACACAGCCACGAACACTAAGCGGCAAGGCGCCGCAGCCGGATTGCTTTGCGGTGCATCTATCTCATTTTTTATCACTCAATTGATGAATTATCATGCTTAACAAAATTATACATTACTCCCTGCATAACAGGTTGGTCGTACTCTGCGCGGCTTTCCTCCTGCTCATCGCGGGTACCTACACTGCCATGAATACCGAAGTTGACGTCTTCCCCGACCTCAACGCCCCGACGGTGGTCATCATGACCGAAGCCAACGGTATGGCAGCCGAGGAAGTGGAACAGCTCGTCACCTTCCCCGTCGAAACAGCCGTAAACGGGGCTACCGGCGTGCGCCGTGTCCGTTCTTCGTCTACCAACGGTTTCTCCGTTGTCTGGGTAGAATTCGACTGGGGCACAGACATCTACCTCGCCCGCCAGATTGTCAGCGAGAAACTGGCGGTAGTCAGTGAATCCCTCCCCGTCAACGTGGGCAAGCCGACGCTGGGCCCGCAATCTTCTATCCTGGGCGAAATGCTGATTGTCGGTCTGACCGCCGACTCGACACCTCCATGCTCGACCTCCGCACGATTGCGGACTGGACGATTCGCCCGCGCCTGCTGTCCACCGGAGGGGTGGCACAAGTAGCCGTGTTGGGCGGAGACATCAAAGAATACCAGATTCAACTGGACCCGGAACGGATGCGCCACTACAGCGTTTCAATGGGTGAAATAATGGCTGTCACCCAAGATATGAACCTGAACGCCAACGGAGGCGTACTTTATGAATTCGGAAATGAATATATCGTGCGTGGGGTACTTTCTACTCCGAAGGTCGAGGAGCTAGGCAAAGCAGTCGTAAAAACAGTAAACACTTTCCCCGTCACACTGGAGGACATCGCCGACGTGAAAATCGGCCCCAAAGCTCCGAAACTGGGAACCGCTTCCGAACGCGGCAAACCTGCCGTACTAATGACAGTCACCAAACAGCCTGCCACTAGTACCCTCGAACTGACCGACAAACTGGAAGCCTCTCTGAAAGACCTCCAAAAGAACCTGCCTGCCGACGTGAAAGTGTCTACTGATATTTTCCGCCAAAGCCGTTTCATCGAAAGTTCGATCGGCAACGTGAAGAAGTCGCTTTTTGAAGGCGGTATTTTCGTGGTGATCGTCTTGTTCCTGTTCCTGGCAAATGTACGTACAACGGTGATCTCGCTGGTGACACTGCCTATCTCACTGCTCGTCTCCATTCTTACGCTGCACTATATGGGATTGACTATCAACACAATGAGTCTCGGTGGTATGGCCATTGCTATCGGTTCACTGGTGGACGACGCGATCGTGGACGTCGAAAACGTGTACAAGCGCCTGCGGGAGAACCGGCAGAAACCGGAGGCCGAACGGCTCAGTACACTGGAGGTGGTATTCAACGCCTCGAAGGAAGTTCGTATGCCTATCCTTAATTCGACGTTGATTATTGTAGTCAGTTTTGTCCCCCCTGTTCTTCCTGAGCGGAATGGAAGGAAGAATGTTGGTCCCGCTGGGCATTGCGTTTATCGTGGCGTTGTTCGCTTCGACGGTTGTTGCGCTGACGCTGACCCCGGTACTTTGCTCGTATCTGCTGGGCAGTAACAAGACGAACAAAGAACTGAAAGAGTCATTCGTAGCCCGTTGGATGAAAGGGATTTACGGGAAGGCACTGACTTGGGTACTGGCCCACAAACGGGTGACTTTGGGAAGTACAATCGGACTGTTTGTGGTCGCTCTCGGTGTGTTCTTCACTCTCGGACGCAGCTTCCTGCCTTCTTTCAATGAGGGCTCGTTCACAATCAACATCAGTTCGCTGCCGGGCATTTCGTTGGAAGAAAGCAACAAAATGGGACATCGTGCCGAGGAAACTGCTGCTGACAATTCCAGAGATACAGACGGTAGCCCGCAAGACGGGACGTGCCGAACTGGACGAGCACGCGCTTGGCGTGAACGTCTCGGAAATCGGGAAGCCTCCGTTCGAGCCTGAAAGATCGTCCGCGCAACGAGCTTTCGTTGCCGAAGTGCGCGAGAAACTAGAACGATCGACCGGTGCAAATATAGAAATCGGTCAGCCTATCAGCCACCGAATCGATGCCATGTTGTCCGGTACAAAGGCAAACATCGCCATCAAACTTTTTCGGCGACGACTTGAACAAGATGTTCTCACTCGGCAACCGGATAAAGGACGCTATCGGAGATATACCGGGCATTGCCGACCTCAACGTGGAGCAGCAGATCGAGCGTCCGCAATTGAAGATTCAACCGAAACAGGAGATGCTTGCCAAGTTCGGGATTACCTTGCCGGAATTCTCGGAATATGTCAACGTTGCCCTTGCAGGAAAAGTGATCTCGCAGGTTTATGAACAGGGAAAGAGCTTCGACCTCATCGTAAAAGTGAAGGATGACGCACGGGACGAAATGGAGAAAATCCGCAACTTAATGGTAGACACCAACGACGGCCGCAAAGTGCCTCTGAACTACGTGGCGGAAGTGGTTTCGGCCATGGGACCGAACACGATCAACCGCGAAAACGTGAAGCGCAAAATCGTGATTTCCGCCAACGTGGCGGACCGTGACCTCCGAAGTGTGGTAAACGACATCCAAAAGCGTATCGATACGTCTATACAGCTCCCCGAAGGCTATCACATCGAATACGGCGGACAGTTTGAAAGCGAACAAGCCGCCAGCCGGGACATTGGCGCTGACGTCATTCATCAGCATTGTTGTCATCTTCCTGCTGCTTTACAACGAGTTCCGCAGCGTGAAGGAATCCGGCGTTATCTTGTTGAACCTGCCGCTTGCACTGATCGGCGGTGTTTTCGCACTGGTCATCACGACGGGTGAGGTCAGCATTCCGGCAATTATCGGGTTTATCTCCCTGTTCGGCATTGCGACCAGAAACGGTATGTTGCTTATCAGCCACTATAACCACCTCCAAAAAGAGGAAGGACTGAATGTATACGACAGTGTGATACAAGGCTCTCTCGACCGTCTGAACCCGATTCTTATGACAGCGCTTTCGTCGGCACTGGCACTGATCCCGCTGGCGCTCGGCGGCGACTTGCCCGGAAACGAAATTCAAAGTCCAATGGCCAAAGTTATCTTGGGCGGACTTTTCAACCTCTACGTTCCTGAACGGTTTCATCGTTCCGATTGTTTACCTGATGATGCACCGCCGGCCTACCGACGCTGCACCGGAGCAAGAATCCCTCGCGACACCCTGCTAATCATCAGCCAGACGTAATAGAAGAAACAAATAAAAGAAAAAGTATGAAACGGATTATCATTATAAGTTCTTTTGCTGCCACTGCACTCTTCACCCTGACGGGGGGTGTGCAGGCACAGAACAGCATAGAACAGGTATTAAAAAATATAGAAACGAACAACAAGGAGTTGCAGGCGAACGCCCAACTGATTACCTCGCAGAAACTGGAATCCAAAACGGACAACAACCTGCCCGATCCTACCTTGTCCTACGCTCACCTCTGGGGAGCAAAGGACAAAAACGAAACAATCGGCGAACTCGTCGTTTCGCAGAGTTTCGACTTCCCCAGCCTGTATGCCACGCGCAATAAACTGAACCGGTTGAAGGCAGGGGCTTACGACAGCCAGGCGGACGTATTCCGTCAGGACAAACTGTTGCAGGCGAAAGAAGTCTGTCTGGACATTATCATGCTCCGCCAGCAGAAACAAATTCTCGAAGAAAGGCTCCGCAACGCGGAAGTACTCGCTGAAATGTATGCCAAACGTCTCCAAACCGGAGACGCCAACGCCCTCGAGACGAACAAAAAATCAATCTGGAATTACTGAACGTCCGCACAGAAGCCTCACTCAACGAAACGGCGCTCCGCAACAAAATGCAGGAACTGAATACGCTGAACGGCAATATCCCGGTGGTCTTTGAAGAAAGCCGGTATCCCCTCACTCCTTTTCCCTCCGATTACCAGATCTTGAAATCGGAAGTGCTCTCTGCCGACCGTACCCTCATGGCGCTCGGCAACGAAAGCCTCGTTGCCCGGAAACAAATAGCGGTCAACAAATCGCAGTGGTTGCCGAAACTGGAACTGGGATATCGCCGGAACACAGAAACGGGCACACCTTTCAACGGGGTAGTAGTCGGCTTCTCTTTCCCTCTTTTCGAAAACCGGAACAAGGTGAAGATTGCGAAAGCACAAGCTTTGAACATCGACCTGCAAAAAGAAAATGCCACGTTGCAAGTTGAATCCGAATTGTCACAGCTCTATCGTGAAGCCAAAGCACTGCATAACTCCATGGAAGAATATAAAAAGACGTTCCGGTCGCAACAGGACTTGGCATTGCTGAAACAGGCACTCACCGGAGGACAAATCAGCATGATAGAGTATTTCGTAGAAGTATCCGTCATCTACCAGAGCCACCAGAACTATCTGCAACTCGAAAACCAATATCAGAAAGCAATGGCACGGATTTACAAAAGTAAGTTGTAGGCCTTATCCGGCCTTTACAACACGCGGATCTTTTCCGGCAAATACCCGCTACGGATACGCCATTCCTGCGGATAAAGATTATTAGCCCGGTTGCCGATATTCTTCACAAAACCCAGAGGAATATTTCGATAAGTGAGCAAAACATACCCGCGAGGGGCTGTCGCCGGCAAAGTGACAGCCTCTTTCCGCAAATAAGCGATTGCTTGTTCATAACTCACCGCCTCGGTTGCAAAAACATCCTGCCGCAGAAGAAGGGCACTCATGGCCAAGGCATGGGCGGGAATCAGATCTTTTCCTTTCACCTCGCCAACCGAAACGCCTGCCTGCACCACCCGCAAATGTTGTTTCATGGCAGCCAGTTCGGCTACGCATTGCTGAGGAAACGCGTGTATTTCAGCACCTTCTGCCGACAAGACGTACTTTCCGGCACACTCATCATGCAGCCATTTTCCGGCCGTTGCCATGTTTTCCTTGGAGACAGGCGAAGAAGAGGCTCCCCCACCTTTCTTACCTTTTTTCCCGGCGGATTTTCCTTTCGGAAACGAATAATAATCGGCATAACTGTCCTCCCCTGCCATTTCCGGTTTGCGGAGTACGGACAAGAAAAAGCCTTCACCCTTCGTCTTATGCGGGAAAAAGTGATATACGGAAGCCGATTCGCCGCACAGCAGATTTCCTGTGATATTCCACTCTTCCCGAATATCTACCGCCAACGATTCCGCCCCAAATTCCTGCAGAATCCAACGGACATTTTCTTCGTCCTCTTTCGTGTTATATGTACAGGTACTGTATATAAGAATGCCTCCGGGTTTCAGACTCGGCCAAACGTCCGCAATAATCCTCCGTTGCCGTTGCCAGCAAATTTCCACATTCTCCGGACTCCATTCTTCAACGGCCACCGGATCTTTACGGAACATCCCTTCGCCGGAGCAAGGCACATCTGTCAGAATAACGTCAAAGAAAGAAGGCAAAGCCGAAAAATCAGCCGGGTCGTTATTCGTAACCACCACATCCGGATGTCCCCATTTCGTCAGGTTCTCCGCCAAAATCTGCGACCGGTTCCGGATTACCTCGTTGGCAACCAGCAAACTACCTTCGGGCAACACACTACGAGCATGGGTCGATTTCCCTCCCGGAGCGGCACAAAGGTCGAGCATCACCACCGGCTTCGTGACATGCTGCCGGAGCACCTGTTCCACGAACATCGAAGAAGCCTCCTGCACATAATAACACCCTGCATGAAACAACGGGTCGAATGTAAAAAGTGAGCCGTTCGTCGAGGTAGATTCCTCCGAAGACCAGGGAGGTTGAACCGATAGAGCATTTTCCACTTTCAACCGATGAACTTTCAACCGATTCAGCCTAATGCTCACAGGAGGTTCCTGCTGCAAGGCGGAAACCAGTTTTTCGTATTCTTCGACGCCCAACAAAGCGCGGGTATATTCTGTAAAAGAAGCGGGTAAATTCATTTTCATTTATTAATTTGCGCAAATATCAAAAATATTTCGTCTCTTTGCAACTTTCTGACATACGAACTGCGTCTAACAGACAAAGAAACAAATAAAAAAATAACAAATATGAAACAAATTCTAATAGCATTATTGCTCGCATTCACCACTTCGACAGTAATTAATGCACAAAAACAGAGTAGCATTGAGAAGGATTCTACCGAAAATGTGAAAGTGACCCTTTCGAAAAAGACAGACACCAAGGCGGATGAATCCAACACAACAGTGACGGTGATCGGCGTAGATACAACGGCGGGCAAGGACGCAAACAGTGTCAGCTCCTCCGGAAGCAGCCACGGAAAAGTTGGTTTTACCTTCGAATCGGATGACAACGACCTTCCCTTCGGCAACCTCAGCGACACGATCAGCGGAGGGATCCTGATCTCTATTATCGCAATCGTCGCCGTCTTCGGACTGCCCGTATTTATCTTGTTTGTAATCTTTTTCTTCCGCTACAAGAACCGGAAAGCCCGTTACCGCCTTGCCGAACAGGCCATTGCAGCCGGACAACCGCTGCCGGAAAACTTTATCCGCGAAAACCGGCCGGCCGACCAACGCTCACAAGGCATCAAAAACACCTTTACAGGGATCGGACTTTTCATCTTCCTCTGGGCGATCACCGGAGAGTTCGGAATCGGAGCAATCGGACTGCTTATCATGTTTATGGGCATCGGCCAATGGATAATAGGCAGCAAACAACAGAAAACAGATGATATTGATCCTTTCCGGATGAACGTTTCCCGGAAAAGAGACATCGACACCCGGAACAATTCTGCTGCCGGAAACAATTTCGGTACCCGAAACGATCCCCCCACCGGAAACAATTTCGATGCAGCCGCCCCTTCGGCAACGCAGCAGGAAGAAAGAAACGGAGAAAAGAGCGACGAAAATAAATGAGCCAAATCAACGATATATCGCTAGTCGCACAGGTCGTAGTGTTCAAAAACACTAGGGCCTTCGACCAGTTAGTGAAGAAATACCAGTCGCCCGTGCGGCGGTTCTTTCTCAACCTGACTTGCGGCGACAGCGAATTGAGTGACGATTTGGCGCAGGATACATTCATCAAGGCATATACCAATCTCTCTTCTTTCCACAATCTGTCGAGTTTCTCAACGTGGCTCTACCGCATTGCCTATAATGTTTTTTATGATTATATTCGCAGCCGGAAAGAAATGGCCGGCTTGGACACAACGGAAATAGATGCCATTAACAGTACCGAACAAGAAAACGTCGGGCAGAAAATGGATGTCTACCAGTCGCTCAAAACGCTAAAAGATGTGGAACGAACCTGCATCACCTTGTTTTATATGGAAGATTTAAGCATTGACAAGATCGCAGGTATTACCGGAATACCGGCAGGAACGGTGAAAAGCCACCTGTCGCGTGGAAAAGATAAATTAGCAACGTACTTAAAACAAAATGGTTATGACAGAAATAGACAATGATAAACTCTTGCGCGACTTCTTTACCGAAAACAGGCAGGAGATAGCGGACAGGGGATTCAGCCGCCGTGTCATGCACCACCTACCCGACCGCAGCAATCGGCTGGCACGCATTTGGAACGCCTTCGTCATGGCTGTGGGAGCCGTACTTTTCGTCTCCTTAGGTGGACCGGAAGCTGCATGGGGAACGATTCGGGAAGTATTCATCGGCATGATTAATCATGGAACAACAAGTCCCGACCCGAAATCAATCATTATCGCAAGTGTAGTGTTACTGTTTATGGCTGCGAGAAAAGTAGCTTCATTGGCATAGGCGGTACGGAAATGTTAAGATTTAACAGTCCTGTCCGGCAAGGAAGACTATCAAAAAGAGGAAACGCCGTTCTTTGTATACAGACCAGGGCATTCTGCTGCGCAGAAAGGGCGGTTTAACGCAGTGTTAAACCGCCCTTTCCGTATCACACAAATCACGGTTATTACTTACTGATTATCAATATAATACATCACATTCCCTTGCTTATCTCCCTGTTTACTCCAAACAGTCGGTCTTCACATAGTTACAATTTTGACAAGTAAGGCTTCGCGGCTGCGTACCGAAACAGCTTAGTCCTCATAATTTTTTCCCTTACTAATAAACCTGTCCGACTGTTAAACAATAATAAATCTACCCTTTGTTCCCGATTAGCCCAAACATAGATGTTGTATCTTTGTTGCTCTGTAAACTAAAATAGAGAGAAAAGTTTTGAAATTACGTATATTCATTTTATTCCTGTTCCTGCCTTTATTGCGTGCCCAGGCAAGCGTCATCGACAGTTTGATGACCCAACCCCGGGATTCTATCGGACTCACGAGTGATTCCCTTGTACTGCATTTTTTAGAGGAATCGGGTATACCTATCTCCGATAATAATAAAGTGAAACTGCTGAAAAGCGGGCGGGAAAAGTTTATCGACTTGTTTGAAGCAATCCGTCAGGCCAAGCACCACGTGCATCTGGAATATTTCAACTTCCGAAACGACTCTATCGCCAACGCCTTATTCGCCCTTCTCGCCGAAAAAGTAAAAAGAAGGTGTCGAAGTGCGGGCAATGTTCGACGCTTTCGGCAACTGGTCGAACAACCAGCCGCTCAAAAAAAGACATCTCAAGAAAATCCGTGAACAAGGGATTGAAATCGTCAAGTTCGACCCGTTCACTTTCCCTTATATCAACCACGCCGCCCACCGCGACCACCGGAAGATTGTCGTAATCGACGGAGAAATTGCTTATACCGGCGGCATGAACATCGCCGACTATTACATCAATGGACTACCCAAAATCGGTACATGGCGCGATATGCACATGCGCATTGAAGGCGATGCGGTGAACGATTTGCAGGAGATTTTCCTTACAATCTGGAACAAGGAAACCAAGCAGAACATCGGTGGGGAAATTTATTTCCCTCAACATGAAGACAGTACAAATATCGTTGTCGCTATCGTAGACCGCACTCCGAAGAAAAAAACAGCCGTATGCTGAGCCATGCATACGCCATGTCGATCTACTCGGCACAAAAAAACGTACATATCGTCAATCCTTATTTCGTGCCGACTTCTTCTATCAAAAAAAAAGCGCTCAACCGGACAATCGACCGGGGAGTGAACGTAACAATTATGGTTTCGTCCGCCTCCGACATCCCGTTTACACCGGATGCCGCACTTTTTACAAGTTGCATAAGTTGATGAAACGGGGGGCAACAGTTTATATGTACAACGGAGGATTCCACCATTCTAAAAATAATGATGATCGATGACATTTTTTGCACCGTCGGCACCGCCAACCTGAACAGCCGCAGCCTCCGGTACGACTACGAAACGAATGCTTTCATCTTCGACAAGAAGACAACGGCGGAACTGAACACCATGTTCCGCAACGACATCGAGCACTGCACACAGTTGACACCGGAATTTTGGAAAAAGCGCTCGCCATGGAAGAAGTTCGTCGGCTGGTTTGCTAATTTATTCACGCCATTTTTGTAATTTTGCACAAAGAGGATGACTAAAAAGCCAATAGTATCCCAAACTCTCCTCTTTCCCGAAAGAGGGAATTGGAGAGGCTACCGACTTTTAAGCACAGCCTTGCAAATGCATTAACGCTTTGATAATTTACTCATTATGAAACAATATCTCGATTTACTGAACCGTGTGTTGACTGAAGGCACGGAGAAAAGCGACCGCACCGGTACCGGAACGATCAGCGTGTTCGGTCACCAAATGCGCTTCAACCTCGACGACGGCTTTCCCTGTCTCACCACCAAGAAATTACATCTGAAATCAATCATATATGAATTGCTGTGGTTCCTCCAAGGAGACACGAACGTGAAATACCTGCAAGAACACGGCGTCCGCATCTGGAACGAATGGGCGGACGAAAACGGTGACTTAGGACATATCTACGGCTACCAATGGCGTTCGTGGCCCGACTACAACGGTGGATTCATCGACCAGATCAGCGAAGCGATAGAGACGATCAAACAAAATCCGGACTCACGCCGGATTATTGTCAGCGCATGGAACGTAGCGGATTTGAATAACATGAACCTCCCTCCCTGTCATGCGTTTTTCCAGTTCTACGTAGCGGACGGACGACTGAGCCTCCAACTTTACCAACGCAGCGCCGACATTTTCCTCGGCGTGCCTTTCAACATTGCTTCATACGCACTGTTGCTGCAAATGGTAGCGCAGGTGACGGGATTGAAGGCCGGAGACTTCGTTCATACATTCGGTGACGCACATATCTATCTGAATCATCTGGAACAGGTCAAACTGCAACTGTCCCGCGAACCGCGTCCGTTGCCGCAGATGAAAATCAACCCGGATGTGAAAAGTATCTTCGATTTCAAATTCGAGGATTTCGAACTGGTGAATTATGACCCGCATCCGCACATCGCAGGTGTGGTAGCAGTCTGACCCCGGCACGATGCAGACGGAAGAATATCAAACGAACTTAATCTGTATGAGTAAAATATCTATTATAGCGGCCGTAGACCGCCGCATGGCTATCGGATTCGAGAACAAACTCCTTTTCTGGTTGCCCAACGACTTGAAACGTTTCAAAGCACTGACCACGGGAAATACGATTGTTATGGGAAGAAAAACTTTCGAATCACTCCCCAAAGGCGCCCTGCCCAACCGCAGGAATGTCGTTCTGTCTTCAAATCCGGCTGCGGAATGTCCGGGAGCGGAAGTATTCCCTTCACTCGAAGCGGCTCTGCAAAGTTGCAAGGAGGATGAACACGTATATATCATCGGCGGCGCAAGTGTCTACCAACAGGCGCTTCCCTTTGCCGACGAACTTTGCCTGACGGAAATAGACAACACCGCACCGGAGGCTGACGCCTTTTTCCCCGAAATCTCGCCCGCCGTATGGCACGAAAAAAAACAGAGAAAGCTCATCCTGCGGATGAGAAACATCTCTGCTCGTATGCATTTGTTGATTACGTAAAAGCGTAAAAAACAATTATTACAACTTATTAATCTTCGTCTTCTACGTCGACCATAATCGGCATCTGCCGTTTAATGGCTTCGTGGAAGGAGATTAGCGTTTCGGTACGCGCCAACCCCAACGGTTGCAGCTTATCGTGGATAATGCTCAGCAAATGGTGGTTGTTCTTAGCATAAATCTTGATAAACATATCATATTTTCCGGTGGTGAAATGACATTCTACCACTTCCGGAATCGCTTCCAAAGGCTTTTGTCACCGAATCAAAGGACTCGGGGTCCTTCAGATAAATGCCGATATAAGCGCAAGTCTCATATCCTATCTTTTCAGGGTCGATCACATATTCCGAACCCTTTAATATACCGAGATTAGTCAGCTTCTGAATGCGCTGATGAATGGCCGCGCCGGAAACGTTACAAGCTCTCGCTACTTCCAGAAAAGGAATACGCGCATTGCCGGCTATTAACTTCAGAATCTGCTCATCTAAACTATCTAATTGATGATGTCCCATATTTGAATCAAATTGTTTTAATCGACGAATCTTTTATGCAAAGTTAGCGATTTTCCGGCAACAAATACTATAATTTATTACTTTTATTTGCAGAAAGCGGATAAGTCAACAATAGTTTGTACCTTTGTGGAAAACATAAATATACTATTTATATGAAACAATTTTGCTGTACACTTGCTTTTTTTTTCCTTGCCACTCTGACAAGCTACGCGCAAAATTTTTGCGGACTTTTTTCAAGATAAAACACTACGAGTGGATTACATTTTCACCGGAGACGCCAACCGTCAGGCGATCTATCTGGACGAACTCTCACAACTGCCTTCCTGGGCCGGACGACAACACCATTTATCCGAACTTCCCTTGGCGGGAAACGGGCAAATTATCGTGAAAGACGTTGCCACCGGACAATGTATTTATAAAACATCCTTTTTCTTCACTGTTTCAGGAATGGCTGTCGACCGATGAAGCCCGGACAACCGCCAAAGGATTCGAAAATACGTTTCTCCTGCCTTTTCCCAAGAAAACGGTAGAAGTAGAAATTACGTTATATTCGCCCCCGTAAGGATGTTATGGCAAACTTCAAACATATTGTATCGCCCGAGGATATTTTAATCCACAAACGCGGCACATCGCACGTCACCCCGCATCGTTATATGTTGCAAAGCGGCAGCGAGAAAGACTGCATTGATGTCGCCATTCTCGCCGAAGGATATACGGAAAAGGAAATGGATGTTTTCTATCAGGATGCGCAACGTACCTGCGAAAGCTTTGTTCTCAGACGAACCGTTCCGGTCGATGAAACAGAAATTCAATATCGTCGCCGTAGCCAGCCCGTCTACCGACAGCGGCGTAAGTGTCCCCCGTGCAGACCAATGGAAGCAAACTGCCGTCCACTCGCATTTCGACACGTTCTATTCCGAACGTTATCTGACTACCAGCCGGGTGAAATCGATCCACAATGCGCTGGCGGGAATCCCCTATGAGCATATTATTATCCTCGCCAACACGGATGTATACGGCGGAGGAGGAATCTACAATTCCTACACGCTGACCACTGCGCATCATCCCATGTTCAAACCGGTGGTCGTCCATGAGTTCGGACACAGTTTCGGTGGACTCGCGGACGAGTATTTTTACGAGGATGATACGATGACCGACACTTATCCGCTGGATGTGGAACCGTGGGAACAGAATATCACAACACGGGTGAACTTCGCCTCCAAATGGGAAGATATGCTCCCTCCACACATACCGGTACCTACCCGGTTGCCCAACAAAAAGAATTACCCGGTAGGCGTGTATGAAGGAGGTGGTTATTCATTCAAAGGTATTTATCGCCCGGCGTACAACTGCCGCATGAAAACCAATGAGCATCCCGAATTTTGCCCGGTCTGCCAACGCGCAATCCGCCGGATTATCGAATTTTATGTGCCATAAAGAAATAACGTTTGTCAAACTTAAAAACCCAAGCCTTTATGATTAAGCTTCAACCGATCAGCACATCGGATTTACAACATTACAAGTTTATGGAAGAACTCCTCGTTGATGCATTTCCACCGGAAGAATACCGTCAATTGGAAGAGTTACGCGAGTATACCGACCGGACGGGCAACTTTCATAATAATATCATCTTTGATGATGACCTGCCTATTGGGTTCATCACGTACTGGGATTTCGACCGCTTCTACTATGTAGAACACTTCGCCACCAATCCCGCCCTGCGCAACGGCGGATACGGGAAACGGACGTTGGAATACTTGTGCAACCACCTGCAATTGCCTATCGTACTGGAAGTAGAACGCCCCGTAGAGGAAATGGCAAAACGCATCGTATTTGTTTCTATGAGCGTCAAGGATTCACCTTGTGGAAAAATGACTATTATCAGCCGCCCTACAAGCCCGGAGATGATTTTCTTCCGATGTATTTAATGGTGTACGGTGACTTGAATCCGGAAAAGGATTACGAAGATATAAGACATGCTCCACACTGTTGTTTACGGGGTAAAGGAGTAAAATCAAAGAAAATCAAAGTAAAGTAAAACAAATCAAAGTAAAAATCAGTAAGACTCCGGTTAAGAGATTGACCGGAGTCGCTTTTATAAATATATATTCTTTTCTTCAATTTTAGTGGTAAGGTTGATTGGGAAAATAACAATTTGATAATTGATAGTATCCACCACTCTCCTCCTTCAGGAAGGAGGAGTACCCGTAGGGGGAGGTGGTAGGTGAATGCGTAAGTCGGTTATTATCAGCATTGTGTATCCACCTACCACCCCGGCTTTCAGCCACCCCTCCTTCCCGAAGGAGGGGAATGGAGATAGCACCGACTGGTTAAATGACCACCAAATTTGAAGAAGAATCTAAATATACAAATAAAAAACTGTTCCAATAAAAAAAGGAGGGCTTCCAATTGAATTGAAGCCCTCCTTTTTTATATATCAAATTAACTATTTATTTCTCACCACGTTTAGTAGCTGAGTAGTTAATCTTCAAAGCGTATGACTTTCTAAGAGCATTTTTTACGTCAGTAACAATACCCATTTTAGTCTTCTGGTCTACTTTCAGAGACACAGTCATTTTGGCAGCGTCACCCTCACTCATACTAGCACGTTCCTGGAAGATGAAGTCCTGTACTTCGCCCACTTCAGCATAGCTGTCGTTGAGCTTGAATACGGCTTTCAGTACCCATTTTCGCACGATATTCCTGAGTCGGTTCGCCCACATAAATGAATGTCACCAATGATTTCTTCTCCAGTTTTTCGAGTTCAGTACCTTTGCGGAAGTGTAAACTGCACCTTTAAAGTAACCTCACGCATTGTTGTTACAATCATAAAGAAGAACAACAAAGTAAAGATAAGGTCAGGCAATGAAGAAGTATTCAATGCCGGCATTTCACGTTTACCAGTTTTATTAAATTTTCCCATTACTTACTACTTTTTTCTCTCCGTATTTTTTAGGTTCTGCTTCAGAAATTCTTTGCGGATAGATTTCACGAATTGCCTTTTTGCTGTTCGTCACCAACTCCGAGTATTTAACTCCGAATTTTTCTGTTGCTAACTCGTCTCTCAATTCATTATATGCAGCCACCAATTCGTTCTTCTGCACACTGAATATATGCCTGAAAAGAAGACCCGCGGTCATTCTGCAAAAGAAATTACGTGCTTGTCGTTAACGAGAGTCGTACCAAAAAATTCCACATTCTTTTGTGTCTTTTTCAGGCATATGTTCCCTGCGTTATTAACGTTAGCAATAAATTCTTTTAGCTCTTTCTGTCTCAGCTGATCAACACCGATATAATCATTACCGCACATCAAAAGCATCATCTTATTCAAGATATACCTGCAAAATGTTACGTTCTTTAATCTTATCCGTATTCTTTTCTCGATCTTGATCTTCTTCGGGTGGTGGAGGCAAAAGTCTTGCCAAACCACGGTCTGTATCCATTGATGTTGTAATCAAGAAGAAGATCAGCAACAAGAAAGCGATATCCGCCGTAGAACTTGAGTTAATATCAGGAACTTTTCTTTTTCCTCTTGCCATTGTTATTACTTATTAAATTGAGTATCCTCAATTGATTATGATATTTTTTTCTTTATGCCACTCGCGATGATTGCAACGATTGTTACAAACAACAGGATGTAGATAGAATAAAGGAACATATCAGTTATTTTCAGCCAAAAAGGAACGTTGTCACTACCGCTATAGCCCTGAATCTGCATTGGTGTTCCGTCACCCATAGCCCAAGCTACAACTAAAAACAACAACCAAAAAGAACCAAACCAAGCAAAGATTTGATAGCGCCTGCCGGATTATCTTTCAAAAGCTGCACCAAATTGGAATACAGCAGCAATAACAGTGGCTGCAATGGCTAAACCAAACAAAACATACATCAAATAAAGTAAGGCGTCTGTTTGAGCCGGCTGCCACATCTCGGGATCTACTCCCGCAATTACTGCATCGCCTGTTGCATCTCCTCCCAAGAAGAAAAGGCACATTACGATCAGTATGATGGCAAACATCGCATACAGTGCGTAGTACGATGCTTTATATGTTAACTTACTCATTTCGAATTATTTTTTGTATTTCAATTATATTTGATTACCATGTCTAACAAAGAGATAGAAGAATCTTCCATTTCGCTAGTCAGAGCTTCAATCTTAGCAAGTACATAGTTGTAGAATACCTGAAGGATCAATGCTACGATCAAACCGAAGATAGTTGTAATCAAGGCTACTTTCATACCACCTGCAACAACCGTCGGAGAGATATCACCTACCTGCTGGATTTTATCAAATGCCTGCACCATACCGATTACAGTACCCAAGAATCCGAGTGACGGAGCCATTGCGATAAACAGTGTGATCCAAGAACATCCTTTTTCAAGGTAACCTGCCTGTACACCACCATAAGATACAACTGACTTCTCAACTACGTCAATACCTTGATCGATTCTCATCAAACCTTGGTAGTAGATAGAAGCAACCGGACCTCTGGTGTTACGAGCAATGTCTTTAGCAGCTTCAACATCACCTTTTTCCAAAGCAGCTTCGATAGATGCCATGAATTTTTTTGTGTTGATTTCAGCCAAGCTCAAATAAATGATACGTTCAATACAGAAAGCCAAACCGATCACCAAAGCGATAGCTACCAAACTCATGAAAGATGCAGTACCTTCGATGAATTTAACTTTGATTTCCTTGTGAATACCACCCTCTTCTGCAGCAGGAGCAGTAGCTGTAGTAGCTTCAGCGGCAGGAGCAGCTTGTTGTTCAGTTTGTTCTGCTGCAGGAGCGTCTTGAGCCTGAGCAAGTTGAATTGAGCCAAAAGTGAAGGCCCCAATCACAGCAACAATTGCAAATAACTTTTTCATTGTGTGTCTAATTTTTAAGATTAATTAATTGATTATTATTATTGTATTTACTTCTCTTTTCTTTTCATTTCTGCGGAGAGACGGGGATTCGAACCCCGGATACACTTTTGGCGTATACACGCTTTCCAGGCGTGCCTCTTCAACCACTCGAGCATCTCTCCCTGCATGTTTTCTGCATTTTCAGCTACAAATGTATTCTTTTTTTTCTTTTCTTGAAGCATTCTCCCTCTTTTATCTTGAATAAATACTGCAAATTAATATAATTTAAAACCTTTCGAACCTTATTTGCGGATTCCAACACTTTTAACGCATTCACAGAAGTGACCTGTGCCACATACTCCGGATCCATCTGATAAATCTCCGCCACCTTCATAAGTGTGTCTTTTACATTGGCGCTCTCATTTCTCTTTCCCCGGTTCGGCACAGGAGCTAAATAAGGGGAGTCGGTTTCGAGCACAATGCGCTCTAAAGGAACAGTCGTCAATGCCTCCGGCAAAGTCGATTTCTTGAAAGTTACAACTCCATTGATACCTAACATAAATCCTTCAAATTCCAACAATTTCGCCGCTTCTTCCGATGTCCCAGTAAAACTATGAAAAAATGCCGGTTAATGGTGTATTTTTATAGGGTTCCATTACCTTATATATATATTCAAACGCTTCTCTTGAATGGATTACAATCGGAAGGTCATACTCTAGTGCCCACTCTATTTGCTTTTCAAAAGACCAAGATTTGCTCTTTTTCAGAAAAGTCTTGTCCCAATAAAGATCAAGACCTATTTCTCCGATAGCCACAAACTCACGGGAAGTCGACAAGTATTTGTGAACAATCGCTAATTCCTGTTCATAGGATTCATTGACGGAAGTCGGGTGCAGCCCGATCATCGGATAGCAAAAACCCGGATAATCCCTACACACTGACAACATAGCATCAATGGTGGTACTGTCTATATTGGGCATGAAAATATAGGAAACTCCCGCTTTCTGCGCACGTTCCATCACCAAAGGCAGGTCTTCGGTAAATTCTTCTACAAAAAGATGAGAATGAGTATCGATCAACATGATATTTCTTTTTTTCTTCTTTTACTTTTCGCTGGAGCGATAATAATATATCAGTCCGTAGTCGCGGCATTTTTCTAATCGGGTATCATTGGGAGTGACATCCTGGTATTTGGCTTCTACCTGATTCCAGATATCCAGAATCAATTCATCGGCACGGTCACGCATAGACGCCAGTTCATCAAGACTACGATTGGTTAATGCCTGATAGTTCTTCTGCCGTTCATAGCTTTCCAGAAAAATATCATAATGCACTTTTTACGCGTGCAATAGTCGGATTATAAATAGGTATGCCGCCTTGAGTCGTCCTTATTGTTCGCCTTCGATTATTTTCTTCCCCCACTCTACCAGAGAGGCTTCACTCAACAGGTCCGGTACGGTATTGGAAGCAGGCAAGCCATATAATTCTTTATGCGCCACTTTGATTTCATCGCGAAGTACTGCCAAATTGAGTACCTGGATAAAATGAGAGATATACAACCGGGCGGTCTTCACATTCATCTGATGCTTACGGCTGGCACGCGACTGGTTGTTGTAACACTGTGTATAATAAATTTGCGCTGCCTCAAACCGATGCAAAAAGTTACGCGCTTCAAATAATGTCTTCAATGTAATAGCCAAGTCACGCACATTATACATCTCTCCCTTTTCGACAGCCGCTTTCAGCGCCCGAACTCTTGCTTGATCAGTATTTGGTAGTCGTCTATAAGGCATATCTCCGATACTTAACTACATTTCACGATACATTAATAATTTCACCAGATTCTTCAGTTCTTTTTTTCTGTCTTCTGCAACGGCGACTGCAGCCAGACTTTCCATAGCGAACGTATAATATTCACGCATTTTGCTTTCACAAATATTGCGGATATTCAACTGATTATAGATTTCAGTTACCGCTTCGATTTTTTCAGAAGGTTGAAAAGCCTCCGCATTCAACCAACGATTCAATTCAGCATGCTGCTTTTCATCCGCACGGTTCAGTGCTTTGATAAGCATATATGTTTTTTTATTGCAGAGAATGTCTCCGCCTATCTTCTTCCCGAACACTTCCGGGTCTCCATATACATCCAACAAATCATCCTGTAACTGGAATGCAACTCCAATATGCATTCCAAAATTATATAGATTTTCTGCATCTTCAGCAGTCGCTCCTGCCAGAATTGCACCTATTTTAAGACTACCCGCAAGCAACACGGCTGTTTTCAAACGAATCATTTCAATGTATTCGTCTTCCGTCACATCACAGCGGGACTCAAATTCCATATCCAGCTGCTGTCCTTCACAGATTTCGAGTGTAGTCAAACTGAATAAATCCATCACTTCTTTCAGGTGTTCCGGTGGACAACCCGTCATATACCGAAATGCCAGAATCAACATAGCATCTCCCGAAAGAACAGCAGTATTATCATTCCAGACCTTGTGCACGGTAGGTTTGCCTCTGCGCACATCCGAACGATCCATCAAATCATCATGCAACAAGGTGTGATTGTGGTAAACTTCAATTGCAGTGGCAGGATCGTATATAGACGCCACATCCTCCCGATACAAGTTATATCCCATCAACATTAACACAGGACGTATCCGCTTCCCACCCAGAGAAAGGATATATTCAATCGGTTCATAAAGTCCTTTCGGCGTCCGGGTAAACTGAATTTCAGAAATATGATGATTTATCTTATCAAGTAATTGAGAAGCTGTAAACATGATGAATAAAAAAATTAATGAATAAAAAGAGGCTGCCGAAAGCAGCCTCTAATTTATATTATTACAAATTACTGCAATCTAAACATCACAGGAACCGTAAATTTAACACGTACCGGTTTTCCGCGCTGCATACCTGGTTTCCACTTCGGCATGGTATTAATCACACGGAGGGCTTCTTTATCCAGATACGGGTCAACGCTACGTACAACCTTCGCATCTACAATACTACCGTCTTTATTAACAACGAACTGTACGATAACACGTCCTTGAGTTCCGTTTTCCTGTGCGATAGTCGGATATTTAATATTCTTTGCCAGATACTGCATTAAAGCTGCTTGTCCGCCCGGGAAGTCCGGCATGTTTTCTACAACCTCGAAAATAGTCTGTTCTTCCGGTTCTTCTTCAACCACTTGTACAGGCACATATTTTACTTCTACACGAGCTTGATTATCTTCATTGATAATAGTTGTTGTTTCCTCAATATCAGCTTTATCATCCACAATCTCCAGCAATTCTGCTACTTTTGGAGCTTCAGGTGGTGGTGGAGCTGCTTGTTCAGGGGTTTCGGTAATAGGAATAATTTCCTCTTCAAACACGACATCAGCTACTGCCTGGCTTGTATCAATCTTCACGTCACGCTGGGTCCATTCGAACGCCACGAACATGAAAGCTAGAACTACCACGTAACCAACGAGCAACCATGTAGACTTCTTGCCTTCCAGGTCTGCTTTGGGTGATTTTTTAACTTCCATAAATTTATTAATATAATGATTAAAAAAAAGTGTCCTTTCATGTGTCTCCGGGCAAATATAGTACATTTTCATGTATTCGTTCCCCTCTTTGCCTCTTTTTTTATCCGGCTTTTTAACTTTTTTAATTCTTTCGTACTTGTCTTGCTCCTTTTAACGGCAAACTTATGGTTGATTTTCAAATTTACCGTATCTTTGGCGAACAAATCAGATAAACTGAATATGAAAAAGATAACAATTGCAATCGATGGTTTTTCCTCTTGCGGAAAAAGCACAATGGCTAAAGATCTGGCCCGTGAAGTGGGCTACATTTACATTGACAGCGGAGCCATGTATCGTGCGGTCACTTTATATAGTATAGAAAACGGAATTTTCGACGGAGACGTTATCGATACGGAGAGGCTGAAAAAAAATTAAGGACATTCATATATCGTTCCGGCTGAATAAGGAAACCGGACGTCCCGACACTTATCTCAACGGTGTGAATGTAGAGAATAAAATCCGTTCGATGGAGGTTTCTTCCAAAGTGAGTCCTATCAGTACGCTCGACTTCGTACGTGAAGCAATGGTAGCTCAACAACAAGCAATGGGAAATGAGAAGGGGATTGTCATGGATGGCCGGGACATAGGTACCACTGTTTTCCCGGATGCGGAACTGAAAATATTTGTAACCGCCACTCCCGAAATCCGTGCTCAACGCCGTTATGACGAGCTGAAAGCAAAAGGACAGGAAGCCAGCTTCGACGAAATTCTGGAAAACGTGAAACAACGGGATTATATCGACCAGAACCGGGAAGTAAGTCCACTTCGCAAAGCGAAGATGCTCTGCTCTGGATAACACCCACTTATCGATTGAAGAGCAAAAGAATGGCTTTTCGGACAATTTAATAAGGTAAGTAAATAATTTGTTTTTATGATCAAGGTAGAGATAGACGAAGGTTCCGGCTTCTGCTTTGGTGTGGTGACAGCCATTCATAAGGCAGAAGAAGAAGAGTTGGCAAAGGGAGAAACACTCTATTGCCTCGGAGACATTGTGCATAATAGCCGGAAGTGGACAGGCTGAAAACGATGGGATTAATCACTATCAATCGGGAAGAATTAAGCAATTGAAAAATGCAAAAAAGTATTGCTCCGGGCGCATGGAGAGCCACCGGAAACTTATATGATTGCCCGTGAAAATAATATCGAGATTATCGATGCGACCTGTCCGGTTGTATTACGTTTGCAGAAACGCATCCGACAAGGCTATCTGGCGACAGTGACGAAGAAAAAACAAATTGTCATCTACGGCAAGAGCGGACACGCTGAAGTGCTGGGACTGGTAGGGCAGACAGACGGAAAATTAATTGCGATTGAAAAGGCAGAGGAAGCCAAAAGCTGGATTTAAATAAAAAGTATCCGCCTTTTCTCACAGACAACCAAGTCACTGGACGAATTTCAAGAAATCGTAGAATACTTCAAACAACATATTTCACCGGGAGGCGACTTTCGAATATTATGATACAATCTGCGTCAGGTTGCCAACCGGCATGCTAAACTCCGGGAGTTTGCGGCTACGGTGGATCTTCTTCGTCGTCAGCAAAAAAGAGTTCGAACGGAAGATGCTGTTTGAAGGAATGTTTGAAAGTGAACACTAATTTGCATTTGATGAATAATAACGAAAGAAATCGATCCTTCTCTTCTTCAAAGACGTAAAAATCGATTGGTGTATGTGGGGCGACTTCTCCAAAATGGTTGATGGAAGATTTGAAGTTCGGACGCTTATCAAAGAATAATTGCTTTATTCATATAAAGAATAATAGCAAAGCAACATAAGAAAAACGGCAAAGTAACAAAAAGAAAGAAAGAAGGAAAGCAATTTTGAATATTTTTAATGGTTTTCTTCACACGAAAAAAAAACTTATGAAACACCGCTTTCAACTTTTTGTTGTACATTTGCCACGTCAAACTAATTAATGAAAAAGATTGTTATGGGAACAGTTAAATGTATCGGTATTTTGACTTCCGGAGGTGATGCCCCGGGCGAATACGGGCTATCCGCGCAGTGCAACACGTGCGGTTATCTACAACGGACTGGGCAAAGGTATATATAGAGGATACAAAGGTCTGGTGACAGGCGAAGTCAAAAGAGTTCAGAGCCGCCCGTAAAGTAATAATATCATGTAGCCAGCTGGGCGGAACGATTCCAAGCAAGCCCGTTGTGAGGTT